>Ga0209117_1000451_pt1 | contig 17301 bp, 12 predicted proteins | sample BlaSpr_A8_OM2_M2_FD_187978 | JGI IMG/M metagenome (GOLD analysis project Ga0209117, IMG submission 187978) | Forest soil microbial communities from Thunder Bay, Ontario, Canada - Black Spruce, Ontario site 2_A8_OM2_M2 (SPAdes) (version 2) | ecosystem: Environmental > Terrestrial > Soil > Boreal...
AGTTGCGGTCCTCGTAATCCGCCACCGCGCCCACGGTGTAGCCGCGCGTGTCGGCGGCGTAGTCGTAGGTGCCGTTTTGGTCCACGGACCAGTTGCTGAATTGAAAATGTGTGTCGGTGCCGACCGAATTCACATCAAAGAAATCCGGCAGGCTGAACTTGCCGAAGCGAATTTCCAGGCGACGCCGCGGCAACTCATCGAACAGCGACAGAAAACTGCGCTGGTTCTCAATCTTATCTTTGCTCAACGCGAACACTTTGTGGATCATGCCGCGCCCCAGGTACGGCGCTTTGCTCAACAGCGGATTGCGCACGATGTCCAGATCCGTATTCCCGGCCAAACCAAGGCCGGTGCTGAGCGCCGCGCCGCCAGCTTCTTCGATGTCCGCCAGAAGTTCGGTGGAATCATTGAGCCGTACGCCGGTGTAGAGCGTCATGACTCGCGAAGTGGCTTTGTCATAGTGCGGACTGAGGCTGTTCTTCCCGCTGTAGTCGGCGTGAAAGCCGGGATGAGCTTGGAAGATGAAGTTCGCCTGCCCGGAGAGCCAGAAGCGCGTGTCCCTGAAATGTGGGAACATCGCCTCCGGATCAGCATAGGCATCGCTCGGCGGGCTGGGCGGATCGTCCTCACTTGCAGCCGGAGTACCGGCATTGGGCAGAGGTGCATCAGGCTGCTGCGTGTGCGCCGGGATTATCCATGTCGCGGCAACCATCAGCCACCACACGGCCAGCAGCGTCCTCGCAGTCCAGCCTCTCGATTTGCGATTCCGTTTCCCCATTTCGTACACAATCCAGTCCATGCATTATGCGCTTAGCCGGTTAAAAGAACGTTACAGTTGCGGTCCGAGTTGCCTTTCCGGCAAGCTCGACTGTGCAAAAGAATTCTCGGCGGCCACGTACACTTGTTGTTCCCGCGCCTGGCCTCGGTCGCGGGAGTTTCGCCTCTGGCGATTCTCCTGATTTCATAACAACGAGTGACGGCCAACTCGGAAACTGACCCATGCCCGACCGCTGCACTGGTTGACACGCAACCACCGACTGACTAAACTCTGCCTTCCTCACCACAAAGCCGCGCCCGCTGTTTGAACGTGTCGGTGCCAACGAGAAAATTATGGCAAAGCGTCCTCGCATCGCGGTTGTGGGTAGTGCCAATGTCGATTTGACTACGTTCTCAGACCAGTTTCCCAAGCCGGGAGAAACTATCTTTGGCCAGAAGTTTGATCTGGGGTTCGGAGGGAAAGGCGCGAACCAGGCCGTTGCCGCCCGGCTCTGCGGAGCCGACGTCTTCATGGTGGCGCGCGTCGGGGACGATCTGTTCGGTCCGTCAACCATCAAGAACTTTGAACAACTGGGTATCGATGCCACCCATGTGCGCCCGGTAAGCGGCGTGTCCAGCGGAGTGGCGCCGATCTTCGTCGAGCCTTCCGGGCAGAATCGGATCATCGTCGTCAAAGGCGCGAATGACGAATTGAAACCTGCCGACGTGGATGCCGCGGCGGACATGCTGAAGAGCGCCGACTGTATTGTTTTGCAATTCGAAATACCGCTTGAGACCGTGTATTACACGATCAAGTTTGCGCGGCAAAACGGCATCCGTTGCATCTTGAACCCAGCGCCCGCACAGCCCATCGACATCAAGGCGGTAGCGGATCTCGATTACTTTGTCCCCAATGAGAGTGAGGCCGAGGCGATTTCCGGCATGCCGGTGCGGAATCTCGACGATGCCAAGCGCTGTGCGAGCGAGCTTCTTGCCAGCGGTATTCGGCGAGTGATTATCACTCTGGGTGCGAATGGCTCGCTTCTCGCCGGAAGTGAAGGCATGGAGCACGTGCCCGCGTTCAACGTGAAAAGCCTGGATAGCACCGGAGCCGGCGACGCGTTTATTGGCAGCTTCGCTACGTTTCTTGGCGAGGGTCTGCCGGAGCTGGAAGCCGTTAAGCGCGCCAACCTGTACGCTGGGCTTTCGACGACTGGAGTGGGAACGCAGAAGTCTTTCTATGACCGGGCGCGCTTCGACGCGGAGTGGAGTGGAAGAGTCAAGGGCTAGGCCCGAGCTGCGCTCGGCTTGGACGGGCGAGGCGCCCGTCCCCACACGAACTAAACCTCACCTCTCCATCAGCAGCACCTTCTCCGCGTCGTCGATCTCGGTCAACTTAACCTCAATCACTTCACTCGCGGTTGTCTGTACAGTCCGACCGACGAACGTGGCCTCGACTGGCAATTCGCGGTGGCCGCGATCAATCAGCACCAGCAACTGCACCAGGCTCGGGCGGCCATGCGAAAAAAGGGCGTCGAGGGCAGCGCGCGTGGTGCGGCCGGTATAAAGCACGTCGTCGACCAGCACGATCTTTTTACCCTCGATGGAAAAGCCAATTTCCGTTTCCTGCACCACGGGCTTGGGCCCCAGGGTAGAAAGGTCATCCCGATAGAACGTGATATCGATCGTGCCCACGGGAACTTTCTTCTTTTCGACCTGCTGAATCATTTTGCCCAGCCGCTCGGCGATGGGAACACCGCGACGGCGGATTCCGACCAGTCCCAAGCTGTCGACGCCACCGTTTCTTTCCAGGATTTCGTGGGCTAGACGCACCAGCGTGCGTTCAATTTCCGACCCCGACATCAACTGTGCTTTTTGCTTGAGCGTCGTATTTTGGACCGCGCTCTTCTTAGTAATCATGCCACGAGTACCTCATCAAAATCGGTTTGGGTTCGGGGAATATCTTGCGGATCAGATCAATCCCGGCTCTTGAATGTATTGGAATCTTCTCTTGAGCGTCAAGCATATCGCAACGGCAGCACGCCCGTCATGATGCCGGCGCCTCAACCGGCTTCCGAGGAGCCTCGTAGCGCCCGCCGGGTCGCGAACAGGTGGACCGCAGGAGTGACGATCAGCGAGAGAACCATCGAAAGCAGCACGCCGCCGATCACGGCAATCGCCAGGGGCTTCAACATCTGCGACCCCGCGCCCATCGCGAAGGCAAGAGGCAGCATTCCCGCTACCGCGGCGAGTGCAGTCATGACGATCGGCCGCAATCTTCGGCGGCCTGCCTGAATCACCGCGTCTTCAAGCGAGAGTCCTGCGGCACGGAATTTTTGCTCGGCATCGAGCAGCAGAATACCGTTCTTGGCCACGATGCCAATCACCATGATCATCCCCATGAAAGACGCGATGTTGAACGTAGTGCGGGTGATGAACAGGGCTAGAAACACTCCGCAGGTCGAGAGCACCGCCGACGTGAGAATCGCGAGCGGCGCTACAAACGTTCGAAACTCCAACAGCAAAACGATGAAGACCAGCACCACCGCCAGAACCAGCACCAGGATGAGATCCCGAAATGATTTCTGTTGCACCCGGTAGGTTCCGCCGTAGACCACCCGAATCGAAGAAGGCAGATGCAACTGCTCTACGCTTTTCTTCACACTGGCAACACCCGTGCCCAGGTCGGCGCCCTCCAGCCGCGCCGTGACCACCACATTCCGCAGCAGGTTCTCGCGCCGGATTTCCGTCTGTCCAGGAATCTCGGTCAGCGTGGCCAGCGATCCGAGCGTCGCCATTTTGCCCGTCGAACTCACCAGCAGCGTGTCGCGCATTGCCTCCAACGAAGCTCGATTCCCTGCCGGAAAGCGCACGCGCAAGGTGTAAGTGCGGTCATGAGTAACTACGGGAGTCGTCGAAGGTTCGCCTTCAAGGATGGCCGCCGCGTCGGTCGCAACCTCTTCGGGGGTGAACCCGGCCCGTGCCGCGATCGAGGGGTCCACCTGGAACATTGCAGCCGGGCCGCTGATGGTGTTGTCGATTCCATTCAAAACATCAACCACGCCTTTATTCTTGCCGAACTTAATCTTTCCGATTGCGTCCGCCACTTTCGGCGCCCATTCCTCGAGCAGGGGTGCATCCTGCGAAAACAGCTTGATCTCAATGGGCTGCGGTTCTCCAGTCAGATCGTTGATCATGTCCTGGAGGACCTGGACGAATTCCACGTCAATGGCCGGTTCTTCAGTCTTAATCTTCGCGCGAACGTCGGCCATAACTTCTTCGATATCCCGGCTGCGGGATGACTTCAACTTCACAGAGATGTCGCCGGTGTTGGCCTCGGTCACCGCCGCCAGGCCCAGTTGCATGCCGGTCCGCCGGGACGTGTACTCGACCTCGGGAGTATTGTGCAGTATCTGTTCGAGGTGGCGAACCACACGATTCGTTTCGGCCAAGGAACTGCCTGCGGGCATGATGTAGTCGATAATGAAGCCACCTTCGTCCATCGCCGGTAGAAGATCGGAGCCCGAAAACTGATAGCACACGTAAGCCATCACGATCAGAGCAAGACTGAATCCGGCCAGCCAACGTGGCCGCTCCAGCGCGCGGCGCAACCAGCGCTCGTGAAAGTCAATCACCTTCCGGAAGAAGCCGCTCAGTGAAGCTTCTTCCACTTCCATCAGACGGCGGATGGATTCGACCTCGGGCTCAAGGGAGACCTCGTCAGGAGCTTCTTCACTGCCCGACGATAGACCGGACGCTTTGCCGGACGATCCCTTGATCAGGAACTGGCTGAGGGCTGGCGTCCAAGTGAGCGCGAGCGCCAGCGAAGCGAGCAGCGAGACCGACATGGTGACGGCCAGGGCGCGGAAGAACGTGCCGGTTACGCCGGTGATGGAAATCAGCGGAAGAAAAACAACAATCGGAGTAATGGTCGAGCCGATCAGGGGGATGGTGATTTCGCCGAGGGCGCTGTGGATCGCCTGCAGCCGCGTCTGGCCCGCGTCGCGGTGCAGCACGATGTTCTCCACCACCACGATCGCATCATCGATGACTAAGCCGACGGCCGCAGCCAGTCCGCCGAGCGTCATCAGGTTGAAACTCTCCCCCATCAACTTGAGGGCAATAAATGTCACCGCGATGGTCACCGGGATCACCAGACCAGCCACGATGGAAGTGCCCCAGTCGCGCAGAAAGATCACGAGGATGATAGAAGCCAGGATGAGCCCGATGATGATGGCGTCGCGAACACTCGCAATCGATTCGGAAACAATGTCCGACTGATCGTAATAAGGATGAATCTCCACACCGGGCGGCAACGATTTGCGAAGGCTCTCGACTTCCGCGTGTACCTCCTCCGCCACCTGCACGGAGTTGCTTTCCGGCTGCCGATTGATGCTCAGCAGCACCGCCGGCTTCCCGTTCGCGGTAACAACCGTATAAAGAGGACGAACCGCCGGCTCCACTTTCGCAACGTCACCCACCCGCACCGGCACGCCGGCAGCGGTTGACTTGATGACGGTCGCGGCAATCTGTTGCGGATCGCGCACCTGTCCGCTGACCAGCCCAAGGTAGAGCTGATGGTTGCGTTCGAGAAGGCCGGGAGAGTCAATCAGGTTGGTGCGGCGCACCGCTTCGAGGAGGTCGGAAACCGTGACACTCGCCTGCAAGAGTTTGGCGGGATCGGGGACGATATGAAACTCCGGCTCCTGGCCACCCTGCACAAGAACTCGCGCCACGCCGTCCAGACGGTTGAGTCGTGGCTTAAGCTCGTAGGTGGCAATTTCCCAGAGCTGCGTTTGTGGGACCGAGTCGGACGTGACGCTGTAGCCGAGAATCGGAAAGCTGGCGAAGGTCATGCGATGCGCTTCCACCTTCGCGCTCGCAGGCAACTCCCGTCGCGCGCTTGATAGCGCCGCGTTTACGTACTGCAATGTCTGGAACATATCCACGTTCCAGTCGAAGAACAGGTCAATTTCGGCCGATCCGCGGCTGGTAATGGAACGCACCTGCTGCAGGCCCGGCACGCTGTTGACTGCTTCTTCAAGCGGGCGCGTGACCGTTACCATCATCTGGTCGATGGGCATCACGCCATTGTCGACGGCGATCAGGATGCGCGGAAAATTCGTGTCCGGAAAAACGGAAACCGGGATGGTGAACGCGACGTAGATACCAAGAATCGCCAGCGTGATGGTCAGGACAAGGATGGAGCGGGAGTGGCGCGAAAACCAATAGGAAGGTTTACCGTTGGTTGCGGCCATCGAGCTACTTGGCATCCGTTTCGGTCTCTTTTCCCGCGGATGGCCTGTCCGATGCGTGATTCGCCTTGCCGGCCTCGGTGGCGGCTTCGATGCGAATCTTCGTATTGTCGGGCAGACCATAGGCTCCGGAGGCGACTACGCGATCGCCTTCCGCGAGGCCATCGAGAATCTGCACTTGGTCGCCCTGCCGGATTCCCGTCTTCACCGTCTTTTGGTGGGCGCGACTGTCGGAGCCCCGATTTTCGGAAACACTATTTTCGGAAACAACGACCATCACATAGCTCGTTCCGTCCGGAGCGGTGAGGACGGCGGCCGCCGGAATGACCACCGCGTTCGGCACCGCGCGCGCCAGCATGGAAATCCGCACGCTCGTTCCCGGGCGCAACCGTCCCTTCGGATTTTTCGTTTGTACCCAGACTTCGACGGTCGTGCTATTGGGATCAAGCGCCGGGCTGACGACCGTCACTTTCCCTTCGATCGCGTCGTCTTCGCCGGGAGCCTTGTCTGAAACGGTGCTCGGAGCCGAGTTCGGAACAACGACCGTGGCCTTGTCGCCCACCTTCAGCAATGCCGCCTGCTCCTGCGGAATATGGGCACGCGCGACCACCGAACTGGTGTCCATGACGGTGAGGAGCGGTGTTCCCGCTGCGGCCATTTCTCCCGGATACAAGGGACGGTCGGTAACGACGCCGTTGATCGGACTGCGGATTTCCGAGTAGCTCAACTGCGCCTCGGCACCGAGATACTTGCCTTTCGCCGATTGCAATTGGCCCTTGGCAGACTTGATTTCCTGCTGCTTGCCCCCGGCCATCAAGGCATCGAGGTGGTGCTGAGCAATTTCATACTGGCTCCGTGCCTGGGCGAGACTGACTGTAGCTTGATCGAGATCTTTGCGAGGGAGGGCGCCTTGCTGGTAAAGATCCTGGCGGCTGTCGTAGAGCTTCTGTTCCGCCTCCAAAGCCAGCTTCGCCGCCTTAGTATCGCCCTGCGCTTTCTGAATCTCTTCCGGCAATGTGGACGCGGTTGCGATCGCGTAGGCGGCCTGCGCCTGATCGTAGGAGCCCTGATTGTCCTGAGCTGCGGCGGCCAAGTCGCGGTTTTCCAGTTTGGCAAGCAGTTGTCCTTCATGAACCTTGCTGCCGCGATGCACGTAGAACGCTTTGACCGGCGCGCTGATCTTGGGAACAATCGCCGACTGCGCCAGCGGGAACAAAATGGCTTCGGACGTCACCGTCTGCTCGATGGTCGCCTTCTTGACTGGAACCACTTGAACGCCGACCGTCGGTTCCTCCGGCTTGCCCGCGGAGCAGCCTAGCGCAAGCACAAGAACAGGAACGATTGCGGCCAGCGCTCGTGTGGGGACGGGCGCCCTCGCGAGCCTGCCCTGAGCGCAGTCGAAGGGTCCAAGCCGAGCGCAGCTCGGCAGCTGCCAGTGGCCACAGCAACTCCGGACCCGCCATAGCCCCCGAAGGGTGCAGCCTCTTTCCCCACAAATCGATATGTGAAACACGCTTTAGAAGCTCCCCGTCAACGTTTGCAGGTTCGCGAGGGCGACCTGGAAATGGACTTGCCCATCATCATACGCATTGCGAGCCAGCGTCAGTGTATTTTGAGCATCCACCACCTCGAGAACCGTGGCTTCTCCCGCCTGGTAGCGCAAAGTGGTCAGACGCAAACTGTCAGAGGCGAGTTCCGCGGTTTGACTTAGCGATTCGAGCTGCGCGCGCGACGTCTCGGTTTCGTCATAGAACGACCGCAGATCGGCCAGCAGTCGGCGTTGTGCGAAGCTCAACTCGACATGGGCCTGCTGCCGCCGCAAATCCGCCTGCTTCACCTTGCTGTAACCAGCTCCCCAGTTCCATATCGGCAGTTGCAGGGTCGCAGTCGCCGCGTATCCCAGGTTGCGCAATCCATTTCGACCGCGCACCGCGAACTGATTGGCATCAATGCCATAAAAATAATCCAAGCCGACCGAAGGCAGCATGGACGTCCACGCGACTTTCACTTCCTGGTCGGTTTGCCGCAGGGTGGCAAGCGCACCTCGAATTTCCGGGTTGTTCCTGGTTCCGGCGGCCTGTACTTCCGGGAAGCTGGGCAACGGATCGGGCAGGCGCAAGTCATCCACAACCGAGAAATTTTCTTCGAAATTCGGGAACAGCAACACGGCAAGATCGAGGCGGCTCTTGTTCATCGCCAAGAAAGCATTCTGCAATTCGCGCTGTTGCTGCTGATTCTGAATCTGGGCTTTGATCACGTCGGAACGTGCCACTTCGCCGCCGTTCTGCAGCTTTTGGCTGACACCGAGAAAGCGGTCCGATTCCGAAGCCGCCTTCTGAGCGGTTGCATACTTGCGCTGCGCCACTACGTATCCGTAGTAAGCCTGCACCACGGTGACGACCAGACCGCGTGTCGCAATCTCCGATTTGGCCCGCGCCAGAGCCTCGGCGGCCGCGGTCTTTCGATATTCCGCCAACATTCCCGGTGAAAGCGCCTGGTGAACGTTCCCCTCCGCGATGTACTCGTGAACGCCGTTGTTGGCCAGGAAGCGTCCGGTGGGAGTACCGTTCCCCTGCGTGTAGATGAACTGCATGTTGTAGTTGACGTTCGGCAGGAGTTGCGCGCGGCCTTGCACCACATCCTGATGAGCCAGCCCTAGTTCCGTGAGAGCGGCACGGAAGTGCGGATCGTTAGCCTTGGCGCGCGTGAGGGCATCCTGCAGCGTGAGGATCAGCGGCGCTCGCGTGGAATCGGTATCCGCACTTGCGGCTGGTGTCAAGACCTGTCCGCTGACTTTGGACGGTGAATCTTGGCCGGACGCAGAGATAGCCAGCAAAATCCCCTGCAACACAATTGTCGTTCGTCCCACAAAACTTCGACACACTGTTGTGAACATAAGCCCCCCACGCAAGAATGCCAGCGGATGATTGTAAATCGGATCAAAGCCTGCGATCAGCCTAGCCACTGCTGTGGGTTGCCGATTGCCTCGACCAGGTCGCGCAGAAACTCCGCTGCCCGCGCGCCGTCCACTACACGGTGATCGTTCGAAAGCGTCAAGGTCATCATGGGACGGATGCCGGGGCGAGCGTCAGAACCGACCCCGACCGGCACGACTCGGTCGGCGATTCGTCCGACTGCAAGAATCGCGGCCTGCGGCGGAATGATAATCGCGGTGAATGCGTCCACCCCGAACATGCCGAGATTGCTGATCGTGAAGGTGCCACCCGCGATATCGGCCTGACGCAACTTGCCGCCACGCGCCCGTTCCGTAAGGTCGCGTCGCTGCACCGCGATCTCATCCAGTCCAACTTTGTGGGCATTGTGAATCACCGGCGCCACGACTCCATCGTCCACCGCCATCGCAAGGCCGATGTTGATCTCGGCATTTGTACGGACGCCTTCGCCGGTCCAGCTTGCGTTCATGCGAGGGTGTTTCAGGAGGACGCGGGCAACCAGCGCTACCAGTAGATCGGTGTGCGTGAGTTTCAGTCCGCGCGATTTTTCCGCCTGCGATTTTTCGATCTCGGACCCGAGCTCCTGCCGCGCGTCGTTCAGAGCGCCTGCGTCCACCTCGCGGACGACGAAGAAATGGGGGACTGTCGTCCAGCTCTGCGTGGTGCGTTCGGCCATCAGCCTGGAGATAGAGCTGCCACCGTCAACCGCAGCGGGCGACGCCGTGGTCTTGGATTCTGTGGCAGCGAGAATATCGGAAGCAAGAATTTCTCCGCCAGCGCCCGATCCGCGAACATCGGTGAGATTAACGCCGCGTTCACTGGCGAGACGTCGCGCTTTGGGAGAAATCTTAACGGGCTGCGTTGCCGATTGCGTTCCGGATTGCACTGGAGTTGCGGGTTGACTTGCTGATGCCGCAGTTGAAATCGCAGAAGGCGCGGGAACGGCAGCGGCGGTGGTTTTTCTTCCCGATGCAGCGGCGACTTCATCTGCCGGAGGAACTTCTCCGGGACGCACGATCCAGGCGATGGTTCGGCCTACCGGAACTTCGGCCCCAGCCTGGATCGTGACGCCGGCAAGGACGCCATCGCCGGGTGATTCGATCTCCATCACCGCTTTGTCGGTTTCGATCTCCAGCAGAGGCTCGCCTTTGGCGACGGACTCCCCTTCTTTTTTCAGCCACGAAATGAGCTTGCCAGTTTCCTGGGCCATTTCGAGCGCGGGCATAACGACACTGATCGCCATAAATTCAAGGTCAGAGGTCAGAGGTCAGATTGCAGAGGTGAAAACCTATGTGTCGGGCTTCGAAGCTTCCTACCTCTGCAATCTGACCTCTGACCTTCTCTTTCAGTCCCCTACGCCAACGCGTTCCTGCCTGGAGCCTGCTTCGATCATCTCGCGCACGCGCTTGCTTGGTTTCGACTCCGTTTCCCGGATTGCGGGAAGCGGGCCATCCACCGTGAAATAGTGTCTGCCGGCAACCAGAAGCTCCTCGGCCGGGAAGCGCGTGATGACCTCGTGGCCGGTTTCGGTGACCACGATTTCTTCCTCGATGCGAGCGGCACTCCAGCCATCCGTCGAGGGCCAGAAAGTTTCCAGCGCGAACACCATGCCCGGCTTGATTTCGCAGGAATGTTCCAGCGACACGAGGCGGCTGATCACGGGCTTCTCCCAGATGGCGAGGCCAATGCCGTGACCGTACTGCAGTGCAAAGCAGGCTTCCTCGTTCGGGAAACCGAACTCCTGTGCTTTCGGCCACACGGATGCAATCTCGGCCGTGGTGCGCCCCGGGCGCACGAGTTCAATCGCCGCGTCGAGGTACTCCCGGCACCGCTTATATGCGTCGTTCATCGCGTGCGAGGCGTATCCGACAGTGAAACAGCGGTAGTAACAGGTGCGGTATCCCATGTAGGAGTGGAGAATGTCGTAGTACACCGGATCTCCCGGACGCAGCACGCGGTCCGAGAAAACGTGCGGATGCGGATTGCAGCGCTCGCCTGAGATTGCGTTCACCGCTTCCACGTACTCGGAACCGAGATCGTAGAGCACCTTGCTCACCAGGCCCACCGCCTGGTTTTCGCTCATCCCGGGCTTCATGGCGCGATAGAGTTCGTCATAGGCGGCGTCGACCATCATGGCGGAGTGGTTGAGCAAAGCGATCTCGTCCCGCGTCTTGATCAGGCGCGCTTCCGACATGAGCGCCTGCCCGTCAACGACTTTGATTCCTTCTTTTTGCAGAGCAAACAAGACGGGCAATTCGATGATGTCGATGCCCACCGGTTCTTTATGCAGGCCGCGCATTTCGAGCTCGATACGAATTTTCTTGGCCACATCTTCGGCGCGTCCCATCTCCGGCGTCATGGCGCCGCGCAGCACGGAAATTCCGGCGCGCGAGCGCTCTCCTAGCCACGGACAATGCAGCTGATGGTGTTTTGCCGCCGATCCGAAATCCCACAAAATCGGCTCGTCGTTTTGCGGAAGGAGCGTGAAGCGATTCGCTTTGTCTTGCGCCCAGGTACCGATATGAGTCGCGGTAATGTACCGGACATTGTTCATGTCAAAGCACAGCAGCGCGCCCATCTCAGACTTGACTAGAAGTTCCTTGGCGCGCGCCAGCCGTTCGCGGCGCAGGCGATCGAAGTCAACCCGGTTTTCCCAATCCACCGCCATCGTTCCATATGTGGGCAGAGCCATAATGATCTCCTTATTCTGCAGCGTGCTTCAGAGAACAAGTCAGAAGTTAGAAGTCAGATTGCAGAAGTAAGAACCTCCAAAACGCGGGTACCTAGGTTTTCACTTCTGCAATCTGACTTCTTACTTCTGACTTCATAATTACCGGCCGCAGAGTGCGCGGGCGGCATCAAACACGGTCTGCTCGGTCGGCACGGTTACATCTTCCAAAGGCGGCGAGAACGGAATCGGAACATGCATCGCACCCATGCGTTTGACCGGAGCGTCTAGATCGTAGAATGCGCCTGTGGCGATCACCGACGCAAGTTCGGCGGTGACGCCATAACGTTCGTAGCCTTCGTCGAGAATAATCGCGCGCGACGTTTTCTTCGCCGATTCAATCAGAATTTTTTCATCGAGCGGCCACATGGTGCGCGGATCGACCACTTCGGCGCTGATTCCGATTTCCTCCAGCAGCTTTGCCGCGCCTAACGCCACTTGCACCATGCTGCTGGTGGCGACCAGCGTGATGTCCTCGCCCACCCGCTTCACATCCGCGACGCCCAGCGGGACCGTGTAGTCGTCCGCGGGCACCGACCCTTTGAGCTTGTACATCATCTTGTCTTCGAAGAAGACCACTGGATTCTCGTCGCGAATCGCCGACTTCAGCAGTCCCTTGGCGTCGTAGGGCGTCGAAGGCAGAACCACCTTCAAACCCGGAACGTGGCAGAACCACGCATGCAGCGACTGCGAGTGTTGCGCCGCAGAGCGGCGCGTCGCTCCCATGGTCGTGCGCATCACCATCGGCACGCTCCAGTTCCCGCCCGACATGTAATGGACCTTGGCGGCCTGGTTGGCCATCTGGTCCATGGTCAGAGTGATGAAGTCGCCGAACATGATATCGACCACCGGACGCAGTCCGGTCATGGCTGCGCCCACGGCGAGACCGGTGAAACCGGCTTCGGAAATCGGGGTGTCGAGCACGCGGTCTTTGCCGAATTCCTCCAACAGGCCCGAAAGAACTTTGAACGGAGTGCCCGCTTCCGCCACGTCCTCGCCCAGAATGCAGACGGTCGGGTCGCGGCGCATCTCTTCGGCCAGCGCCTCGCGAATCGCCTGCGCGAATGTTAGCTCACGATCGTTTTGCGCTTGAAGACTGGTCTCAGGCATACACGTCCTCGTCCACTTCATCGACGGTCGGGTACGGCGCCGCGATGGCGAACTCGACAGCCTTCTTCATCTGAGTCTCGATCTCGCCCTGTACGGCATCGAGTGTCGCCTGGTCGGCGAATTTCTGTTCGATCAACATTTTTCCAAAGTTAACGATCGGGTCCCGTTCGGTTCTCCACGTTTGTTCCTCCTGCTTGGAACGGTAGTACTCGCGATTGATATCCCCGACGTGATGGCCGTGGTAGCGATAGGTATTGCAGAGCAGAAACGCGGGGCCGCCGCCGCGCCGCGCGCGCTCCACCAACAATCGCGTAAATTCGTACACGACGCGTACGTTTTGCCCATCCACGGTGACCGCTTCGATATCGAAGGCGGCAGGCCGCGCCAGAATTTCACCCGCGGTCGTTTCCGCATAGTGCGTGTATTCGTTATAGAGATTGTTCTCGCAGACGTAGATCACGGGAAGCTTGAAAAGCTGGGCGAGGTTCATCACTTCGTAAAGAACGCCCTGCCCGAGGGCGCCTTCTCCGAAGAAACATACCGACACGCGGCCGTTGCCGAGACGCTGAGCCGAAAACGCGGCTCCGGTCGCAATGCCGGCGCTGCCGCCTACGATCGCATTCGCTCCCAGGTTGCCGGTGGCCGGGTCCGCAATGTGCATAGAACCGCCTTTGCCCTTGCAGTACCCGGCCTTCTTGCCCAGCAGTTCGGCGAACATTTGATCTGGGGAAGCGCCTTTCGCCAAACAATGTCCGTGACCGCGATGCGTGCTGGTGATGTAGTCGGTTCGCTCGAGCGCTTCACAGACGCCCACCGCGACCGCCTCCTCACCGGTGTAAAGATGCGCCAGGCCGGGCATCAACGCCCGGGTGTAAAGTTCGTTGACCTGCGCTTCAAATTGGCGGATGGCAACCATCTGCCGGTACATTCGGAGCCACACATCGGCTTTTTCCGAAGTTTCTCTGGGCTCGGCAGCAGTCGTCATTTTTGAACTCCCGTAGTTACTCCCGACAGGCGCGCCAGAACGTCGAACACAACGGCAAAGTCCAGCTTCTCCCAACCCATGCCGCGCGCGGCGGTCAGGAACTCGTTGCCGATGGCGGTGGTGGGAAGGGGAACATTCAGCTTGCGGCCCAACTCCATCGCCAGCAGCATGTCTTTCTGCATCATGTTGACGTCAAACCACGCTTCTTCCGGTTGCTGCAACACGAACGGACCACGATACTGAATCATGGGTGAGGCGATCGCGCTGTGCACCATCACGTCCACGGCGACTTCACGCGGTATCCCGCTTTTTTCCGCCAGCAGCACTCCTTCCGAGAACGCCAGCATCTGCGCCGCTAATTGCAGGTTCAACGCGATCTTCATCGACAGCGCCACGCCGTTGTCGCCGACGTGCGTCACCTTTGGCCCAATATCCAGAAGCAATGGCTTCAGGCGCTCGAAAGTTTCTTTGCGGCCGCCGACCATCACCGAGAGTTTGCCTTGCTGCAGGGTGATCACGCTGCCGGAAACCGGGGCGTCGATCATGTCGGCGCCCTTCTCGCGAACTTTCGCAGCCAGCGCGCGGCTCACCTCGGGGCTCACGGTGCTCATGTCAATGTGGAACTTGCCAGCACCTATGCCGGCAAGCAATCCATCCGGCCCGTCCGTCACCGCCGCGAGCGCTACGGCGTTCGTCACCATGGTGAACGTCACGTCCGACGCAACCGTCACGGCCTTGGGAGACTCTGCAAATGTCATGCCCTTGTCGATCAGCCACTGCGCCTTCGAACGCGTCCGGTTGTAGCCGGTCACGGTGTGCCCTTTTTCGAGCAGGCGGGCGACCATGTTGCCGCCCATCACACCGAGACCGATGAACCCGAGTTTCGCCATACAACAATTCCCTTCGCTTAGAAATGCGCGCTTATGAATTCGGCTTGAGGTGCGAACCGCTTCTTGCCGAAGCAGACGAGTCCGAAAGTACTTGCTTGAGATGAGCGCGCATCGCTTCTCGCGCCGCCTCCGGATCGCGCTGCTCGATAGCCGCCAGGATTCGCTTGTGATGAAACTGCCCGCGCTCCGGTCCTCCGTCCACATCGAAAATGCGGCTGCGTTGTTCGCGCAAAAGACCGACAATCGAATCCAGGAGCGAGAGAATCAGCGGGTTCCCAACCGCCTCCGCCAGCGCCAAATGAAAATCGAGATCCGCTTCGATATAAGCATCGGGGTCCTGCAGGTTACGATCCATCACAGCGACCGCATCCCGCATGGTGCTCAGCAGTTGTTCCTCAATTCGAGGAGCAGCCAGACCGGCAATCTCCGGCTCCAACACCAGCCGCAACTCGGCCAGGTTCGCCGATCCTTCCTGCTGGTTGATCCGGATCATGAGATCCAGCGACTGCCGAATCGCCTGGGAAGTCCCATTGGTCACGAAGGTGCCGCGGCCGGAATAGGCTTCGACCAGGCCTTTTTCGCGCAGGGTCTTTACTGCTTCGCGCACGGCGGTGCGGCTGACCCCAAATCGCTGGGCAAGATCGCGCTCCGCCGGCAACTGGTCCCCGGGCTTGAGTTGGCCCTTCAGAATGGAGTCTTCCACCTGCTGCACAATCTGCTCATACAGGCGAGACGTCTTTACTGTCCTGTACACCGGCTTGGTGGCTAGGGAATCTAGCGCTTCATTTGTCATCAGGCCCTCAATCACGCCAGTGGACGGCTTCTAAAGGTATTGTGGTACGACCACTATGCCACACACCCTCGAATCGCCGCACTTGTCTGTCTGACCTACTGGATCCAAACCGTCTTGATGTTCACAAACTCGCGAATCCCTTGCACGGCGAGTTCACGCCCGTGGCCTGAGGACTTCACGCCACCGAAAGGCAGGCGCGGATCAGAAGCCACCATCTTGTTCAGGAAGACCATGCCGGCATCGAGTTCATTAATGAACCTTTCGGTTTCCGCGGGATCGTTGGTCCAGGCGCTGGCACCTAGCCCGAAGCGGCTGTCGTTGGCGATCTGGATGGCATGATCCACATCCTTCACGCGAAAAACTGACGCCACGGGACCAAAGAATTCTTCCTTATAAGCTGGCGAATCTTTCGGGATGTCGGTCAGCACCGTCGGCGCGTAGAAGTTTCCGGGACGGTTCAGGGGATGGCCTCCGGTCAGCACTCGCGCACCCTCGGCCACAGTCTTCTTAACGTCGGCATCGAGAGAACTGACAGCGTCCACGCTGGCCAATGGACCAAGCTGCGTGCTCTGATCGAACGGATCACCCACGCGCAAGTCCTGCATGCGTTTGACGAACTTGCGCTCGAACTCGTCGGCGATCTTTTCCGACACGATAAAGCGCTTGGCTGCGATGCACGACTGACCGTTGTTTTGAATGCGCGCGTCCACTGCGGTTGCAACGGCCTTATCCAGGTCGGCGCTGGGCATTACGATGAAAGGATCGCTGCCGCCCAGTTCCAGCACAACTTTCTTGATTCGCTTCGCAGCGGAAACTCCGACTTGAATCCCCGCCTGCTCACTGCCCGTTAAAGTCGCGGCGACGACACGAGGATCGTTCAGGATGCCATCGACCGGCCCCGAGCCGATCAGCAGCGTCTGGAAAACGCCGTCGGCAAAACCGGCGCGGTGCAGAATGTCCTCAATCTTGAGCGCGCACTGCGGAACGTTCGAAGCGTGCTTCAGCAGCCCGACGTTGCCCGCCATCAATGCCGGCGCCACAAAACGAAACACCTGCCAGAAGGGGAAGTTCCACGGCATGATCGCGAGGATGGGGCCAATCGGCAGATAGCGGATGAAGCTGCGCTTCGCCCCAGCTTCCACAATTTCGTCGGCCAGAAATTTCTCGGCGTTTTCCGCGTAGTAGCGGCACCCCGTTGCGCACTTCAGCGCCTCGCCCACTGCGGCCTTTAGAGGCTTGCCCATTTCGAGCGTCATCAAATGGGCGCATTCGTCTTTTTCCTTTTCCAGAATCTCGGCCGCGCGCATCATCTTGCTCGCACGGTCCGCAAATGAAGTCCGCCGATGGCTCCGGAAGGCGGAGGTCGCTAACTGCAACTTCTCCTCGATTTGCGCTGCGGTTAACGGTTCGAAAGTCTTCACAACTTCGCCGGTCGCAGGATTGATGCTCGCTATCGCCATGCTAATTCCTTCCCTTTCGTTTGGTGGCTCCGTCCTAATTGTCCGGTCCGGGCTCAACCAGCAACCGTCGGCGGGCAGCGGTTTTGTGGTCGGACCACAATACTACTTGACGGGTAGGCCGCGTCAAGGCTATACCTTCAAATCGCCCGATCTTTTTTCCAGATCGAAACTGGTCGCGAGCTGTCCGACCACAAATCGTTTCCATCCTCTTTGAGGATGTGGAGGTCGTAATGCATTCTCCATCGAATGGCATTCGGGTTTTAGGCATCGTCTGCCTGGTGCTCGCCGTCTCTGTTCCAGTGTTTTCCCAAACCACCACGGGCCGCATCCTGGGGAGCGTTAGCGATCAGTCAGGCGCCAATGTGGCGGG
>Ga0209117_1000452_pt1 | contig 17238 bp, 14 predicted proteins | sample BlaSpr_A8_OM2_M2_FD_187978 | JGI IMG/M metagenome (GOLD analysis project Ga0209117, IMG submission 187978) | Forest soil microbial communities from Thunder Bay, Ontario, Canada - Black Spruce, Ontario site 2_A8_OM2_M2 (SPAdes) (version 2) | ecosystem: Environmental > Terrestrial > Soil > Boreal...
GCAAGAATCCAGGGACAGCTGCGGGCGCTCACGACCGAGGATTGATCGGTCGCCGGGTCAGTCGATGCGGCCCCGCTTGAGCTCGAGCCCGGACAGGTGCAGAGCCGCGCGCGTGAGGCGGTTCATCTCCTTTCGCTCGGGCGCCCGTAGGTGATCCCAGCCCAGCAGGTGCAGCAACCCGTGGACGGCCAATAGACCCAGCTCCGTTTCTTCTGTGTGTTTGTGCTCATGCGCCTGGCGGACAACGGTCGGCCAAGCGATGGCGAGGTCTCCAACATGAACGCCGGAGCCCTCGAATGACAGCACGTCTGTCACGGAATCGTGGCCGGCATATTCGCGGTTCAGCCGGCGCAGCTCGTCGTCCGAGGTCAGCCTGATTGCGACTGTCGCGGTCCCCGCCGGGAGGCGTGCCGCCACTTCAGGCACGGTTGTTGCTCGCCTCAGGACGCGACGCAAAAATGCCGGCGGAACCGGTACTCGCACGGCCTTGACGACTTCTATTTCGAGGCGCACGGGCTCAACCACCGCCAGCTAGTAAACCCGTTACAGTCAGTCGCCGTGCGGATTCTCGTGACTGGCGGAGCCGGCTTCATCGGCTCGCACGTCGCCGACGCGTACATAGCAGCCGGCCACGAGGTCGCGGTGCTGGACAACTTCAGCACCGGGAACGAGAACAACGTCAACCGCGCCGCGACGTTGCATCGTGTCGACCTCCGCGATCAACCAGAGGTCGACAAGGCGCTGGCGTCCTTCAAGCCCGAGCTGGTCAACCACCACGCCGCACAGTCGGAGGTGCCGAAATCGGTGGCGGACCCCGCTTATGACGCGCAGGTGAACATCGTCGGCGGTCTCCATCTCCTCAAGGCTTGCGTGGATCACCGCGTCCGCAAGGTGATCTTCAGCTCGACGGGCGGCGCGCTGTACGGCGAACCCGACATCGTTCCCGCAGGGGAGGACCATCCGGTCCGGCCGCTATCGCCCTACGGAACTAGCAAGTTCGCATTCGAGCAATACCTGGGCACCTTCCGGCGCACGTTCGGTCTGGACTTCACAGTTCTGCGCTACGCGAACATCTACGGCGCACGGCAGGATTTCGCCGCTGAGGAAGGGCGCGTGGTGGCGATCTTCGCGAGCCGCATGCTTGCGGATAGATCCGTCACGATCGACGGCACAGGCGCGCAGGCGCGCGACATGCTTCACGTGGGCGATGTCGCAACGGCTAACCTCGCCGCACTCGAGAGAGGGTCAGCAGGCACTTTCCATGTCAGCACCGGGGTGCCGGTCACCGTCAATGACCTGTTCCGGAAACTCGCCGACCTCACCGGATACATCCTCGAACCAAACTGGGGACCATCGCGCAAAGGCGACGTCTATCGCATCGCGCTCGACAACCAGCGAGCCAAGCAAGAGCTGGGATGGGAGCCGCGAGTGAACCTCGAAGAAGGGCTCAGCCTCACCGTCGACTATTTCCGCGAGCACGTCATCCAAGACCGGTAGTGAGATGAGCACCTCAGTAGCCTTCCTTCACACCCTGGGCGCCCGCGTGCTGCTCTTGTTCGCGGTGGTGCTCGCGGTCTGGGGCACGTATCAATATTTCCGCAAGGCCGAGATATCCGCCGGCTTTCGCTCGAGCTACCTGATCATGGCCGGCGTCACCGCGCTCCAAGGTTTGCTAGGCCTCGGCGCGTTTGCCCTCGGAGGCCATCCGAGAACGCTCCTGCATCTCGTGTACGGAGTGTTCGCGGTTCTGTTCCTTCCAGGCGCGTACTTCTGGGCTCGCAGCGGAAATCGGCGCCGGGAAGCTGTGATCCTGGCTGGCGCGTGTTGGGTCGTCAGCATCGCTTTCTTTCGAGGCATCGCCACCGGCTGAACCAGGCAGTGGATAAGCCTTAACGTAGGTGCCCGCGATGGATCCCAGTGTGTTGAGCGCAGAGCCACGAACCTCATCGAGCATTGAACCGCGCACTAGCAGCGGACCCGCGCGTAACGCCGGCCGCCGCATCCTCATAACCGGTGGCGCTGGGTTTCTCGGTGTCAACGCGGCGGCACACATGATCGCTGACGGATGGCACGTGACACTGCTCGACAACCTCAGCCGTCCGGGCACTGAGCGAAACCTCAAGTGGCTGATCACCGAGCACCCAACGCACACGACCTTCATCAAGGAAGACGTGAGAATCGCCGGCGCCATGGCCGACCACGTCAAGAACCAGGACGCGATCCTGCACCTGGCCGGCCAGGTGGCGGTGACGACGTCGCTGCTCGACCCGATCACGGACTTCGACGTCAACGCGCGCGGCACTCTCAATCTGCTGGAGGCCGTGCGGCTGACCAACCCTGAGGTTCCCTTTCTCTTCGCATCGACCAACAAGGTGTACGGAAAGCTCGACAAAAACAACGTCGCTTGTAAAGAAACGCAACCTATCGACTTCCACAGTCCATACGGCTGCAGCAAAGGCGCCGCGGACCAATACGTCAGGGACTATGCCCGCTGCTTTCAAATGAACACGGTCGTCCTCCGGCAGAGCTGCATCTACGGCGCCCACCAGTACGGGACGGAAGACCAGGGCTGGGTCGCGCACTTTGTCCATTCGATCCTCAACGACCGGCCGCTCACGATCTATGGCGACGGCACCCAGGTGCGCGACCTACTCGATGCGCGGGACTTATGCGCTCTATATGCCACAGTCATCGAAAGCATCGACAAGACCCGTGGTGAGATCTACAACGTCGGCGGTGGCCCCGAGAACAAGCGCAACCTGGTCGAGGTAATCGAACAGATCGGCGAGCTGACGCACCACAAACCGCAGTACTCCTTCGCCGACTGGCGCGAAGGCGATCAGACCTACTACGTAAGCGACATCGGCAAGGCCAAGAAAGAGCTTGACTGGTCGCCCCAGATCCCCTTCGATCGAGGGCTCAAAGACCTGATCGCATGGGCTGCCAAGGTCAGCTGATCAGCGCTGGCGGGCGCATTCGCTCGACGCGGAGGCCGGTATCTGAACGGCCACGAGCGACCAATCCGGGTCCAGTTGAGCCACGGTGTCCGCAAACCATTCGGGATGGTCGGCAATGAAGGCGTGGTAGTCCGCCACGGAATGGTTGAAAGAGCTGGACGGCGGCATCAGCAGCAGTCGCGTCTGGGTGTTTGCGAGCCAGCATTTGAGCAGGGCTCCGGCGGTTTCCTTGTGGTCTACATATTGATAACCGGGCGGTAGGTAATAGAAAGGGTCGTAGAACTCGCTGGAGATGCGTCCGCCCGCCACTCCCCCGTCCCGAACCAATGTGTAAACCAGGGTCGGTCGATCGCCCGGCACTGTTAAACCTCCATTTCGGTACTCGGGGCGGTTGTAGACGGCGGCAACTGCGCGGCCCATCCGGAGGTCGTGCTGAAACTCAGGTTCCGTAGCCGCGCAAGAGGTCTGGATGGGAATCCAGAAAATCTGGATCGCAAGTAAACCGGCGGCGGCCCCCGCCCACCCGGCAGGCGCGGGGACCCACCGGCGCTCGGGAAGGATCTTCAGAAGCAGAACCGCCACGAGGATCGCGGCGAAGTCCATCGGGAACTCGAAGCGGCGTTCCTTCCAGTCATCGACTTTCAGGAACGTGGCAAAGCTGTGGGCGGAGTATCCAAAGCCGTAGACCAGCAGCAGATACGAAGGCGGACGCTTCCACAACGACCACGCGAGGCCGGCCGCGGAAGCCAGCACTGCTCCAACAAGCACTAGCTGGAGCGTCGCGGGTCCCGCTTGGGCTCCAGTGCCCGAGTCGAATGCGCCAAACGCGATGAACCTGACGCTCCAGGCGAACGGATAGATGGGGTTGCCGGTCTGGTCGTAGAGGAACTTCGCGTATAGGACCATCGGAATCAGCCAGCCGGCCACCAACGGCCACCGAAGCCCGCTGTGGCGTTTGCCCAGGAGCCAGGCCACCACCAGGCCTGCGCCAAACAGCCACGCCTCAACTCTGGCCATCGCCGCGAATGCCCAGGACACTCCCGCCCAGAAACCGCGCCTCGGCGTCAACCAAATTCCGAAGAGAACCAAAGCAATCGCAATCGGTTCGACCATTCCGGCGACATCGTTGAAGACACTCGCCGGGGCGAGCGCCGCAAAAGCGGCGGACGCCACCGCCACTTTGATACCCCAGTAGCGGTGGCACAGGAGAAAAATCAGCACGACGGTGAGTGATCCAAAGACGAGGCTCAAGAGCCGCGCGAGGACGATGTCCGGGGAGCCGGTGGCAAAAAAGAGGAGGTTCATGAGTGCTGGGTGGAGCAACCCCCAGTAGTACTCCCATCCACGCAAGTCCCACAGACGGATGCCGTGGCTGAGCCCGATCTCTTTGGTCAGGTACGCGATCTGCCAGTGATGGTATGCATCGGTGAAGCCGTCGCCGGCGTTCTGCGGATTGGTGAACCCAAAGAGATAGATGAGGCGCGGGATCGCGGCGGCCGCCGCCACCCCGGCCGGCCAGCCCCAAGGAAGGCTCTTGGATTGCACGTCGCCTGGGGGTTCCGTGCTTGGCTGCGAGAGCCGCTGCTCCTCTTCCTCTTCGGTGGGAAGGAACCTCGGCAGGAGCCTCAAGCGGTGGCAGCCTCCGCCGCGATACGTTCGTGGGAGCGCGCCACCTCGAGCACTTCCTTTTCCAGGACGTCGATGTGCCTCTCCCAGTCAAACCGCCGTGCCCACTCGTAAGCGCGCACTCCCGTCGCCTGGTTTTCAGCCGGATCGTCAAGAAGCCGCGAGATGCCCGCTGCGTAGTCGCCCACGTCGAGCGGCTCCGCGAGGTGACCGGTGCCCGGGCCGACCGTGACCGTCGGTCCAGCCTGGTTCCACGCCACCACCGGAACGCCCTTGGCCATCGACTCGATGACGCCCATGCCGAAGTCTTCTTCTGGCGCTGGATATACGTAGACCGCGGCGCCTTCGTAGAGCGTCTGCAGCTCGTCTTCGGCAATCGGGCCAAGGAACAGCACCGCATCGGCCAATCCCAATTCCGCGACCAGCGCTTTGAGCGATTCGGTGTGCGCCGTAAACGACCCCGGAATCACGAGCTGCACACGCGGGTGACCCTTGCGCACCTCGGCGATCGCCCGGATCGCGAGGTCGAATCGCTTTTGCGGGTAGTGGCGGTTGGTCAACAGGACGTAGGGCCGCCGGATCGGATAGCCGTTGATGGTCAGTCCGCCCACAAAGCGCGCGTCGACGGGCAACGGAAACCCTGATGACGCGACATGGCAGCCGGCCGGGCAATCGACCGCATCGCGATGATAGGTGTGCCGGATGATGTCGCCGATGTAGTCGCCGTTGACCAGGAGCTGGTCGGCCTCCTGCACTGAGCGCCGGTCGGCCCAAGCGACGAAACGCGTCGCGCGCAGCACTATCGCCGCGAGCAGGCGGTAGTCCGCGTTGGCCACCCAACCGGTCTCGCGGTCGATGTTGCGCGGATAGACCAGGCGGTTCGGCTGGTTCAGATAGACCACGTAGGGCACATCCATCAATCTCGCCGCCCACCATGCAATCCAGGCGCTCGGCTGGTTGCACCCGACGATGGCGTCCACACCGCGGAAGCGCCATGCGTAAAGCGGCATGAGCAAAGAGGTGGCCGCCATCTGGACGGCTTCGCGAAATGGGAACCAGCGCGGCAGCTGCGGCAGGAAGGTTCGGACGCGCACATCGCCGATCAGATCCGGATAACACCGCGTCTGATCGACCGTTGGCGCGTAGCACTCCACGTCGTAACCACGCCGTCGGAGTCCCATCACCTCTTCGATGACGATCCTCTCGCCACCGCCTGAATAGGTGAACCCGCAATGGAAGACCGCGACACGGCGCGGACCGCCGGCTCGTGCCCGGCGCCTTCCGCCGACTAGAAGGAAGCCCACGAGTCCGATAGCCAGCGCGTATCCGGCAGTGAGCGCGTGGTACAGGACGATGGCGCCGGCCGCCACGGCAGGAGCCAATCCCAGGCCGCCGCCGAGCACCAGCGAGCCGGCGACCTCCAGGTTCCCCACGTATCCGGGGCCGGCAGGTACCGCGAAGCTGAGCAGCAGCGCTGGATACGCCGCCATCGCCTTCAGCGGCGGAACAGAGATCCCAACCGCCGCGAAAAGCAGCGTGAAGTTGAAGGCGTCGATCACCAGGGCCAGCACCGTCAGGAGGGCAAGCCGGCCCGCCAGCGCCGGAGTCCACAGGCCGCGAGCGCCGGCCCGGAAGGCAAAAGCTTGACCCGCGATGGCCGTGGCAAATCGCGCCGGGAGCAACCGGCGGGCCAGCCACGACCTGGCGACACGCGGTCCCAGCAGGGCGGTCCCAAGAACTGCGGCGAGAAGCGCGACCGCGAGGGCTGCAGCGCCGAGCAATCCACGGGGGGTGCTCACGATCCCAGTGAAGGCAACCACCTCGAGGATCGCCAGAAACAGGGCCACCGCGGCCAGATCGCAGACTTTGTCGATCACGATGGTGGCGAGAGCTGATCCCGCCGGCACCCGATGGCGCCGCCACAGCCACCACGCGCGCGCGGCGTCGCCTGAACGTATTGGCAGCACGTAGTTGAGAAGGCCGCCCGCCGCGTTCATCGCAAATGCCCTGACCATCCCAACAGGCGCGAGCGGGCGCAGGAGGAGCAGCCAGCGGCGCGCCCGGATGGTGCTCGTCACCAGGAACAGCACGATCATCAGAACCACCGGCGCCCAGCTGTGCACACGCGCATGGCTCATCACCTCGGTGAGCGAAACCGTGCGCAGCCACAACCAGAGCAGGAGCAGGCCTACTGCCGTCTGCAGCGCAAGCCGCAGCCAGCGGTTCACACGACCACCTCGAGCTCGTCCGACGGAGCTGGGCCGATGATCCAGCGCTGGACGAAGAGCCAGAAGCCAAAGAGGAACGCGATTGTCAAGATCGTGCCGCCGTAGTCGTGAAACAGGACCGCGGGCGTAACTCCGGCGGTCGCCGCGATGCCGGCAACTGCCGCGACGCGCAGCAGGTTGAGGAGCATCGTGCCGGCGATGCCGATCACGATGATCTGAACGCGAGCCTCCAGGGAGTGGCCCCCCCGGAGGCCAGAGATGAAGCTGACGCCCAGGAGGATAAGGCTCTGCCATCCGATGCAGTTCCACGAGATGAACAGGGTGTGCATGGCGCCGGCGCCGTCCCAAACCACAAGGTGACTTTCCGACGCCGCGGCGTGAACGCCGGCCAGGCCGAGCAGGCCCACCACCATTCGAGCCTCCACCGGCACTATCGCTTGCAGCGGGTTGTTTGCCCCAAGCCGCAAGGCCAACGATGTGAGAAATTCGTCGAAGGTCGTCACCAGCGGCAGGACCATCAGCAACCCGCAGAAGATCGCAAGCAGCGTCAGGTTGAGGTTGTCGCGGTCTCGTCCCCTCATCTGCGTGCCTTCGCGAATGCGAGCAGCCGCTTGCGTTGGGCGAACACAGGAATCAAGAGCGCAAGACCGACCAGACCCAGGACCGACTCCGGCACGACGATGCTCGGGGGCACCAGTCGCGTATCACCAAGGCCGGCGGCGCCGTCATAGACGAGGTCGAGGTTGTTCCCATTGCCCTGGCTAGCGTCCACCCGCAGGCACAGCGAGCCGCCGGGCGGGATGACAAGCGGGAGCTGGCTGGCACTCGAGGTGACTGTGAACGGGCTGGTCTTGTTCGCGCCGCCCGGTCCGTAGGTCGTGGTCCAAGTGGTCCCAGGGTTCGGGATGGCGGCGACGAAGGCAGCGCAGCTTGTGCCGACCGCTGCCACACCCGCGCTCACAACGACAGTCGTGCTGTCCGTCCCAGCGCCGCCGGACCAGTACATGGTGAACGACCAAGTGCCGGCGGCCACTGTCTGAGACGGCAGGTTGGCCAACGACCAGACCCCGATCGCTCCTCCTCCGAGGTGACAGGTGATTGCCCTGGCGCCGGCGGTTGGGTTCATTGTTGCGGGAGCGCAACCCGGCGCGGTCCCAGTGCCGTGCAGGTAGAGAGGGCTGCCCGCGGCACTGACCACCGGTGCGTGCGACGCAAGCAGGGCAGTTCCCGCAAACGCTGCGAGGAGTGCGACAGCCACCGTCCACCCCACCCAGCGGCCTGGACGCCGCCCGGTGGCGCGGACCACTGGCGCACCGGGTGTCCCCGATGCCAGCCTCAGCTCCTGACGCCTTGCCCGCGGACCGAGCAGCCAGCGCCGCAAGAGCTGCAGGCGGCGCAGGTGGTGAACCTCCCCCGTGACCTTGCCTGTCTTGGGGGTCCGGAACCACGGCCCTTCGTCCTTGCTCACAAGACCCTTGAAGGCGGCCCAGCCCTGGAAGGGAACCAGCGCGAAGGAGAGCACAAGCGCCCCTAACACTCCCTGCATGTCGCGCCTCGGCGCTTCCTCCAGGATCAGCCCACCCACGTTCATCAGCGGCAAGGCGAAGATGTTGGAGAAGAGCAGGGACCATCCGAGCAGCGCCGTCCAGCCGGGCACATGCGTGTGAAAGACGGTCTCGGATATCAGCCAGCTGAGTGTTCCCAGGATGAACAGTCCGGCTTGCAGGTAGTAGGTGGAGTCGAAGAGGAACTCCCCCTTCTCCAGCGGCGTCAAGAAGGGCGACCGCATGATCGGGAAGAACCACTTGCGCACGTTATGCGTGTGACCTTCGGCCCAGCGCATGCGCTGGCGGGCGAGGCGTGCGAAGGTGCTGACGCATTCGGCGGGGGTCTCAGCCCATGGCGTGTAAGCCACCTTGTAGCCGCGCGCGTACAGCTTGAGCGTCAGCTCCCAGTCTTCAGTGATGCTCGTGCCCCAGCCGACCTCCCGCAGGACGTCCGCGCGGATCATGTAGGCGGTGCCGGCGATCATCTTCAGTGCGCCAACCGCATCCTGGAACGGCCGCTCGACCATGTAGCTGCCCGAGTACTCCGCCCTCACGGCCTCTGTCAGCCAACTCTCCGACTTGTTCAGGACGTGCCATTGATAGCTCTGCACTGCCGCGACTTCCTTCCTGCGCTTGACCCGCCCAGGCTCTGATGGAGGTTCGGCGCGGCCAAAGGCCGACTCCAGCGTCGGGTTGACCGAGCCTTCGCTGACTCGATAGAAATGCGGAAGAAGGCGATCGACCGAGTCAGGAAATGGAACTGAGTCGGCGTCGAAGACGACTATGTATTCGGCTCGCGGGTCGGTGACCTTCAGTGCCTCCTGGAGCGCGCCGCCTTTGTAGCCCTTGCGGCTGGTGCGATGGAGGATCTTGAAGCGTGGCCTGTCCTCCCAACGCTGCAGGATCTGCACAGACTCGTCGTTCGAGTCGTCGACAAGAATGACTTCGTACTCGGGATACTCGAGCTGGTCGAGCGCCTGCAGAAGCCGCTCGATCACTCGCTTTTCGTTGTATGCGGCGACGTGGACCGAGACGAAGGGGTGATAGCCGAGATCGATGTGGTAACCGTTGCCATTGCCGCTGATCCGGCTATGGCCCGTGAGATTCGACGATCCGTTCAGGCCGTGACCGTTGCCGTTGCGAGCGCCGCCGAGGACCAGCGTGGTCAGCAGCACCATGACGGTGCTCAGGTAGTACTTGATCGCATACGCGAAGAAGATCGCGCCGAGAAATAGACCGGTGAACGCGAACCCATAGCCAACCCAATCCGCCCCGCTGCGAGCCTTCGAATCCGCCAGCATCTCGACAAACCCGCGCGCGATGGCGACGACGGGGATCGCCCCCACGACGAAGGCGGCGATCAGGATGCCGTTGAGAAGAATGCTCCACGCGAGCTGGCCGCGCTCTGGCCGCGACTCAATATGTGACGCTGGCTCTTGCCCAGCCATCAGGGTCTGACCACCTTCGCGTAGAGCGAGTCGTAGATATCCGAAAGGGAAAAGCGTCGATGTCCGCCCGGCGTAACAGCGGCGGCGCGCAGCCGCCCTTCGCGGACTGCCCGGTTCACGGTCTGCTGGCTGACACCCAGCAGGCGCGCCGCTTCTCTCGAGCTGACAAGTCCTCCCCGCTCGCCAGGGGGAGGGATCGCGCCGGAGTTCGCGAGCCGGTCAACGTCCTCGAGCTGGAATCGGCGGTGTCCTCCAGGGGTCACGGCGGCGGGCCGCAGCTGGCCGCGTGCCACGGCGCGAAGAACGGTCGCTCGGCTGACGCCAAGGCGGGATGCTAAATCGTTCGATGTGATCAAAGTGGCCAAGTTGTTTGCTGGAGCAACGCATCTTTAGCAGTTCGTGATCATCAAGACAATGTTTTGGCTTTGTAAAGCCCGAGTGGCGTAGTCGTTTCGTCGTCGAAAATGTACAGAGATCGCACATCCTGCTCGCGGATTCCGCGTCTTTCGACTCCTACACTTTTCCTTGCGCGTACACGCACGCGCCCCTCAGGAAGGCGAGGAAAAGTTAATTCGGGGTCATCATCATCACTTCGATCCTCACCCCCCGCAGCCAAGCTCGGAGCCGGTGTCGAGAAATCGCCCGGCCCGAGCCTTTTTTATGCCAGAGAGCGCTGCCGCAAGGCCCACTCGTGCAGTCCATCCCGCCAGGACCGCAGCGCCGCCACGTGCGTTGACTCCAGGCATCCGTTGAGCGGCCTTCGCGCGGGTGCGGCCAGATCCACGGAGAGGATGGCCTCCACCTCCGCGCTGACCTCGCACTCCGCCAGCGCCGCGCGCGCGAATTCGTCCCAGCCGGCGCAACCCGCCGCCACGACATGGACGAGCCCTTCTCGCCGAGCTTCCGCGAGCTCGATCGCCGCCGGCGCCAGGTCAGCAGCGTAAGTCGGGTTGACCTTCTGGTCGGCGACTACGCGCAGCGGTTGGCCGAGGCGGGCGCGGGCCACGATCCGTTCGGGAAAGCTCCCGCCCTTGATCGCCGAACCCCTGTCCCCAAAGACAGCGGAGGTCCTGATCACCAGAGCCTCCGGCAGAAGTTCCAGCACCCGCTGCTCGCCCTGGAGCTTGGATGCTCCGTAAACGCTGAGCGGCTTCGCCAGATCCGTCTCCACGTACGGCCGGTCGAGCGCTCCGTCGAATACGAAGTTGGTCGAGAAGTGGACCAGCCGGACGCCATGGCGCGCACACGACATCGCGACGTTGGCCGGGCCCTCGGAGTTGATCGCGTAAGCCAGGTCGCCTTCTGTCTCCGCCCGATCGACCGCGTTGTATGCGGCGCAGTTGAACACCAGCTCCGGACGCCTGCGCTTGAGCAGCTCATCGAGGGCGTGCCGGTCGGTGATGGAGACCTCTTCGCGTGTGACTCCAGCGTTCTCGCCGAGCAGCCGCGCCAGCACCGAGCCGAGCTGGCCTGCCGCCCCGAGCACTATCGCGTTCACAAGAGCCTCACCGTAGCGGACTGATCCGCACGCCTGGCGTCACATGTGCGCAATCTGACGATCTGATACGCACGCTTTGCGTCACGCGTGCGGAATCTAATCGAGCTGCTTCGCCAAACCCGAGTGAGCGAGCAGGAGCGAGGTGGTCTCCCGTTCGGCGGTCGGTCGCCCGACCAGGAATCCCTGCGCCGCGTCGCAGCCGGCTTCGATCAGCACTGCTTCAGCAGCCCGGTCCTGCAGCCCTTCCGCGACCACACGCAGCCCGAGGTTGTGTCCCAGCCCGACGGCCGAGCGCACGATCGCGCCCGAATCAGGGTCGGACGCAAGCGCCGACACGAAAGAGCGGTCGATCTTGATCTCGTTCACCGGCAAGCGCATGAGATACAGCAGCGACGAGTAGCCGGTCCCGAAGTCGTCCAGGGCCAGCCGCACGCCCATCTCGTTCAGCCTGTGCAGCGCCTTCGCCGCGGCCGCGGCCATCGCTACGCCCTCAGTGATCTCGAGCGTCAGGCGCTGGGGTTCGACCTTGAATGTGCCGAGGGCGCGCGCGACCATCTCCTCGAGCGAGTGGTCTTCGATGTTGCGAGGCGACACGTTGAGCGACACCGAAACGTCCAGCCCTTCTTCGAGCCATTTGACAAGCTGCGCGAGCGCCGAGTCCAGCACCCACGCGGTGAGCGGGTGAATGATGCCGGTCTCCTCCGCCATCGGTATGAAGCGGTCCGGCGGCATCAGCCCTTCGCGCGGATGGTTCCAGCGGACCAGCGCCTCGACCGAGTGGATCGCCCCAGTGGCGAGGGTGACCTGCGGCTGGTAGTGCAGGACGAGCTCGCCCTGCGGGATCGACCGCCGCAGCTCGCCGGCCAGGCCAGAGCGCCGAAGCGTTTGCGCCTCCTGCTCCGGCGCGTACACGGCATACCCGCCGCCCGAACGCTTGGCCACGTACATCGCGACATCCGCGCGGCGCAGCAACGTGCTCGGGTCGTCGCCGTGAACGGGGTACATCGCGATGCCGATCGATGCGCCTGTCTCGACCATCTGGTCCGCGATCGCGAATGGGCCTTCGAGGGCGGCCAGGATCTTGCGCGCGGTCGACACCACATCGTCGGGATGCTTGGCGTCGATGGTGAGCACGGCGAACTCGTCGCCACCAAGGCGGGCGATCGTGTCGGTCGCGCGAAGAACGCCGCGCAGGCGTGCCGTGACCTCTTGCAAGAGACTGTCCCCGCGGTCGTGGCCGAGGGCGTCGTTGATGTCCTTGAAGCGATCGAGGTCGAGCAGCAGCACGCCGAACATCTTCTGGTTGCGCCGCGCGGCGAGCAGCGCCTGCCTGAGGCGGTCTCCGAACAGGCTGCGGTTCGGCAGCCCGGTCAGCGCATCGTGCAGCGCCTGGTACTCGAGAGCATCGGTGTGCGCCTTGCGCTCAGAGATGTCGCGCAGCGTGGCGATGAACAGATGTCGCGACCCGATCTGCATCGAGCTGACGACAAACTCGAGAGGAAACAAGCTTCCGTTCTTGCGCTTGCCCATCGTCTCGTGCGCTCCGCTGACCGGAATGTCGAGCTTGAGCCTGCGCTCCAGGTAGTTGATGAACGCGCTGCGATGCGTGGTCGCGATCAGGACGTCCGCCTGCTGTCCGACCAGGTCCTGTTCTGAGTAGCCGAACAGCTTGACCACGGCCGGATTGGCCGATTCGATGATCCCTGTCTGCTCGATGGTGGCCAAACCGTCCGAGACGTTGTCGAGCACCGAGCGCATCCGCTTCTCGCTTTCCTGCAGAGCGACTTCGGCGCGCTTGCGCTCGACGAACTCGCCGATCTGCGAACCGACGTCGTTCATGACCGCGAGCAAGCCCTCGTCGAGGTCGCGCGGCGCCCACGTGTGCAGCGCGATCATCCCGACGACCCGGCGCCCGCTGCGCACCGGGAATCCCACGATGCCCTTGAGACCCGCGGCGACGGCGGCGGCCGAGCGAGGCGAATCGTCGGAGGCGACATCGGGAACCGAAACAGGAGTGCCCGCTTCCCAGACTCGCCCTGCCAATCCTTCACCGCGCTTGTAGCTCGATTGAGACGCAGTGGCCTCGTAGCTCGATGTGTCGCGACCCGGTCTCTTCCACGACGTCACAAAGTGCATGGCTTCGCGCTCGGCATCGACCTCCCAGTACTCGGCAAGCTCCCAATCGAGTGACCTGCAAAGCCCTTCGAGGACGCTCGGCGCGGCTTTCTCCCAGCCCGGCGAGGTGACCAGCGCCTGGGTGACAGTAAAGCGCGCCGCCTGCAGGACCTCGGCCCGCTTGCGATCGCGAATGTCGACCGCGACGGTCTGGAGGTACATGGGCTTGGTGTCGGGGCCGCGCACGAGCCGCGTCGTCACGTCGACCCAAACCGGCTCGCCATCCTTGCGGGTGTAGCGCATCTCGAGGCGAGTGCCCTCTTCCTGCCCCGCCAGCATGCGGAACATGGCCTGCTGGAGAGCCGGCACGTCCTCGGGGTAGGTGATATCGATCAGCGACAGCGTGGGCAGCTCGGCCTCGCTGAATCCGACAAGCTGGCAGAACGCAAGGTTGGCGGTGGTGATGTGGCCGTCAAGGGCAGCGAACGCCATGCCCGCCTGGGCCTGCTCGAAGAGCGTGCGGAACTTCGTCTCGCTCTCGCGCTCGGCTTCCTCCATGCGGTGACGCTCGCTGATGTCGTGAACCAGGGCGAGCAGCCGGAGCTTGCCTTCGGCCGCGAGGCGGCGCACCGCTGTCTCGACCTGGATCCGGCGGCCGTCTTTCGTGATCAAGGCCGACTCGTAGCGGTCTGGCGCTTCGCCGCCGACCAGCCTGGTGGACAGCTGGCCGGTCAGTCCCTCGCGCTCCTCTTCCGGGGCCAGCTCGATCAATGACGCGAAGGCGCTGAGCTCGGCGGCGTCGTACCCGGTCAGCGTCTGGTAGGCGGCGTTGGAGGCGACGTGGCGGCCGTTTTCGGTGATAACGAGCCCTTCGCCGATGTCGCTGATCGCCTGGAGGAGCGAAGACTGGCGTTCGGCCTGCCGCCCCAAGTTGCGGTCGAGCATGGCCTGGCTGAAGTAGGCCAGGCCGGCCAGGACGACCAGGGCCCCGCCCCAGCCGACCAGCTCGCCCGAGCCCACCTGAGCCTCCCAGAGCCGGTAGCCGACCGCCGCCAGGATGAGCACAGCGGCGATCCCCGTGACCACGGGAAGCACTCGGGACCATCGGTGCAGCCGGCGGCCCTCATTGGCCCATCCAGCTACCGCATCGAGCGCGAAAGGGGTCTTGGACGTAGGTAGGGACGGTGTCTGATCGCTGGCCAACTCGATCACGATAACGGTCGAAACGCCAGTTCAGTGCGCTTCGCCCACCCACCAGGCGGGGTTACGGGGCCGAGCCTGCCTCCTGGATTACTTGCCTGATTTGGCCTGCGGGCGCTGCGGGACGGTCCGCTTCAGGGGCGGTCGCCGCTGCGCGTGGAGCGCCTGGGCCTTGTCTGCGTCCTTGTCCGAGTTGGTAGCCCGGCCGGCCGCGGCGTGCAGTGTCCGCAGCTTGATCAGGCGGTCCTTCTTGGCCGCCAGCGCGGTTTTCAGGGCATCGGAAAGCTGGGTGTCGTTCATTGGAACCACGCGGAGCCGGGCTTCCAGCTCCAGGACCTCCACTTCGGCCCGCGTCAACTCGAGATCGATTGTCTTTGCCACTCTCTTCCTTCTTATATAAGGCTCAAAGCTGTAACGAAACTAATAACTACCCCATCGACCCTGAAGTTATGCAGCTTAAGGCCGAAACCGTAGAAGTTGTCAATCGAGGCTTATGGCGTCCCGAAGCTTCTCGAAGAAGCCCTTGGCCACCTTTTCCGGCTTGCCCGTGAGCCCGCCGACCTTCCGGAGCAGGGCTTTCTGCTCCGGGTTCAGGTCCTTGGGAATGACCACCTGGACCACCACGTACTGGTCGCCACGGCGCCCGCCTCGAACATCCGGCATCCCCCGCCCGGCGAGCCGGAAGGACTGGCCGTTTTGAGTTCCGGCCGGGATGGCGATCTCGACAAGCCCCTCGAGCGTCGGGATCTCGATCCGGTCGCCAAGGGCCGCCTGGACCATGTTGACGCGCAGCTCGAACACGATGTCCTGCTCGTGCCTGGCCAGGGTCGCGTGGGCCTTGACGCGCAGGACGACATAGAGGTCGCCGGGCTGCCCGCCTCGAATCCCTGACTCACCCTCCCCGGTGATGCGTATCTGGGATCCCGTGTCCACGCCAGCGGGGATCTTGACCGAGAGCCGCTTCGGCTTCTGGGTGCGACCCTGGCCGCGGCATTCCTGGCAGGGGCTCTGCAGCAGGCGGCCCGCCCCGCGGCAGGTTGGGCAGGTGGCCGTGGTGACCACCTGGCCGAAGATCGACTGGGCTTGCCGGCGAATCTGTCCTGAGCCGCGGCACCCGGGGCATGTCTCCTCCCCCGTACCTGGCTCAGCCCCGTTGCCGCTGCACCGCTCGCAAGTGGCAAGCCTGGCGATTTCGACCTGCTTTTCGGCCCCGGTAAACGCTTCTTCGAAGGTGATCGTCAGGTCGTAGCGGAGATCGTCGCCGCGGTTGGACCTTTCACGACGCGCGCGACCGCCCAACCCACCTCCGAAAAACGTGTCGAAGATGTCCGCAAAAGGCATGTCTGAGAAGTCGACCCCCGGGCCGGCGCCCGACTCGACTGCGGCGTGCCCGTACATGTCGTACGTCCGCCGCCGGCCCGGATCGGACAGCACAGAGTAAGCCTCGCTGGCTTCCTTGAACCGAGCCGAGGCGACGGCGTCGTCAGGGTTGCGGTCGGGGTGCGAGTCCATCGCGATCTTGCGAAAGGCGCGCTTCAAGTCTTCGGGAGAGCACTGCCGGGCCACGCCCAGGACTTCGTAGTAGTCGCGCTTGACTGCCAAATTATCGGTGGGTGATGTTAGGTATCGGAGGAGGGAAGCTCGCGCGGCCGCGCCAGCTTGACCAGCGCCGGCCGGACTATACGATCGCGAATCCGGTAGCCCCGCCGCAGCTCTGAGGTCACGGTGTCCTCAGGGTGCTCGGCCGACTCCTCGTAGCCAATCGCCTCGTGGAGCTTCGGGTCGAAGCTCTGACCCACGGCTTGAATCGGCTCCAGGCCGTGCGCCCCGAGCGCCTCTTCGAGCTTGCGGACGCTCAGCTCAAGGCCCTTGACCCATGCGTCGTCAACGCCTTCCGGCGTGTGGTCGAGCGCCTTGCGCAGGTCGTCGAGGGCGGGCAGGAGACGGGCGATCAGGTCAGCGGATGCATGCTGGATCGTGTCCAGCTGGCCCTGGCGGGTCCGCTTCTTGAAGTTGTCGAAATCGGCGGCGAGCCTCAGATAGCGGTCCTTGGTTTCAGCAAGCGCAGACTCCAGGTCCGCGATTTTTGCCTCCATCGCAGCGACGGCCTGGGAATCTGGCGCGTCGATCGTCTCGCTGCGCATCTCAGGCTCGTGCGGGTCGTGCGGATGCTTGCGCGTGGTCATCAATTGCTAGATACCGCGACAAAGCGCCATTTCAAACTTGAAGAGCCCTTCACTGGTCAGCCATCCGCTCGCTCGCGCTTCGGGCGACCGCCCGGAGACGGGCTACCGTCTGGCTGTACGCCATGCGCGTTGGGCCGATCACGCCAAGCACGCCTTTGAGACGATTCGACGGCCCGTAGGTCGTCAGGACCACGGCGCATCCCTGCAATTGGCTTGACGCGTTTTCCGACCCGATGACGATCTGCAGGTCGGACTCGCCAATGAGCTGGCGGAGCAGCACCGTCAGGTAGCGAGTCTCCTCCAGCACCTCCAGCACCTGGTGAAGGCGGGAGGATTCGGCAAACTCGGGCTGGCGGAGCAAGTTGCGGACGCCGTCGTGGACGACAAGGCTTTCCGAGCCTTGCTCGTAGAGGTCGAGGACGGCGACGACCCT
>Ga0209117_1000453_pt1 | contig 17217 bp, 15 predicted proteins | sample BlaSpr_A8_OM2_M2_FD_187978 | JGI IMG/M metagenome (GOLD analysis project Ga0209117, IMG submission 187978) | Forest soil microbial communities from Thunder Bay, Ontario, Canada - Black Spruce, Ontario site 2_A8_OM2_M2 (SPAdes) (version 2) | ecosystem: Environmental > Terrestrial > Soil > Boreal...
CCCAGAAAAGATAAATCCAACCCTGCGGTGAACGCGTGGTGGTCCGCTTCGTCAACCCCCAGACGCGCTTGCATCTCGGCCTGCGCACGCGCCACGAAGGCTCTCTTGGCCTCCGACTCATCGGGTGCGGACTGCAAAATTTCGGCAACGAGCGCCGCCCAACGATGCAGCCGCGTTCGAAATTCGTCAATATGCTCCGCCGGCTTCTCCGCGTAGCCAAAGTGTGTGAGAAAAAGCCGTGACGGCCGCCGCGCGAGAATGGCCGCGAACGAATTCTCCCAAATCTCAAGACTGATGTCCGGCGGCGGTGTGGCCGGCAGGATGTACGGCCCATTGTTGATGCGAATGCCGGTGGTGTCGCCCACGAAAGCAACGCCTTCCGCCGCGTAAAAGTAGCTGACATGATGCGAAGCGTGGCCCGGCGTGTAGGCGACCTCCAGTTTGCGCGTGCCCAGCGTCAGCGTCTCGCCGCCTTCGAGAATGCGCAAATTCTCCGTTGGCACCGGCAGCGTGTCCCCAAAGAGCTGATGCAAAGTTTCCGGCCACAGCCGCGCCGCGCTGGCCAGGAGCTTCGTGGGATCGATCATGTGCGGCGCCCCCAGCGTGTGCACGTAAACAGTGAGCCGCGGATTCTCTCGCACCAGTGAGCCAGAAGCGCCGGCATGGTCCAGATGGATGTGCGTCAGAAGAATGGCGTCGAGTTGCGCCACCGAAAGCCCGCGCGAATGCAAAAGTTCGCGCAGCGTCTGATAGGTCGACTCTGGCCCCGGGTCAATGATGGCGCGATGCCCGCCGGATTCCAGCAGCGCCGCCGCCACCGAATGCGGCCGTCCCACCCAATTTGTGTCGAGTATCGTGATATCGCTCATGGTCGCGATTAGTATAACTTGATTGCCAAAACGGCCTGCTAACGGACTCCTTCGCCGGCAGTGCAGACCCTTTTTGCCGCGGCCAATCCGAGGCAGAATGCTTCCGATGAGCGAGCAGATGGTGGTTGAGCCAGTGATTTTGCAGGGCCAGCACGTGCGACTGGAGCCGCTTACCCCGGAACATGCTGCGGGGCTGGCCGAAGTAGGACTTGACGAAGACCTCTGGAAATGGATTCCGACTCCAGTGTGTACGCCAGACGAGATGAGCGCCTATGTCCAATCCGCGCTACAGGACCAGGCAGCCGGAACCGCTTTGCCATTTGCGTTGATCGAGAGATCCAGCGGCCGCGCCGTTGGCTCCACGCGCTACGCCAATATCGAGCGCGTGCACCATCGCCTCGAAATCGGATGGACCTGGGTCGCGCGCCCATGGCAGCGCACGGCCATCAACACTGAGGCCAAATACCTGTTGCTGCGCCACGCCTTCGAAACCCTCAAATGCATGCGCGTGGAGTTGAAAACCGATTCGCTGAATGAAAGATCTCTCGCCGCGATTTTGCGCATTGGTGCCAGCCATGAAGGCATCTTTCGCAATCACATGATGACCGCAACCGGCCGCGTTCGGCACACCGTTTATTTCAGCATCGTCGACTCCGAATGGCCGAAAGTAAAAGCGCGGCTGGAAGCCAGGCTCCGCTAGTAACGAAATCGCACGCACCTTCCGCGCCTCGCTCATCACCGGCGACGCCGTGAGGTATATTGGTCGGACGCATTGTCGAGACTAAACGTGTGACTGCCCCCAATCCAGCGAATCGCCGGCGCAGCGAGCGTGTAATGCTGCAAGTTCCCGTGGTCGTGCAGGCCAGGACCCGCGACGGCGACGAAGTGCGCGAAGAAACGCGAACGGTGGCCGTCAATGCGCACGGCGGACTGCTGAAATTGCGGATGGAGGTTAAGGCCGGCCAGCCCATCGTGTTGATCAACGAAAAAACCAAAATGCAGCAAGGCTGCCGCGTGGTCCGCGTCGAGACTTCCGCGGCCGGGGCTTCGGCGGTGGCCTTCGAGTTTGATCAGCCCGCTCCGCAGTTCTGGCCCATTGTCTTTCCGCCCGCCGATTGGGGCCTGCAGCCTGACAAGTGAGACGCGTGACCCAAGAGCCCCGCAACTATCCGAGACATCCAGTGTTAAATAACCGGAATCCTATTTGTTGAGACTCTGGAGGAGCTGCAGATGCTATCTAAGGGGTTTTTTTTAAGGGCCCGAGCGCCTCTTTTCGCCGCCGGTGCCGTCGCCTGCGCTGTCTTGCTCGCCGGGTGCGATGAATACGTCCACATCACGCGAGATCCTGACGTGCGAATCGCACGCCACGCCACCTGGGCGTGGCGACCCGCCCAGGAAGAGGGCCGCCGTTCGCGCCCGGTGGTGTCCCGCGACGAGATCGCGCGCGGTGAAACCGTAACCCGCGAAGATACCGCAGACAACGACGCCCTCCGCGGCAAAGTGAAGACTGCCGTGCAGCAAAATCTGACCCAAAAAGGTTTGAAGGAAGTCAGCGATCCCGCAACCGCCGATTTCCTCGTCGATTTTCACATTGCGGTGAACCGCCGCAACGTGACCGTCGGGCGAGCATACCCGGGCGCTTATCCGGGGTTGGTGTGCGGCCCCTTTGGCTGCTATTCAGGATGGGGTTACGGCCCAGCGGCAGTGGGCTATGAAAACATTCGCTTCCGCGAAGGCACCATCGTTCTGGATGTAGTGCAGAATCCCGCGAATCATTTGGCCTACCGCGCGGTCGGAGAAAAGCCCGTCCGCCGCGATACGTTCTCGTTCACCCAAAGTGAAGTGAACGGGCTCGTGCAGCACCTGCTCAAGGACCTGAAGCCCTCAAAGAAGTAAGCGCCGCAGACCCGCTTACAGCAACCCAAAGACCGCGACGCTATTCGGCGTGCCCACGAACACCTTCCCGTTCGCGATCATAGCGGTGATGAACTTGTTCCCGCTGAACTGGTCTCGACCTCCCGTAGCTTGATTCGAGTTATAAAGTTCGGTGGCGAGGTTCGTGGCGTCGTAGGCACGCAAAACCGCGGGCGACCCATTCTCCACAGCCCAAAGGATTCCGCTGCTCGTACCATTCGCGGAGATTGCTGGTGTCGCTCCAGGATACGGAAACTGGATCGCCGTCTTGGACGAGGGCGACGTCGCCAGCTTGCCACCAGCGATTGGAAACGCCTTGATTGCATCGCCCACTGCGCCGTAATACACAGTCCCGTTGAAGTACGAAGGCTTGGCAAATTCCCCACCGGAAAGCTGCCCGGAAATCTGCTGATAGATGCTGTTCTGCGTGGCGCTGAACTTCCCCATACTGTCGCGATCGAGCACATAAATGATCGCGTCCTTGCCGGAACCCACCGCGAGATGCCGCGTCTTTCCGGCGGCATCCGTGACATCAGGCAGCAGGAGCGGTCCGCCGGAGCCGAGGTCCTCGTCGACGTTCGATTCTGCGACGGTGTTCGACGGAGTGAAGTAATCCAGCAGTGTGAGTGGCGTTGAAGAGGAAACCTTGACATAGCAATTGCCGCAGTCACCCTGCGAAGGCAACCCACTGGTGTTCAAAGCAGTGTCGAATGTCCCATTTCCAATCAAGAAGTAAATGTTTCCAGCCGCATCGGCTGCCGGTGCCGTGCCCGACATCCAAATCCCCCCCTCGCTGCCGTTCGGCACGAAGTTCAGCACACCTGTCTGCTTCAATGTATCTGCGCTGTAGGCCATCATCCAGGAGGTGTATGCGCCGTTATCGCAATGAGATCCCCACATGGTGTAAATCGTTCCATTGAGCTCCAGAAGCCCGGGCCGCTCGTTATATTCGCTCGGATCAAACGTCACAATCCCGCCCGAGCTGCCGGCGCCGTTGCCCGAAACGGTTGCGGTGATGGTTGTCGGGCCTCCGAAGAGTTCCTTGCCACTGGTGAAATCCAGTGCGTGAATCCGGTGGAAATAGTTCCCGCCCGCGTCTTTGGATACGGAAACAACATAGATGGCGCCGCGCGTTCGATCGATCACCGGCGTCGAGGTAATGCCGATTTCCGGCGTCACCTGGCTGCAGCCGCGATCATCGCTGGATACCTCGCCGGACAGTTGCGTCGAAATCCGCCACAAGGGTTTGGCCGCGGTGCCGCTGACGTTGTCAGCGTCAAACGCGTAAACGCTCCCATGTTCCGTGGCGACGTACAGGACGTTCTTGGTGCCCACGCCGGTGATGACAACATTTGATAAGTACAGCGGTTGCGCATCCACTTTGCCGTCGACCATCAACTCGCCGAGTTTCCCGAACTTCGCTTGATTCACGTTCGCGGTTGTGAGGGTTGTTTCATTCAGGTTTTGCCCGGTGCGAAGATTGTCGTAATGATAGGTTGTGACGTCGATCGCGGACGGAGTCGGCGTCGGGTTCGGGGTGCCTCCCGGGCCGCTGGTACTGCTGGTGGAACCGCCGCAAGCTGCCATCGAATGAACAATGAGAATTGCGACAAAGATTACGCACCAGCGGCCGCCAAGGAACAATCGATACACGGCTATCACCTCGATGGGATGTACCACTACTATGGAAATAGGATGCGGCCAGGGCAATCAAGTCGTCGCGCGAAGTTTCTTGTTTCGCGCAATGCGTTACTGCCCGAAAGGACCTTGCCCTGCTCCCCTCTTCGCTCTATTCTCCTGACCTTATGCTGCTGAAAGACCGAGTTGCCGTCATTACCGGATCGGGCAGGGGAATTGGACGCGCCATCGCGCGGCTTTTTGCCAGCGAAGGCGCCTCCGTTTTTTTGACCGCGCGAACCGGCGCCGAACTGGCCGCGACAACGGCAGAGATCAATAAGTCGGGTCAGGCCGCGTTCGTTACCGCCGATTTGACCCGCGCGATGGAGTGCGCTCAGGTTGTTCTCGCGGCCCGCAAAAAGTTCCATCACGTTGATATCCTCGTCAACAACGCCGGCCATTACGGTCCCGTAGTTCCGGTGGAAGACTACCCGCTCGCGGAATTCGACAACGTGATTGCCATCCACCTCCGCGCAGCCTTCCTGTTGAGCCAGTTGGTTCTCCCCGACATGTACGCCCGTGGCTCCGGTGTCATCCTCAATATTTCCAGCTTGTCAGCCAAGTCGGCATTCGCCTGGGGCTCCGCATACGCCGCCGCAAAAGCTGGAATGCTGGGCCTCACGCGAGCTACCGCAGCCGAAGCTGCCCGCAAGGGCGTGCGTGTAAACGCGCTCTGCCCCGGCCCAGTGACCGAGACAGTCATGTCCAAAAAGCTCGGCGAGGCTCTCGCTAAGAAAATGGGAGTGCGCCCTAAGAAGCAGCTGGAGGGATTTCTCAACACGCTGCTGCAGGGCCGCGCGCAAACCGCCGACGAAATCGCCAAAGCCGCCCTGTTCCTGTGCTCCGACCAATCCAGCGCCATCACCGGCCAGTCCATCAACGTCGACGGCGGCGCGGCTTTTTTCTGATTCCGCCCCTACTCGGAGCGAAGGACAATTATGGGGTCGACCCGCGTAGCGCGGCGCGCGGGAACGTAACACGCTAGCAATGCTGAAAGAGCGAGAACTACCGCCGCCCCTGCAAAAACCGATGGGTCGGTAGCTCGCACGCCAAAGAGCAAGCCCGCCAGCAGCCGCGTGAGCGCGAGCGACGCCAGCACCCCGATGACGACTCCCCCAAGGGCCAACGCCATGCCTTGCCGGACGACCTGCCGGAGAATTTCTGGCGGTCCCGCGCCCAGCGACATGCGGATGCCAATTTCCTGTTTTCGCTGCGATACGGAGTAGGCCATGACGCCGTACATCCCAATGGCCGCGAGCAAGAGCGCAAAAACGGCGAAGGTGCTGACCAATTGCATGATCAAGCGCGGCTGCGCCACGGAAGCCGCAACGACGTTGTCCATGTTGAGGATTCCCGAAATCGGCAAGGTCGGGTCGATCTCCGCGATCTTTGCGCGAACGGCAGCCACCAGTGGTTCCGAGTTTGCGGTAGAGCGTACGACCAGGGTCATCGCCGCATAGGGCATCTGCTCGGACGGAACGTAGAACTGATCGGTGTTCGCGGCCTGCAAAGCGCTGAATTTGGCGTCGTACACAACGCCAACAACCTGGCGCTGGATCAAGTCGCGAGAGCCGGCGATGTGCTTGCCGATCGGATTTTCGTTGGGCCAGAAGCGCTTGGCGGCGGTTTCGTTGACGACAATCACCGGGCCGCCCCCGGCTATGTCGTGTTCGTCAAAATAGCGGCCGCGCAACAACGGAGCGCGCATCGTCTCAAAGTAGCCGCTGGTCACCTGCCAAAAGGCGATCAGCGGATCCTTGCCGAGGCCCTGGCACACTTGTCCTTCCGCGCAGAAATAGCTGAGCCGGTATCCGCCGGAGAGCGGGAGGAAACTCACGAAAGCGGCAGCCTGGACAGCGGGAATAGACCTTATGCGCTGGAGCGCCTGGCGAAAGAATTCGCCTTGTTGTTCGCCTGTTGCATAACGCGTGGACGGAAGAATAATCGGAAACGTGGTGATGCCTTGCGGTGAAAATCCCAAATTGACCTGCATCAGCCGAGCGAAGCTTTCCCCCAGCAGGCCTGCACCGGTGACGAGAATCAAGGCAACCGCCATTTCCGCAACGACCAACACACCGCGAAGTCTTCCGCGACGGCCACCGCTGGACGATCCGCGAACGCCCTCTTTGAGCGAGTCGTGGAGTTGTTTGCCTGCGGCCTGCACGGCGGGCGCCATGCCGAAGAGCGCGGCAGTCACAACGCAAAGCGCCAGGGAGAAAAGCAGGACCGGCGCGTCCATGCGCGTTTCCACGAGTCGCGGTAGGCTGGCCTGTTTCAAGGAGCGGAGCACGGGGATCATTGCAAACGCCAGGCCGATTCCCAACACACTGCCGATCAGCGACAGAACCAGGCTTTCGCTGAGCATCTGCGCGACAAGACGCCCGCGCGATGCGCCCAGCGCTTTGCGCAAGGCGATTTCTTTTTCACGAGCGCTGGCACGGGCCAGCAACAAATTCGCCACGTTGGCGCAGGCAATCAGCAAGACAAATCCCACCGCAGCGAGCAGCACCAACAGCGACGAGCGCAAGTTCCCGACCAGGCTTTCCGCCAGAGACGTCACCTTTGGTGAAGGATCTTTGCCGGCGTCAGCGAAGTTGGCAAATTGCCGGCGATAGCGGTCGTCTATCGTGTCGAGTTCGGCTTGCGCTTTCGACAGGCTCTCACCCTCGCGGAGCCGGCCGATCACCGACAGGTAGCCGGCACCTATCTGTACCTGAACGGGCTTCAATAGCGGATGCTCGAACACGCGCGGCAGCCAGACGTCGGGTTCAGGAAACTCGAAAGGGAAGCGAAAGCTGGATGAAAGAATGCCAACCACCGTGGTGTCGTTGCCGTCCAGGACGAGCGTCTTGCCAAGAATGTCCTCATTGCCCGCAAAATGGCTGCGCCAAAAGCCATCGCTCAAGATGGCGACATTCGCTCCGCCGGTTTGCTCCTCCTCGGGAAGAAAAGCCCTGCCGCGCGCGGGGGCAACATCGAGCACGCGAAAAAAGTCCATGGAAACGTGCGCGCTTTGAATGGCCTCGGGCTCTTGCGCTGTCAGCAGGCTGGAGCCGAACGAATAATAGGCGGCGATGCCTTCGAGCGTTTGAGTTTGGTCGTGAATCTGCGTGAATTTGGGAAACGAACTAGCAGTGAGTGAGACCAGGCGGCCGGCCCCGGGATAAGGCAGCGGTTTCAAGAGTACGGCGTGAACGACGCTAAATATTGTGGTGTTGGCGCCGACACCGAGCGCCAGGGTGAGCACGGCAACGCATGTGAACCCGGGGTTCTTGAGCAACATCCGGACAGCGAACGTCAAGTCTTGCCATAGGTTGAGCATCGAAATCACCCCGCTCGGAATCAGCGCAGCTCGTTCTTATAGACTGTTCCGCCTTTCATCACAAATTTTACCCGCTCGAGTTCCATAATGTCCTTCAGCGGATCTCCGCTCACCGCGACCAAGTCCGCCCACTTCCCCGCTTCAATCGCGCCCATCTTGTCGCTCCAACCCAGCAACTCCGCCGGCACCACGGTCCCCGCACGAATCGCCTACATCGGCGTCATCCCATAACTCACGTAGTATTCAAACTCTTTCGCCTGGTTCACTTCCTTCCAATCAAACCCGCCGGCATCCGTCCCCAGCGCAATCTTCACATTTTTCTTCAGCGCCTTCTGAAACGCCACTTTTTCCAGATCGACCATCTTCGTCCAATTCCCTCCGCGCCCCGGCGCCACGTATGCACCCACCGTAATCGTCGGCACCCAGTACACGCCCTTCCGAACGATCTCGTCGATCAGCGCGTCCGTCAACCCGTCCCCGTGCTCGATGGTGTCCACGCCTGCGCGCAACGCCGCAGCAATCCCGTCGCTCCCAATCGCGTGCGCCGCCGCTTTCTTTCCCAGCCGGTGCGCTTCGTCCACGATCGCCTTCGCTTCCTCGTCCGTAAAGTTCACCATGCTGTGCAGCACGCCGTCCGCCTCGAAGTGATATCTCCTGTCCGAGTAATACTTGATCCAGTCCGCGCCGTACATCACCTGCTCGCGCACCGCCTTCCGCGCGCCATCCACACCATCCACGTACTGCACGCCCTTCGGCACCTGCAGCTCCCACGAATATCCCAGCAGTGGATACATCCCCGTCGGCGTCATCGCCCGCGTCGCCACCTGCATGCGCGGCCCCGGCACCTCCCCGTTGGCGATCGCGTTCTTGATGTCCACGTCCGCGTACATCGCGCCTTCCGTCTCCAAATCGCGCATGCTGGTAAATCCGTGCTCCAGCGCAATCCGCGCATTCCGCGCGCTCAAAATCGCCCGGTAGGGAATCGATTGTTTCAACAACTGCACGTCATAATCTTCTGCGGTGATGTCCCCGTTCAGCAGCAAGTGCGTATGCGTATCGACGAATCCGGGCAGCACCGTGGCCCTCGACAGATCGATCACTTCCACGCCGCCCGGCGCCGCCCCGCCCGTGTTCACCGAAACGATGCGGTCGCCCTCAATTAGAATCAGTGCGTTCGCCATCGCCGTCTCGCCCTTCCCGTCTATCAGCCGCCCGGCGCGAATCGCGATCTTCTTGGCTGCCGCTTTCTCCTTCTCCTGTGCTTGCCCCGTACCCTGCACGCAAAACAAAATCGCGGCAACCGCGATCGCCGAAACCAACAGTTTTCCTCGCATCAGCTTCCCCCTCACAGGCCGCAGAGAGTAGCACAAAAGAAAAAGGGCCAACCGGTCTCAAGTCCGGTTGGCCCTCGTGTGCTCCGGCCGTAGCCGGAGACTGTTTAGCCAGACGCTGTTAGATTGTCCTCGCCGTCGCGGAACCCGGCCGCCGCAGCGGTCGCCGCGCCAGGTCTTCCACCGCCGACATCCCACGCCGCGCGAAATTCACCACCGCGTGGTTGCTGTCCGCCACTCGTCCCACCGCAACTTCCCAGCTCTTCTGCAGCATGTACAAACTCACAATCACAAAAGCGATGGCCGCGAACGCCAGCGCAAACAACGCGAACGCCGCCAGCAACTCCCGCACAAAATAGAGCTGCAGCGCTACCAGCACCCCCAGGAACCGCCACATCCACTTCCGTCCGTTGTCCTTGATCTTCATTCTGTCCTCTGTGCCTATTCCCTCTGCAGAACACCCACCCATCTGCTTTAGTTGCTCAACGCCTACTTAGATGCTCGACCCTGCCCGTTGGGTCTATTCCCTGCTTACCTGTACCATTTGACACGATAAGGGGTCCCAAACGCGATGGTACGCAAGACACATTTTCGTCTTTAAACCAAACTCCCAGTACGCCCTTGCAAGCCTCTGCTTTCTATTACGTCATTTATTTTCAATGACTTACGAATTTATCCCTTTACCCAAGATCTTCGCTCCCCATTCACCTGTCCCTCCTGTGGAAAACCTGACCCTTCGTACAGGCCTTTTCGGGCCTCGTTGGGAATCCCACAGAGCCCTCGCGGTGCTCCGCTACTGTGCTCCGCGAGGAATTTCCCGCTAACTCTATTCGCCTTTTATTCGCTATGTCAAGCACTTTTTTCGGCGGGAACCTCTAGAAAAGGGAAGAAGGTAAGAAACAAAGAACTGGAGGAATGACGAAGACCGGCAGTCGACTAGAGGTTGGCCCGTTAATTTCCCTTCAGCGCATATCCCACATCAAACGGCAGCTTCCCATCCACACGCAACACCTTGACCGTGCTGTTGATGGCGTACACATCCAATACCCCCACCGCTCCCGGCGTAGCTTCCACCGTCCGCAACAACTCCTCGTCGCTGTCCACGATCCGCACCACCGCCCGCGTCTCGTTCAGCTTGGCAATCGCGCTCTTGACCTCGCTCGGCGGCATCTGAAACAGCTTCTGCACCGCCACGCGCAACTCCGGCGATTCCGGATCCCTGATCACCAGCGTAAAATTCCGCCCGTCCGCCCACGTTTTCTGCGCGCCTTTGCAGAGCCTCGCCAACTCCGCCAGGGATACATCCTGCAGCTTGCTTCCCGCCGGCGCCACCACGGCCATGTTTTTGATTGCCGGCGCGGCACGATTCGCCAACATTGCCCCAGCGCAAATCAATGCCGTCAGGCGGAGTGCCTTTCCCCATTGCCCTGCATTCATAGAGCGCAAGTTCCCCTCGGGACTATTTATCTGAGAGTATTCGCACACGGCTCAGATAGCACAAGAAAATCCTGCCCCTCTTGTGTCTAACCGTGCGACTCCGCCAATCGTAACCATCCCCACACAACCTGTCCCATGGGCCAGTATGCGGTCGCGCCTGCGCCAGTTAACGTGACCATGTAAGGGTTCGTCGGGCGTTTTCACAAAGGGGTGTGTGCCACATGAACCGCTTCTCGGCGCGCGTTCTTCTTCTGATTTTTCCCTCGTTCTTGGGCTGTCCAGCCTGGGCACAGAGTCCCCCGCCGCGCGTAGAAGCAGCCAAGGCGCGCAACACCACCTCGGCGGCCAAAGTCGCACCCATCGCCAGGCAGCAACTCTTTGGCAGCATCCCCGTCTCCACCCGCTCGCAAGAGGCGCGCAAATTCGTCGAGCTCTCCCTGGACAAGTATGAAAACCACATCGTCGACGGCGCCCTCAGCAATGCCCGCCGCGCCATCCAAAAGGATCCGCAATTTGCCCTCGGCTATGCCGCGCTCTCACTCGCTTCCCTCGGCAGCATTCCTGATTCTGCCGCTCTCGGCCGCGCCAAAACTCTTCTCCCTCGCGCTACTCCCGACGAGCAGCTCCTCATCCGCTGGATGACCAGCATCAGCGATCGCGACCTGCTTCCCGCCATCAGCGCCATGAACGATCTTCTGAAACACTATCCCAACAACAAGCACGTTCTCTACATCCTCGCCGATTGGCTCTACTCCCAGCAGGACTACGACCGCTCCCGCCAAATGCTCGAAACCGTGCGCCAGCTCGATCCTGATTTTCCGCCAGCGTTGAACCTCCTAGGCTATGCTTACATCCAGACCGGCGCCCCCGACCCCGCAAAGGCCATCGCCTCGCTCCAGCGTTACGCGGAAGTGCTGCCAAATTCCCCGAACCCCCAAGACTCGCTCGGGGAAGTCCTGCGTTTGTCCGGCGACGACCAGGGCTCCCTCGACCACTATTCCGCCGCCCTGCAAATTGATCCCACGTACATTTCCTCGCGCTACGGCCTCGGAGACACGTCTGTTCTCATGGGCAACTACCTCCGCGCCCGCACCGAATACGATGAGGCCATCGCCATCGCCAACAATCCGCGTGATCGCTCGCACTCCGAGTCTCAGAAAGCGCTCGTCTACTTCTGGGAAGGCCATCCCGCCGAGGGACGGGAAGCTCTAGATGTTCTCAACGAAAAAGTGCAGCAACAAAAGGAGCCCTATTCGCAATTCGAAATTGCTTTTGGCCGCGCCATGCTCGCCGCGGATCCTTCTGTGGAACTCGCGCAACTCCGCTGGCTGGAAACCTGGCTGCAAGACTCTATCGACGGCTTGACGGAGGTCGACCGCGATAGTTCACTCGCCCAGGTTCTTCGCGAGCGCACCCGCATCTCTGCTCGCCGTGGCGAATTCGCCCTCGCGGAAGCCAGCGTCCGCAGACTCGAACACCTCGCCGACTTGTCCCGCGGCCTCCTGGTTGCCAACAGCTACGAATCCGCTCGCGGTTACTTGCTCGCCGCCAAGGGCGATTTCGCCGGCGCAGTCGAGGAACTAGCCGCCGATCCGCGTTCTCTCCTCGTCCTCGAGCAACTCGCCGCCGCCCAGGAAAAACTCGGAAACGCATCCGCCGCCGAAGCCACACGCACTCGCATCAAGTACCTCCGCGCTCCCACCGTAGAGGGCTACCTCTTGACAACCACACCCACCGCGCAATAGAACCAGCTTCGTAACGCCGCGGCGCAATGAGTGTCGCGGAAAGTTACTTGATGCGCGCTTGTGTTGAGTTTGTAGCAACGCGCGGGCGAAAATGACCAACGGAGCGGCCCCCAGCTGCCAATGATCGATGGTAAATAAATGATAGATAGAGATTGTGTCTTAAACCGTGCTTTGCTCATCTAACGATTGGAGGCCTAGGCAATGAAGGTGCAGCGCAAGTTCAAAAGCATAAATTTTTTCAGGCCTGCCACGGGATTCTCAGGACCCCGATTGGGCAAGCAAATTTTGGTCTCACTGTTGTCGTTAGCTCTGTTGTTCGCGGCTTGGCCTCAGAACCTGCCGGCGTATCAAGACGCGCAAGACCCGAACCAGGCCGCGCAGGAGCAACAATACGCCCAGCAGACTCCCGAGGAGTTGCAGCAATTGGTAGCTCCGATTGCGCTTTATCCCGATTCGCTGGTGGCGCAGATCCTGGCGGCGTCCGCGTTTCCCGAGCAAGTCGTCGAGGCCGACCGATGGGTGCAAGCGAACCCTGATTTGAAGGGCGACGCTTTGGGTCAAGCTGTGGACCAACAACCCTGGGACCCAAGCGTCAAGGCCCTTACCGCATTTCCATCCGTCCTTGGCAATATGGACAAAAACCTCTCCTGGACGTCATCTCTAGGCGACGCTTACTACAATCAGCAACAGGATGTGATGGACGCCGTACAAGTGATGCGCCAGCGGGCGCAAGAAGCGGGCAATCTTAAGACCACGCCCCAGCAAACCGTAACGACGCAAGACTCGACGATCATCATCGAGCCTGCTAGCCCCGAAGTCGTTTATGTCCCCGCGTATGATCCTTGGGTGGTTTACGGCGGTCCGATCGTGGCGTGGCCGGGGTGGTATCCGTATCCCGGAATCTGGTACGGCGGCCCGTATCTTTCCTTCGGAGTCGGCTTCGGAATCGGCTACTTCGGAGGTTATGGCTGGGGCTGGCATCACTGGGGATCCGATTGGCACAACCACGTCGTAATTTACAACCACAACAGGTACTACTCCCGGAGCAACACGTTTTATAACCGCAACAACTACTATCGAGGTGGAGATACGCGCGGCGGGGTTAATCGCGACCGCGGCGGATTTAACGGCGACCGGGGCGGAGACCGTGCTCGCGGCAATGAAGGGAATAGGCCCCCCAATGCGAATGCCGGCGGGCGCGGCGGAGTTAACGGCGATCGCGGCGGAACTGGTGTTCGCACCAACGAAGGGAATCGGCCCCCCAATGCTTACGCCGGCGGCCGCGGCGGGGCTGAAAACCGTCCCGGCGCAACGGCCAGGCCTTTTGAAGGAAATAACCAAGCTGCTCGAGGGTACGCTGAACCCCGCGGTCAGAGCGGGACCCGCTCGAGTGCCTTCAGCAACTACGACCATGGCGGACAGGCAAGGAGCTATTCGTCGCGCGGAGGCGCCAGCTTCGGTGGCGGAGGAGCGCATGGCGGCGGAGGATCTCACGGCGGCGGTGGCAGGCATTGATAATCGAGGTTTTGTGAGGTTCCTAATACATCGTGAAATTTAGAGATGGGGAGAAGCCACATGCGGAGAAGGAAGCTGAACTTCGACAAATTTGATTGGTCCAATCTTCTTGAAATGGCCGCTGTCGGCATCTTGTTGGCGGGGGGCTTTCCAGTGCGTTCCGTGGGGCAGCAACGAGGGCAGAAGACGTTTTCATCGCCGGAAGAAGCGAGCAACGCGTTCGTCACAGCAGTGCAGAGTAACGACGAAAAAGTGATGCTCGCTATCCTCGGACCAGACGGAAAGCAAATCGTCTCGTCGGGGGACGAAACCGAGGACGCCAACAGCCGCGCTAATTTTGTACAGAAATATCAGGAAATGCATCGTCTCGTGAAAGAACCCGATGGAACTATTATGTTGTACATCGGCGCGAAGAATTGGCCCACGCCCATACCCCTCGTGAACAAAGGTAATTCGTGGTATTTCGACACCGACGAGGGCAAAAAGGAAATTCTGTTCCGGCGAATTGGCAGGAATGAAATGTCCACCATTCGTGTTTCCCAGGAGCTTGTGGCCGCCCAAAAGGAATATTACTCCGCTCAACACGCCGAGTACGCCCAGGAAATCTTCAGTGATAAAGGGCAGCACAATGGCCTTTATTGGAAGGCTGCGGATGGTGAGCCCCAGAGCCCCATCGGGCCGCTGGTGGCGTCGGCCGTTGCCGAGGGCTACGTCAAAAACCGAGACGGCGCTCCCACCACTCCTTACCGCGGCTACTACTACCATATCCTGACGCGTCAGGGGAAAAATGCCCCAGGTGGCGCGAAAGGTTACATCGTAAACGCCAAAATGACTGGGGGTTTCGCTTTCGTGGCCTATCCGGCGGAATACAGATCGTCCGGCGTGATGACCTTCATCGTCGGCAGCGATGGAGTGGTGTATCAGAAGGATCTCGGCAAGAAGACCGAGGTTCTCGCCAAATCCTTGAAGGAATACAACCCTGATTCCAGTTGGCAAAAGGCTGAAGAACAGCCGGAGCAGGCGGCCGCCGAGCAGAAAACCAACTGAGAGGCAATCCTGTCGCTTCTCTTGCGCCCCGGCCTTCAGGCGGAGGCTCCGCCGGTAATTCGATCTCTATCGCGGGTTACCCGCCTTGCGAATATAGATCTTTCCTTGGAAGTTTCTGAATTGGATTTCCGGGCCGCCTCCGTTGATCGTCCCGTGGATGGTCTTGTCAATCTTCACCCGGTATTTGCCGCCGTGTCCTCTGCCATCCTCCACCACCGGCTGAGATGACGCCGCCTTAAGCTGTATGTCAAAATCGCTGAACACATCTCCCTGGTCCGAACGAATGCTGACGTTCGCCTTCAAATCGGCAGGGAACGTAACATCTACATCGCCGTTCAGCGAACTGAAGGCCATGGCCTTCTGCGGGTCGACCTTTGTAAAGGTCGCGTATAAGTGCCCATTCAACGCATGGGCCACCGCGCTGCCCGAAATGTTGTTCAGCGTAACCGAACCGTTTATGTCATCCACGTCCAGCTCGCCATCCACACCCGTAACGACAATATCGCCGTCATTCACCGCGCGCAGCTTCAGCGAAGTGTGCACCGGCACCGACACCGTCACATCGATCGGGTGCATATACGAATCCGTGTTGATGTTGACCTCGTTGTTTTCTTCCTCCACGGAAAGTCCGGTGCTCGAAATCGTGAGCCGTTTCGGCCCGCCCTCATTGCGCGAATTCTCGCGGTTGCGCATGCGCGCTTCCACCACCACTTCCTTGCCTTCGTACGCCTTCACGGTGATCCCGCCGTTCACCAAGCTGACCTTCACCCGCGCCGGCCGCGACGGATCGCTCAGCGTCACCGGAATGCGGTCGCCGCCTCCTTGGCCCTGTGCAAGCGCCGTTTCCGCGCTCGGCCCCAGTGTCACCGCGGCAATCGCCGCCAACGCCAACCCAGCCGACAAAATTGATGAGAACCGCTTCGTTTGCTTATTCATGGTTTTCCAGAATTCGAATATCTCCATTTAAATTTTCTACCTTGATCTGCGGACCACCCGCATTAATTCGCGCCCCCGTATACCGGTCCGCACGAAAAATCACTTTGCTCCCGTGACGCTCTTCCTGCATTCCCTGCACTGGTAGCGCAGTGACGGGAAAGTCGCTGTAAATCCCGCCATTGAATGTCTTGAATCGAAAATCAGCCGACAAATCGCGAGCGAATGCCAGTTCGATGCTTCCGTTCACTGTCTGGAAATCGGAGGCCTCGCGCGGATTCTGCCGGAACGACACCTTCACTGGCCCATTGACCGTGCGCGCCGTCCCCGATCCCGCGATATTGCGGATCTGTATGTCGCCGTTCACGTTGCGCACCAGGAAGCTGCCGTTGATGTCGCGCACCGACACCCTCCCTTCATTCACCGTCTTGATCTTGATATCGATGTCGCGCGGCACCTGCACCTGAAAATCCATCTTCACGATGTACCCTTCAGATTCCCGCGAACGCGAGCAGTCGTGGCAATCGCAGCGGAATGGCCCATTCACGTAAACCTTCAGCGCATCCGCCTGCTGCGTAATGTCCAATGTGACGTCCTTGCGCGCCTGCGCGATCTTTTCCTTCGATTCCGCCCGGATGCCCTTGTTCACCGTGAGCTGCACTTTATCCGACGCCGTCCCCACCACCTCAATCGACCCCCAAACGTTGTCGATCTCCAGTGTCCGCCGCCCCGTCCCGGCAGGCATCGCAAACGCTTTCTCGATTTTTTCCTGCTCATGCTCCGTCAACCTCGGCTCGTCGTTGTCCACGTCCTCGTGGTCAACATCCTCCTGATCGGAATCGGCATCCATGCCAGGCTCGTCTCGATCAGTATCCATGTCCACCTGCGGTTCCTCGACGTCCATGTCCATGTCCGGCTCAACGTCCATATCGATATCCATATCCGCGTCCGGCTCTCTATCCATATCGACATGAACGGCAGGAGATTTTTCCTGTTGCGCGAGCCGATCAGCCTGTTTCTCCGGAACATTGCGTGCCGCTTGTGCCGGAAACAGCAGCAACGCCATCCCGGATGCCAGCACCGAAAGAAAATAGGTCTTGTTCATACGCAGCTCCTCAATTCAGCTTGCTGATCGCCCAGTCCGCCCGCTGCCGCACCGTCGCATTCAAATTCGGCGTCTCCCGCAGCTTCTCGAGTCGCGGAGCGGCTTCCGCGTCGCGCCATTCCACCAACTGATCGATCAGCGCGACCTGCACCAACGGTGATTGTTGCTCCTGCAACGCGTCCACCACCGTTTGTTTCACTTGCGACTGACCGGCATGCCGGCTCAACGCGTCCAGCGCCGCCAGCCGCACGTCCACGCTCTGGTCGTACCGCAACGTATGCATCAGCGCAGAAAGCACCTGCGGATCGAGCTGCCCCTCGCG
>Ga0209117_1000454_pt1 | contig 17216 bp, 9 predicted proteins | sample BlaSpr_A8_OM2_M2_FD_187978 | JGI IMG/M metagenome (GOLD analysis project Ga0209117, IMG submission 187978) | Forest soil microbial communities from Thunder Bay, Ontario, Canada - Black Spruce, Ontario site 2_A8_OM2_M2 (SPAdes) (version 2) | ecosystem: Environmental > Terrestrial > Soil > Boreal...
TGAAGCCGCAAGTGAAGGTCACGGCGATTATCTGCGCCACCGAAAACATGCCCTCCGGCAAAGCGCAGAAGCCGGGCGACGTGCAGATCGCCATGTCCGGCAAGTCCATCGAAATTATCAACACCGATGCTGAAGGACGCCTCGTCCTCGCCGACGGCCTCTGCTACGCCCGCCAACTCGGCTGCACTCATCTCGTGGACGCCGCCACCCTGACGGGCGCGGTTGTCGTAGCCCTCGGCTACGTGAACGCCGGAATTTTCGCCAGTGACGACCAGATGTATGACCGCTTCGCGCGGGCCAACCAGCAAGCCGGTGAGAAGATGTGGCGCCTTCCGCTCGACGACGAATACAAGGAAATCATCAAATCCAACATCGCCGACATAGTGAATTCCGGCGGACGCTGGGGCGGGGCGATCTCCGCCGCCATGTTCCTAAAAGAATTCGCCGAAGACACACCTTGGATCCACCTCGACATCGCCGGCACCGCCTGGATGGAAGAGGCCAAACCGTGGATCGCCAAAGGCCCCTCGGGAATCGCCCTGCGCAGTTTGGTGGAGTTTGTGAAGGGATGGAGCGCGTAAAACGCTCTACCGTAGAGACGCGGCTTGCCGCGTCCTCCCTGGGGTTAGTGTTCTCCCAGGGTTCGACCTCAGCCTCGCGGTGGGCACACAATCGGAATCACGTCTCTCCGGTTCCGCCGGTAGACACGGAAATCGCTTTCATCGACCGTGAGCACGGGTAGATCCTCATACAGTTCGCTCATTCGGATGAGGCACAAGTCTGCAAGATCAGGCTTCCGGTCGGCATACTGGTCTGCCAGTTCGCGAACCTGTTCGAAATTTCTTGGAAGGTCAAATGCGATCTTCAGAAAGCCTTCCCGTACGAGGCCAAGCACCCACTGGATTGATCCTACGTGGAAACCGGCCTCACTTAATACCGCTTCACAGGTGAGCAAAGGCTCTGAAGCTGTTCGTGCAATCTCCGCTGCCCATTGGTGATGCCGGTCGGCTCGATTTAGAAGAGCTACGATCAGCCCGGTGTCGGCGATCCCCTTCATTTCTTCGAGTAACCCTTGCGAGACGAAAGGTCTGGCGGGCCAGTCATCACACCCACATAGCGAAGAAAGGGCTTGTCGCCCGTCTCTCGTTTCGCGCGTTCGAGCTGATCGCGGATCAACCGGCTCACAGGCACACCTGTCTTACGCGCTGTGGATTTCAGCCAAGCCGCAAGGTCAGATGTAATACGAACCGTTACTGTGTCCTCCATATTGCATTATTGTATCACATCTCAGCATCTCCCGCGTCCGCTACACTTATAAAGAAGCAATGGATCTTCCCGCCAAAATCCGCACCCTGCCCGCTTCCCCCGGCGTCTACCTCTACAAAAACGCCGAAGGCGAAGTCATCTACGTAGGCAAGGCCAAGAACCTGCGCTCGCGCGTCTCTTCCTATTTTCACGAAGGCCGCTGGGAGGACGCGAAAACCGGCACGCTCGTCCGCGAGGCGGTCGACGTCGACTACATCGTGGTCGCCAATAACAAAGAGGCGCTGGCGCTGGAAAATCACCTGATCAAGCAGAAAAAGCCGCGCTTCAACATCCTGCTGCGCGACGACAAGACTTATCCCTACGTGAAGCTCACCCTCGCTGAGCGCTATCCCAGAGTCTATGTAACCCGCCGCCTGCGCAAAGATGGCAGCCAGTACTACGGCCCGTACTTCCCTGCCAATCTCGCTTATCGCATCGTCGACCTCATTCATCGTCACTTCCTGATCCCATCCTGCAAAGTGGACTTAACGCGCTACCATCCGCGCCCTTGCCTGCAGTACTACATCAAGCGCTGTCTCGGTCCGTGCGTGAAGGAACTGACGACACCTGAGATTTACAGCGAAGCCGTGCGCGACGTAAAGCTCTTCCTCGAAGGCCGCCAAACCGACCTGGTCAAGTCTCTGCGCGAGCGCATGTCCGAAGCTGCCGAAGGGCAGGAGTTCGAGCGCGCCGCCCGCTATCGCGACCTGATCTCAACCGTCGAGCAACTGCAGGAGAAGCAGCGCATCGCCGCCGTTGAGGGCGATGACGCCGACGTCTTCGGCTTCCATTTCGAAAATCAGATGCTGGCCGTCAACCTGTTCCACATGCGCGGCGGAAAGGTCCTCGACCGCCGCGAATTTTTCTGGGAAAACTTGCCTGAGTTCGGCACAGACCACGTAGGGGCGGACGCATTCGTCCGCCCCGGCGAGCAAGGCTCGCCAGCGACCACCGTAGAGGCCGCTGCTGTGACGGGCGAGGACGCCCGTCTCTCCACCGACTCTTTTGCACCCGGCGAATTCTTCTCCGCCCTAGTCAAGCAGCTCTATCTAGCGCAGCCTTACGTGCCGCGCAACATCTACGTTCCCGTCAACTTCGAAGACCGCGAAGAACTCGAAGAAGCCCTCAGCGAGCAACTCGTCGGCGAAGGCGGAAGAGCCACCCGAGTCCACATCACCGTCCCGCAGCGCGGAGACAAACGCGAGCTCATCGATCTCGCCGGCAATAACGCCAAGCAGTCTTACGATCAGCGTTTCCGCGTCCTGAAACCGAATGCGCGCGCCATTCAGGAAGCCTTTCAGGACGCGCTCGCCCTTCACGAACTGCCGAAGCGCATCGAGTGTTTCGACATCTCGCACATTCAGGGAGCGGAAACGGTAGCCTCGATGGTGGTGTGGGAAGACGGGAAGATGAAAACATCGGATTACCGCAAGTTCATCATCAAAACCGTCGCCGGCGTGGATGATTTCGCCTCCATGCGCGAAGTGGTCACGCGCCGTTACAAGCGTTTGCAGGAAGAAAAAAAGCCCATGCCCAGCCTGGTGTTGATCGACGGCGGCCTCGGACAGCTCCACGCCGCCGCCCAGGCGCTCGAAGCCCTGGAAATCATCAACCAGCCGCTAGCCGCCATCGCTAAAAGAGAAGAGATCATCTACGTCTACGGACAGGAAGATGAGCCCGTCGTTCTCGACCACCATTCTCCCGTCTTACATCTGGTGCAGCAGATCCGCGACGAAGCGCATCGCTTCGCCGTAACCTTCCATCGCAAGCGCCGCCAGATTCGCGACCGCGCCACCGAGTTACGAGAAATTCCCGGCGTAGGCGAGTCAACCACCCGCCGTCTACTAGAACATTTCGGCAGCCTGCAGGCGGTAAAGCAAGCGGACGTCGCGGCGCTGTCGGCAGTGGTGACCAAATCCCAAGCCGAGGCGATTCTCGAACATTTCCGGAACGGCAGCTCTTAGCTCTTGGCTGTCAGTTCTCAGTTCTCAGCAGCTGGGTGGCCTACCCTTCGTTTTTTGAGGGGTGGGATTCCACGTCTGCAGCACGCGGCGGGCGAGCAGGACCCAGCCGGGACGTCGGCGCTACCTCAGGCTCGCAGACAAGCGCCGATTGTCGGCGTACAATTGCAACCGTAGCTCGTGATCGCAATCGAGCGGGAGGCCCCCATGCCCGTGTACGACTACGTTTGCAAAGATTGTCACAAAACCTTCGAAGTAATTCTTACCCTGAAAGAACACGAAGTGGACGCGAAATGCCCCAAGTGCGGCAGCAAGAACGTTGAGCAAGAAGCGACTGCGTTTTATGCCGTGACCGGGAAGAAGAGTTAGGCAAAAAGCCAGGCTGGGAATCACCAAGCGGTGCGGTGCGGCGAAGGTGGTAAGCTTTGTGCGCCCCCACGGATTCTGGTGGCGGGCGGCCCGCATCTGTGCGTGACCTGAATCCGAGACGTGCAGTCAGCTCGCACCTCGGGTGCCGCACGTTTGCCCGGTTTGCAAACGTGGGACCCGGCCCGAAGCCACGACCATTGCGGTGCGCCACTAATGGGGATCGCGTCCTCTTTCGATGTGCCAATGTTCGTATTCTCCTTAGGGGAGGGCGTCGAGCGGACACGTTGGTCTGCAAGCAGAGTGATTACCGGCGGTTACGATACACTTTTTGAAGCCGATTCCGCTTGAGTCGCCTATCAATATCAAGCATCAGCTTTGGCCCGAAACCACTCCCACGCAGTGCAATTTGGGCGATTCAGCATTGAAAAAAGAGATTCCTGTTTCAACGGGACCCGATCACGACGGATCTGATCTGCCTTGTCGTAAGACACTGTGAAGGGAGCAGAAAAAGTAGCCGAGATAAATGAGGATATGGGTTCAAAACACTCTTCGAGGAACGGAGCATGAAATTATATCGTCTCGCATTTGCTCTTAGTGTAATCAGCGTTGCCATCCTGACCGCAGGGTGTAGCTCGACCGAGAATAAGCCGATGGAGAGCACTCCCGAAAAGCCGGCCACCGCCGTACAGCCGGAGATTAAGGGACCGGTGCTTTACACCGGTCAGGCGGCATTCAACCGAATGATGGGTCTCGCCATGAAGTGGTCGCCGGATGCTCAGCCGGCGCGGTTGGAATCCGTTCTCACCACGGAAACCACCGGCCAGGATGGAAAATCAACCATCTGGCGAGGGTACTTTGCCTCGCCCAGCCGCCGGTCCACCAAGACCATCATTTGCTCGGGAAGCCGTCGGCCGGATGCGCCGCCGTTCGGAGTTTCCGCCGAGGGGAGGGAAGGCGCCTACAACGCCGAAGCCGCTAATCTTGCCTTTTTACCGTTGTTGCTGAAAACCGATACGGATAAGGCATTCGCGATCGCGCAGCAACACGGGGGCGCAGCCATCGTGAAGAAGGATGCAAAGCAGCCCGTCACGTACCTGCTGCTCAAGGACCGGAAGCAGAACGTGCCCGTCTGGTATGTCATTTACGGCACGAGCGAGACGGACCGGAAAGGCATCGGTGTGATTAACGCAACCACCGGCGCGTTCGTGAGCGCTGGCAAGTAAAAGAGATGAGATCGGAACACTAAAGAAATATCCCAATTGGGGACACGACCGTGGGATCCCAACCTCTACACACAGAACGGGCAAGGATGGGGCACCCAGAGGACGCGTCTTTACGGCTTCGCCTTGAGCAGCAGGAAGGACTTCACCACGATCTGGTTGGGTTGCATGCCGACTGGGATGATGGTCAGCAAGGAATATTCTGAGGGTTCAAATTTCTTCTTCGGTTGGCGCTTCTGAATTACGGCCAAGTCTCCCGAGCCCGAGTCGACGACCAGCAGATAGTTCTGATTCTGCGAGAGGGCCAACGCATCGGGACGCGTCCCCACCGGCAGATATGCGATGACCTTGCCGAAATCGATGTCATACACGGCGACGTTATTCGATCCGAAGTTGGAGATGTAGAGCCGCGAGTTATCGAGCGACACCACGCCGCGCGTCGGCTGTGCGCCGATGAGATAGCTGCCCGAAACCTCGTTGGGCGTGGTTTCGATGATGGAGATGCTGCCAGCATCGAAATTGAAAGCGGCCAGTTCCCCGCCGTCAGGTTTCAGCGCCAGACTCACCGGAGATTTTCCCACGTCGAGGAGCGCCAGCAGCTTGTCGTTTTTCAGATCAATGCTGGCCACCTGACCCGATCCGGAACACGAGATGAAGGCTTTCGTGGACTCAGGCAGGATGGCAATGTCCTCGGGATGAATGCAGATGTTGATGGCGGAGCGCACGGCGAGGCGCGCGGTGTCGATGATGGAAACCGAGTTGTCGGCGCGATTGGTGACGACCAGCGTGGATCCATCAGGCGAAACCCGAGCAAGTCCGGGACTTCCGCCAACGTGGAGCGTAGCCGCAACCGTGCGATGATCAAGATCAAGCACAGAAACGTTGGCGGAACCGGAATTGGCGACGTAGGCGCGGTGGCCGTCCGGAGAGACATCGACGAAGTAAGGGCGTCCGTAGACGCCGATGGTGGCGACGACTCTATTCTGCTCGGCGTCGATCACGCTGACGTTCGACGAGCCGGTGTTCACCACATAAACTTCGTTGCGCTTGGGATTCGCCGCAATGCCCGTGGGTTCAGCCCCAACCGGCAAAGTGCGAACCGGCCGAAAGCTGCGCAGGTCGATGACGGTTACTGTGTTGCTCTTACCATTGGAAATATATGCGTATTCGCGGTAGAGCGGGCCGTAGCCGGGGAGAGTGCGCTCGTGGAAGTAATACCAGCCGGCGGCGAGGACGAGCGGGACCAGGACGGCGATGAAAAGGAGTTTTCGCAAATGGCTGTGCCTTGGTAAAGGCACGAGATTATCAGATGCGGCCGGGTCAGCACAGCGAGACGCGTCTCAATGCTGACGTTTCATAAAATCAGTCCGCAGAACTTGTGACTTCGGTCTGAACGTGGCTTGACGTGGGAACACCACGCCCCAGCACCGCCGCAATCTGCCGCACCTGCGCCATGAGCGCGTCGAACTGATCGGGGAATAGCGACTGCATGCCGTCCGAGAGGGCGCGGTCGGGATCGTGGTGAACTTCGACGATCAGGCCATCGGCTCCGACGGCGACGGCGGCGCGGGAGAGCGGCGTCACCTTGTTGCGCTTGCCCGTGCCATGGCTGGGATCCACGATGATAGGCAGGTGGCTGAGGCGCTGGACGGCGGGCACGATGCTGAGATCGAGCGTGTTGCGGGTGTGATCGGCGAAGGTGCGCACTCCGCGCTCGCACAGGACGATGTTGTAGTTGCCCTCGCTCATGACGTATTCGGCAGCCATGAGGAACTCTTCGAGCGTGGCCGAGAGGCCGCGCTTCAGCAAGACGGGCTTGCGGGCGCGTCCGGCGCGCTTGAGCAGCGAGAAGTTCTGCATGTTTCGCGCGCCGATCTGGATGACGTCGGCGTACTGGTCGACGAGGTCGAGCGATTCGTAATCGACGGCTTCGGTCACGATGAGCAGGCCGAAGCGGTCGCGGACCTCGGCCATGATCTTCAGTCCTTCTTCGCCCAGGCCCTGAAAAGAATAAGGAGAGGTGCGGGGCTTGTACGCGCCGCCGCGGAAGAACTGGGCTCCGGCACGCGCTACGCGCTCGGCGATTTTGAATGCCTGGTCGCGACTCTCGATGGCGCAAGGGCCGGCGATGATAGCCAGGTCGCGGCCGCCGATGGTGACGCGTGAGCCGGGAAACTTGATGATCGTGTTGTCGGGCTTGGTGTCGCGACTGACCAGTTTGTAGGGCTTGGTGACGCGGATGACTTCCTGCACTCCGGGCATTTCTTCGAGCGTTCCGGACTCGACCTCGCCCTGGTTGCCGGTGATGCCGATGGCGGTGCGTTGCGCGCCGGGCATGGAGTGGGCGCGGTATCCGAGCGCTTCGATTTTCTGGCAAACCGCGCGGACCTGCTCTTCGGTGGCCTGTGCCTGCATGACAACCAGCATAGTCAATACTCCGAGACATTAAGTTTAGCGTCTGGTGTGGAACAGGGCAAACGGAGGGCGGAAAGAGGTACGGGGCCAGTCTCCCTGCGGCCGTTCCTCTCTTGTGGTCTCCCGTTTTGTTCTTGCCCAGGATTGTTAACTATGATTAACTATCGGTACTAATCCTTAGTTAATGGAACAATACCGGGAAACATTGCCGTTTTAGGCCAAATGAGTGGGGGTCCATGTTGCGGGCAGGTCGTTTTACCATTCTCGCGTTGACTGTGACGTGCCTCTTCCCGGCGCAGGCGCTGGCACAAGGGGAAACTACCAGCGCGATCGTTGGCCAAGTTCGGGATACGACCAAGGCGGTCCTGCCGGGCGCCACCGTGACGATCTCCAGTCCTGAGACTGGACTGCGGCGCAGCGCCAAGACCGATGAGGCAGGCCGCTTCAACTTCCCACAGTTAAAGCCGGGTGCTTACTCGGTCAAAGCAGAAGCGCCAGGTTTCGAGCCACAGCAAACTGACAACGTCATTGCGGGCCTGGGCCTGAAGCAAACGATGGATTTCACGCTTAGGGTGGCGCGATCAAGCGCGACGGTTGAGGTTAGTAGCGAAGCTCCAATCATCAATCCCGAGAACGCAAATACATCGACCACTCTGGACGCGCCAGCACTAGAGGATCTGCCGAATCCAGGTGGCGACCTGACCTACCCTCTGCAGTTTTCGCCTGGAGCCCTGATCAATACGGCGGGCAGTGGCAACGACTTCGTTGGCGGCACCAATGGGTATGGCAACGTGGAATTCAACGGCCTGCCCGCCCTCTCCAACGGTTACATCGTTGACGGATTAGAAACGAACGATCCGCTCACCAATCTCAACAGCGGCCTCTCCACTAACCTTGTCCTTGGACTGAATTCGATATCAGAAGCGACCGTCAACACCCTTTCGTATTCCGTAGATCAAGGACGGTATGGAGCATCGCAGGTCAACTACGTCACCAAGTCAGGCACGAATCAGTTGCGCGGGAATCTCTATGAGTTGTGGAATGGTTCGCTGTTGAATGCTGCGGACTACTTTACCAATGCGACGTCCGGGCATCACAAGCCCAGATCGACCGTGAATCATTTTGGAGGCAGTCTGGGCGGACCGATTGTGCACGACAGACTATTCTTCTTCTTCGATAGCGAGTGGGTGCGGATTGCGCTGCCCATCGTCACGCCGACGATCGTTCCCAGTACGGACTTCCAAACATACGTCTTGCAGCAATTTTCCTGGACTCAAACAAACGGCTGCGGGGCCCGCCCGAATGAGAATTGTTCGTTCTATCAACAGATGTTCAACCTCTATGGAAATACCAGCGGCACAGCCACCGCGATTCTCGGTTGTCCTTACGATGTAGGCGAAGTCACGCCGGTGGTTCCGAATGACGGAAACGGTTGCGCAAACCGGCAGAGCGTCTCGCACACCAGCGACGACCACGAGCAAGTGCAGACCTTCCGCCTCGACTACAACCTCAACGAGAAAGATACAGCTTGGTTTCGTTTTCAGGCTGACACCGGTGTTCAAGCTGCCTACACAGATCCAATCAATTCGCTGTTTGATGCGGTATCTCCTCAACCGCTGTACTCGTTTGCGGCCGGCTACACTCACGTCTTTTCGCAAAATCTGGTGAACTATTTCAATCCCGCATTCTCCTGGTACGAAAGCTTGTTTGGGCCAACCAACTTTCAGAAGACACTTGCGGCTTTCCCCATCGTGTTGCAGGGCACCGGCGCGAACCCCTTCACGCCCATCGGAGGGCTTGACAACACCTGGGTTCAAGGCCGGCGCGCATCCCGGTTTTTCATCAATGACAATCTGGCCTGGAGCCACGGCGCGCACGAACTGCGGTTCGGCACGAACACCCGAATCTTACGCCTGAATGACTACGATTTCGGGCAGGGCACGGTCCCGACGGTTACCTACGCGAACTTGCAGCAATTTATCTTAGGAGTGGCAAACACCGCGTCGAAGACATTCCCCTCGACCGCCAATGAGCCCTTCAACTTCCTCAATCTCGATCTCTACGCGCAAGACACCTGGAAAGCGACTCGCACGCTGACCTGGATGTTCGGTGTGCGCGATACGTTCAACTCCAATCCACTCAATCCGCATGAGCAAATCGCGCGTCTTCACGGCTCTTTCAGTTCCATCTCGCATGACCTCAATCAGCCGCTGAACGCTGCCATCCAGACTCATCTTGGCAATCTGTTTTCATCCTCGCCCATCGCAATCTTGCAACCGAGAACGGCGATCGCGTGGCAGTTTGAGCCGAAATCCGTGCTCCGCACCGGCTTTGGGATTTTCAGCGACATTTTGCCAGGCGCCGTGGCCGACCTGGTGGGCACGAATCCTCCATACGTTAAGACATTTCAGGGAGGCGTGCTGGGCAGCGTGGGCGGCACAGCCATCGCGCCGGGAGCGCCCAACAGCGCAGTCGACGCAGCCATAGCCGCGAATCAGATTTTCACTGCGGGATTTCCCCAGGGCTTGCGTTCCTGTCCACAGGCAAATGCAGCGCCTTGTCTTCCGCCAGTCGCGATGACGGCAGTGCCCGACGGCAAGCTGCGTGCGCCGTACTTCATGGAGTGGAGTCTGGGAATTGAACATCAATTCGGAACGACGGCCAGTGTGCAGGCGCAATACGTCGGCACGCGTGCGGTCAATCAACCCTATCTGATGCAGGTGAACGGTTATCAAACGGTGTGCCAGGGTTGCTTTGCGCCGTTCCCTTACATGCAGCCGGCCGATCCGCGATTCGGCGCGGTGACCCAGTTCTCCACCGGCGCAAGCAGTCACTACAACGGCCTTCAAATGACGGCGATGAAGCGGCTCACCCAAGGCCTCGAAGGGCAGGTCAACTACACCTGGAGCCATTGCATGGATACGGTCTCGAACGGAGGGTTCCTTTCGTTTTCCGCCGGCGGGATTCGTTCGCCTCTGCCGGGAAACCTGGCCCGCGATTATGGTCCCTGCGACTATGACATCCGGCACAATCTCAATGCGCAGTATGTGTATCAGTTGCCGGTCAGAGTGCGCAGTCATTCTCTGGGCTACGCGCTCAATGGCTGGCAGATTTCCGGAACCATGTTTTGGCATAGTGGGGTTCCGTTCTCGGTATTGAGCGCGCCCTATTCCGCAGGTGGAAATGGCATTGTGCAGGGCAGTGGACCGCAGTTCGCGAGTCTTGTGCCGGGAGTAGCTCCCTATTGCCGCCCTTGCAACCTTCCCGCTACCCCAGCGGGCACGATCCAGTGGTTGAATCCAGATGCCTTCGTCTCGACGGTCGATCCGAGCACCGGATCCTGTTATGGCGGCGACAGCCCGCAGCATTGCCAATTCGGAAACCTCGGTCGCAATGCCCTGCGCGGTCCCGATTTCTTCTGGAATGACTTCTACCTCACGAAATGGTTTCCGCTGACCGAGCGCGTGAAGCTTAGGGTGGAAGCCCAGTTCTTCAATGTCTTCAACCATCCGAATTTTGGGCTTCCAAGCACGGTGGCGGCGGGCATTCCGGAAGAGCCTTCGACGCAGACGGGCTTTGGAGCGCTTACCTACACAACGTCTCCGCCGACCGGCTTGCTGGGAGTCGGATTGGGCGGCGACAGCAGCCCACGCATGATCGCGTTTCAGGCTCGGCTGGAGTTCTGATCATTGTCAGATTCTTCGAGGCCGAGCTATCCCGCAACCGCGCTGCATGCTTCTGACCGCGCTCGCGGACAGGAGTGTCCGCGCCACACACCTTGTCCGGCGTTGTAAAATCAAGGATTACTCTTTACTGCACTATCCTTATCTATGCCACAGGAAGACAAGCCAATCCCTACCACCCGCGATGAGCGCTACGACGCGCAGCGCATTGAGCAGAAATGGGCTGAGCGCTGGCAGAGCGATCCGTCGCTGTATGTTGCCGAGGCCCACTCGACCAAACCGAAATATTACGTTTTGGAGATGCTTCCCTACCCTTCGGGCGCGCTGCACATGGGACACGTGCGCAATTATTCGATCGGCGACGCGCTGGCTCGCTACATGTGGATGAACGGCTACAACGTGCTTCATCCGATGGGGTGGGATTCCTTTGGGCTGCCGGCGGAGAATGCGGCCATCAAGAACAACACTCCGCCGAAGGAGTGGACGCTGGCGAATATCGCGGCCATGAAGGTGCAGATGAAGCGCCTCGGGTTCGCCTATGATTGGTCGCGCGAGGTTACGACCTGCCTGCCGGATTACTACCGCTGGAACCAGTGGTTCTTCCTGAAGCTCTACGAGTCAGGATTGGCCTATCGCAAGAAGAGCACGGTGAACTGGTGTCCGCAGTGCGCAACCGTGCTGGCGAACGAGCAGGTCGTGGGCGGGATGTGCTGGCGGCATGAGGACATGCCCGTCGAGCAGCGCGAACTGGAACAGTGGTTTTTGCGGATCACGAAGTACGCGGACGAGTTGCTGCGCGATCTCGAAAAGCTGCAGGGCTGGCCGGAAAAAGTCCGGATCATGCAGCAGAACTGGATCGGACGCAGCGAAGGCACGCTGGTGGATTTCGATCTCGGGGGAACGGTGGGGCCGGCGGGGTCAACGATTACGGTGTTCACGACGCGGGTGGACACGATCTATGGCGCGACGTCGGTGCAGTTGGCGCCGCAGCATCCGATCGTGGGGGACATGATTGCCCGCAACGCGGAACTGCGCGCCAAGGTGGAAGAGTTGATCGCGGAGCAGCGCCGGGCGAAAGAAGCGGGCGACATTGGCGCGATCGAGAAGCATGGCGTGTTTACCGGGCGCTACGCTAAGAATCCGTACAACGGCGAGGCCGTGCCGGTGTGGGTGGCGAACTACATCCTTATGGACTACGGCACGGGCGCGATCATGAGCGTGCCGGCGCACGATGAGCGCGATTATGAATTCGCGAAGAAGTACAAGCTGGAGATCCGGTTGGTGATTCTGCTGGCCGGCACGGATCCGGAAGAAACCATGACGGAGCCGCCGCTGCCATTCACGACCATGGACGGGATCCTGGTGAACTCGGGCGAGTTCAACGGACTGGGCTGCGAGGACGCGATTACTAAGATGTCGGCGCGCGCCCAAGAAAAAGGTTTCGGCAAGGCGGCCGTTACATTCCGGCTGAAAGACTGGGGCATCTCGCGGCAGCGCTATTGGGGAACGCCGATTCCAATGGTGTACTGCGACAAAGACGGTGTGGTGCCGGTGGCGGAGAAAGATCTGCCGGTGATTTTGCCGGACAAGGTGCCGATCACGCTTTCGGGCGGATCGCCGCTGCTGTACGTGCCGTCGTTTCTGAATACGACTTGCCCAAAGTGTGGCGGCCCAGCGCGGCGCGAGACCGACACCATGGATACGTTCGTCGATTCGTCGTGGTACTTCTACCGCTATGCCGACGCGCAGAATGACAAGGCGCCGTTTGACACCGCAACCATTGCGTACTGGTTTCCGATTGACCAATACATTGGCGGCGTGGAACATGCCATTCTTCACCTTATTTACTCGCGCTTCTGGACGAAGTTCATGCGCGACATGGGGCTGGTGACGCATGACGAACCCGTGAAGCGCCTGTTCACGCAGGGCATGGTAATCAAAGGCGGCGCGAAGATGTCGAAGAACATGGGAAACGTGGTGTCTCCGGATGAGATGGTGGCGCGTTACGGAGCGGATGCGGCGCGGTTGTACAGTTTGTTCGCAGCGCCTCCGGATCGCGATCTTGATTGGCAGGAATCGGGGATCGAAGGCATTCAGCGATTCATGGGGCGCGTGTACAGATTTTTTTGGGGGAGTGCCAATCCCGAGCATCCGGAATGGCGAAAGCCGGTGCCGGCAAATTTGGAGGGTCCGCCGCGAGAGATCCAGCGTAGGCTACATCGAACTATTAAACGGATCACAGAGGACTTCGATAGCCGATGGCATTTCAACACAAGTATCGCAGCCCTGATGGAATTGCTAAATGATATCAGCCGCTTGCAGGAGGCAGCTGAGCGACAGAAAAAGCTTACCGGGGAACTAAACCCCAAGGGAATGCCAGAGATCCCCGTGCCGCTGATTGCAGATGTGCAACGGAGCATGGCTCTCCTGCTGGCGCCATTTGCGCCATACATCGCGCACGAATTGTGGGAGATGACTGGTGAGAAGAGCAATCTGCTGAAGGCCTCATGGCCTGAGTACGACCCGGCGCTGATTGAGGAACAACAAGTGGAGCGTCCGATTCAAGTTGACGGGAAACTGCGTAGCGTTATTACCATACCCGCGGATACGGCTGAGTCGCTAATCGAAGAACGTATCTTTGCAGATGAAAAGATTAAACGAGCGACCGCGGGGAAGCAGATCTTAGAGGTGAAGCACGCCAAAAATATTTCGAATGTCGTGACTCAGACTGTGTCATTCACGTCTGACAGCTCTGGCCCGAAAAAGTGAACCAATTGCCAAGATCGCGAGGCGTCGACCTAACAGTCAGATCTTGCTAAGCCAGAGGGCATTCCTGTATTTGTTTGCAACTGACCAGTCGATCTGAGACACTCATCCGTGGAAACCCAATCCATCGTTGTCCTCGACTTCGGGGCGCAGTATTCGCAGTTGATTGCGCGCCGCATTCGCGAACAGAAGATTTTTTCGGTCGTCCTGCCGTTCAACGCCAGCCTGGAAGAAATTCGCAGCTACTCTCCGGTGGGGATCATTCTGTCGGGCGGGCCGTCGTCGGTATACGACAAAGATGCGCCGCTGGCCGACAAGAGTGTCTTCGATCTTGGCATCCCCGTGCTCGGCATCTGCTACGGATTGCAGTTCATGGTGTATGCGCTCGGTGGGAAAGTTCGCCCCGCCGCTAAACGCGAGTACGGCCATGCCAAAGTCGAGATCCAGGAATCGGACTCGCAACTTTTTCACGGGCTGCCTCATCTGCTGGCGGTCTGGATGTCGCATGGCGACGAAGCCGAGGAGTTGCCTGCGGGATTCCGGCTGACGGCGAAAACTCCCCATGCGGTTGCCGCCATCGAAAACGCCGAGCGCAAAATGTGGGCGGTGCAATTTCATCCCGAGGTGCACCACACGCCGCTGGGCTCCGACATCCTGCGCAATTTTGCGCTTGGTATTTGCGGTGCGAAGCCTTCCTGGACGCCGCAGCATTTTATCGACGCGACCGTAGCGCAGGTGAGGCAGCAGGTTGGCAACGGGCGCGCGATCTGCGCGCTTTCTGGCGGAGTCGATTCTTCCGTAGCGGCGGTGCTGGTGGATCGCGCCCTTCGCGACGACCACGGCAAGCCTGCCCTGAGCGGAGCCGAAGGGTCGCGGCTTACGTGCGTTTTCGTCAACAATGGAGTGCTGCGCAAGAACGAGTTCGAGAAAGTGCAGCAAAATCTGCGCGACAATCTTGGGCTGCACCTGGTTGCGGTCGATGCCACCGATCGCTTCATGAAGAAACTGGCGGGCGTAACCGCTCCGGAGAAAAAGCGGAAGATCATCGGCAAAGAGTTCATTGCCGTCTTCGACCGGGAAGCACGCCGCATATTTCAAGAAAACGAAAAAGCAGGAGGCCGCGTCAAGTGGCTGGTGCAAGGGACGCTTTATCCCGACGTGATCGAATCGCGCTCGGTGCGTGGGCCGTCGGAGGTTATCAAATCGCATCACAACGTGGGCGGTCTGCCCGAAAAGATGAAACTCAAGTTGATCGAACCGCTGAAAGACCTATTTAAAGATGAAGTCCGGCGCATCGGCCGCGATCTCGGCATGCCCGAGGAGATTCTGCAGCGCCAGCCTTTCCCAGGCCCGGGACTGGCGGTGAGAATCTTGGGTGAAGTAACCAAAGAACGCGCCGACTTGCTGCGTGAGTGCGACGACATCGTTGTAGGCGAGATCAAGAAGGCTGGACTGTATCAGAAAATCTGGCAGTCGTTCGCCGTGCTCTTGCCGGTAATGTCGGTAGGAGTAATGGGCGATCAACGTACCTACGCTTACACCTGCGCCGTCCGAGCCGTGCATTCGGAAGACGGCATGACCGCCGACTGGGTTCCGCTGCCTTATGAGGTGCTGAAGACCATTTCGAATCGGATCGTGAATGAGGTGCGCGGCGTGAACCGCGTAGTGTATGACATCACGTCGAAGCCTCCAGGCACCATTGAATGGGAATGACCCAGTCCTCATTTCTCAGTTCTCAGTAGGGTCCGCAGAGGGACCAAAAATAAACTTTGCTTGCCCGGTCATTTCCCAGTCAAGGCCGCTCCGAAAATGCCTCGATGTTTACTGGTTAGTATCGGTACCCCCCCTCCCCCCGGTCTTTTGGAATCATGGGATTAGGAAGAAATTCCCGCAAAATCTTTGAGTTTAAAGGAGTTATAGGTAAAATATTTGAAAATCAATGACTTACGCGTCTTCAAGCTGTTTCTTGTTGTTGGAACCCCCGTTTCGTCCCGATCCGTTTGTCAAGTCCCCACTCGGGAAATCGAAGATGTCAAAGAGCGTTTGGCCGCCTCTGGAGGCGGGCGCACGCTTCGCTTCCGCGATCTGGGAATGATTCTCGCATGGCATAGAGATGTTGTCGGTGATGGTGAACACAGCGCGGATGTGATGAATGAAATGGACGATCGGTCGGGAGGTCGCGGAGGATCGCGCGCTTGAAATTAATTGTGTCGACACTCTTAGAAATGCCGTCAGGGACTTAGATTACAAATGTGCACCGGGTGGGGTGATCGTCGGCGAAGCCCACTCATCGCAGAGAACGCGATGAGTGGGGCACCCGGCAACGGAAGCCCTCTTCTGGTTCGATAGCGGTTCGGAAAGATAGTGGCAACCCGTCCATTTGAACCCTTCTGCAAGGGTTAACATGGCTATGTATGAATCCGCAGACCATAGCCGTCTTTCCAGATACAAATCTGTTCTTGCATTACCGCCCAGTCAATGAGATCGACTGGTGCGCACTGGTTAAAGCACGCCCGGTAGAGGTCAAGATTGCGCCAGTGGTGCCGCACGAACTGGAAGAACAGAGGGTTCTACATCAACTCCGCAAAATCCGTGATCGGGCAGGCACCGCTATAAAGCTGCTGCAGACGTATCTGCAGAAAAGCCAAGTGCGCGACGGTGTCACCCTGCAGTTTCTTGTGAACGAGCCAACTCCGGAATACGCTGCCGCTCGGAATCTCAACCTCGTGCTCGCCGATGACCGTCTCATCGGTGCATACCTGCTGTACCGCGAAGCCAATCCTGACGTGCGCTGCATCGTGGTCACGAATGATTTGCCGCTGACGATCAGGCTCACGCAACGTCAGATCGAATTCATCTCACTCGACGAATCGCTCCTGCTGCCGTCGGATCCAGACCGGCTGGAAAAGAAGAACAGGCAACTGGAGGGGGAACTGCTGCGGTACAAATCACGCGAACCTGACCTGGCGATTAAGTTTGAGGACGAGGAGAACTATGTGCGATTCCGGCTTAGTAGCCCGACCAATACACCAGACCCGGAGCCGGATATCCAAGCGAAGTTGGCAGCAGCCAAGGAGAAGTGCAAACCCGTCGAACTCGCACCGCAGCTTCAGCCAGTAGACCCGAATGACCCGTTCGCTGGAATTGCCGAACAAATCCGACAGATAACGACCGGGTTCCAGATAGTCGGGCGCGAGTTCTATGAGGACTACAACCGTCGCGTGGAGAAGTACTATCGTGATTACGAGAAATATCTCCGAGACGCCGCTCGGTTCAAGACGCTACCCACGAGCACCATCACGCTCAACCTGATTCTGCACAACTCGGGCACGTGTCCTGCGGAAGACATTCACATTCTCCTCCATTTCCCGGATGGGTTCTTGGTTTACGACGGCAGACGTCCTCCAAAGCCCCCAGAGGAACCAGCCGTTCCGTCAAAAGAAATCAGTTTGATGCCATCCTTTGCGGGATTCTCGGGATTGAGTTTGGCTGATATA
>Ga0209117_1000455_pt1 | contig 17136 bp, 12 predicted proteins | sample BlaSpr_A8_OM2_M2_FD_187978 | JGI IMG/M metagenome (GOLD analysis project Ga0209117, IMG submission 187978) | Forest soil microbial communities from Thunder Bay, Ontario, Canada - Black Spruce, Ontario site 2_A8_OM2_M2 (SPAdes) (version 2) | ecosystem: Environmental > Terrestrial > Soil > Boreal...
TCGCGACGACTCGCGGGGCTCTCCAGGGCCTTCGCCGCTTTGCCGCCCTTTCGGGCAACCTGGTGCTCGACCTCGGGTCCAGGGTGGTCGTGGCGGTGGCGCTCGTCCTCGCCAAGGTCGGCCCGCTTGGGGCGGTGCTCGGGCTGATTGCCGGCCCGGCATTGGCTTACCTCGAATCGTTCGTGCTGCTCCGGGGATTGAGGCGAGGGGCGACCCAGGACGTGGCCGCGATGTCCGAGGTCGGCCAGTACGCGATCCGGGCGACGGTCGGCCTGATCGGCATCACCTTTCTCTTCAACGCCGACGTGGTGCTGGCGAAGCACTACCTTGCGCCGGCGGCGGCCGGCATCTATGCCGCGGGGTCGGTGCTGGGACGAGTCATCTACTTCCTGGGGGTCAGCATCGCGGGCGTGATGTTCCCAGAGGTCGCGAGCTTGCACGCGCGCGACCAGGCGCACTTTCACGTGGTGGACGTGTCGCTGCTCTTCCTCGGGGCGCTCGCCGTGCTGTTCACGGGTTTTTACGTGCTCGTTCCTCAGTTGGTGCTGATCCCTTACGGCAGCAGCTTTGCTCCGGTGACGCCGCTGCTGGGAACGTTTGCGGCGGGCCTCAGCCTGCTGGCCCTGTCCAACCTGCTCGTCAACTACTTTCTGTCTGTCAACGACTCGCGCTTCATGATCCCGCTGGTTGCGGCGTGCGTTCTGGAGTCCGTGCTCATCAGTCTTTTCCACGACAGCCCTGCTGAAGTTGCGCGGATGCTGGTGCTGACGATGGGGGCCCTGTGCGCTGTTCTTGGACTGATGTATGGATTCGATCGCTTCCGTTCAAGGAGCTCGCCGGTACCCAAAAGTTAGCGTCCTAGAATGAGCGGTCGGATGGAACTCTCCGTGATCGTCCCGGCCTACCGGGAGGGTCCGCGAATCTACGGAAATCTGCAGAGGCTTCTGAGCGAGCTCGAGCAGCTGTCGATGGACTACGAGGTCATCCTCGTGTCCGACGGAAACACAGACAACACGGAGTCGGAGGCCCGCCGCCTCGCCTCGCCTCGCTTGAAGGTGGTCGCGTACACCGTCAACATGGGCAAGGGTTACGCCCTCGGTTACGGTGTTCGTGAGTCGACCGGCGACCTCGTCACGTTCATCGACGCCGACATGGAGCTTCACCCGCGCGACATCAAGCCCTTCATCCAGGTGATGAAGAGCGGCAACTACGACATCGTCGTGGGCTCCAAGCACCATCCCCAATCGAAGGTCTCGTATCCCTGGTTCCGCCGGTTGCAGAGCCGCGTCTACCAGCTCGTGATCAAAGTTCTGTTCAACCTGGACGTGAGCGATACGCAGACCGGTCACAAGCTCTTGAGGCGCGAGGTGGTCGCCGACGTAGTGCCGCTACTCGCGGTCAAGAGGTTTGCCTTCGACCTGGAGCTCCTGGTCGTCGCGCACAAGCTGGGCTACCGCCGAATCGCGGAAGCGCCGATCGAGCTGAGCTTTCAGTTCGAGAGCACGGTCAGGCCGCAAACCGTGTTTGAAATCCTGTGGGATACGGCGGCCATCTTCTACCGGCTGCGCATCACCCGGTATTACGATCGGCGCCGCGCCGAGCTGGCTCGATCCAAGCCCTCAGCTGTGCCGCGGTCGGAGTGAGAGCGGCAACCTCGTCGGGTGGTGAGATCAGAAGCTACCAATGTCATCATGCGTTTTGATGCGTACAGCTAAATGACGCCGGCCGGCTTTGAGGCCACGTACCTGGCCACCGCTCAACAGGTCAAGGCCGGCACGGGCCTGGATGAGACAACGTTGCTCGCGCAGTGGGCCCTCGAGACGGCCTGGGGCTCCGTGTTTGCCGGGAACAATAATCTCGGCAACATACGGTGCAGTCCGACGACCTTTTGCGATTACGCCGGCTTGGGGGCGTTCGCCCAGGCTGCGGTGCAAGTGTTCCACAACGGCCGTTACGCAGCTGTGCTCGCGACCGCAGGCAAGAGCATCGAAACTCAGATCGCTGCGCTCGGAGCCTCGCCGTGGGACGCGGGGCATTACGGCAATCCACCCGGCTCCGCCCTCATACCCTTTGCACAGGAGATCGACATGTATAGCGAAATCGACCGTGCGTTCGACCGTGACGCCGATGCTCGCATCGCCGCTCTACTGAGTAATGCGCGATCATTCACCGCTCACGATGGCTCTGTCGTACCCATTCAGGTGACCCTTGCGGACATCCTCGCTGCGGCTAAGACCGCCATCGATCTTGCGCCGGTCCTGGCGGCTATAGCCGACCTCAAAGCTCATCCTGCCGCTATCGCCGATCCCAGCGTGCTCGCCATCGTGACTCGGATCGAGAATGCGCTCAAGGCGGCTTAGCGCCGATCCTGTCTAGCTGGCCGGGACTGATCAGGCCGCCCGCTTCGACGCGAACTCCATGAACGCTCGCGTCTCGGTCATCGTGACCACGAAGAATTCGGCCGGCACGCTCGAAGCCTGTCTCGAGAGCCTCAAGAACCAGACGGTGGAGGATCTGGAGATCCTGGTCATCGACAACTTCTCGAACGACGAGACGCCGCAAATCGCGCGGCGGCTCGCCACCAGGTTCGAGCAGCTCGGACCCGAGCGCAGCCGGCAGCGCAACCGTGGCGCTGAGCTCGCGACAGGCGCGTGGCTGCTGATCCTCGACAGCGACATGGTCCTCGCACCGGAAATCGTGGCGGAGTGTCTGGCGGAGGCGGCGAAGGGATTTCCCGCGCTGATCATTCCTGAGGTTTCGCAAGGAGAGGGGTACTGGGCGGCGGTCAAGGCGCTCGAACGCGCCTGCTACGTAGGTGACGACTCCATCGAGGCGGCTCGATTCATCCAGCGCAAGCTCTTCGAGGAGATCGGAGGCTTCGACGAGGACCTGACCGGCCCGGAGGATTGGGAGCTGACCGCGCGGATGAGGCTGCTCGGCGCGCCGATCGGCCGGACGAAGACACCTCTGATCCACGACGAGGGGCACCTGCGGCTCCAAGAGACTGTGCGGAGCAAGTTCTACTATGGCCGCACCATGCCGCGGTACCTCGCCAAGCATCCGAGCACCGGCCGGAGCCAGATGACATTGTTCCGGCCCGCGTTCTTCCGGCATCGGGCTCTGTTGCTCCGGCATCCATTGCTCACAACCGGAATGCTCGTCATGAAAACTGCGGAAGCGGGGGCGGGTGCGATGGGCATGGTGAGTGGATTGATAAGGGACCGCCAGCGCTGACTGCGTTGAGGCGCGCCAGCGAAGTCTGGGCACGCCACCCGGTGCTGATCGTCGCGGTGATCGCGACGTTGTACGCCCTGGTGCTGAGCTTTCCCGTGGTGCTCCATCCGACAACGACGCTGTACGGAACCCATGGCGACGCCACGGGCACTGTCGCGATCTACTGGTGGTGGTCGTACGCGTTGAGCCACGGCCTGCCCCTTCTCGACAACACCATGCAGGGGGTACCGCTTGGCTCGGACTGGTACCTCATCCCGTTTGTCGTCTTCCAGGTGGCGATCCTGGCTCCGCTCAGCTATCTTGCCGGGCCGATCGCCGCGTACAACATCGGCGCCTTGGCGAGCTATCCCGCCACAGCCGCGGTCACGTTCCTGCTCGCCCGCCGCCTCGGCATGGGGTCGTGGGCTGCAGCGTTTGCGGGGCTAGCGTTCGCTTTCTTTCCTCTGCACACCGAGAAGGCCCAGGCACACCTCGACCAGGCGCACATGGAGGTGTTTCCGGCGTTTCTCCTGTTCGCGCTGAGGTGGCGTCAGGGAGGTTCCAAATGGAACCTCGCGGCCGCGGGCGCGATAGCCGGGCTGACCTTGTGGACGGACATATACATGGCGTTCATCCTCTCCGTGATGGCGGCGGGCTTGTTCGCCCTCAGCGTCGTCATACCCGACAAGCGCATGGGACCTTCGGCCGGTGAGCGCATCCGGCGACACGTCCTTGCCCTGGTGATCGTCGGGCTCGTCGCCGCCCTGTTCGTGCCGGCGGCCGTTGCGGTGGGTGCGCGCTCCGGAGGGGGCGTGACCACCGCTGTCGCGTCCGAGGCGGGCTCGCTCCGGCGCAGCAGCAACGAGATCACCGTGTTTTCGGCGCGCCCGTGGGAGTATGTCCTGCCCTGGTACGGCAACCCGTTGGTGCCCGACTCCGTGAGGTCGTTCGAGAAGCAGCACCTCCATGGGAGCAATTTCACCGAGCAGTCCTTGTTCCTGAGCTACACGGTGATCTTGCTCGCGCTGGTTGCGCTGGTCGCGACAAGAAGGGGTTGGCGAATGCCTGTCGTGCTCGGCCTCGCCATCGTGGGCATCGGTGTGTTGTTCGCCGCCCCGCCGACGATTCATCTCGGCGGGTTGAAGGTCTATATGCCGTCCGCGGTTTTGGGTCATTACCTCTCGGTGTTCAGGGTGTTTTCGCGCTTCGGCATGATCGTGATGCTGGGCGCGGCACTGCTGGCGGGCGTCGGCCTCGATGACCTGAGGCGGCGATTGTCGGTGCGAGGCGGGGCGTTGGCGGCGCTCGCCGTGCTGCCCTTCGTGACGCTCGCCCTCGAGTTCACCGACGTCCCGCCGAGCCGGGCGACCGCGCTGCTGCCGGCACCCGCCGAATACACCTGGCTCCAGGGACAGAGCGCCGGAATCCTGGTCGAGTACCCGCTCGCCGCGAGTCCGCTGGCGACCCAGGAAGGCCAGACAACCAGATACACGCTGTACCAGATGGTGCACCTGCACCCGATGTTCAATGCGGCGCCGCCCGCCAGCAGGGCGAGCAAGTACGCGCCTCAGCTGGAACCCTATTACTCGCCCTACAGCGTCGCGCGGCTCCGGTCGCTGGGCATTCGCTACGTCTTCGTGCATCGGGCGGACTATGCCGCCGACGGCCTGCAGACCCCGATTTCGGTGGAAGGTCTTCAGTACGTCACGACGCTGGACGGCACAGACATTTTCCTGGTCGTGCGGTGACTTCGATGCGAGCGAACAGCTTTGCGCGGATTGCCCTGGCGACGCATTACTACGCCACTGGTCCGGCGATCGACCTCGAGGGCTACCTTGCGGCTGAAACCGACAAGCTCATCTTCGTGGCGCATCCGCTGCTCGAAGGGGCGGGTGAATCTCTATGCCGCATCTATAAAGGTGGAGAGCTGGCGGAGCGATGGGCCGCGCGCCATTCCTCAGGGGTCAAAGGGTTTGTCGAGGACGTGTGGCGAACAGTTCGATGGTGCAGCCGTGAAGGAGCCGAATGGGATCTCTTCATCGGGGGCGACAACCTGCTGGCGCTTGCGGGGTTGTGGCTGCGATGGCGAGGACGTGTGCGCACAGTAGTCCTCTATTCGATCGACTTCGTCCCCAAACGGTTTGAGAATGCGCTGCTGAACCGCGTGTACCACGCGATCGATGCCTTCGCCGCGCGACACGCCGATGTGGTCTGGAACGTCTCCCCTGAAATCGAGCGCGCGCGCCGCGAGCGGGATGGGCCAAGGAAAGTCGCTCCTCAGATAGTGGTCCCGGTGGGCGCTCACGTCGGCAGGATCGCTCGGGGTCCCGCCGCGCTCGCGACTCGCTACCAGGTCGCGTTCATGGGACACCTTCTGGAAAAGCAGGGCGTGCAGCTTGCCATCGAGGCGCTGCCGCTGATCCGAGCGCGCGTGCCTGACGCGAATCTGCTGGTGATCGGTGATGGACCATTTGCTCCGGAGCTCAAGTCGCTTGCCGAGAAGCACGGGGTCGCCGGCGCTGTCGAATTCACGGGATTTGTCGAGAACCATGAAGATATCGAGAGGATGCTTGCTAACTCCGCGATCTCGATCGCTCCGTACACGCCGGATCCGTTGAGCTTCACCCGCTTTGCCGATCCGGGAAAGATCAAAACCTACCTGGCGTGCGGCCTGCCGGTGGTGTTGACGGATGTGGCCGCGATAGGGGCTGAGCTCGAGGCAGCCGGCGCAGGTCGCGTCGTTGCGTATGACGTGAACGCCCTGGCTGACGCGGTCGTGTCATATCTCAGCGACCCGTCCGCGCTCGCCAATTCACGAGCCGCAGCCGGACGCCTGGCGGAGAGCTTTGCGTGGGACAAGATCTTCGCGGCTGCGCTGCAATCCACCCGAGAACTGGTCGAGCGCTGAAGAGTGGACACGCCGTTCTATGAAAACCCCGCGGTAGTCGGTTCATCGCTGAAGCAGCCGCGCAGCCAGGTGTGCCTCCAGCTGGCGCGCACTCTGTCAGTGCGCAAGGTCCTCGATCTGGGCTGCGGGGATGGTGAGCTGAGTCTCGAGCTCGCGAAGGCAACGAAAGCAACGGTGGTCTGTGCCGACATCTCGAGCGTGGCGGTGGAGCAATGCCGGCAAAAAGGACTGGAGGCGCATCAGGTCTCGCTGGGCAACGCTCCGCTACCGTTTGCGGACTCCGCGTTCGACCTCGTGCACATGGAAGAGGTGATCGAGCACGTGGTGAGGCCGGATCGATCGATGGACGAGATCCGCCGAGTCCTGGAACCGGGCGGTCATCTGATCTTGTCCACCCCCAACCTCGCGTGCTTGCCCAACCGCGTGCTGGTGCCCCTTGGTTTCCAGCCGCTGTTTTCGGAGGTGAGCGAAGACCGCAACCTCGGCAGGGGACTCGCGATGTTCGGCCAGGGCGGTCAGCCCGTGGGACACCTTCGGGTGTTCACGAAACGCGCCCTGATGGAATTCATGCGGCTTTCCGGGTTTGAGGTCGTCGCGGTTCGCGGCGCCGCTTTTCATTGGGATGGCGCGCTGCTTCGCATCGAGCAAGCTCTCGCTACGTTTCCGGGATTGGCGATGGGCCTGGTCGTGCTGGCTCGCAAGACCTGACGGTCAGGAAGACTTCGGCTTCGCGAACCTGAAGAGGCCGGCGCAGTACCAGCCGTCGAAATCGTTGGGGTCTGCATCCAGGATCAGGTTCCCCTCGTCGCCGACCATGCTGAACTCAGCCAGCTCGAGTCCCGTGAAGGCGTCCAGGATGGTTTTGGGCGCGAACACGCGATGGGCGTCGAACTCGAGGCGCTCCTGGCCGATGGGGGTCGAAAAGTAGAGCGTGCCTCCTGGCGCCAGCACGCGCACCAGCTCCTTGATCGCCTTGCGCCAGCCATCCGGGTCCAACGGGTCGCCGTAGCGGCCGAGGCCGATGTGCTCGATCACGTGCAGGCAGGAGAGCGACTCCAGGCTCCCGTCCTCGTAGGGCAGGCCGTTGAGCAGGTCGCCCTGACGGAAGTGCAGGCCGCTGACGTTGGTGCGCAGCGGGCGCAGGTCCACGTACTCGACCTCGCGGAAGCACAGCAGGTGCGCGAGAAAGCCGGCGACCGACGAGCCCACGTCGACGTGCCTCGTGGGTGCCTCGCTGTAGATGTGGCGGCCCGCCCAGATGTCCTGGTGGAAGTAGTGGCCTGACGCCTGACCGGCTGCCGCGTGCCGGTCGCCGAGGACCGGATAGAGGTAGCGGAAGCGAATGTTGAAGTTGTCGGGTTGGCGGCGGCGCGCGCGAGCGTACCGAACGAGGTTGGCAAGATAGCTGGGGCTTTCCTGAATGCGCCGGACGACGACTATCGGGTTGGCCAGCACGTTGCTGCAGACCTGGTAGAGGCGGAGAGCGGTGACATAGGCGCGGCCGGGCCGCGTGTTCGAGCTACTCAAGCGGGGAGGGCGGTGCGATGCGAATCACGTCATCTTTCACAGTGAGGTGCATGCTCGGCTTAGTCGCGCCAACTCGGCGCTCGAGATCCCCGATGCGCGGGTAGTCACCGTCTCCGGTGAACAACCGCGCATCGTCGATGAGAATGACGTGGTCAGGAGCCGCCGGCGCGAGCAGGCTCGCGAGCTCTCCCTCGATCGGTGTCTCCGACGGACCTCTGGCGGTGATGCCGCCTGAATAATGGCCGTCGAGCCAGAACAGCGCGGGGCTCCGTAAGGTGGCGGCGATTCCGCTCAACGCCACGGCGCTGTCTCCCAGGTGGAGATGGACGTGCGGTTGCTTCTGAAACCGTGTCTGGGCGAGCTTGTACAGAGTGGGTTCCAGCTCGATCGAATGAATCTCGTCGAACTCCTTGCGCATCGCCCAGATCATGTCGCCGAGATAAGTGCCGGTTTCGATCAGAGCTCGGAGGCTGTAGCGATGGGCATAGTCCCTGACGATCCTCTCCTTGATGATGTGCGGAGTTGGACCGGATCGGCCCCTGAGCTGCCATTGCCCAAGTTGCACGAGCTGGTACAGAGGCGATACCACCGTTGACATCGCCCCGGTTCGTAGCTGCTTCCTGACAACCTGCCGCACGTCAAAGGCGATGTTAGAGGCTTCCTGAGCCACATCAGGGCACGCCCGTTTCGTGTTGACTACCCGGTTGCACGACCTGTAGAGTGCGACCTTCCGGCGTCTCCGGACGTCCCACCAACGAATGAAGCACCTCTTACTTGCAGTACTGGTCCTAGTCGCGTCCTCCGGCATGGCCGTCGGAAATGCGTTTGCGGCCGCGCAGCCGGCCGCCGGCGGCGATCCAACTCACCCGCGTGTGATGCAGGAAGCCGCCAACCGAGTAGCCACCGCTAACACCGGCCCCCTCGCGCCATTCACGCCCATGGCTCCACGCGCCGCGGTCGGTGGTGGCGCCGGGCCGCAGCGCGAGATCTTTGGGTTCGCCCTGGCGAGCAGCTTGAGCGACCCAACCGTCGGCTATCCGACATGGGACTTTTCGCTCCTTTCGACAGTCGCCTTCTTCGGCCTGCACGTGCAAGACGATGGGTCCTTCGCTGCGGATTCTGCGTGGAACGTGTGGAACTCGAGTCAGCTGAACGGACTTCTCAGCGCGGCCCATTCACGTGGCACGAAAGTCGTGGTGACGATCATCCTTCAAGACTTCGGCGCGAACACCCCGCACATGTGCGCGGGACTCGCGCATTCGGCGGCCACCGTGGCGAACACGGTGGCTCAGGTGAAGGCCAAGGGCGTGGACGGCGTGAATGTCGACTACGAAGGGCTCAACGGCAGCTGTGGCACGGCGGACCCATCGTGGGCACGACATGCGACTAACAACTTCATGGCCAGCTTGCGATCGGCGCTGCCGGCAGGTTCGTACCTTTCGATCGACACGTATGCGAGCTCGGCGACTGACCCGCTCGGCTTCTTCGATGTCGCGGGCCTGAACGCCAGCGTCGACTCCTTCTTCGTCATGGCGTACGACCTCGAGTATTCGAACTGGTCTAGAGCGCCTGCCAGCTGCACCAGCTTCTGCCTGGGCCCGACCGCGCCACTTGCAGGCTATTACTACAACGACACATCGACGATCAGCCAGTACGTGGGCGCCGTGCCCGCCTCCAAGGTGATCCTCGGCGTTCCCTACTACGGTCGCAAGGCATGCGTTGCCGGCGCCGCGCCGAACCCATACCCCCTTGGCGCGGTGACAGCGGATTCGTACCTCGACGCTTCGACAGAGCTGACCGCACCGGGTCCCGGTTTCGTACCAGGGTCCTACACGGCCCACCGTGACGCCAACGATCCCGCGGGCCAGGAACGCTGGGACACCTGGGCCAACACAGTGTTCAACTGCGCGCGCGAGCTGTACTGGGACGATCCGATCTCGCTCGGTCTGAAATACGACCTGGTCAACTCGACCAACATTCGCGGCGTCGGTCTCTGGACGCTGAACTACGGCGGCGGCGCGCCGGAGCTGTGGTCGACCTTGAACTCTCATTTCCTGTGTCCAGTCCAGCTGAGCGTGCCGGCGACGTCGGCGACTACCCAGCTCACCATCTCCATGACCTCGCCAGGCTGCTCGGTCGCGACATTTGAGGTGCAGCAGTACGACAGCACCCTCAACCAGGGTTGGTTCGCCCTCGCTACGGTTCGGGCCACGAACAGCGCGGCATCGGTGCAGGCGGATGGATTTCCCGGCTACACGTATGAGTACAGGGCGCGCGCTCGCGCGACCTCTGGTGTGGTGAGCGCGTGGTCGATGGGATCCACTGCCGTGTCTGCCACCGCGACCGCCTCACATCCGTTCAAGGGCGTGTACACGCTCGACGGTTGGGGAGGCGTGCATGGCGCCGCGAGTCCGCCGCTCAACGACAGTGCGTGGTGGCCGGGTTGGAGCATCGCGCGCACCGCGCATGCGATGCCGGGCGCAACCTCACCGCAGTCGGGCGCGGTGCTGGACGGCTGGGGCGGCCTCCACTCGGTAGGCAAGCCGATCACGCTGACCTGGGATGCGTACTGGGTAGGCTGGGACATCGCGCGCGACTTCGCCTTCCTCCCGAACGGGAGTGGGGGAGTGGTGCTCGATGGCTACGGCGGCCTTCATGCATTTCACGTCAACGGGAGCACTGCCCCGATCTCGATTCAACAAACCGCTTACTGGGCCGGATGGGACATCGCCCGCAAGGTGGTGATCTTCGCTGACGGCACAGGCGGCTACGTGCTGGATGGATTTGGCGGCCTCCACCCCTTCGGCATCAACGGGCCGCCGCCGGTCTCGGACGCCAAGCTCGCCACCACCGGTTACTGGGTGTGGTGGGACATCGCCCGCGACGTGGTGCTCGTGCCTGGCAACGGAGGGCACTCGGGCTACGTGCTGGACGGCTGGGGCGGCCTGCACGAGTTCCATCCGACCAACGACGGAAGTACAATGCCGGCTGCCATAAGAAGCCAGTACTGGCCTGGTTGGGACATTGCGCGGGCGGTCTGGCTGCTGCCCGGCTCCTCGACCGCGGGCTACACGCTTGACGGCTGGGGCGGCTTGCAACCCTTTGGAGGAGCCCCGTCCATTCCCATGTCGGCGTACTGGCCGGGCTGGGACATAGCCAAATCAATCTTCGGAGGGTGATCCCACGAGAATCCGCACGATGCTGCGCGACTTCTCGTTAAACCCCAAAGCAATGCATCGACTTGGGATCGCGGCGGTCGCGCTGGTGATCGGGTGTTCGCCCATCGCCACACATCAGGTCCTGGCGTCCTCGCTATCCGCAGTGCGGCCCCTTGCCGCGGCTCCGGGGCACCCGCAGCGCGAAGTCTTCGGCTTCGTCAACGCCGCCAACCTCACCGATCCCAATGCGGGTTACCCGAGCTGGAACTTGAGCCTGCTGACGACTGTCGCCTACTTCGGTCTGCACGTCAACAGCGGCGACGGCCAGCCGGTCACCATCAATGACACGCCCTGGGCGATCTATCACTCGCCGGCGTTCCTCACCTTCGTCAACACCGCACACGCGAACGGGGTGCGGGTGATCGTTTCGATCAACCTGCACGACTTCAGCACGGCGTCCAACAACCAGACATGCCAGGGCCTCCTGGCGACCAATTACCGGAACACCATCGCCTGGGTGGTGCGCGAAGTGAACTGGGCGCGGATCGACGGGGTCAACGTCAACTACGAGGGCACCATCACCAACTGTGACGTCGATCCCGCGATGCCCCAGAACGTCACCAACCGAGACCGGCTGACCGCCTTCGTGAAGGAGCTGCGCGTGGCGATGCCGGGCAAGTATCTGGCGATCGATACTTTCGTCGGGTCGGCTGAGGACAACCTCGAGTTTTTCAACATCACCGGCCTTGCGCCGAACGTCGATGGGCTCTTCGTCATGGCGTACGACAGCGATTACGAGAATGCCACCAGCCCGCCGCTGAACTGCAGCTCGTACTGCTTCAATCCCGTTTCCCCACTCAACACGTATCGCTTCAACGTCACCTCGTCGATGAGTCAGTACACAGCGCTGGTGCCCGCGAGCAAGGTCATCCTCGGCCAGCCGTACTACGGGCGCGCAGGATGCGTCAGCGATGCGAACACCGCGCATCAATATCCGACCAGGAACTTTTCGACCGCGACCTACAGGTGGGCCTCGAGGCTCGCTTCCCAACCAGGCGTGACCAACCCCATCGGGCATCGCGACCCGGGCGACGGCGTCACCCGATGGGATACATGGTCGGACGCCGACTGGAACTGCATCGCCGAGCAGTACTACGACGACGTCGTCTCGCTCGGGGCCAAGTACGACCTCGTCAATCGAATGAACCTGGGCGGCGTCGGTTTCTTCACGCTGGATTACGGCGGCGGCCTGCCCGAGCTGTGGGCGCTGATCAACACTTACTTCGCGTGCCCTGTCGTGATCACGCTCCCCGCGTCGCAGACGACCACGCAGTTCAGCCTGAGCATGTCGGCAGGCAGCTGCTCGGTCTCCTACTTCGACATTCAGCAGCTCGACACCACGACCAGCCAGGGCTGGCTCGACGTCAAGCGCGTGGTGGGCAGCGGCGGGTCGGCCACCACGAAGGTGGAGGGATACGCGGGCCACAGCTACCAGTTCAGGGCGCAGGCTCGCTCGACAGGGGGCGTGGTCAGCTCATGGTCGCCGCCGGCGTCGACCACCGTCTCGCAGACAGCCACGGCGTCACATCCATTCGCCGGCCTTTACACCCTCGACGGTTGGGGCGGCGTCCACAGCGCCGACAGCCCGCCTTTGGGCTGGACTGGTTACTGGCCGGGCTGGAGCATCGCGCGGACCGCGCATCCGCTGCCGGGCGCGACCTCACCGCAATCTGGCGCGGTGCTGGACGGCTGGGGCGGCCTCCATTCGTACGGCACGCCGATCACGCTGAAATGGGACGCGTACTGGGCTGGCTGGGACATCGCGCGCGACTTCGCCTTCCTGCCCAACGGGAGTGGGGGAGTGGTGCTCGACGGCTACGGCGGCCTGCATGCGTTCCACGTCAACGGGAGCACCGCAACGATTTCGATCCAGGCGCCCTTCTACTGGGGCTGGGACATCGGCCGCAAGGTGGTGATCTTCGCGGACGGCAGCGGCGGCTACGTGCTGGACGGCTGGGGCGGCCTCCATCCTTTTGGCATCAACGGCCCGCCACCGGTCACGGAGGCGAGTCTCGCCACCACCGGCTACTGGGTCAACTGGGACATCGCCCGGGGCGTGGTGGTGGCGCCTGGCAACGGAGGGCACTCCGGCTATGTGCTAGATGGCTGGGGCGGCCTGCACGAATTTCATCCGAAGGCGGACGGCAGCACGATGCCCGCTCCGATCAGGAGCCAGTACTGGCCCGGCTGGGACATCGCGCGTGGCGTCTGGCTGCTGCCCGGATCGGCCACAGCGGGCTACACGCTGGACGGCTGGGGCGGCCTGCAACCCTTTGGAGGCGCTCCACCGATCGCGAGCTCGGCTTACTGGCCGGGCTGGGACATAGCCAGGTCGATCTGGGGAGCCTGACGCAGGATTGCGGCTGACCGCGACCAAACCGGCGGCGGCGTTGGTTCAGTCATTGCGAAGTTGCGGACGCCGTTTGAGGAGAAGCGAATGACAGCTCGGGTGGTTCTGCTGGCTGCGGCTCTGGTTTTGACCGCGCTGCCTATCTCGGCATTTGGCGGTTCCCCAGTCTCGAAGGTGACGACCATGACTGCGCCGAAGGCTGCGCCCACGCCCAACGGATCGTGGACCGTCTATCACCGTGACAACGCCCACACCGGCTACGACCCGTCCGCTCCGGCGATCTCGAGCGTGCATCCGACGCCAGGCTGGACTGAGGCGGCGCTCGACGGCCAGGTCTTTGCGGAGAACCTGATCTACAACGGCCTTGTCTACGCAGTGACCCTGAACAACACCGTCTATGCGCTCGATCAGTCCACAGGGCTGGTCTACTGGTCGAAACACGTTGGCGCACCCCAGACCAGCGGTTGGGCATGCGGTTTCAACGTCGTGCCGACCGGGATCCTGGGCACTCCTGTCATCGACACCGCCGCCAATCGAATCTATGCGGTGGCCGAGATCGCCGGGACGACGCCGACCTATCACCTCTTCGGCCTCGACCTGGCCAACGGCAACATCGTGCTTGACGCCCCTATCGCGCCGGCCGGGTTTGACTGGACGACTCAGCAGCAGAGAGGCGCTCTGGCCGTGGCGAACGGCTATGTCTACGTTCCGTTTGGCGGCCGCGCCGGTGACTGCGGGAGCTATCACGGCTGGGTGACCGCGGTGCCCACAGCGGGCGGCTCGAATCTCTACTGGCACACGCTGGGGAATGCCGCCGGAAGCTGGGCGGCGGGCGGCGTCGTCGTCGACGACGTGTCCCACAACGTCTTCGTCTCGACCGGAAACGCAATTCCATGCGACCCGGGCGTCTACAGCGACGCTGTGGTCGCGTTGAGTCCCACCCTCACCTTGCTGAGCTTCTTCGAGCCACCCGATTGGCATGCCAACTGGTGCAGCCCGGACTCGGATCTTGGTTCGGCGGGTCCGCTGCTGATCAGCCCGAGCCTCATGTTCATGGCCGGCAAGCATGGAGGCGGCTTCCTCCTCAACCCCGCCAACCTGGGCGGCGTCAACGGTCAGCTGTATCCGTCTCCGTCCGGGACCTATGCGCAGGCGGATGTCTGCTTCGGCAGGACTGCCGACGCCACGTTCGGCTCCTTTGCCTATAGCGCCCCATACGTCTATGTCGAATGCGAGGGTCAAGGCCTGGTGGCGCTCTACGTCGACACGACCGGGAAAACGTTCAGCCCGTGCGACGCCGTCTGCGGGCCGCCTGCCTGGTCTGCAGGCGCCGGCACGTACGGTCCACCGATCGTGGCCGGAGGGGCGGTCTGGGTGGCGGACGGAAGCGGACTCGCCGCTTTCAACGCGGCGACTGGGGCCCTGATCTACCAGAGCGCGGCTTTTGGAGTCAACCGATTCGTCACCCCCGCTGAAGCGGGCGGCCAGGTCTTCGTGCCTTCCCACACAATCGTCAAATCCTTCTCGTTTGCCACGCCCCCCGTCACGTTGACCCCGACAAGCCTTGCCTTCGGGAGCCAGACGCCTACCACGACTTCCGCCACGCAGACGGTGACGCTGCGCAACAACCAGTCGGTGACGCTCAACGTGGCCACTGCGGCGGTGACCGGGGCGAACGCCGCGAACTACGTCAAGGGCGCCGACACCTGTACCGGCGCGGCGGTGGCGGCGAACGGGACGTGCACGGTCCAGGTCAGCTTCCGGCCCACGACATACGGCGCCAAGCCGGCGAGCCTGACGTTCACCGATAGCGCCTCCTCCAGCCCGCAGAACGTGCCTCTGAGCGGCGCGGGGGCGCTCGACAACCAGGCCCACCTGTACACCCTCGACGGCTGGGGCTGGGTCCACGCGGATGGCACCGCGCCGAACCTGTCCACCAGCCAGTACTGGCCTGGTTGGAACATCGCGCGGAGCCTTGCCCTGTTCCCCGACGGCACGGGCGGCTACACGCTCGACGGCTGGGGAGGGTTGCACCCGGTCGGCAACGCCAACCCGGTCAGCGCGTCCGCCTACTGGCCCGGCTGGGACATCGCCCGGCAGGTGGTGCTCGCGCCCTGGGCGACCAGGGCGACTCCGGCAGGCTGGACGCTCGACGGCTGGGGTGGCATCCACGAGTTCGGCGGCGCGCCGGCGATCACCGGCTACGCCTATTGGGCCGGCTGGGACATCGCGCGCGGCATCGCCATCCTGCCCGACAGCACGCCCACCTCCGTGGCCGGTTACACGATGGACGGATGGGGAGGGGTGCACGAGTTCGGCGGTGCGCTGCCCATCAACAACTATCAGTGGTGGCCCGGCTGGGACATCGGCCGCGCCTTCACCCTGACGGCGACCTCGACCAGGGCCAACCCGGCGGGCTGGACGCTCGATGGCTGGGGCGGCCTGCATGCCTTCGGCAGCGCCCCGGCAATCACCAACTACACCTACTGGCCTTACTGGGACATCGCGCGCGGGGTGGTTTCGTGGACCGGCGGAAATGGCGGCTGGACGATGGATGGCTGGGGTGGCATCCATGCCTTCGGCAACGCCCCGGCCATCACCTCATATCCCTGGTGGGGCGGCTGGGACATCGCGACAAGCCTGGCAGGCCCGGGCTCAAACTCGGGCCTGAAGAGCAGGAGCTAGCCAGCTTCAGCCCCGCCATTCGCGCCCGAATGGCTGCATCGATCGCCGACTCACGACCTTTCGTGCACGAATGGCTGAGTCCCGGGAGTCCGGGGTTGCAAGGTTGTGGCGTACCTGCATGACTACCGAATCCGGAGTCCCGTACACATCCGCGGCGGTAAAACGCAACAAGCGAAGGCCGGCTCCGATGAGGCCATTTTGGCGGCGGTTGTCATCGATCATCCGATCACGGTGATTTCCGCCGTCATACTCGACCGCCAGGCGCTGCGCGCGATAGAGCAAATCCGGACGGGCTAAGAATTGCCCGTCGTCGCCATACAGGGAAACCTGTACCTCCGGCCGCGGGAGGCCGGCCAGCACGAGGAGCATCCGGAGCCTGGTTTCCATCGGGGATTCAGCCAGGGGTTCGGCAAAGTCCACAGCGCGTCGGAGCCGAGCGATGCCCTTTGCGCCTGGGTGCTCGGCGATGTGAGTGAGCAGCTCAGCTGTGGTGACTAGCCCCGCATGAAGGAACATGTCCGCGGCGACTACTCCTTCTGTCAATGGATCTCTGCCTCCGCGGTCGACGACCGTACGCAGAGCTGATGTGGTCGGCAGCCCACGCCGTGGCACTATCTCCCCGCCGGCCAAGTTTGCGCGGCGCACGACTGCGCCGGTCAGCCGGCCGATACCCATGGATTCTGGGATCGTGACCTCGATCGGATCGCAGGGCGCCTCGTCCAGTCCGTGCAGCCACGCCGCGGTGTGGCCGGAAAATGCACAGCCGGGCGGCAACCGGCGAGCGAACGCAGTGAGCAGAAGGAGCGGACTCTCTTCCAACCCCACCCATCCGTAGAGACCTGCGCCCAGCCGGCGATAAGCGGGTCCACGCAACTTTCCGCGGGTGAGACCCAAGGCGTGGGCTTCTGCCGCTGTGAACAGCTGGGTGTTGAGTGCGGCATGCACTCGGGGCTTGCGCATTCAGCCAGGATCGCTGCAACGGCGAGCCAGGACAACCCAGGTTGTTAACCCGGAGCGGAGCGACCGCCCCGCGAATTTCGCGCCTTTCGGGCCCGAATGGCTGAATCGATCGCCGACTTACGACCTTTCGTGCGCGAATGGCTGCGGCGGTCGGTGATGGGATGGCTGCGACAGTCGGTGGTGGGATGGCCCAATCTCATAAGCTGCCTAGGCATTGGTCTCTGTAGCAGTCGCCCTGGACATGACCTTCGCCAATCGCAACCAGGGTGGAACCG
>Ga0209117_1000456_pt1 | contig 17126 bp, 19 predicted proteins | sample BlaSpr_A8_OM2_M2_FD_187978 | JGI IMG/M metagenome (GOLD analysis project Ga0209117, IMG submission 187978) | Forest soil microbial communities from Thunder Bay, Ontario, Canada - Black Spruce, Ontario site 2_A8_OM2_M2 (SPAdes) (version 2) | ecosystem: Environmental > Terrestrial > Soil > Boreal...
AATGACTGGATGCACAGCGCCTGCTGCGCAGGCTGCGCCGCCAGTCCCGACCAGGGTGGCGATAGCGCTCGAGTCGGCGTTTGGCTCCGGGGGCAGGAGCGTGGAAAGGGGTTGAACTGGCTGTGCGCCGGTGCCTGCCGCGCATGGGTTGGGGTTCACGGCCTTGCCGCCCGGGGAAAGGAACGAGGTTGCGGCGCCGCCGCACGCCGGTATGTTGCGGCCGCTGAGCTCGTATCCGTCCGCGCAGATCGCGCTCGATGACCCGGAGCTCGCGCCCGCGACGCATGTGCCTGGCGCTGTCCAGGTTTGGCCGTCTGTGAGGACGCTCACGTTGCCCAGGTCGGAGTAAGTCGCCGATGGTGCGTCGAATCGCACGTGTGCGTAGAGCGCGCACGTTCCATTGCGTGCGATCAAGTTCTGCGCCACGACGCTGCCGCTGATATTCACCTGGCCGCTGTTGCAAGTGAGCGTGGTGGCGGAGACCGCCGGCACCGAACCAGACAGCTGCTGCGCCACCGCTCGCCGCACCACTGATGTGGTGGTCGTTCCCACCTCGGCGCCGAAGGCGATCGGGAGGGTGAGGGTGAGGATCACCTCGACCTGCTGCTGGTGCGCCATATACGGGTAGTGGATCGTCGCGCTGAGCCCACCGGAAAAGGTGTCGGTCCCTGTGTACGGCGCGGTGCAGGACGCCCCGGCGATATTGAGGGTGCCTGTTCGCGTGCGCTGCGTGGCGAGGAAGTTGTCTGCCTCGGTGATCACTGTCGATGCCTTGGTCCCGTCACAGCCGATTCCGATCTTCAATGCGGAGTCGAGCGCTGCCTGGTCGGCGAGCTGCTGAAGTTGGTTCCTCTGCCACTCGACCGAGCCAGCCAGGAGAACCAGCGCCGCCGACCCGATGAGCGCGAGCAGCGACACGGCCACCAGCACCATCACCTGTCCGGATTGGGACCTGCGCATCAGTACTCCATCCGGACGACGCTCTGTGAGTCGAACGTGATCACTGTCGGGATGCCGAGGAACCTTGCCATCACGGGTTGCCAGTTGAGCTTCAGGTCGACCACCGCTCGCTGGTGACCCGCCGTTCGCACCGCGGCGCCGTTGGTCGCGGAGCAGCCGGGGCAGCTCCAGCGCGGGCTCGGGTTGCCTCCGGTCGAGTCCAGCTCGTAGATGAAGACGTAGACGTTGTTCGCGGTGGGGCCGTTGAGCGTGATGGTGCCTGGCTGCGTCGGGTCAGAGTTGGCGACCCAGTTGCCATATGAAGGCGGCGCCGAGATCGAAGTCGAGTCCGCGTACACGACCGACACGCCGAATGCATCCAGTTGGTGCGCGCCGTTCGTCAGCGGACCCAGCGAGCACGCGGTGGGGGTAAGCGCCGTGCAGTCGGGCGGCAGGGTGTTGGAACCGCTGTAATACGCGAGCGCAGCTTGCCGCGCAGTGTCACGCGAGGCGCCCTGCAGGAGCGTGTAAAGGAGGAGCCCGCGACCCATGTCAACCGTCGCGCCGATCAGGAGCAGAATGACGGGAGCGACCAGGGCAAACTCAACGAGCGCCTGTCCTCTGCTCGATTTCACCAGGACGTGGTTGCACGACTCGATCCGGAAATCGTGATCCCGCCTCCGAGAAGATTCAGGTCGCTGAAGCCGTAGTAGACGTAAACGTCAACCCGGGACTGGTACAGCGTGGTCACGGAGCCGGTGCAGTCGACGCTCGTCCCGCAGTACACGGCGACCACCGCCTGGCCCGCCGCGGGCGTCGCGTAGTCGGTACCGGCGACAAACGGCGGGGCGTGGTTGACCTGGGTTGCGCAGGTGACGTTCGACGTGATCGACGCAAGGTCCGCTTTGATCAGGCTGCACATGTTGGTCAGGCCGGGCCCGTTGGTCGTCGAAGTCTTGCCGGCCACATAGCGGGCGCCGTCGCGTGCCGCGTCCGACGTCGCGATGGCGAAGGCGTATCCGCGGCCAAGCTCGAGGGTGCCTGCGACGAGCAACACCAGGATTGGCACGCTGATCGCGAACTCGACCATGGCTTGACCACGTCTGCGGCGGAGGCTAGCCATCCATCTTCAGGTTCTTCAGGATCACCCGTGCCAGCTCTGTCGACCCTCTAGAGACCAGCGAGTTCGGGTCGCGCGCCAGAACAAGGCCGCCCCCCAGGGCGGCTTCCTCCGGTTTGGAATCGTCGAAGCCGACGGTGACCGACATCTTCCGCCCGAGGATCGACTCCACCGCCGCTTTGTCGAGCGGAGGGTGCGGAACCCGTTGATTGAGGACCAGCTCGATCCGGTTGTCGTGCACGTTGAGGATGTCCCGGAACACCGCGAGCGAGCGCCGGGCGTCGGTCATCGCGGCGATCTCCGGCGGGATGACGACGACGACGCACTCGGCGCGTTCGAGCACGGCCAGCGCAGCTTCGGCAAGCGAAGTGCCGAGGTCCACGACGATCATCCGCTGCCAGCTGACGACGACGTCCAGCACCCGACCGGTCAGGTCAGCGGTCATCAGGTCAACCTCTTCTGGCCTCAGCGTCCCGGGAAGCACGCCCATCCCCGAACGGTGGTTGACGATGCTGCCGCGCAGGGCGATCTCGAAATCAGCCTCGACCGTCTTGGCGGCGCTGGCCATCGAACCCGTGGCGATGAGATCGGCGAACAGGGCGGCATGACCAAACGGAGCGGACAGGTCGGCCAGGAGGACCTGGCGCGGGAACTTCCGGGCCAAGGCGGCCGTCGTGTTGACGGCCAGGGTGGTGACGCCCGAACCGCCCTTGGCCGAGAAGAACGCCACTATCGGCGCGGCCGTTCGCGACTTCACCTGGGCATTGGAGGCTTCGACGGCCGACAGCTCCTGCTCCCAGAGCTGGTCGAAAGCGAGGGCTACCTTCTCGGCATCCGGGCCGAGACCCTCCAGCAGGCCGTCCCGATCGAGAGTCAGGAGCACCGCATCGGTCAGGCCGAAGATCCGGGTCACGTACCGATCCTTGGTCCGGGGGGCGGGGAGGATCACCAGATCGCCTGGGGCCGGGCGCCGCGTCAAGAGGACCTGGCCGTCGCCGTCCACGATCGACTCCTCTACCTGGCCGGAGGCAAGGAACACCACGACGTCGCCCCCGTCGGCGTTCAGCCGGAGCGTATCGCGCGCGGTCAGGCCCACCGGACGCATGCGCCGGGCGACAGCCCGAAGCACCCCGTCGCTGAGGTCCGCGAACACAGAGGACATCCCCAGGATCCGGATCCGCAGCTGCAGGACAGACGGCGTGTGATCGGCGGCGGGCTCGCTGCTAGCAGCCACCTGGTATTGCTCTTCCTCCCACCCCAGATAGGCTTCGTGAACCTAAAGGGCGACTCAATTGCCGATAATGTAGCAACGTCCCCCCGATTCGGACGCTCATCCCAGTACTAGCTTTGAACACGAGGCCCACTGCCGAGATCGATCTGCAGCGCCTGACCAGGAGGTCGGGGGCTAATTCCCGCGCTCAGCGTTCTCGCGTGGCCGGCCGGGTTGAGCGGGTCCTTAACGCCGCTCTGGCGGGCGAGAGGGGGGTAGTACTAAACGTCGCCGCGTCCGAGTTACTTTCCGAGCCGGGCCCGGTTTGCGACGTGATCGACGCGGCACTGGCCCAGGCCGAGCCGGGGCTGACCGGCCAGTGGAGGATCACGGAGCCGTTCCGGCGGTCCAGGGTGACCGAGGACCTGGTCAACTCGCTGGTGCATCCGAACCCACTTACCCGAGCGGCGGCCGCCCAGCTTTGCGGGGCGCTGCACCTCTATGAGGCGGTCCTCTGGATCGAGGACTTGATCCGGGACAAGAACCGCAAGGTCCGCGACGCGGCGATCCGGGGCCTCGGCCGGATGGGAGGCCGCCGTGCGGTGGAGTCGCTGATGACCTCGATCGACACGATTGCCATGCACCGCCTCGCGATCGCGCTCGCCCAGGCCGCCACCGACATGGACATCGAGCTGCTGATGCGCCAGCCGGCAACCGAGAAGGCGGCGGTGGTCACGGTGATCGCATGCGGGCTGCGGCGTGACCATCTGCGGGTACCTCCGCTCCTGGGCATCGCTCATGACAGCCGCTGGCCCAAACCGGTTCGCCTTGCCGCGTGCCTGTCGCTGGGCATGATTGGAGGGAAGGGCAGCGCGGATCTGCGCGCCCTGGCGGACCTCGACCCAGACCCAGACATCAAGAAGGCTGCGACGCGGGCGAAGCTGCGCCTGGAGAGAGCCGCTCGGATGGAATCGGCATGAAGCTTTCAGAACGCTTCGACCGCCGGTATCAGCAGACGCCGGTGGCGCCCACGATTCCGGTTGCCGCCACGATCGTGGCGCCCGACCGACCGACCGTGCCGCTCCCCAGCCTCGCCCAAATCCCCCCGCTGCCTGCCGAAGCGCTCCATACAAATGAGGCATCGGCTCTTTTGAGCCCGTCCCTCACTGTCGCCAAGGGCGAGATTCACGCGCTGCTGCTCAGCCGGCACGCGGCCGCGATCGACATCAACAACCGCGCCGGCATCAGGCGCCTGTTGATGCAACTGACCGAGGACCACTTTCGGTCCAAGCCACCCGCGACTCTCGTCACCGCGGCAGACAAAGACCGTCTCGTCGAGATCCTCTTCGATGAGGTGATAGGTCTCGGCCCGCTGGAATCACTGTTACGCGACCCAGAGGTCAGCGAGATCATGGTCAACAGGCCGGAGCAGATTTTCGTCGAGCGCCGCGGCCGGATCGAGCTGACGAGCCTGGCCTTCGAGGACGAGGACAGCCTGCGTCGCGTGATCGACAGGATCGTCTCCACGATCGGCCGCCGCGTCGACGAGTCCGAGCCGATGTGCGATGCGAGGCTCAAAGACGGATCGCGCGTGAACGTCGTAATCCCGCCCGTCGCGATCTACGGCCCCTGTTTGACGATCCGCAAATTTGGTCGCGAGGTGCTGTCTCCGGAGAAGCTCGTCACGGCCGGGGCGGCGACCGAGGCGATGATGGAGTACCTCGACGCCGCGGTGAAGACGCGGCTGAACATCATCGTGTCGGGTGGCACCGGCTCTGGCAAGACCACGCTGCTCAACGTTCTGTCAGGTTTCATTCCCGCGACCGAGCGCATCGTCACGTGCGAGGATGCGGCTGAGCTAAGGCTGCGACAGGTCCACGTGATCAGCCTGGAATCGAAACCGCAGAACGTCGAGGGCCGCGGCGCGATCTCGATTCGCGATCTGGTGCGAAACTGCCTTCGCATGCGGCCCGACCGGATCATCGTCGGCGAGTGCCGCGGACCAGAAGCGCTTGACATGCTTCAAGCGATGAACACAGGCCATGACGGATCCATGAGCACGCTTCACGCCAACAACCCGCAAGACGGTCTCAATCGTTTAGAGACGTTGGTCCTTCTCGCCGGCACTGAGCTTCCTTCTCGCGCGATCCGCAGCCAGATCACATCCGCCGTGAACGTCATCGTGCAGACGGCGCGTCTGCGCGGTGGCGCGCGAAAGGTGATCAGCGTGGCTGAGCTGATTGGATTGGTCGATGGCGAGATTTCGATCCAGGAGATCTTTGCCTACCGCCAGGTTGGCGTCACCCCCGACGGCCGCGCGATCGGCTTTCACACCGCAACTGGCGTCCAGTCGATTTTCAAACAGCACTTCTTGTCCAACGGCGTGCAGCTTCCGGACGCGATGTTCACACCCACCGCTCAGCCTTCGCCGGAGAAGCTGTACTGATGGGAGAGGTTGCCGATATGGACAAAGCCGCTAAACCGAAACCCGGCGTGCTCGACCCTGAGCTGCTTGCGGACTTCGGCCACCAGGTGCGCAACCAGCTGAACGCGGTCGTCGGAGCGGCGGGCCTGCTGTCGGCCGGCGCCACGAACAGCGACGAACGAGAGCTTGCCTCGATTGTGGAGATCGGCTCCGAGCAGATCGCGAGGCTGGTCGATGACGTGCTCGACGCCGCGACAATCCAGAGCGGCGAGTTCGAGCTTGCGCTTCATCCCTTCAATGTCAGGGCGAGCGTCGAGAGCTGCGTCGGGGTTGTCGCCGAGGCTGCGGGCGCCAAGGGGATCGACCTCTCGTTCCAAGCGGCACCTGACGTGCCCAGCCTGATCGTCGGCGACTCGCGCCGGCTCGAGCAAATCGTGCTGTCACTCTTGCACGGGGGGGTCGAGCGCACGTACCGGGGCGGTGTTGCGGTCGACCTGGGCGTCGAGGACAAAGGTGGGCTGGTCGCCCTTCACTTCAAGATTCGCGACACCGGGCGCGGCATTCCGGCCAGGATCCTGCGCGGAGGTCTCGAGGGCGTGATGAATCCGCGCGACATCCTGCAGCCCGGCGATCGGCTGGCAGTCCTGCGCCTGGCGACGACCAAGCAGCTCGTCTCGATGATGGAGGGCGAGCTGCGGGTCGAGCAGGGCGGGGTCGAAGCCGGACCTGACGCGGGCACCTCTTTCTCTTTCACGATCCTGGCCGAGGTCCTCCCCGCCACCGTGACCACGACGCAGCTGACGCTCGAGGCGATGCGCGTCCTGGTCGTGACCGCCGATCCCACCGAGCGACGCGTGCTCGCCTTGCAATCCGAGCAGTGGGGCGCAACCGCGACGGCGGCGACGCCAGCCGAGGCGATTGAGGCCGTGAAGGCGGGCCACCCGTTCGACATCGCCGTCGTCGAACATCGGCCGCCCGATATCGACGGCCTCGCGCTGTCCGCCTCCCTTCGCGCGATGAAGCGGCCGGACCAGCTGCCGATCGTGCTCATCGCGGTGGCGAATCCCGGCCCTGAGGTCGGCGTAGCCGCAGACAGCGGCGTCATCCAGGCCACGCTCACGAAGCCCGTGGTGGCTCGCACCCTGCACGACGTCATGGTCCAGGTGGGCGTGCACAAGGCGCCGCCCACGCCTGAAGCTCCTCAGGAGGTGGCCGGTGCTCTCCGCGTGCTGATCGCGGATGACAACGCTTTAAACCAGAACCTGTTGAAGCGGCTGGTCGCCAAGCTTGGGCACAACGTCGACGTCGTTTCCAATGGACGGGAGGCTGTGGCCTCGGTTGCCCAGCAGGCGTACGACGCTGTGCTGATGGACGTGCTCATGCCGGAGATGGATGGCCTGACCGCGGCCGAAGCGATCTGCCGCCGCTGGCCGCGCGGAAGCCGGCCCAGGCTGATCGCGCTAACTGCCATGGCCGGACCGGGCGACCGCGAGCGCTGCCTGAAAGCAGGGTTTGACGACTACATGAGCAAGCCCGTGCACCTCGACGAGCTGACGGAAGCGTTCCGGGCCGCAGCCGGCTACCGCACGACCCGGGAGCGAGCAGGCCTCTAGTCGCTAGTCCCGCAGCCGGCTGTCCAGGAGGTCTTCCCGCCCGGCGCGCTTGGACGCTCTCGCCTCGAGATAGACGACCAGGATGACGATCACGCCGCCGATGACCATCAAACCGCCGAGGAGTGCGGCAGCGTCGCCATGCGGCTGGGTGATGATCTGGACCATCGCGGCACCGAAGACGAGGATGTAGCTCACTCCGAGTAGCCTCACCCGCGGAGCCACCTTCGTATCCGCTCCCCCGCGCCATGGGCGCTTGCCGATGATGAGGAGGTAGGCGCCCATGATCAGCGCGAGTGCGGCAAGCGCAATCGAAGCGATCTGCACGATGGCGGTAGTCACCGGCGACTGATAGTAACGGTAGGTTCTTACAATCGTCACTCTTATGTCACGCTCCGAACCGATCAAGGCTATCCGTGGGATGCGCGACATCCTGCCTCGGGAACGAGCGATTTGGCGAGTCGCCGAGAAGGCGGCGGCGGACGTGGCCGCCAGGTTCGGCTACGCGGAGATCGTGACCCCCGTGATCGAGCACGCAGAGCTCATCGAGCGGGTGGGCGAGGATACCGACGCGGTCGCCAAGGAGCTCTACCGCTTCGACGATCGAGGCGGCCGGCACCTGGCCCTTCGCCCCGAGGCGACTGCGGGCATTGTCCGCGCCTACTTCGAGGGCCACCTCAACCAGGACCCACAGCCGTCGCGCCTTTATTTGATCGGGCCGATGTTTCGCTACAACCGGCCCCAGAAGGGTAGGTACCGTCAGTTCTTTCAGTTCGACGTCGAGGCGATCGGCTCCGGGAGTCCGGCCCTGGATGCCGAGGTGATCGAGATCGCGAGCACCTGGCTGCGCGAGCTTGGACTGCACGACCTGAGGCTGGAGCTCAACTCGATCGGAGACGGCAAATGCCGCCCCGGGTACCTCGACCTGTTGAAGGCTTATTACCGGCCGCTCAAGGATCAGCTGCACGGCGAGTGCCAGCACCGGCTCGAGACCAACCCGCTCCTGCTGCTCGACTGCAAGGTTCCGCAGTGCCAGCCGTTCAAAGCCGGCGCGCCACGGATCACCGATCACCTGTGCGAGGAGTGCGCGACGGCCTGGGCTGGAGTCCGGCGCCTGCTCGATGGCGCGGGGATCGAATATCAGCTCGATCCTTACCTGGTGCGCGGTCTCGACTACTACACCAGGACCGTCTTCGAGATCTTCCCGGCGAATGGCGCGGGGGCCCAGGATGCGCTGGGCGGCGGGGGACGGTACGACGGGTTGGCTGAGGCCGAGGGGTGGCCCGCGACCCCGGGGGTCGGTTTTGCGAGTGGGCTGGACCGCGTCATCGAGCTCGTGCAAGCCATCGGAACGAACTTGATGGCGGCTACGACGGCGGAGGTCGTTGTGCTCAGCGACATCGGACTGGAGGTTGCCGCCGCGGACGTGGCACGCCTCTGCCGCACCGTGCGCTCTGTCGCCGTCGACTTCGAGCCGAAGAGCCTGAAAGCGAAGATGAAATCGGCGAACAAGGTCGGCGCGCGTTGGGTGGTTCTCCTCACCGCGAGCGAGGCCGCACGGAAAGTCGCGCAGCTCAAGGAGATGGGAAGCGGGGAGCAGGTCGAGGTCGCGTGGGCTGACCTCCCGGCAAGACTCGCATGAGCGGCTTCACAGCACCGCACTGCGGTTCGCTTCGCGCCTCGGACGTGGGGAGCGAGGTCGAGCTGTATGGATGGGTCGCGCGCCGGCGCGACCATGGCGGACTGATCTTCATCGACCTTCGCGACCGATGGGGCCCAGTGCAGGTCGTGTTCAAATCGGCAGAAACGCGAGCTCTCGCCGCCAACCTGCGCCTTGAGTTTGTCGTGAAAGTAAAAGGTGTTGTGGCGCCCCGTCCGGCCGGCTCGGAGAACCCTGCGATGCCAACGGGCGAGGTCGAGGTCGAGGCATCGGAGCTAGAGATCATCACGCGCGCCAAGACCCCGCCGTTTCCAATCGAAGACGACACCACCGCCGACGAATCCATTCGCCTGAAGTACCGCTACCTCGATCTGCGAAGGCCGCGAATGCAGCGCATCCTCGAGTTGCGGCACCGCGTCAACAAGATCATTCACGGCTACATGGACGAGCACGAATTCATCGAGGTCGAGACGCCGCTGCTCGTGAAGGGAACCCCGGAAGGTGCTCGGGACTTCATAGTCCCCTCGCGTCTTCACCCGGGCGAGTTCTTCGCGCTGCCGCAGTCACCGCAGCAGCTGAAACAGCTCCTGATGGTCAGCGGCCTCGGACGCTATTACCAGATCGCTCGGTGCCTTCGCGACGAGGATCTGCGCGCGGATCGCGCGCTCGAGTTCACCCAGCTCGACCTCGAGATGTCCTTTTGTGACGAGGAAGACATATTCACTCTCATCGAAGGATTGTGGGCTCGGATATGGAAGCAGATCCTCGACGTCGAGCTTGTCACGCCGTTCCCGCGCCTGGACATGAAAGACACGCTGCTTCGTTACGGCACTGACAAGCCCGACCTGCGATACGACCTCGTCATCGCGGACCTGGGAGATGTGCTGGCGCAGACACAGGCCCAAGTCTTCAAGACGGTGCTGGCCGATGGAGGCGTCGTCCGCGGATTCGCCGTTCCCGGTGGCAAGGACATGACACGGCGTGAGCTGGACGAGCTGACGACGATGGCCAAGGGTGCGGGAGCCAAAGGCCTCGCGTGGCTGCCCGGACCGCTCGAAAAGTTCTTGTCCGAAGCAGAGCTGGCAGGGATCAGGCGCGCGACCGAGGCAGGGCCCGACGACCTCGTTCTGATAGTCGCCGACAAGCGGCGCAAAGCCGAGAAGGTGCTGGGCCTCATCCGGCAGCAGGTGGCGCGCAACCGAAAGTTGATCCGAGAAAACGAGTGGCGCTTCTTGTGGGTCTATCCGATGTACCTGTTCGAAGAGGATGACGAAGGCAAGCTGACGTACGGCCATCACCCCTTCACGTCACCGATGGAAGAGGACCTCGCGTTCCTTGACGAGCGACCGTACGACGTGCGCGCTCACGCGTACGACATCGTCTGCAACGGCTACGAGCTTGGCGGTGGAAGCATCCGCATCCACGACCGCGCCCTGCAGGAAAAGGTGTTCGAGATACTCGGCCATTCGACTGAATCGATCCGCGAGCGATTCGGTCACCTGCTCGATGCTTTCGAGTACGGAGTCCCGCCGCATGGCGGAATCGCGCCGGGCATCGACCGGATTGTGATGATGCTCGCGGGCACCGAGAACATCCGCGACGTGATTGCGTTTCCGAAGACGCAGAGCCACCAGGACCTGATGCTTGGCGCGCCTAGCCCGGTCGATCCCGCGCAGCTCGAAGAGCTGCATATCAAAGTGGTTCCCCCCAAGAAGTCTGGCTCGTAATATTGGCTGGCTCCCGATGGGTTGCGGGCGATGTGCGCGTTGCCCAACTAGACAGCATTAGGGACCCCGGAGTCCGGATAGCCGACCAAATGCCCGCTGGACGGGACTTGGAGAGCCATGGCAGGGGACCCACCTGAGCTCGCTCAGGACAACCCACCCCCGTGATCCGGAGGGAGCACCTTTTGATCGCCTGGTGGTCGGACGCGGGTGCTGAGCCTGATCCCACCCGGCCTGATCGTGGCCGCCCTGGCTGTGCTGATCGTTTCCCAGCTCTTCTTCGCCTTCCTGCCCTATCGGAAGCGCGCCTACCTGCCAGTCCTTCTGATGACCGCCATCGGTTTCGGCCTGGGTCAGCTATGGGACTACATCGGCCTCCCCTCGCTCCGCATGGGCCAGGCAAACGTGGTTCCCGCGGTGCTGTTCGCTCTTCTCCTCCAGCCGCTGGCGCGCTTCGTGCCGCGCCCAAGCGCTGAGCCCAAAGAACCTAAATCGAGCACACCGAGCCCGCGAACTTAAGATTGCGTCTGTGTTTGCAAGGCAGAACCAAGGGGTATTGACTCGATGAGCCCGCAGAGCTTTATGTGGATCGCGTTTGGGGTGGCCGCCCTGGTGGTGGCGCTGGCCCTGGCCGCGCTCCTGATCAGGGTGCGCGGGACTCTAGGAGCCGTGGAGGAATTGCTGGATACAACCAATGAGGAGTTGAAGGAAACGCTGCCCGAAGTCCGGCAGACGATCGGCAACGTCAACGACATCACAGCCGGAGTCAACGTCGGTCTCCGGACGGCAGGCGGCGGAGTGGCGGCGGTGGGTCGCGGCATCAACTCAGCGGCCCATGGCGTCAAGGTGGCGGGGCAGAGTCTTGTTCGCACTGTAATCAGGAGGTAAAAGATGGCTGACGAGAAAAACGGTAGCGGTGGCGGCGGATTCGGTTGGTTCATCCTCGGTGGGCTCATTGGTCTCGCTGCAGGCGCGTACATCGCATCCGGACCCGGAAGGACGCAGGTCGACAGCCTGCGCAGCAAGACCATCGAGCTGAGTGGAAGCGAACCGGTGCAGCGGGCCAAGGGCGCGGCGCAGCGGGCGCGCGAGATCGTGACCGACCCGGAGCACCCAGTCGGCAAAGCGATCCAGGACGGAGTCGCGGCCGCCAAGCGCAAGCGGGAAGAGCTGGAAGCCAGCGCCATGCACAAGCAGCAGACGGACGGCAAGGACTAAAGGAAAGAGAGGAAGGAAAGGGGAAGTTGGCAAAGCGAAACCTGGCCGAGCTCAAGATTCCGGCGACGTCGGCGTTCATTCCCGTTGCCAAACGGGTGGCCACGACGCTAGGCGGCCAGATGGGATTCAGCCTTGTCGACCTCGATGAGCTGACTATCGCACTCACCCAAGCTTGCGACAGCGCGATCGCAGCCGCGGCCGATCTGGGCTCGCCGGCGGACCTCAAGCTCACCTACTTCGCCACCGACCGCGCGCTTGTGGTGGACGTCGACCTGATGCCGACCGGCAACGCTCTTCCCGTACCGAGGCACGACCCCGCGGTCGATCCCGAGCTGCAGAGACTCGCTTACGAGATGATCCGGTGCTTCGTCGACGACTTCCGGCCTCAGGTCGAGCCGACCACCGGACACGTCAGCTTCCGCATGGTGAAGTACCTAGCAGGCTGATCGTCCGGATCAGGACGCGTCTTTGACATCGGGGCCGCGTGCGAGTTGCCGGTAGATGTCGAGCTGCGGTGGGATCGCCAGGATCTGACCGTCGTCGGTTTTGACCACCTGCCAATGGCCTTCATGCGCCATCCAGTGATGGCGTTTGCAGAGAAGCGCGAGGTTGGGCAGATTGGATGTTCCACCTTTGTTCCAGTGGTCGAGGTGGTGACCTTCGGTCCAGGTCGGCCGCCTGTCGCAACCCGGCCAGCGGCAGCCCTTGTCGCGGACGTGCAGCGCCTTGCGCTGCGAGGGTGAGATCACTCGCTTGGTCCGGCCGACGTCGATGACCGCCGAGTCGGCACCGAGGATGATGCGCGTGACGCTGCAGTCGCAGGCCAGGCGCTCGACCGCCTCAGCTGAGATCGGGAGGGAGAACTCGAGGTCAGCGGCAGGCGAGCCCATCGTGCGCTTCAGAGTCTCGAGGGTGGTGGTGACCTGGAGGTTTGGCCGCACGCTGCCGTTCTGCGGCACCAGGCCGGTGTCCAGGGAATGGCCGGCCAGCTCGACGAGTGCGTCGCCGAGGCGCCTGTCGCGTTGGCGATCGTCACCTTTTCCGTTGCGGCGGGCGAGCGGTTCGAGTGCGGTGCGCAAGACGGCAGCGCCTTCGGGGTCGAACTGGCCGCGTATCCAGACCATGCCGCCCTCGCCCGTCTTCATGGATAGGAAGCGGGCCTCGACCTTCTGCGCCTCATCCTCCGCGTAACCCGCGGGGTCGCCGGCGTGGCGCACCTGGTAGGTGAAGTCGATGAAGCGGCCGACCGGCAGCTCGCGCGCCTTTTCCAGGAGCGGCGTCTCATCGAACTGCTTGTTGGTGCCTGACTCTTCGAGCGCAGCCGCAGTGCGTGCGATGTGGGCGAAGTGGGCGTAACCGATCTCGCCGTCGAGCAGGCTCTGGTGACTTTCCGGAATGTTCGCCAGCTGCCGACCGACGGCGATCCGGTCGCTCGCCGCGCCGCCGGTCAGGTGGAGGTTGACCTTCATCCAGTGGTGAGGCGAGACGAAGCCCAGCTCCTCGTAGTGGTCGGTCTCGGCAAAGGCCGCTCCGGCCTCCGAGCATTTGACCGCCAGCTTGTCGTTAGCGCACTGCACACGCTGGAGAAAGGTCGCCAGGCCCGGCCCGTCCGTGGGCACCGGTAGCTCGCAGAAGCGACCGATCGCGGCGTCAAGCATCGCGATCTCGGCTTGGTAATCAGGCGCGTGGGGCATGCAACCCATCGTACGAACGCGTGTTTGGAAGTCAACGTCGTTAACAATCCCCACATGAAAGTCGTCGCCGACTCCTTCTCCTGGCCCTTTCGCGGCGACTGGAAATCAATCTGGCTCCCCGGCCTCCTGGCAGTGCTGCTGTTACCCATCGCCTTCATCCCGCTTCTCGGCTACGCCATCGCGGCCACGCGCGCCGCGGAGAAAGACTCGTCGGCCGCCCCGCCACGATGGACGCTCTCGACCCGTCTCCTCACTGACGGCTTCTGGACGTCGATCGCCATCGCACTCCTCACGGCGCCCTTCGTGCTGGCGCTCAACCCCTTGGCCACAACGCTCAACGGCGCGCATCTCTGGCACGTGAACGACCCGCTCGCTCATCTCTATACGAACGTCGGCGCCGCGTTCATCCTCGCCCTGCCCTGGGGACTGCTGCTGCTCCTCCACATGCCGCATGCGACAGCTCGCTTCGCAACCACCGGCAACCTCCAGGACCTCTTCAACCTTCGACGTTCGATCAACGCCATCAAGAACGACTTCGCCACCTGGAACCTCGCTGCCGCGGCCATCGTCACCGGATGGGCGATAGGGCTGGCGTGCGTCGGGCTCCTCTGCCTCGGCATCGTGCCCGGCATCTTCTACGCCATCCTTGTGAGCGCACATGCCAGCGCCGTCCTCGAAGCCGACCACTCCAAAGGTGAGAACCCACCCACTCGGTGACTCCGCCCTCCTCGCGGAGCTGGGCACGCGCCTCGACACCGCCCTCAACACGCGAGCCATCGCGCTGGCCGCGGCGCTGCAGAAACGGCGCGACGTGCGCCAGGCGATCGCCGGGTACGCCAGTGTGACAGTCCACTTCGACCCCGACCAGACCACCTACGACTCACTCACGACAGCGATCAAGCGACTCGCCACCAAGCGTCCCCCGATGGCCGAGCCCGGCCGCCTCCACCGGATCCCCGTCACCTACGACGGACCCGACATCGAAGCGGTCGCGAAACAGCTCAACCGCACGCCCACGCAGATCGCCGAGATCCACACCCGTCCCATCTACCGCGTTTTCCTCGTCGGCTTCGTGCCCGGCTGGGCCTATCTCGGCCCGCTCCCCGAGGAGCTCGAGCTGCCTCGCCGCCACGTGCCAAGAACGCAGGTCCCCGCTGGATCCGTCGCCATCGCCGGACGGCAGACCGGCATCTACCCGCTGCCCTCACCCGGCGGCTGGCATCTCATTGGGCGCACGCCGGTCAAGCTCTTCCTGCCCGACTCCGACCCGCCCTGTCTTTTCCGCGCCGGCGACCGCGTCAAGTTCTTCGCGCAATGAGCGAAAAGCTGAATGAAACGCTGCGCCAAAAGCTGAAGGTCAGGAGACCCGGCCTTTTCACCACCATTCAGGACCTCGGCCGCCCCCACGCCGTCACCTCCGGGGTGCCTCCAGGCGGCGCGATGGATCGGTTCGCCCACCGAGCCGCCAACCTGCTCGTCGCCAATGACGAGGCCGCGGCGACTCTCGAGTGCACATTGAACGGACCCGAGCTGATTGCGCTCGAGTCGTGCCTGGTCGCGATCGCCGGCGCCGATTTCGACCCGCGCGTCAACGGCCGCCCCCTGCAGATGTGGGAAGGCACCTTTCTCCACGAAGGCGATGAGTTGACGTTCGCCGGCCGGCGCTCGGGAGCCCGTGCATACATCGCGATCGCCGGCGGAGTCGCAGGCGATCGCTGGCTGGGCTCGCTGGCGACCTACATGCTCGCCGCGCGCGGCGGGATGCACGGCCGCCAGCTGCAGGCAGGTGACGTCATCGCCGCCGCCGGCACTCCACGAGCCCCCGCGATCTCGGGCCGTCAGCTCGCGTACAACCTCCGGCCCGACTACGGAAACCACACGCTGCATGCAATCCCCGGCCCGCACATCAGGCGGCTCGGCGGCGCCGGACGCCAAGAACTGTTCGGCGCACCATTCAAGGTCAGCAAGGACGCCGACCGCATGGGCTACCGGCTCGAGGGCCGGGGCCTCGACGTCTCAGGCGACGAGCTGCTCTCGTTCGGTCTCGCCGCCGGCGCCATCCAGGTGCCGCGCAGCGGCCAGCCCATCCTCTTGATGGCCGATCACCAGACCGCCGGAGGCTATCCGGTGGTCGCGACAGTGGCCGGCGCGGCGATGCCGGTGGCGGCTCAGCTGGTGCCCGGTGACGAGCTCACATTCGCCGAGGTCGGCATCGAAGCCGCGCTCCGGATGCGCAAAGCTCAGCGCGCCGCGCTCGACTCCTTGATCAGCTGATCGATCCACCCGATGTGCTCGGCGTAGTGCTCCCAGGTGTTGCCGGCGACCCAATCGCTCACCGGCTGCGTGACCTCGGCATCGTTCGGCTGGTAGTGCGCATACGGCTTCTTCAGGTCCGCGTCGCTCAATTTGCCGAGCGTGTGCATGAGCGCGGCGTGTGACTCGCGAAAATACTTCAGGATCTGTTCCGGAGTCTCATTCGCGTGCAGCTTCTGCACCGCCGCGTTGATCACGTCAGTGTTGTCAGGGACGTCTTCGGCCGCGGAAACATAGATCGCGATAGGTTCCTTCTCGACCGGCCCAACCACGCCCATCGCCGCGAGCCGGTCGCGACCTTCGAGCAGACCCAGCAACGAGTGCTCCCAGGCCGCCACGTGCGCCAGGTGGTCCTTCACTGCCCAACCATCCGGTGCGGCCAGCAGCAAGCCGCCGGGCCCGAGCTTCGTCACATGCTCGAACAGATCGTTCCACGACGCCTCGATCTTCTCGAGCAGGGAGTTGGCCTTCGTCACGATTTGAGCGCCGCCTTGCGCGCCTCTGCGATCACGAGGTCGTAGTCCGGCTGAGGCTGCTCGCGCGACGTGATCCACGTGTACGTGATGACCCCATCGCCGTCGATCACGAACACCGTCCTTCGCGCCATGCCCGAGTACCCGGCCACGTCGTCCCGTCCGACACCGAATGCATGCACCAGCTTGCGCTCGAAGTCCCCGATCAGCTCGAAAGGCAGCCCGCCCAGCTCTTTCGCGAAAGCCTGGTGCGAGAACACCGAATCCACGCTTATGCCGTAGATCCCGATGCCATCCTCCACCGCCGCGTGATTCCTGGACCGAAACTCGGTCAGCTCCATCCTTCAACCACCCGTGAAGTCGAGCACGTAGAAGAGAAAGACGAGGGCCTTGTGCTTCGCGAGCGCATCGGCGAGCGTGAGATCGGTACCTCCCGTCGTCGGGAGATTGAACTCAGGCGCCTTGTCGCCAACCTGCAACACCAGAAAAGTCTAGTTGTCTCCGATTTCGAGCACGTACCAGCCGGAGCGCGTCGCCCCGCTCACCTCGTACCCGGAATCCATCGCCTCGGTCAATGCCCGGCGCAGCGACATGCGCCACCCGCGAGCGAGAACCGGGTCGGACCGCCGCAGCGCAACGATGTCCTCGGGGACCTGACATAGAAGGACGCGCGCGGACGACGTCGTGGCCACAGGCTCGCCCGCAGGGCCGACCACCAGCACCGCTTCAGCGCCCTCGTG
>Ga0209117_1000457_pt1 | contig 17115 bp, 14 predicted proteins | sample BlaSpr_A8_OM2_M2_FD_187978 | JGI IMG/M metagenome (GOLD analysis project Ga0209117, IMG submission 187978) | Forest soil microbial communities from Thunder Bay, Ontario, Canada - Black Spruce, Ontario site 2_A8_OM2_M2 (SPAdes) (version 2) | ecosystem: Environmental > Terrestrial > Soil > Boreal...
GAGACGGAGTCAGGGTGAGCGCGGGCGCTGGCGTAAACACATGGCTATCGCATCATAACTCGCGTTTATTGTCAATACTTATAACGGACAGGACACTAGCTGCGCGCAGTAGTTAAAACGAATCTCATTTCGCACAGAGCTACTAAAATCAATCAGAGTTTATCGGAGATCCAGGTGCAGGCCGACCATAAGGAATACTTACCTGGTTAGCGCAATCGGGTTACAAGAAATTCGCTGGCGATTCGCGAGCCAATCTTGCAGGGCGTCCTGGCCGTTGTCGCGCAGAAACTGGAATTTGATTCCGATCAATCCATCACTCTTTGCCCAGGCAACCATGCCTTTGCCGCTAATGGGTTGTCCGAGCGGCAACTCGAATGCGAATTCAACAAGCGCAGAGTATGTCAACCGTTTCACGACGTGAATGGCCATACCACCCTCTCCTAGGTTGGTCATACGCGCCCACTGTTCGCCTCCATCGGATTTCAGCGCAACAGAAAGATTGAGGGGATGACGAAAGTAGCGGCGTCGCTCGCGAGTCATCATCTCTTGCGCAGCGGTGGCATGTGACACGACGCTGCTCGCGGTAAGCGGTTTTGCAAGGAAAAAGTTGGCCCCTGGCACCAGGGTCGCTGCCGATTCTTTGTCGTCGCCAAGGCACGCAAAAATCACCGTTAAGCGATTCGAACTCCCCTGGCGTATCGACTGTATTAAGTCTAAGGCGCCAGGAATTTCTAAATCCACAAAGATCCCGTCGAGCTTGTGGCGCTCGATGTAGCGTTGCGCCGAATCGCTCGTGGGAACGAACCCAAAACTTGCCCCAAATTCTTTTAGACCTTCGGTCACGGCCGTAAGGGTCTTAAAATTATTTGACACGAGGAGAAAAACAAGGGGGGTTGCAGCGCTCATACGATTAGCTTCGGAGACGCCTGGGTGCACAGACTAACCATAATTTTGATTGTACCGTGGCGAAGTTTACTGTTTCATTTTGACACCGCCCGCAATTTCTTATGAGTTATGAGCCGGCTGTGCATTGTCAGGGGTCGCACCCCTTTTCACGGGAAGGATCTGAAAAAACCCATGTTTAGTCGCTGACTACCCTAGTCTAGTCTAGAGGCCCATACAGGAATCAATGTATTGCCTATACGGCGGCGTGAGGTAGGTTGTTAAGAGCGCACTAATTTCATGCCTGCGTGAAGGCACCGATGCAGGAGGGCCGATGAGTACTAGCAGAGTTCCCGCTAACGACACGTTTTTCGCTGCGCCGCCCGTCACTACCTTCGACCCTAGTAGGCCCGGACATGGTGTACAGTTCTATACAGATGACGCGTATCTTGTGAACGCATTGAGTCGCTTCATCGGAACTGCCTTAGGGGCTGGAGATGCCGCGATTGTCATCGCCACGAAGCCCCACCGCGAAGGACTCGCGCAACGATTAAAGGCTAATGGGTTGGACACCACCGCAGCGATCAAAAAAGGACGCTATCTGGTGTTAGACGCGGCAGAGACTTTGGAGAAGTTCATGGTGGAAGGAGAGCCGGATTGGGCGAGGTTTGAAGCGGTAATCAGCCCCTTCATCATGAGCGTCGCCGAGCTCACTGAGGGCGAGACTCGCCGTGTTGCTGCATACGGTGAGATGGTTGCCCTGTTGTGGGAGCAGGGGAAAATAGATGCGGCAATACGGCTCGAAGAACTGTGGAATCTTTTAGCCGAAAAGCATGTATTCACTCTCCTATGCGCGTACCCGATCAGGAGTTTCTTCGACGATAAGCACAGTCATCCGTTTTCACAAATTTGTGCAAAACATTCGGCCGTGATTCCCGGTGAAGGTTACTCGTCGCTGGACACGGAAGCTGATCGGCTTCGCAACGTTGCCCACCTGCAGCAAAAGGAACAGTCGCTCGAAGCTGTTCGCAATGCGAAAAACCAGCTCGAGAAAGAAATGGCCGAGCGCATCGACGTTGAACGGAAATTGCGGCGTTCAGAACAGTCTCTACGCGAACTTTCCGGGCGCCTTCTGCGCATGCAAGACGAGGAACGCAGGCGGCTAGGCAGGGAACTGCATGATAGCGTAGGCCAATATCTCGCCGCATTGAAGATGGGTTTGGATTCCCTGCAGGCCGATACTCCAGTGAAAGCAGTGCGGGACACCAGCGGTAAGGGGCTTACTGCCTGCCTCGAATTGGTCGAACAATCGATTAGAGAAGTCCGGACCATTTCCTATCTTCTCTATCCTCCTATGCTCGAGGAAATGGGGCTGAAAACCGCAATACCCTGGTACCTTGATGGATTCGCGAAACGTAGCGGCATTCAAACTACCTTTGAAATTACCCCGGTTTTTGGCCGTCTGCCTCGGGACTTGGAACTCGCCATTTTCCGCGTTCTGCAAGAAGGCCTAACCAACGTTCACCGGCATTCGGCAAGCACGACTGCGCACGTTCGCGTCATGATGCAGGATGACACGCTCACCGTCGAAGTGACTGATCGAGGTACGGGAATTCCGCCGGCGATCATGGAATCGACTCGAGAAGCCGTGGGTACTCTTGGAGTTGGACTGCGGGGCATGAACGAGCGCATGCGGCAGCTTGGCGGTAAGCTGGAATTGTTTTCGAACGAACAGGGAACCACTGTAAGAGCGACGGTGCGCTGCGAAGAAATCAGCGCAGAAGCCGGTACCTCGGTGTCCTCCGGAATTTCGGCATCCTAGTGCCACCGGGCCGCCACGCTCGGCGATCGTCTCCAGAAGGGCTGGCACAATTGGAGAGTTGGGAATGAGTCCAAAGATTTTAATTGTGGACGATCACGAAGTTGTACGCCATGGGGTCCGCTCTATCCTCGCGAGATCCCGCCCTCAATGGGAAATATGCGGCGAAGCAAGCGACGGTAAACACGCGATCGAATCCGTGCTCCTCGCCGATCCCGACGTAATTATATTGGATATCACCATGCCGGGAATGAGCGGGCTTGAAGCTGCAGCGGAGATTAGCAAGCTGGGTCTCCGGTGTCGCATTTTGATCTTTACCATGCACGAATCGGAGAGATTAGTTAGTGACCTTCGAGCGGTCGGAGCTCACGGATATGTTCAAAAATCGCAAGCAAGCCGTGATCTTGTCGCGGCCGTCGAAACTCTTCTAGGCGGCGGCACCTTCTTTGGTCCGACCCTTCAGAGCGAACCCAGCAAGAAAAAAGAGCCTGGATCTGGGCCTTCCCTCGGTAGAGTCTTTTCCTCCTTTGTGTCTTTATGTCCAGTGTGAATGCTCCTGACCTGTCTCTAAATAGACGTCCAAGTATCGCCGCGACGTAAATTCCAACTTTCCCTTATCCAGCAGCGTTGCCGCTTACTCTCTCAATAGGATTGAGGCGTGCCAATGACCTGACCGTCGATTGTTCCCGGGATCAGTGTTTCTGGGGCGGGCGGGTTCGGAGATTCAGCGCTGGCAATGCTGACGTGGTTGATGTCCAGCGTACGGCCAAGGGCGCGCTCGTAGTCAAGCTTGGCTTTAACGAGATCCACTAGAGCGCGCAATTCAGCGCTGCGAGCGTTGCTCAAGTCACGTTGCGCTTGAATCACGAAAAACGGTGTGGACGCACCGAGATGGTATTTTTTCTGCTCTGCGTCAAGCGTCTGCTCTTGCAGGATACGGGCTTTAATCGCCGCGTCTACGCGGGCTCGATCCTGCTCTAGGGCAATCTGCGTATTACGCACATCGATCACCACACTATTCTGGAGCTGGTGCAGGCGCGCCTCCGATTGGCGTTCCTCGAGCAGGGCACGCGCGCTATCGGCCTGCGCCACGCGGTTGCGAAGCGGCACATTCAACGACAGCTGCACACTGTAGTCCGGAAAACGGTTGTGAAAAACGTTGCTCAACGCATCACTAATCCCGCCCGTCGCGACTCCGCTCACCCTGGATCCGGCCGTTGGTGGAAGAAAAATACGAGTCGTTCCTGTAGGAGTAACTACCGTAACGGGCTGTCCATTCTGATCCAGAATAGCGGCTCCTGGAATAACCGTTGGGGCGAATATCCTTGCGTTTCCAGCTAAACCTTGAGAGTTATAGGTACCGAACAGCGTCGCGGTAGGCAGCAAGGCATTCTTTGTCACCCGCAGATTGATATCGCGCGCCTTTAAGTCCTGCAGTTGAATTTGGACGTCCGGGCGCCGGTCGAGAGCTTCGCGAACCGCGTCGGGCAATGGCGCGATATCCATCTGCGGAGGCTGAACAGCAGCGTCGGTAGGAACGATTTCGACATTGGCCACGGCCGGATCAAGAGGATTCTTGGTGATGGCGCTCAGCAGTAGAGTCTGCTGCTGAAGCTGCACGGTTTGCGCGACAATCAGATTTTGGCGCCCGGTGGCAACTTCGGCCTCAGCTCGAACAACGTCAATGGGAGCCATCGTGCCGATTTCCACTTGGCGCTTGTTGTCAGAATAAAGTTTTTCCGCGACGGCGACCGCTTCCTGCCTAACTTTAACGTTTTCCCGCGCGAACACCAGCTCCCAATAATCATTTTCGACCTGGTTAATTGTGGTGATAGCCTGCTGTGAAAATGTAAAGTCGGCGATCTTACGGTTAATCTTGGCGATGCGAATGAAGCGTGTATTCACGAAGGGTCCAAAACCATTGAGCAATTGCTGCGAAAAGGAAAGACTAAGCGATGACTGCACCGAAGGGTTGAAGATCGCGGCCGGTGAGGTCGTCGAGTTGCGCGTATTGTTGAAACCTACACCCAAGCCCGTGCCGGTCACGAAACCCTGCTGGTATTGCGTATTAAATTGCGAAGTATGTATCGTCAGTGCCGAAAGAGAAGCAACGCCGGTGCCTGCAGTAAAGGGGTTGTTCACCGGGATTTTTCGATCGTCAATAAGAAAATTGGAAATGATGGCTGGATCGAAATTCTGGACGGGAACACTTCCTTCCGCAAACGTGGAGCTAGGTACCGACCCACGGCCCACACTCCCCCCCTTCGCTCTGAGGATGTCAGTATCTGCGATCCACGGGTTGTAGCGCTGTACGGTGATGTCGAGATTGTTCTCGAGTCCCAGTTCAATAGCGTCCTGTAAGCTCAGCTCGAGTTTGCCATTGTGAATCAGTTGCTCAATGCGCGGTCCATTGGTGAAGCTCATTCGTTCGATGTTGACGGGCCGATACGCATTGAAAATAAACGGGAACGTGCGCGGCCCGCGCGCGAACTCATGGCTGCTCAAGTGTAACGACGCCGGTGGGGGACCTGCAGAACTGTCGCGCGACTGCGGCGTAGCAGGCTGAGGTTTGGCCGGCTCCTGAGCCTGGGCGAACCCCGGGGCCACAGGAGCGGTGATAAGGGACGCGCCCAAAGTCAGAACTGCGAGACAGCGGAAAGGCCTTCGCGACATATTTTTTTATCTCCCCCAATTTACTCGAAACTGCATGCAATGCAGGCTACAACCTTTTAGAACGTTTATTATGCCGGTTTTGTTTCAAAAAATCGTGCCGCGCGACGTCGCAACTTATCGTTAGGCGAAGCGCTAGGTCAGCGGGCTTGAGAGTTTAGCAGGGGCCCGCTTGCTTGACAACGGACGAGGTCGCCGCTACGCTACGCCAGCCTTCTGCACGGTGGCATTGTTGAGCCGATCGCGCAATTGGCGGAGCCATCGAAAATCAATGCGCCATGAGGAAATCTCGCGACTACTTTCGGCCGCCGGCGCCATTCGCCAAGGGCATTTTGAGCTTTCTTCTGGACTGCATAGCGGAACCTACGTTCAGTGTGCCCTTGTGCTGCAGTACCCTCGATATGCGGAAATGCTGGGGCGCGCGCTGGCTACCGAATTTCACGACTTGCGTGTAGATTGCGTAGCTTCACCGGCACTCGGTGGCATTATCCTGGGGCAAGAGGTGGCTCGCGCACTTTCCGCTGCACGCTCAGGTGCAGACGGAAGTTCATTCGCTGCAGGCTCCGCGGGAGCCGCTGGAATCGTGGCGAACGCCGGCACACGCGCGATTTTCGTGGAGCGAGACGCGCTCGGCACGCTGGTGTTGCGGCGAGGTTTTCAAGTTGAGCAGGGCGAGCATGTGCTTGTCGTTGAAGATGTGTGGACCACGGGGGGCTCAACGTTTGAGACCATGCGCGTCATCGAACAGTCTGGCGGCCGTGTGATCGCCGTTGGCGCGCTCATCGACCGAAGCGGCGGTCAAATTGAGTTTCCGGTTCGCGCCGAGGCCTTGCTGGACCTTAAGGTCGGTAGCTATGAGGCCGATGATTGTCCCCTATGCCGTTCCGGCAGCGCGGTTACACGGCCCGGCAGCCGCTTTCAGCGCCAGAAGCTGTAGTTCGTTTGCGCTGTGCAGTATCCCACCCGATAATTCCGGCAGCGTATGCGCAACATTAAATTTACCATTGCTTACGATGGCACCGACTTCCACGGTTGGCAGATTCAGCCCGGCCAGGGCACGATTCAGGGCGCCTTGACCGACATCTTAAGCAAGCTGACACAGGAGCATATCATCGTGCACGGGGCTGGGCGCACCGACGCGGGTGTACACGCACTTGGGCAAGTGGCCAACTTTAAGACTCAATCGCAAATGACCGCTGCAGAATTTCAGCGCGCTTGCAATGCCTTGATCGCGCAAGACATTCGTGTAGTGACGGCTGAAGAGGTCGGGTCGGATTTCCACTCGCGATGGTGCGCCATCGCAAAAACCTATCGGTACCGAATCTATCGCGCGCCGGTCGTACCCCCGTTTGAATGGAGATATGTGCTGGCGTATCCCTATCCGCTCGACGAGGCGGCAATGCGCGAGGCTGCGCAACAATTTGTTGGGACCCATGACTTTGGCTGGTTCGCTGCTTCGAGCGGCTCAGACGAAGAGGATCGTGAGCGCACTACGGTGCGCGAAATTTTCAGCGCCGGCATTGTGCAATCGATGGACGGGCAAGAACTGCGATTTGAAGTGCGCGGCCGATCCTTCTTGCGCTTTATGGTGCGAAAAATGGTTGGCACCTTGCTCGACGTGGGACGCGGGAGACTGCAACCAGCGGAGATCTCGCGGCTTTATGAGCTCGGCGATCTTCCTCAGTCCGGCCAAACCGCGCCGCCACAAGGATTGTGCATGGTTTCGGTGGAATATGCCGAGCAGACACGCCCTCGCTCGAGTCAGCCGCGTTGAAACCAGGGTGTCACTCCGAGCGACGAGACGCCACGCCGTTCGGTGTTTTATGCGCGAAGCGCATGTCGTATTCGGTAGTCGAGGAATTCTGTTCGGTTGCGACCGGCAAATCCCAACCTGCGGAACTCTCTCCGCGTTCAGTTTTCGCAGCACAGCCGTGGACGCCTATCCCCGTAAGCGGGTAGAATCAAATTCAATTCCCTTAGAAGAAAAGGAGCTCCATGGCGGAAGAAGCAGCGACGACACCGGCACCTTCATCCACCCCCGCAGCTGCGCCCTCAGCCGCAACTACGCCCGGGACCACAGCGGCGCCGGCGCCGCCGGAGGCCAAGCACAAAATCAAGACTCGTAAGCCAAAACAACGTGCTTGTGATGAAAAAGATGAGAAGGGCAAACTCTGCGGGGGACACTTAAAGCGCTGGTACGATTATCCAAAAGATGTTGAGGCGCTCATCGGCAAGAAGGCGGAAATTTATCGCTGCGAATTTTGCAAAACGTTATACAAACCCGATTTGTCGGAGTTGCCTCACAGCTATACAAATCGGTTCTAGTTGGGGCGTTTTGCTTTCGAAAAAATGGGATTCATGGCGATGATGCAGAATGGCGATTTGATTTACGACTGGAATACCGCGAGCGGACCGTCGCTTCCTCCCGGAACTCGTGTGATGCTGGATGACGAGACGCTACGCGACGGTTTACAAAGCCCCTCGGTTCACAACCCCACGATCCAGGAAAAAATCGAGATACTCCACTTGATGGAGGCCCTTGGGATTGACAGCGTAAACATTGGATTGCCTGGGGCCGGCGAGCGGGCTGCCGCAGATGTGGAGGCGCTGGCGCGTGAAATTGTTCGTGCGAAAATGAAAATTCGCCCCAATTGCGCGGCGCGCACTCACGAAAATGATATCCGGCCAATCGCCGAAATTTCTCAGCGCGCGGGGATCGCCATCGAGGCCGCCACCTTCCTGGGCTCGAGCCCGATTCGGCGCTTGGTGGAAGATTGGAGCGTTGATCATCTCCAGCGCACCACCGAAAAAGCGGTTAGCTTCGCAGTTTCCCATGGCTTGCCCTGCATGTACGTCACCGAAGACACCATTCGCACCGATGCCGGCACAGTGAAAAGTCTTTACACCACGGCCATCCGCGCCGGCGCTCGTGCAATTGTGCTTTGCGATACCGTCGGCCACGCCACTCCTCAGGGCGCCTACAATCTTGTGAAATTTGCGCGCGAAGAAATTGCCCGGCCGTCGGGTTCGCAGATTCGCATCGATTGGCACGGGCACTGCGACCGGGGTCTGGCCATCGCCAATTCTCTCGCGGCCATCGCCGCGGGAGCCGACCAGGTCCACGCTGCAGCCAATTCACTCGGTGAACGCGTCGGCAACACTCCCATGGAGCTGATGCTTGTGAATTTGCGCTTGCTTGGCGTGATTGAGCGAGACTTGTCGCGCCTCAAAGAATATTGCGATACAGTTGCCGCTGCCACCCACACTACGATCCCGCCGAATTATCCCGTTGTCGGTCGTGACGCGTTTCGCACCGCCACGGGCGTGCATGCGGCCGCACTCATCAAGGCTTACAAGAAAAACGACGCAGCGTTGGTAGATGCTGTTTACAGCGGCGTTCCTTCACACCTGTTCGGCCTCGACCAGGTAATTGAAATCGGACCGATGAGCGGCAAATCAAACGTAATTTACTGGCTCGAGAAGAGGAAGATCCCGGCAACCGATGAACTTGTCGCCCGGATTTATGGCGCCGCTAAGCGATCCACTCATATCCTTGGCGAAGCTGAGATTCTCGCTCTGTGCCGCGCACCCACCGCGAATTGATTTACTTCTACCGGCTGTTTCCCCAATTGCTTTTTCGTTGACGCGAAATGCCCTTTATTACAGACTGTCGCGCCGGTACTTCAGTGGATATCAAAGACTGCGGGCGGCGTGCGGTTCCGCTGTCATTCCGAGTGCACGTGCGCGAAGCTGTTGGTTTCCGTGCGCGCGGCGGCACGTCGCACACCGCAGTCCAGAAACCGCGGTTGCATCGCTCGCGCTTTTGGTGATCGATAAATCTCTCTTCGAGTCGACCCATGGTACGGCCCTCAGATCAACACGCAACTGTTACTATCAACTCCGTGATTCCCCGACTCCTGTATTGTATCCTGTTGGTGATGGTGCCTCTTACGACGCGCCCGGTGCACGCCCGGCCAGCTGAGCAAATTAGCTCGGCGATGCAGATCTCGCGCGACCCTCACGTGGCGCGAGCCCTTGAGTGGTTAAGCCGAAACACAGATTGGATCAACGCCGAGCAGGCTCGCATCACCGCTATTCCCGCGCCGCCGTTCCATGAATCGGAGCGCGCCGCTTACGTGCAAAAGATCCTATCGTCTTACGCGTTGCGGGTGTCCACCGATCGCGCAGGAAATGTTATCGGCGAGCTGCCGGGCTCGCAAGAGAACCAGATTGTAGTCCTGGCCGCGCATCTCGATACAGTTTTCCCCGCGGGAACCGATGTGCATGTTCGCAAAGAGGGAGCCCGCATGCTCGCACCGGGCATCTCCGATAACGGTACGGGACTTGCCACGCTCGTGGCCATTGCCCGCGGCTTCCACGAAGCCAACCTCAAGCCCGCGCGAACGATTCTCTTCGTGGCCAACGTCGGCGAAGAAGGCGAAGGAAATCTGCGCGGCATGCGTGCCCTCGTCGACGAATATAAGGACAGATTGAAATATGTCATCGCGCTCGACGGTTCCGGCACGGATTACATCACGACCATGGCGCTCGGCTCGCGGCGTATCGAAATAGTCGTGAATGGTCCGGGTGGCCATAGCTGGTCCGATTTCGGCCTTCCCAATCCGATCAACGCTGTTGCCCGCGGCATCACACGATTCCTGAAAATGCGCGTTCCGGACTCTCCGCGGACCACTTTCAACATCGGTCAGATTGAAGGTGGCACATCGGTGAACTCGATTCCGTTTCGCGCCAGCATTCGCGTGGACCTGCGCTCTGAGCAAGAACAGGAGCTCGAACGTCTTGAGACGCACCTGCGCGAGTCCATGAAAGCGGGGGTAGACGAAGAGATGGCGGCGACTCGCGAGCGTGGGAGCTTCAATTCTAGCGGCTCGCAACTGGAAATGGGGGTTCACGTTCTTGGAGTACGCCCGGGCGGTGAGTTGGCTGCCAACTCGAATTTGCTGGCCGCCGTGCGCAATGCGGATACGTTTCTCGGAAACAGCTCGCGGCTGGAGCGCTCCTCAACCGACGCCAACATCCCCATTTCCATCGGCATTGATGCGATTTCGATCGGTGCCGGAGGCGCATCTGGCGGCGCACACTCGCTCAAGGAATGGTATGACCCCACTGACCGCCTCATGGGTCTAAAGCGCGTGCTTTTGACGCTGCTCGCCGTGGCGGGAATGTCTCCAGCGGACGCGCATTGAAAATGACTTCAACGAAAATAACTCTAGCCATCAGCCCAACAATACAATGGCTCGGCGGAACTATTGGAGGCCACATAGTTTTCGTTGCAGCGGCAACGTTTCTGTGCGGAACGCTCCTGATCAGCGGCAGCCCAGCCTCAACAACCGGTCCTAGCGGTGAACCAGCGACGCTTCTGCTTTTGCACGGGAACATTTATACCGGAGATGTGGCGCATCCTCGTGCCGAGGCCGTTGCGATTCGCGGAGAACAAATCATCGCGGTTGGCTCTGACGCCGAGATACAGAAACGGAAGGGTTCAAAAACAGAAATGATTGATCTGGGTGGGCAGTTTGCCATGCCCGGATTCAACGATGCGCATGTTCACCTTGGCAGCGCTGGGCAGGGCAAACTGGAAGTCCAATTGAATGGAGCGCGTTCCGTTGCGGAAATGCAGGAACGTATTCGCTCACGCGTCGCGCAGACCAAGCCCGGCGAATGGATTGTAGGGCAAGGCTGGGACCACACGCTATGGCCCGCCAAAAAGTTTCCGACTCGCCAGCAGCTTGATGCCGTGTCGAAAGACCGGCCAATGATATTTAGTCACATCTCCGGTCATGTGGCGGTTGCGAATTCGCGCGCACTCGAGCTGGCCGGAATCACGCTGCTGACGCCGAATCCTGCAGGCGGCGAAATTGAACGTGACGCTTCCGGCGAGCCCACGGGGATGCTAAAAGAAGGCGCAGCGCTGGGCTTGATTCGCGCTAAGGTGCCACCTCCCTCGAAGGAGCAGCGTTACCACGGTATTGTCCTTGCTCTCGCCGATGCTGCGCAGTTTGGAGTCACCTCGCTTCAGGATAATTCCGAATGGCAGGACTTCCTCGTCTACCAGCAAATCAAGCGCGAAGGAAAATTGACCGCGCGGATCACCGAATGGCTGCCATTCCGTGCACCACTCGAGCAATTGGAAACGATGCGCCGAGATGGCGGCACCACCGATCCCTGGCTCAAAATCGGGGCGCTGAAAATGGTGACCGATGGCGCCCTCGGTTCTCGTACCGCTGCCATGCTCGCTCCGTACTCCGACGATTCTTCCACGAGCGGCATCTTGACCATCGACCCTGAGACATTGAAGCAAATGACCATTGAGCGCGATCGCGCCGGCTTTCAATTAAATTTTCATGCCATCGGAGATCGCGCCAACCGCATTTCGCTCGATGCGTTTGCTGCCGCGCTTGCTGCGAATGGCCGGCGCGTGCGTCGCGATCGCATCGAACACGCACAAGTGGTTGCCCCGGAGGATTTTGCCCGGTTTGCCCAGCTTGACGTGATGGCCTCAATGCAGCCCTCTCATGAGACGAGCGATATGCGCTGGGCCGAGCAGCGCATCGGTCCCGAGCGAGCTAAGGGCGCTTATGCGTGGGCTACGTTCCGGAGACAGGGAGTACGTCTTGCGTTCGGCACCGATTATCCGGTTGAGCCCATCAACCCCTTCCGCGGACTTTATGCGTGTGTGACGCGCGAGCTGCCCGATGGTGGCCCATCTGGCGGATGGCAGCCGCAAGAAAAAATATCCATGGACGACTGCATTCGCGCGTATACCGCGGGCTCAGCTTACGGAGAATTCGAGGAAGGGAATAAAGGGCAGATTAGTCCTCGTCAATATGCGGATATCATTGTGCTTTCCACCGACGTAACCCAAGTGAAGCCCTCCGAAATCGTCAAGACCACTGTGCTGCGGACTATCGTCGGCGGCCACACGGTCTACCAGGCAAAATAATCCAGCGATTCCGCGCGCCACGTTGTTGCCTATGAACCAGAGACTGAAAGCCGACTTGTCGCTTGCGTTTTGCTCGCTGCTTTGGGGAGCAACTTTTGTTGTGGTCAAAGGCGCGCTTACCCATGCTTCCCCATTTTCCTTCATGGCTGCTCGATTCGCACTCGCGACTCTGGTAATGGCCGCAATCCATTGGAAGGCGTTTCCGAGCCTGAAGACAGCGGAGGTTTGGGCGGGCGTAAAAATCGGCGTCTTCATGTTTGGCGGGTACGCGTTTCAGACTCTTGGATTGGTGCTGACGACGCCATCGAAATCGGGGTTCATCACTGGATCAAGTGTGGTTCTGGTTCCAGTTCTGATGGCGCTGTTTGGGAGACGAAAAGTGAACCCTTGGATCTGGGTTGGTGCGATTGGAGCAGCAGCAGGACTCTATTTCATCACTGTGCCGAAAGCGGGAAACGATGCGTTGCATAGCGGCCTGAACGCGGCGTCGAATGTCGGCCCGGGCAGTGGGTTGAATCGCGGTGATCTCCTTACGCTGGTCGCTGCGGTGCTGTTTGCAGTGCACATTATTCTTGTGGGTCGTTACACCAAGAACCATTCGGTTGGAGCGCTGAGTTTCGTTCAGGTTGCCATGACCGCGTTGCTGAATCTCGCGATGCTTCCGATCCTCGCTGCAACAGGATGGGAGAGGTTTCATCTCGACAGCAGCAGGGAATTGCTGTTGGCGATCCTGATTACTGCCGTGTTTGCGACAGCCGTCGCGTTTTCGGTGCAGGTTTGGGCGCAGAAATATACCTCACCAAGTCACACGGCTATCTTGTTCAGCCTCGAACCAGTTTTTGCCGCACTCACTTCGTTTATCGTGCTGCATGAAAGACTCGGCGCGAGATCGTTTTTGGGGGCTTGCCTTGTGATGCTAGGAATTGTAGTCGCGGAACTAAAGGGTCCTTCGCAAGCTGCAGCGGATTCTCCGGGGCCGGTAACAGAATCGGCTTAGTTGAAATCCCTCAATCCACCTTATTTCATTTCATGCGGCAAAAAGAAAAAACACAAGCAATGTGGCGATGCGCTATGGAACCGGAGTGGAAATCTTTACGTCGACGGGCTCGAACATCGTTGCGGAGGGATGGGCGCGTTTTTCGAATTCGGTTATGGCCGGCTCGTTTTGAAGGCTTACCCCAATGTCGTCGAGGCCCTTGAGAAGAATTTCTTTGCGGAAGGGGTTCATCTCGAAGGGAAAGCGCAATCCATGCAAATCGCTGACCATCTGGTTCGGTAAATCCGCAGTGACCGTGTAGCCTTCTTCTTTTTCGGTCCCGCGAAATAGCTCCTCGACCTGCTCTTCCGGCAAGGTGACCGGCAAAATGCCGTTCTTGAAGCAATTGTTGTAGAAAATATCCGCGTAGCTGGGCGCAATGATCACGCGAAATCCGTAGTCGAGAATTCCCCAAGGGGCGTGCTCACGGCTGGAGCCGCAGCCGAAATTGGCGCGCGCCAGCAGTACCGAGGCTCCGCGATAACGCGGAAAATTCAGAACGAAATCGGGATTCGGTTTTTCGCCGGGCAGATATCGCCAGTCGTAAAACAGGATTCGTCCAAAGCCCTGGCGCGTGAGGGCTTTTAGGAATTGCTTGGGCACCATCTGATCGGTGTCGACGTTTACGCGATCAATCGGCGCGACAAGTCCGGTATGTCTTGAGAATGGTTGCATATGGTTTCATTTTCCTATGAACTCTAATTCATTTAGCTTTTAATGCTTACTCCGCTTCCGATACTCCCAGCTCGCGCACATCGACGAAGTGGCCAGCGATTGCGGCGGCGGCGGCCATGATCGGGCTTACCAGATGCGTGCGTCCGTCTTTTCCCTGACGCCCTTCGAAATTGCGGTTCGAGGTGCTGGCGCAGCGCTCATGCGGCGGCAAAACATCGGCATTCATGCCGATGCACATGCTGCAGCCTGCATCGCGCCATTCGAAGCCCGCGTCGCGGAAAATCTGGTCCAGGCCTTCTTTTTCGGCTTGCGCCTTGACGACGCGCGAGCCCGGTACGACCAGCGCTTGCTTGATGTTGCGCGCGACGTGTTTGCCAGCAACGATTTGCGCGGCTGCACGAAGATCGTCAAGGCGCGAATTCGTGCACGAGCCAATAAAGACGCGGTCGAGGGTGATATCCACAATCGGCGTGCCGGCGCGCAAGCCCATATATTGCAGAGCGCGCTCGGTGGCCTTCTGATCGTCGGTGGCAGTGAAGGCGCTGGGATCGGGAACGCGCGAGGTCACCGAGGTAACCATTCCTGGGTTTGTGCCCCAGGTGACTTGCGGGGCGACTTCTTTGGCGTCGAGCTCGACGGTCATATCGAATTTCGCGCCGGGATCCGAAACCAGTTGACGCCAGCGATCGACAGCTTCTTGAAAAGCTTTACCGCGCGGGACGAAGGGGCGACCCTCAAGATAGGCGAACGTAATTTCGTCTGGCGCGACCATTCCGGCGCGTGCTCCACCTTCGATGGTCATGTTGCAAATCGTCATGCGTCCGTCCATCGAGAGCGCGCGGATGGCTTGGCCGCCATACTCGATGACGTGGCCGGTACCGCCGCTGATGCCGATCTTTCCGATGATAGCGAGGATGAGGTCTTTGGCGACCACGCCGTTGGGGCGCTTGCCATTCACAACGACGTGAAGCGTCTTGGAGCGCGATTGCACAAGACATTGCGTGGCGAGCACGTGCTCGACTTCGCTGGTGCCGATTCCGAAGGCCAGCGTGCCAAAGGCGCCGTGCGTTGAGGTGTGGCTATCGCCGCAGACGATGGTCTGCCCTGGCTGGGTGATCCCGAGCTCGGGACCGATGATGTGCACGATACCTTGATTGCGGCTGTTCATATCGAACAGGCGCACGCCGGTCTCACGGCAATTCCGTTCGAGGGCCACGAACTGAGCGGTGGCGTCCTTGTCGAGGATCGGAAGCGTGCGGTCGGTGGTAGGGACCGAATGATCCATCACCGCAAAGGTCAGATCAGGCCGGCGCACTTTGCGTCCGGCAGCTCTAAGCCCCGCGAAGGCTTGCGGGGAAGTGCCCTCGTGAATGAGATGGCGGTCAATGTAAAGCAGCGCCGGCTCGCCGGGTGGCTCGGTGACTACGTGCGAGTCCCAAAGTTTCTCGTAAAGTGTCAGCGTCTTGGAGGACATAAGGTTCGAGCGAATTCGATTCTAGCACTTCCGACGAGCTACGCAAGCGGCGCGCGGAAGCGTGAGCCGACCGGTAGAGGGCCTTCTGCCGGTGCATGGACGGTTGGTTGTGATGATGATATAAGGAGCGGCATCGGCAAGGTACGCAGCCAAATTGAATCTCAATCTGGTTCTGCTATTGCCCGCCGACACTTGGTTCGACTCCAAGCTTTGGGACGGGTATCCTTGCGTCCTGCGCGGCGGGGCCGGCCTTTTTGGCAAATCGATATTCGGCCCTGTGGGCTAAGCCCCCCGCTGAATATCGATCGCTCCGCCGACGCGGGATTTAGGAGAGTGTTCTTCATGTTGGAATTACTTTGGATCTTTTTGCTGGCTGCCATCTCGCTGGTGGTTCTATTCAAGGTGCTTCTGATTAAACACGTGATTGTTTATGAGTACCAGAAGGGGCTGAAGTATACAAAGGGGCGCTACACGGGCGCGATTGGCCCTGGCTCGTATTGGATACTTGCGACTTTCTCATCGATCGTTCCTGTGGATGTTCGCCCAGAGTTCATCACCATTCAGGGACAAGATGTGCTCAGTGCGGACGGCGTGACGCTTAAGGTCAGTCTGGCAGCGGAGTTTCAGGTGGCCGACCCGAACCTTGCGGTCAACAAAACGGCGAATTTCCACGGCAGCCTATACCTGGTCCTACAAATGGCGCTGCGGGAGGTCGTGGGCAAAGAGAAGATCGACGTTCTCCTGGAAAATCGCGCCGGGATAAGCGGCAAGCTGATGGAGCTGACTTCAGGGAAGGCTTCGGAGATGGGGTTAAAACTTATTTCCGCCGACGTGAAGGACATTATGTTCCCCGGAGAAATGAAGAAGGTGTTTGGCCAACTGGTGAAGGCGCAAAAAGAGGGCCAGGCGGCTCTGGAGAGGGCGCGCGGCGAGACTGCGGCACTTCGCAGCCTCGCCAATGCGGCCAGAACGATGGACGATAATCCCAACCTGCTTCAGCTGCGTGCCCTGCAGGCGTTAGCAGATTCATCCGGAAATACGCTGGTGTTGGGTCTTCCCAACGGTGCGCTGCCGTTGGCAAAGCAAAATGCGAAGAGCGCGGCGCCGCAGCGAAAAGGAAAGGAGTTGGATTAAACACATCAAATCCCGCAATCAGCGCCTCAGGAGCCAGCTGCCCCTTTTGTAGACTCCCTCGCAGAGCGGAAAGGGCCATTTGAGCAGGGTGTGCAGTGTCGCCGATCAAGGGTATAAAAGAGTATAAAGAGCCGACATGGAAACGAATGCACCACTTACATTTGAGCAGGCCAGGGTAGAAGCTGAGTCGTATGCAGGCAATCAGGGGAAGCTGCTCGCGCTGCTCGAGGAAGCAGATGGGAAAGCGAAGCGATATTACGAATTTCTGCTTGCGGCTTGGGAAAGCTTGCAGATATTTCTGCGACTGGTTCGCTCGTGGGTCGAAGGAAAGTACCGCCCGCCGATGTCATCGATCCTGATGGTTGTGGCCGCGCTGATCTACTTTGTGACTCCATTTGATCTGATTCCTGATTCCATCCCCGTGCTGGGATTGGTCGACGACGCGGCCGTAATCACTTGCG
>Ga0209117_1000458_pt1 | contig 17089 bp, 16 predicted proteins | sample BlaSpr_A8_OM2_M2_FD_187978 | JGI IMG/M metagenome (GOLD analysis project Ga0209117, IMG submission 187978) | Forest soil microbial communities from Thunder Bay, Ontario, Canada - Black Spruce, Ontario site 2_A8_OM2_M2 (SPAdes) (version 2) | ecosystem: Environmental > Terrestrial > Soil > Boreal...
CGCCCCTCTCCCCAACCCTCTCCCCTGAAGGGGAGAGGGAGAGGTGTGACAAAAGTTGTTGATCCTTCGTTGACGGGGGAGTAAATACTGTGGGGACCATGCCGCTCGATGCATGGATGCTTCTGCTCGCGCTGGTGCTCGCCATCGTGAGCCTTCTCTATGTCAAGGGACTGGAGAAATTGCCCTGATGCTGCCCTACATCATCACCGGCATCGTCGCCCTCATCGTCACGCTCTACCTCTTCGCGGCCCTCCTCTTCCCCGAGAAGTTCTAGTGACGCTGGACATCATCGGCGTCGTCATCACCTGGGTCGCGGTTGCGATTGGGGCCTGGTTCCTCGGCCTCTACATGGCCAAGGTCTTCAAAGGTGAGCGCACCTTCATGAGCCCCGCCCTGCGGCCGATCGAGCGCGGCGCCTACTGGCTGATGGGAGTGAGGGAGGACGAAGAACAGACCTGGATCCGCTACACGGTGTCGGTTCTGGTCGTGTCGGTGGTGAGCTTCCTCTTCACCTACATGATTCTCCGCCTGCAGGACAAGCTCCCCCTCAACCCGATGGGATTCGGCCCGGTCCCACCGGACCTGACCCTCAACACCGCGATCAGCTTCACCACCAACACCAACTGGCAGAACTACACAGGCGAGACGACGATGTCGTACCTCTCGCAGATGCTCGGCCTCGTCATCCACAACTTCCTCTCGGCCGCGGTCGGCATCGCGATGGCGGTCGCACTCTTCCGCGGAATCTCGAGCCGCTCGCTCAAGACGCTCGGCAACTTCTACGTCGACGCTACACGCGCGACGCTCTACATCCTCCTTCCCCTCTCGATCGTCGCCGCGTTCATCCTGCTTTCGCAGGGCGTCGTCCAGAGCATCGGACCCTATGTCACCGCCCACACCGTCGCAGGCGCCGACCAGGTCATCGCCGTCGGCCCCTTCGCATCCCAGGAGGCGATCAAGGACCTCGGCAACAACGGAGGCGGACCTTTCAACGCCAACTCAGCCCACCCCTTCGAGAACCCCAACGGATTCACCAACCAGTTCGAGCTCTTCCTCGAGCTCCTGATCCCGTTCGCACTGTGCGTGACATTCGGCAAGATGGTCGGCCACATCCGGCAGGGTCTCGCGATCGGCGCCGCCATGGGCATCCTGCTGGTCGGCTTCACGTTCACCTCGATCTATTTCGAGCAGCTGGGCAACCCCGCTCTGACGGCTGTGGGAGTCAACCAGGCCAACACGGCCACCTCGGCCGGCGGCAACATGGAGGGCAAGGAAGTCCGCTTCGGGCCGACCTACTCGGCCATGTTCGAGGCGACCACGACCGGAACGAGCACAGGTTCGGTCAACTCCAGCCACGACAGCTTCACGCCCATCGGCGGCCTCGTCGCCCTGATCCAGATGCAGCTTGGTGAGGTAGACCCGGGTGGTATCGGCGCCGGCATCTACTTCATGCTCGTGTTCGCCGTCCTCTCGGTCTTCATCGCCGGGCTCATGGTCGGCCGCACGCCCGAATACCTCGGCAAGAAGATCGAATCCAAAGAGGTCCGCCTCGCCGCGCTGGCGGTGTTGATCGACGTCGGCAGCATCCTCGGCTTCACCGCCCTCTCGGTGCTGACTCCGGCCGCGACCGCCAACGGCGGCGGACCGCTCAACCCCGCCGCCCACGGATTCAGCGAGATCCTTTACGCGTTCTCATCGGCCACGGCCAACAACGGCAGCGCCTTCGCGGGCCTGACCGGCAACACCGTGTACTGGAACACCACCCTCGCCTCGGCGATGTGGATCGGGCGATTCCTCGAGGTCATCCCCATCCTCGCCCTCGCGGGTGCGCTCGCCGGCAAGAAGGTGGTGCCCGCCAGCGGCGGCACATTCGCCACCGACCGGCCGCTCTTCGTCGGCCTCCTGATCGGCGTGGTCCTGATCGTCGGCGCGCTCACGTTCTTCCCGGCCCTGGCGCTGGGTCCGATCCTCGAGCAGCTCCAGCTGGCTGCCGGACATCTGCACTAGATGAATCAACTTTTGCCCACGCCCCTCTCCCCTGCGGGGAGAGGGAGTAAGAGGGTGAGGAGCAGTCTCACCGATCGCGCGATCCTGATCCCGGCGATCGGCGAGAGCTTCAAGAAGCTCGACCCGCGCCTGATGGCCCGCAACCCCGTCATGTTCGTGGTCGAGATCGGCTCCGTGATCACGACTATCGTGTTCATCGCGGGGCTGTTCAACGGCGCGCCCGCCTTCAGCGGCAGCAACAACGAGCTCTTCGTGGGGCAGATCACGATCTGGCTCTGGTTCACCGTCCTGTTCGCCAACTTCGCCGAGGCGGTGGCCGAGGGCCGCGGCAAAGCGCAGGCAGCCGCTTTGCGCAAAACGCGTTCGGAGACCATCGCGCGCCGCCTGGTGGACGGACAAATAAATGCAACGGAAGAGCGAGTCCCGTCCACCGAGCTGCGCAAGGGCGACCTCGTCGTATGCGAGGCCGGCGACATAGTGCCCGGCGACGGTGACGTCATCGAGGGAATCGCCTCCATCGACGAGTCCGCGATCACCGGCGAATCGGCGCCAGTCATCCGCGAGGCGGGCGGCGACCGCAGCGCCGTCACAGGCGGCACGCGTGTGCTGTCCGACCGCATAGTGGTCCAGATCTCGGCCAATCCGGGCGAGACGTTCCTCGACCGCATGATCGGCCTGGTCGAGAGCGCCTCGCGCCGCAAGACGCCGAACGAGATCGCCCTCAACATCCTGCTCGCCGCGCTGACGATCATCTTCATGTTCGCCACCGTCACCTTGCAGCCGTTCGCGATGTATGCAGGCACATCGGTGACCATCACAGTCCTGATCGCGCTGCTCGTCTGCCTCATCCCCACCACCATCGGCGGCCTACTCTCCGCGATCGGCATCGCCGGCATCGACCGGCTCCTGCAGCGCAACGTGGTGGCGATGTCCGGGCGCGCGGTCGAAGCCGCGGGCGACGTCGACACCCTGCTGCTCGATAAGACCGGGACCATCACGTTCGGCAACCGGCAGGCCTCCGAGTTCATCCCGGCGCCAGGTATCGCGATGGACCGCCTGATCGCAGCGGCCGAGCTGGCAAGCCTTGCAGACGAAACCCCCGAGGGCAAGTCGATAGTCGCCCTGGCGCACCGCCTTGGCTCGAGTGGCCACGCCCTGGACACGACCCGAATGAGTTTTATCGCCTTCTCGGCGACCACGCGCATGAGCGGCGTGGACTTCGATTCGCGAGTCATCCGAAAGGGAGCGGACGACGCGATGGGCAGCTGGAGCCAGAACGGCCTGCCTGCTGACGTGCGCACTCAGGTCGATGCGATCGGCCGCTCGGGAGGCACGCCGCTGGTGGTCGGCGAGAACAAGATCGTCCTGGGCACGATCCATCTCAAGGACATCGTCAAGCCGGGCATCCGCGAGCGCTTCGCTGAGCTGCGGCGCATGGGCCTGCGCACCGTGATGATCACGGGCGACAACCCTCTCACCGCCGCCGCCATCGCCAAGGAAGCCGGAGTCGACGACTTCCTCGCGCAGGCGACGCCGGAGCACAAGCTGAAGCTCATCAAGGACGAGCAAGCGCTCGGCCGCATGGTCGCGATGACCGGTGACGGAACCAACGACGCGCCGGCGCTGGCTCAGGCCGACGTGGCGGTGGCCATGAACACCGGCACGCAGGCGGCCAAAGAGGCCGGCAACCTCATCGACCTCGACAGCGATCCGACCAAGCTGATCGAGATCGTCGAAGCGGGCAAGCAGATGCTCATCACGCGCGGCGCGCTGACCACGTTCAGCATCGCCAACGACGTCGCGAAGTACTTCGCCATCATCCCGGCCATCTTCTTCGTCTCGCTGCCGGAGCTGAACGCGCTGAACATCATGCAGCTGCACAGTCCCAACAGCGCGGTGCTGTCGGCAGTGATCTTCAACGCGATCATCATCGTGATCCTCATCCCTCTCGCCCTGCGTGGCGTGCGCTACCGCCCCATCGGCGCCGCCGCGCTATTGCGCAACAACCTGCTGATCTACGGCGTCGGCGGGATCATCGCCCCGTTCTTCGGAATCAAGCTGATCGACCTCCTGCTGACCGCAGTGAGGCTCACCGCTTAGGAGCGTGCCCAAGAAATGCTGAGATCGCTGCCGAAAGAGATCCTGATCGCGATCAGGCTGACACTGGTGTTCGGCGTGGTGACGGGCCTCGCGTATCCCCTCGCCATCACCGGCGTGGGCCAGGTGCTGTTCCACGATCAGGCCAACGGAAGCCTGATCACCGACAAGAACGGCCAGGTGGTCGGCTCCAAGCTGATCGGACAGTGGTTCGACCCGACTAATCTCAACTACTTCCACCCTCGTCAGTCGGCGACACTCGACCCCAACACAGCAAAGCCGCTGCCCTACGCCGCCAACAACTCAGCGGGCAGCAACCTCGGGCCGTCCAACCAATCCCTGATCGATCGCGTCGCGGCGGAGGTCGATCGCCTGACGCACACCGAATACAACCTGCCCAAGGATGGACTGCCGGCGGACATGGTCACCACCTCATTCAGCGGCCTGGATCCGGACATCTCGGTGGCCAACGCGATGATCCAGGCGGAGCGGGTAGCGCGGGTGCGCGGTCTCGACCCGGTCAAGGTGCGAGCGCTGGTGGACAAGTACACCCACGGCAGGATCCTGTGGGTATTCGGGCAGCCGCACGTGAACGTGCTTCAGCTCGACCTGGCGATCGACAACGGAGAGGCGGGCTAGGCTAGGCCGATCGAGACACGACGCGGCCACCTGAAGATTTACCTAGGCGCCACGCCGGGCGCGGGCAAGACGTACGCCATGCTCCACGAGGCGCATCAGCTCGTTGCCCACGGCCATGACGTCGCCGTCGGCTACGTCGAGACCTACAACCGGCCGCGCACCATCGAGCTGCTGACGGGCCTTGAGGTGGTGCCGCGGGTAAAGGTCCCCTACCGAGGCACGGTGCTCGAGGAGATGGACCTCGACGCTGTGGTGCAGCGGCGCCCGGAAATCGCGCTCGTCGATGAGCTGGCTCACACCAATGTGCCGGGCCATCGCAACGCCAAGCGGTGGCAGGACGTCGAGGAGCTGCGGGCCGCCGGCATCGACGTCATCACCACGGTCAACGTCCAGCACGTCGAGAGCGTGAAGGACCTGGTCGAGCATGTGACCGGTGTTGTCGTCCGCGAGACAGTCCCCGACCGTGAGCTGGACGGCGCCGACGAGATCCAGTTCATCGACATCACGCCCGAGGCTTTGCGCAAGCGAATGCGGCACGGCAACGTGTACGCGAAGGAGAAGGTCGAGACGGCGCTGGCGAACTTCTTCCGCCCGCAAAACCTTTCGGCGATGCGCCAGATCGGCCTCCGCCTGGTCGCCGACTCGATGGCTCGTTCGCGGCACGTGATCGACTCTCCAGAGGACGTGCTGGTCGCCGTGTCAGGCAGCGCGTCATCGGAGGACCTGATCCGCCGAGGATCGCGGCTCGCGCGCAGGCTGGGCGGCTCGTGCATGGTGGTGATGGTTCAGGACGGCACGAAGCAGCCCACCGACACCGCGCTGATTCGAACGTTGGCGGCACAGCTGGGAACTTCGTTCGCGGTGCTCGGCGGATCGGACGTTGCCGCTGCGGTCATTCAGGCGGCCCGCGATTCCGCGGTGGAGCACGTGGTGGTCGGGGAGATGATCACACCCTCCTTGTTGTACGGCTACCGTCCGAACATCGTCGACCGGATCATCGACCGGCTGCCGGACTCGGACATCCATGTCGTCGCGAGGTTGGCGAAGTGAGCGCTCGGGATATGGAGCGACCGGATCCGCTGCAGGTGTTGAAGCGAGTGGCGGCGGAGACGCGCCGCAGGGTCCTCTTTCGTGTCTACCTCGGATACACGCGCGGAGTTGGTTCGACGACGGCGATGCTCGATGAAGGTCGACGCCGGAGGGGTCGGGGAACGGACGTTGTCGTCGCCGCTTATCGCACGCATGTTGATCCCGCCGGCGCGCTGCGCGACCTCGAGGTTCTGGGCGCCGGCCGCCAGAGGCTGGTGGACGTGCGCCTCGACGTGGACGCGGTGCTGGCCCGCAATCCCGAGGTGGTGTGCATCGACGACCTGGCCGAGGTGGAGGCGGACGGACGCCCGCGCCTGGAGTCGGTGTCGCGATTGCTCGCGGCGGGCATCACGGTGCTCGCGACGCTGCACGTGGTGTCGATCAAAAGCACCGCGACGGCGTTCGTTTCAATGTTGGGTAACAAGCCCGGCGCAGTGATCGATGACAGAGCGCTCGAGGCGATCGACGAGCTGGAGCTGATCGACATCACCCCCGCCGATCTGCTGCAGAGGCTTCGCGAGCAGGGAGTGCTAACACCGGCCGAGCTGGCCGTCGCTCTACAGCGCGACCTACGCCTGAGTGTGCTCGAAGCTCTGCGCGAATCTGCCTTTCGAGTGATCGCCGAGCACGCCGACCGGCAGCTTGTCGGCTTCATGCAGGAGAGCGGGGTCGAGGTGCCGTGGGAGGTGCGGGGCCGGATCGTGCTGTGTGTCCCACCGCAGCCCAGCCTCGAGGCCCGCATCCGCCGAGCCCACGCTTACGCGGCGGCCCAGGACGCCAAGTTCGCCGTCGTATCAGTGAGGACGAGGTCGATGACCGATGAGGAGAAGGGCTGGATGGGCGGGTACGCGACGCTCACCCATCAGCTGGGCGGCGAGTTCGTGCACCTGCACGGGCGGTCGGTGGCGTCGGCGCTGGTCGACTACATCCACAAGTCGCTGGCCACGGAAGTGATCCTCGGCCATCGGCGGCGGGCGCGGTGGCTGCCAGGTGACACGACGAGCGAGGTGATCCGGAGGCTGTCGGGCGTGGACGTGCACATCTTGCGGAGCCGGGTGGCGGATTAAGTTTTGCCCTAGCCCCTCTCCCCAACCCTCTCCCCTTTAAGGGGAGAGGGAGTAAGCCTGAGCGTATGCGCGAACGTTCATGTAGTGTGGCCCCCATGGCTGGCGAGCTCGTAGCGATCGACTCCAATGCCGTCTTGGAGGGCCGGGCGGCGCTCCCTGACGAAAAGATCGTGGAGCTCGTGGTGCAGGCCTTTGCGGCGCTGGCCGATATGAATCGCGCCAAGATCCTGTACGCACTGATTCGGCGCCCCTTGTGCGTGCGCGACCTCGCAATCACCATCGGCTCGTCAGAGTCGGCGGTCTCACATCAGCTGCGCATCCTTCGCGATCGCCACCTGGTCAAGGCCGAAAGGAAGGGGCACACGATCGAGTACCGGCTCGACGACCATCACGTCGCCGCCCTTTTCAAAGAGGCGGAATTCCATGCAGACCACCTGCGCCGCGGGCTGCCGGATCACTCCTACTCATGAGCGCCGGTCACTCCCACTCTTCCGCTCATTACAGCAATAAGGACGCGATCAGGGCAGTCGTTGCCAGCGCGGTCGCATTGGGCATCGCCGCGGTGGCGGAGATCAGCGCCTCGATCATGAGCGGATCCGCGAGCGTGCTCGCGGACGGCCTCCACAACGCCGGCGATGTCATGACCAGCTTCATCCTGCTTTTCACGTTCGCCCTGGTGCGCCGGCCGGCGACGAGGCGATTCCCGTCCGGCTACGGCCGTTTCGAGGACGTGGCGACGCTGCTGATCATCGTGGTGATCATCATCACGGCCGCAATCGCCGCGGCGGAGTCGGTGGCCAAGCTCCTCCACCCCGTCCCCTATTCGAATATTCCGCTCAGCCTCGGCGCAGCCCTCGTCGGAGTGGTCGCCAACTTGGGCGTGTCGGAGTACAAGGTGAGGGTCGGCCGCGGCATCGGGTCGGAATCGCTGGCGGCCGACGGCATCCACTCGCGTATCGACGCGATGGTCTCGGCCGGCGCTTTCGCCGGAATCGGATTGGCCGGACTCGGCCTGACGATCGCCGACCCCATCGTCGGCATCTTGATCACTTTCGCGATCGTCTTTGTCCTGGCCGGAACTGTGAAGCAGCTCTATTACCGGATGATGGACGCCGTCGATCCCACGATCGTCGACGAGCTGACGGCGGCGGCCAAATCAGTCAGCGGGGTTCTGGCGGTTCACGACGTGCGCGTGCGATGGGTCGGACGTGAGCTCGTCGCCGTGATGCACGTCGCGTGCGATCCCAAGTCGACCTTAGAGAATGCGCACGCGCTTTCTATGCGAGTTGAGGACGCAGTTTGCCGAGAGGTGCCTGCGGCGCGCCTCGAGATCCACATGGACCCCGGAACCGCACGTCATACGCACGCCGTCGTCGGCTCCCCGCAAGAAGAAGACGAAGAGGATGACCCCGTTCACGAGCACAACCACGAACACGACCACCACCAGGAGGGACCATGAGCACACCCGACGAACCTAATTCCCCGCGACTCCTGCACATACCCCGACTCGTTCTCAGCCACGAGTCCCATGGGACGGTTCACGGAACGGGGCCGGTCGGGCAGTTCAACACCTGGCTCGCGGTGAAGATCACGAAGACCGTCGGATCGATGTGGATGGCCTACATCTTCGCGGCCATCACGTTGATCTCGCTGCCAGCCGCGATCGCCTCGAGGTCGGTCATCATCATCGTGGCCTGGATCGCGCAGACCTTCCTGCAGCTCGTGTTGCTGCCGATCATCATCGTGGGCCAAAACGTGATTCAAGCTTCGACCGATGCACGCGCCCGGGCCGACCACGAGACGCTGACCGCCGTCCACCAGCTGACGGTCGAGGTCCATGCGATCAACGAGGCGCAGACCGCGATTTTGAGGCAGCTGCAAGCGCGGTAGAACTGCTTCTCTAGCCCCTCTCCCCAACCCTCTCCCCTGAAGGGGAGAGGGAGGTTTAGGTTTGCACCTCTCCCCAACCCTCTCCCCTGAAGGGGAGAGGGAGCCCCTCACTTCATAGGGCGACTTATCCATGCCACCGGCGTAACACTGGATCATGGCCTCACCAGGGGAAATCGAACCGCGTCCGCTGAGGTTTCCTCCCACTCGACGCATTCCGATTTTGACCCTGACGCCGGTTGCGGTTCCGGTTCCGCGTCCTCGGGGTCCGGGTTGGCTGGATCCGCGGGGCCTCAGGGCTCAGAGCATCGCTCTGTTCCTACTGTTCGTGACATTCTCGGTGTTGTCATTGGTGATCGCCACGAATGTGAGCAATGCGAGCGACGCCACGCAGCGTCAGCAGGTGGAGCTCATCACGTGGCGGTTCGAGACCGTCCGCACAGGCCAAGCCGCCGAAGAGCTCGGCACCCATCTGACGCAGCTGAACAATTCGCTGCTCAAGGGGGATCGGTCTGGGTCTGCGGCGTACTTGACTCAAGCCCAAGCCGAAATTCGATTCATCGAGTCCCAGATCGCGTTGATCTCCAAGCTCAACCTGCGCAGCGATGCCGACTCCGCCAGGATGACGGATGCGGCGGCATTCCGCGAACTGATCGCCTTCGCGCGGACATTCATCGCGAGCGCGCCGGTTCCAGACAACGTGCTGCTGTCGGACATCGACGGAGCTTTCAACCAGTGGCGCTCTGGTCGCGGCTCCATTGACGACTTCATCAGCACCAAGATCAAAGAGAACACCGCGCTCAACGACGCTCGTCAAGCAGTCACGAACAAGGTGACCACGGTCGCCGGCATCGGGAGCGGGATACTGCTCGTGGTCCTCGCCTTCTTCATCTTTGCCCTGATGCTGCGACCAGTTGTCAAGCTCGCAAACCTGGCGACAAGGCTTGCCGCCGGACACACCGTCACGATCCAGCCAGCCAGGCGCCGCGACGAGTTCGGCCAGCTCTGGGGCGCGCTTGCTGCATGGCAGCGGAGCTCTCAGAACCTGGTCGACGGACTTCGAGACGGCAGCTCGCAGGCCGCCGCATCCGCGGCGGAACTCCTTTCCGCGTCGGAGCAGCTCGCTGCCGCGACTGCGGAACAGACAGCGGCGACGACTGCAACGTCGGGCAGCATGGAAGAGCTCGCGCGAACGACCAAAGAGATCGCGGACACGCTTGTCCACGTGGAGACTAAAACGATCGAGACACGCGAAAACCTCGAGCGTGCGCAGATCGCCACCCAAGCTTCGGGGACTCGAACCCTGGCTCTGGCGGAACGGGTGCACGACATCAGCAAGATCCTCGCCCTGATCAACGAGGTGGCGGACCAGACGAACCTCCTGGCACTCAACGCGGCAATCGAAGCGGCTCGGGCCGGCGAGGCCGGTCGCGGTTTCGCGGTGGTCGCCGACGAGGTCCGCAGGTTGGCGGAGCGCTCCAAGGCGTCGGCAGCCAGCATCGCGGCGATCATCGGAGGCGCTGAGGCCGAGAGCAGCGCCACGTTGATGGCGATGGAGCAGACCACCAAGCAGATGCAGCAAAGCCTGACTCTCCTGGCCAGCGTGGTGGCGGCGTCCGACAAGGTCAAGCTCCTCACCCAGCAGCAAGGCACCGCGACCACGCAGGTCCTGGAGGCGCTCGAGCACATAGCGGTGGGAAGCCGGCAGGTGGCAGAGACGGCCCAAAACATCTCCACCGCGGCAGCAAGCAACGCGGAGCTGGCTTCCGAGATGGAGGCTATGTCGCGGAACGGCAGCCGGCCGGACTAGCGGCTTCCTCTCCCGCCCCTCTCCCTGGCCCTGCGCGCAAGCGGCGGTGAGGATGGGACTTACTGAATGCTCCCCTAAAGGGGAGAGGGAAGCAACTCGAAATTTGCATTTTTCCATCGGCTTTCTACGATCGGAATTGGTCCGTCGAAACCGTTGGGATTAGGGGAAGTCGATATGAAGCGAAAGCTGTGGCTGGCGTTCTTTGTGGTTCCCGCGCTGGCGTTCGGCCTGGTCAGCGATGTGGCTGCCGGTGAAGGCGGCGGCCAGCAAAGCGGCAATGTACAGAACTTCACCGCGGTGCTGAGCGGCGCGAATGAGGTACCGATTCACCACTCCGGCCTCGCCGGAACGGCGCGGATCACGATCAACACCAGCACGTCTGTGCTGTGTTGGGACCTGGACTACACGACAACGCAGGCTGTAACCGCCGCGCACATCCACAAAGGAGCCGCAGCGGTGAATGGCTCAGTCGTGTTCGGGTTTTTCAACCCGCCGCTCCAGCGCCCCGGCGTGGTGATCAATGAAGGATGCAGATCGGCTAGTCCCGCAGAGGTCGCCGTCATCAGGGATATCGCGAATCACCCTGGCAACTACTACGCGAACGTCCACACCACGACGTATCCAGGGGGAGCCGCCCGCGGCCAGCTGACCACGAACTCGGACGACGAGGGGTCTGAGTAGCCTGGCTACCGAACGTTCGGCAAACGGGGCGGTTCCGGAAGGGGGCCATACAATCGAATTGCGATGGCCCCCTGACCATTCGGAAGGGGTGAACTCCTAGGCGTCATCCTCGGGGGGCCGTCGTCTAGCGTTCCTGGCCCTCAGCTTTTCGATGAACTTCCGGGCCGCCCATATCAGCACCGCGGTCAACACCACCGCCAGCACCACATCAGGCAGAAAGCTGAAGCGCGCTGAAAACCGCCCGTTGGTTGTGGTGACCGATGCGAGCTCGAAACTCCCCACCATCAGCTTGCCGTTCGCCGACGCTCGGGCGAGCGCGACCTCGACGAATGAAATCGCAAACAACAAGACAGGGAACAGGACTATGGCAACCACGCTCCAGTTCACGACTGACTCGTAACCGCGCGGATCAAGCCCGCGGGGAGGCCGCGCGGGAGTCTGCGTTCCTGGGCCCGGCCAGGCGATCATCGCCGGTCCGTCGTCGGTGTCCTCAAACAGCGCGGTTCGTGGGGTCTGAAGGATGACAGCGATGATCCAGAGATCCACCACCGCGCCCGTTGTGTTGGTCGCGAAAGCGACCAGCGCAGGCACCACAAGAGGGCTATAGCCGGCAAGCGCGAGAGCCGCAATGTCGATGACGACGAACGGCAAGGCGCCGATAACCAGTGTCTGGCCCCATGTGAAGCGCTTTCCGGCGCAGGTCGCGTAGAAGTACGGCATGGCGCTTTTGATCCCCGCGCCGAATTTGGGCCGGCCGCCAAACACGGCGAAGGCAACGCCATGCAGCGCCTCATGGACAACAAGGACAAGGACGATCGTGAAGGCCAGAGCCGGACCGTTGAACGGCGCGTTCGCAAGGGCGTGACTGGCCAGCGGAACGTAGATGGCAATCGCCGCCACCAACAGGATCAGCGAGACAGGGATTAGCCTGGCCATCAGACCGCTGGTCAATCGAAAGACCCAAAGCGGCTGCTCGGGATTCTCGACGGCCATGAAGTAGATCTTCAGGCTCCCCACGCTGCGTGACACAGCCATTCGGGTGCTAATGGTCGTATCCCGGGTCGTGGATGGCGCCCGTCGGGCACTAGACAGGGACATAATCGGGTTGTGCTGGGCCTTCGGCCCGCCGGCGACGACGACGTCGATTTTCTTTCGCTTCTGAGCGAGGCGAACCGGAAGCGCGTGCTCGAGGGCTCGACCAGAGAGGAGTATCCAGCCGGGGCGATCGCCTTCCACCCGGAAGGCCCCCCACGTTCGTTTGTGCTCGACCGAGGGCTGGCGCGCGTGTACGCGACGGTTCCCGACGGGAGACAGGCGACGGTCACGTTCGTCCACGAGCGGGAGCTGGCCGGCGGGACGGCGATAGCGAGCCACCCGCCGATGGTTCTCATCCAGGTTGTGCTCCCTTCGACGCTGACCATTCTCGACCTGGACAAGGTCCGGAGGCTGGCTGCGACCGAGAACCAGGTGTGCGCCGCCGTGGCCACCCACCTGGCGGCGCGGGTGCGCGCCACATTCAGGCTGGTGGCGGTCCGATCGCTTGGCACCATCAGGGAGCGCGTGGCTTATGACCTGCTCGATCGGGCCTGCAAATCTCAGCTCGACCTGGGCCGGCTCGAATGTCGGGCGACGCACGGGGATTTCGCCGACTCCATCGGCTCCTCGCGCGAGGTGGTGAGCCGAACCATTCGGGACCTCCGCGCCTCCGGGATCATTGAAACCGCGCCCGGAATGGTGCGGGTGATCGACCCGGTGCGCCTGTCTGCGATCATCCGCGGCTTTGTGATCTAGCTGCGCAGTCTTGGGTCGAGCGCGTCGCGAAGCGAATCCCCCAGGAAGTTGAAGCTGTAGACCGTCAGGGAGATCGCGGCCCCGGGCACTATCGCAAGCCAGGGGTCGTTCGCGAGGAACGTCGCCCCGGAGTTGATCATCTGGCCCCAGTCCGGGGTCGGGACCGTGGCGCCCAGACCGAGAAAGGACAGGGTTGCCTCCGCCAGGATGGCAAAGCCCGCGGACAGCGAGACCTGGACGATGATCGGGTTGAGCAGGTTCGGAATCAGGTGACGCAGGATGAGCCGCGGGGCGGTGGCGCCAAGCGAGCGGGTGGCCGTGATGAACTCCATCTGTTTGAGCTGTAGGACCAGCGCGCGGACGAGGCGCGCGTAGGTCGGGATGGCGACGATGCCGATCGCGATCATCGCGTTGCGAAGGCCGGGACCCAGGGCGGCGACGATGGCGATCGCGAGAATGAGACCGGGAAACGCCAGCAGCGCATCGATGAGCCGCATCAGCAGCAGGTCGATGATCCCACCCCAGTAGCCGCTGACCAGCCCGATCAGCCCGCCTGCGAACAGACCTACCGCGACCGCCACGAATGCAACTGGCAAGGAGACGCGGGCGCCCCAGAGCGCGCGGCTCAAGAGGTCGCGCCCGAGCTCATCGGTCCCCAATAGGTGTCCGGGGCTGAGCGGCCGAAGGTAGGCGTCGTTCGCGACCACCGCGATCGGGTCATGTGGCGAGATGAACGGGGCAAGCAGGGCGACCAGGAACAGGAGCGCCACGAGTGCGAGAGCGAACGTGACCGCCAGGTGGGTCCGGCCAAACTTGAGGATGTTCTGTCTCGCCCCTCTCCCCAACCCTCTCCCCTGAAGGGGAGAGGGAGAACCTGAAGGGGACAGGGTTGTTGCCGGGGTGCTGCTCATGCGTACGAGATCCTCGGATCGAGCCATCCGTACACCAGGTCGACCAGCAGGTTGGCGAACATGAAGGAGAAGGCGGCCAGGAGGACGATCCCCTGGACCACCGTGTAATCGCGGTTGAGGATCGACTCGACAGCGAGACGGCCGACGCCGGGCCAGGTGAACACGGTCTCGGTCACAACCGCGCCTTCGATGATGCCTCCGACCTGGAGGCCGATGATCGTCACCACCGGGATGAGGGCGTTCTTGAGCGCGTGGATGAAGACCACACGTTGCCAAGACGCGCCTTTCGCCCGCGCGGTTCGGATGAAGTCGAGGTTGAGCACCTCGATCATCGAGGAGCGGGTGAAGCGCATGTTGATCGCCGCACCAGCGGTGCCCAACGCGATCGCAGGCAGCACTATGTGTCGCAGGTTCTGGTAGGGGTCCTGATTGAAGGGCACGTAGCCGCCGAAGGGAAACAGGCGAAGCGAGACCGAGAGGACGAAGATCAGGACGATCCCGATGAAAAAGTTGGGGATCGACACGCCGCCGACTGTGAAGCCTGTGGCGATGCGGTCGGCCAGCGAGCCGCGCCGCACTGCAGCGATAGTGCCGAGCGGGATCGCGACGAGCAGTGACCAGATCAAGGCGACAGCGCCGAGCTCGAACGTGGCCGGGAGCCGCTCGCCGATCGCGATGGTCACAGGTTGGTGGGTGGTGACGGACCGCCCGAGGTCCAGATGGACGATCTGCCCCAGCCAGACCAGGTACTGGATGTAGAGCGGCTGGTCGAGTCCGAGCCGATGGTGAATCGCCGCGATCGCCTGAGGGCTGCGGTCTTCGCCGAGGAGGATCAGGGCCGGGTCGCCGGGGGTGAGGTGGATGAGCATGAAGACGCCGATCGTCACGAGGAAGGCGACCGGCACCATCAGCGCCAGCCGGCGGACGATGTAGGCGGTCATGCCGTCAACGCGGTTTGGTCCGGGGTCGTCTTAGGTCTGCTAGCCCTTCCAGACCTCTGCCATCCGGATCATCAGATCGGGGTACAGGGTGAACTTGTGGATCTTGTTGTTCGAGATCTGGGCGCTGACTCCGAAGATCGTGAACACGTAGGGCGCGTCGGCCGCGATCTGCTTCTGAGCGTTGTCGTAGGCCAGCTTGCGTTTGCTCTGGTCCGCGTTCACACGGGCGTCCTCGAGCCAGGCGTCGACCTGCGAATTGCTGTACGAGCTGTCGTTGAAATCTCCGCCCGTGTGCCACCACGCGTACATGTTCCCGTCAGGGTCGATCCTGCCTGACCAGTTGACCCCGCAGGCCTGGAATTTGTGCTGCTGGCACTCTTGCTGGTAGGCGGCGAACTCCTCCGTCTGAATCTGCATCGTGATACCGGCCGCCGCAAGCTGCGACTGCATGAGCGCCGCCTGCTGCTGGTTCACGGGATCGGAGGTCGTCTTGTAAGTGAAGGTGAACCCGGTGGCGCTGGCCTTCGCCGCGACCGGGTCGGCTTTGTCGTAGATCTTCTCGGTGGGGTCGAAGGCCCAGCTGGAGGGCGGTATCGGTCCATAGCCAACGACGCCGATGTTGAAGTTGATGGTCTTCAGGATCTGGTAGCGGTCGATCGCGAGCGCCACCGCCTTTCTCTTCGCGGGGTCGTTGAAGGGCGCGGCGGCCGTGTTGAGCTCGAAGCCGTTGAAGCCGAGGGCCGGGATGTCCTTGTAGATGAATCCGGAGTCGGCCTTCAGGGTTGCGACATCCTTCGCGCCGATCGTGCGCGCGATGTCGATGTCACCGGTCTTCAGCGCCGCCACGATGGCGTTGACGTCGGGAATGGCGCGGTACGTGAGGCCGTCCAGGTAGGGCAGGCCGGCCTTCCAGTAGGTGGCGTTCTTCTTCAGGGTCATGTGGTCGTTGCGCTTCCACTCGACAAACTGGAAGGGGCCGCTGCCGCCGCCGGTGGGCGCGAGCGAGAAGTCCTGGCCGCCCTTCTGCACCGCGGCCATCGAAAGCATCATCCCGGCGCGGTCGACCAGCGTCGCGAGCAACGTCGCATCCGGCGTGCTCAGTTTGAAGTTGACGTGGGTTTCATCGACCACCTCGACGGAGGTGATGCTCTTCAGGTCTGACTTGCGGCGCGAGTTGGCCGCTGTCTTGTAGCGCTGGATGTTGTCCTTCACCGACTGCGCGTTGAAGGGCGTCCCGTCCTGGTACTTGACTCCGGATTGCAGCGTGAACTTGTTGTTCAGGGGGTCGGTGACGTCCCATGACTTCACCAGTCCCGGCTGGATCTTGAGCGAGGGATCGATGGTGAACAGGGAGTCGTAGATGTTGTAGAAGACCTCGCGCTCGACCAGCAGTGACGAGTCGAGCGGGTCTAGGGTGCGGAGCTCGCTCTCCAGGGCAATGGTGGCGGTGCCGCCGGCTTTAGGGGTGTCGGACTGGCTCGAACTTCCCGATGGCCCGCACGCGGCCACCAACGCCAGACCCGCGACCACGACAGCAATTCGTCTCATCCCACAGCCCTCCCCGGCTGACGCTCCGACTGCAAGTTCGCGATTAGCTTATCCGGACATTAACGCCTCGATCCTGTGTGTCAAGCACGAGATCGGGTGGCCGGCACCGGGTGGGTGCACCAAGCAATTCGCCGATTCTGGCGCCAAATTCGTGTAACCCCGCCAGCCATTGACGAATTCGGCGCCAAATTCGTGGAATGGGCGAGGCGCGCCTACTCCAGGTAGTCGCGGAGCTTCTTCGAGCGCGACGGGTGGCGAAGCTTGCGCAGCGCCTTGGCTTCGATCTGGCGGATCCGCTCGCGGGTCACGCCGAACCTCTTGCCCACCTCTTCCAGCGTGCGCTGGTGGCCGTCGATCAGCCCGAACCGCAGCTGCAGCACGCGGCGCTCGCGAGGGGTGAGAGTGTCGAGCACGTCCTCCACCTCGGAGTGCAGCATCGTGAGCGAGGCTGCGTCCTGCGGCGAGACAGCCTCGCGGTCCTCGACGAAGTCGCCGAGATGGGAATCCTCTTCCTCACCGATCGGCGTCTCGAGGGAGACCGGGTCCTGCGAGACCTTCACGATCTCGCGCACCTTCTCGGGCGTGATGCCCATCTCCTCGCCGATCTCCTCGTCGCTCGGC
>Ga0209117_1000459_pt1 | contig 17075 bp, 10 predicted proteins | sample BlaSpr_A8_OM2_M2_FD_187978 | JGI IMG/M metagenome (GOLD analysis project Ga0209117, IMG submission 187978) | Forest soil microbial communities from Thunder Bay, Ontario, Canada - Black Spruce, Ontario site 2_A8_OM2_M2 (SPAdes) (version 2) | ecosystem: Environmental > Terrestrial > Soil > Boreal...
GAGAACCCGATCCAGTACCACTTCATGGCCTATGGCGACCTGCGCACCGCCGTCGCCGACAACGACAACGGCAAGCCAGCCGCCAACGGCAAGACCTACCAGTCGCAGGTCGCCACCCGTCTCAACCTCGACCTCGACCTCAACCTCACCCCCACCGAGCGCATCCACGCCTTCATGCGCCCGTTCGACAAGCTCACGTCGTTTACGCGCTACGACCTCAACGGTGGGGTCAAGGAGAAGTTCGTCGGAGAGTTCAACACCAAGCTCGTCACTCTCTTCTTCGAAGGCGACCTCGGCAACATCCTCATGGGGATCCGCGGCAAGCCCAGCTCGTTCGACATCCCGATCGCCGGCGGCCTCGTTCCCATCCTCACCCAGAACGGCATCTGGATCCAGGACGCATTCAAGGGCGCGGCCATCGGCATCACCGCCAAGCACAGCAAGGCGCTCGACATCAGCAACATGGATCTCACCTTCTTCACCGGCCAAGCGGGCGTGACGAGCGATGCCTTCGGCGTCGGTCATGGCTCCGGCAAGATCTACGCCCTGGCCGGCTTCGCCGACCTCCTGAAGGGATACATGGAGGCCGGTTACGGCTACGTCGAGGCCGACGACAAGGACCTGAGCTACCACAACGTCACCGCCGCCTTCACCACGCGTTTCGAGGGCAGGGTGTCCAACAGCGTCCGGCTGATCGGCAACTTCGGTCAGAAAGCGGCGGTGAAAACGGCCAACGGTCTGCTGGTCCTGGTCGAGAACTCGCTCGTCTCGCCGCACCCGCTGGTGCTCGTCCCGTACCTCAACCTCTTTGCCGGCTTCGACACCCCCCAGTCGCTGGCGCGGGCCGCCGATGCCGGCGGCGTGCTGGGGAACACCGGCATCAACTTCCAGACTGACGGCCTGACGGGCTTCCCGACGCTCGACTTCCACGGGCACGACACCTACGGCGGAGCGCTGGGAGTGGAGTACCTGTTCAACCTCGACCGCTCGGTCATCTTCGAAGCGGCGGCGGTCGCGCCCAGGCACTCCACCCCGCTGGTGCCTGGGGCCGAGTACGCCTTCGGGGCCAGCTTCCAGCAGCCGCTCAACAACGCCTGGATCCTGCGCTTCGACGGCATGCGCGGCTGGCTGGATAAGCAGCGGGACATCTTTGGTGTGCGAATGGAGTTGCGGCGGAAATTCTGATGCCAGCTCGGAGTGACCGGGGAAGGAGGGTCTAGATGTCCTGGTTCCAGCTACACGTCAACGGCAAGATCTACGACGTCGACGCGGATGGCAACATGCCCCTGCTCTGGCTCCTGCGCGACATCCTGGGGCTCAAGGGCACGAAGTTCGGCTGCGGCGTGGCGCAGTGCGGCGCCTGCACCGTCCACCTCGACGGGCGGGCCGCGCGCTCCTGCGCCGTCACCGCGGGCGTGGCGTCCCTGTCCAAGATCACCACCATCGAGGGGCTGTCGCACGACGGCAACCACGCGGTGCAGAAGGCCTGGGTCGAGCTTGGCGTGCCGCAGTGCGGGTACTGCCAACCGGGCCAGATCATGACCGCCTCGGCGCTGCTGAAGGCGAACCCGCACCCCACCGACGAGCAGATCGACAGCGCGATGAGCGGCAACATCTGCCGCTGCGGCACCTATCCACGGATCCGGGCCGCGATCCACCAGGCCGCGGGGAGCAAGTCGTCATGAGCGTCATCACCAGGATCACCCGCAGGGACTTCCTCCGCCATGCCGGCGTGGGCACCGGCGCCCTGGTGTTCGGCTCTTACGTCTCCTCGACAGGGCTCCTCGCCGAGTATCTCTTTCCCATCACCGCTCCACTCGATGCAGATGCGCAGGGACATCCTCATTTCGTCGCCATCGAACCGCTGCTCGGCACCATCATCATCATGTCCCACCGCTCGGAGATGGGCCAGGGGATCCGCTCGAGCCTGGCGGCCGTGCTGGCCGACGAGCTCGAGGCCGACTGGAGCCGCGTCGTGGTGCGCCAGGCGGACGCCGACGCTCTCCGGTACGCGGTGCCGAACCCTTATCTGGCGCAGCATCCCGAGGCCCTGCCGAAGTTCCCCGTCCCCGAGGAGTTCAGCCAGTTCGTCGACAGCTCGCGCAGCATGGCCCTCTACTATTCGGCCATGCGCGGCATCGGCGCCGCAATCCGGCTCGTGCTGGTCCGCGCGGCGGCCAAGAAATGGGGAGTCCCTCCCGCCGAGTGCGAGGCGGTGCAGCACAAGGTGCGGCACCGGGCCACGGGCCGCTCCTACGACTACGGCAATCTGCTGCTGCTGGCGGAGGCCAAGAAGTTCGCGAAGAATCCGCCCACGTTCGACGAGGTCATGAAGGCCCTCAAGCCGAGCAAGGAGTGGCGCTTCATCAACAAGGAGAACATGCCGTTCGTCGACGCCAAGGACATGGCGACCGGCAAGGCGGTCTACGGAGCCGACGTCGCTCTGCCGGGCATGCTGACGGCGATGATCGTGCGCTGCCCGGTCGCCAACGGCAAGGTGAAGTCGTTCGACGGCAGGGCGGCGCTTGCCGTGCCGGGCGTCAAGTGGGTCGAGGAGGTCCTTCCCGACGACTTCCCGGTCATCGGCGGGGTGGGCGGCGGGTTCATGCCGCATGCAGGCGTCGCCGTCGTGGCGGAGAACACCTGGGCGGCGTTGCAGGGGTACCGGGCGCTCAGGGACAACGTCAAGTGGGACCTCGAATGGGCCCCCATCGCCGCCGGCAACGCCAAGTACGACTCGGTGAAGTTCCGCGGCGACCTCGAGACGTCGACCGGCGAGAAGGGCAAGCAGTGCCGGAACAAGGGCGACGTCTACGCGGTCTTCGAGCAGCACCCCAGCATCGTGGAACGGAGCTACTACGTCCCGCACCTGGCCCAGACGCCGATGGAGCCCCCCGTGGCGGTCGCCCGCTACGAGAACGGACGATGTGAGGTCTGGGCCCCCACCCAGGGTCCCGAAGTCATGCAGCACTACGTGGGCTTGGCACTGCTGCGGCCGAAGGCGGAGCTGCTGCCGGAGTGGCTGCTATGGCAAGTGAACGCGCATGACGAGAGCAATTTCGTATGCGCAGACTACCTCTGGGAGGCTCAGGATCGCTTCAATAAGAAGCTCGGACAAGAGCTGGCGCCAACGGGTAAACCTCCTCTGGAGCTGCCTGAATTGATGAAGCGCAGAGAAGCGCTCAAGGAGGAGGTCCGCGCCAAGGTCAAGGTCCACCCGACGTTGCTCGGCGGCGGCTTCGGGCGCAAGTCCAAGCCGGACTATGGCGTCGAGGCGGCACTCCTCGCCAGCAAGCACCCCGGCGTGCCCATCCGGGTGCAGTGGACCCGCGAAGACGACATCAAGTTCAGCTACCACAACGCGGCCAGCGTCCAGTACTTCAAGGCAGCTCAAGACGGATTAGGGAACACGACGGCCTTGCTGCAGCGCAGTGCCTTCACGTCGTTCTTCGCGACCCTCTTTCCCGCCGCACCCGAGCTCTTCGCGGCAGCGCGCGCCGCGACGCTGAACGGTGGGGAATACCCCTTCGGCTCGGGCATCGAGCGGGGACATGGTCTCGAGGACAATCCGTTCGAGCTGGAGAACCTGCGTGTCGAGAACTGCAGAGCCGAGAACCACGTCCGCACCGGCTGGATGCGCTCGGTGGCCAACATCTACCACGCCTTCGGCATCTGCTCGTTCGCCGACGAGCTTGCGGTCGCCGCCGGACGCGATAATCACAAGGACTACCTGCTCGAGCTGATCGGAAAGGGACGCAGTTTAAACCAGAAGGACCTCGCAGACGAGGGTGTCGCGTTCTTCGACAACAACGCGTTCCCCATGGACGCGTGTGGGACTCCGTACAAGGTAATCGAGGCTTACCCCGCCGACACTCTACGGCTGAAGGCCGTGATCAACGAGGTGGCGACGAAGTCGGGTTGGGATGACAAGGTGAAGCAGTACAAGGGCACAGGCCGTGGCCTGGGCATCGCCGCCCACCGGTGCTTCCTCAGCTACGTCGCCATGGTGATCGACGTCACGCTCACCGACGCCAAGGACAGCGCCGGCAACGCCATCAAGGACAGCCAAGGCAATGCCCTCAAGGAGCTGAAGATCAACGAGATCTGGGCCGCGATCGACTGCGGCATCGCCGTCAACGTGGACCGCGTCAAGGCGCAGGTGGAGGGGGGCGTCGTCTATGGCCTGAGCCTCGCTCTCCGCGGTGAGATCACGCTCAAGAAGGGGGCCGTCGAGCAGAACAACTTCGATGACTACCCCGTGCTACGCCTCTACCAGACGCCGAAGATCAATGTCATCATCATGCCGCCACACCGGGAACCGAACGGCGCCCACCCGGACGACCCGACCAACGACGCCATACCGACCGGCGTCGGCGAACCGCCGACCGCCCCCGTGGCCCCCGCCCTGGCCAACGCGATCGCCGCCGCGGGCGGGCCCCGCATCCGCGAGGTGCCGTTCTTCAGGTTCGTCCAGGTCCCCTGAGCCAGGCCCAGACGTCACCCAGGGTGGAGCATTGACGAGGGCCCCTCTCCCGCTGGCGGGAGGGGGGCTAGACTCCTGTCTCCGGAGGCGGCTGACGTGTCGAGAGGGGGAACCATGAAGACCCGCCGTATCGTTGCTCTCGCCTCGCTGCTCGTCATCCTCCTCGGGGCTGGCTGCGCGCAGCGGCCGGTCGCGCCGAGCTGGAAGTACAGCGACTTCAAGGAGGTCGGCTTCGACCCGTTCCCCGGCATGGACTTCCAGGGACGCGAGGTGACGCTGAGCCAGGACGACATCAAGGGCCGCGTGATCTGGAACCTCTGGTCGGGCGACAACGGCGCGTTCTGGGACTGGCTCGCGAACCACGGTTTCGGCACCGCCGACCTGCTCAAGGTCGTGAGCTCGCCGCGCGACCGGCGCTTCGAGAAATACGGTCTCTTCAACCAGCCCGGCTTCATGCGGCCGGCGCAGCCCGATCCGTACGGTCTCTACATCGACGTGCCGCGCGAGGCGAAGTACGACCTCGACAGCAAGCTCGACGTCTACACCTACGGGCGCTCGAGCGGCATCATGGGCCTCCGCCTCTTCCCGAACCCGAAGTTCGACGCCGCGGCGAAGGCGAGGTGGGACCCCGAGCGCTATACCAAAGATCCCAGCTACTACGCCGATCAGAAGCTGGTGCGCCCGTACGTCGTCGGCATGGCCTGCTCCTTCTGCCACCTCGGCGCCGATCCGACCAATCCTCCCGCGAACCCGAACGAGCCGGAGTTCGCCAACCTGAGCGACTATGTCGGGCAGCACTACTTCAAGGTCTGGGAGGTCTTCGGCAATGACCTGCCCGAGGACAATTTCGTCTGGCAGCTGCTGCGCAGCAATCCGCCGGGAACGCTCGACACCTCCTTCATCGCCACCGACTACCTCAACAACCCGGGCACGATGAACGGCATCTTCAACGTCGCCGGGCGCCTGCAGGTGGCGGTGCGCGAGCAGGTCACCGGCGGCGCGCTCGACCTCCGCAATGTGCACGATCCGCAGCTCACCCCGCGCGTGCTGAAGGAAGGGGCGGACTCGGTCGGCTTCAATGCCGCGTTGAGCCGCGTGTATCTCAACATCGGCGAGTACTGGGAAGAATGGACCCGCCACTTCAACCCGCTGGTCGGCATCAAGAAGCAATCGCCGATCCGGGTGCGGGACGCGCAGAAGTTGTCGCCGCATTGGAACTGGAGCGAGCAGCACGCGCCGGCGCTCGCCCAGTACTTCTTGGATGTCGCCCGTCCGCTGAAGCTCGCCGACGCACCCGGCGGGCAGAAGTATCTGACCAGCGACCAGAAAAAGCTCAATCGAGGGAAACTCGTCTTCGCCCAGAACTGCGCGCGCTGCCACTCGAGCAAGCAGCCGCTGCCGCCGATCCAGCCCAACTCGCCGGAAGGACGGCAGTGGTTCGAGCAGGAGGTGATGAAGCCGGATTTCCTCGACGGCAACTTCCTCAGCGCCGAGATCCGCGTGCCGGTCACCGAGGTCAAGACCAACGCGACCCGTTCCGTCGCATCGAACGCGATTCGCGATCACGTCTGGGACAACTTCTCGTCGGAGACCTACAAGACACTGCCGAAGGTCGGCTCGATCACGGTGTGGGATCCCTTCACCGGCAAGGACTCGGCCTGGGAGGTCCCGGGCGACGGCCGCGGCTACTACCGGCCGCCCTCGCTGGTCGCCGTCTGGTGCAGCGCGCCCTTCCTGCACAACAACGCCCTCGGCAAGCACGTCCACGCGGTCGACGTCGATTCGCGCATGGAGGCGTTCAACGACGCGATCGAGAAGTTGTTCTGGAACGAGAAACGCCTCGGCAAGGACTCGATCTGGCGGACGAGCGCGGAAAGCTCGATCCAGATCCCGAAGTCGTACGTGCCGTGGCTGAGCAGCCTCGCCGGCGCGGACGGGCTCATTCACATCGGGCCCATCCCGAAGGGCACCCCGATCAATCTCATCGCCAACACCAACCTCGAGCTCAACGGACTGCGCAAGAAGGCGGATCTCGTCCACCTCCTGGTCAGCAGCCTGAAGGCGCTCCAGGAGGTCAAGCAACAGGGGCTCACCGGCGACGAGGCGACGCAGCGCTTGCTGACGCTCGTCCCCGCTTTCTACAAGCTCAACTCGTGCCCCGATTTCATCGAGGACAGGGGCCACTACTTCGCCACGGCCCTGCCCGATCTCGACAAGCGCGCGCTGATCGAGTTCGTGAAGACCTTCTGAGGGCTTGGGAGATGCCGAACGATCCGCGAGCTCCCGACTTCGACTACATCGTCGTCGGCTCGGGCGCCGGCGGCGGCCCCGTGGCCTGCAACCTCGCCAAGGCCGGCTACACGGTCGGCCTGATCGAGGCGGGCCAGGCACCCGACACGCCCTCCTATTCGGTGCCGGTCTTCCATACCTACGCGAGCGAAGATCCGGAGACGTCGTGGGAGTTCTTCGTCCAGCACTACAGTCAGAACCCGGGACGCGATAAGAAGTACCGCGCCGACAAGGGCGGGATCTTCTATCCCCGCGCCGGGACCCTCGGCGGCTGTACGGCGCACAATGCCATGGTCACGGTCTACGGCCACGCCAGCGACTGGGACCACATCGCACAGCTCACCGGCGATCCATCGTGGGCGTCGGACAAGATGCGGGAATACTTCGAGCGCCTCGAGTGCTGCGGCTACCTGCCGCAGCCCGGCGCCGGCCAGCGCGATCCGACGCGCCACGGGTGGCAGGGATGGCTCAACACGACCGGCCCCGATCTCGCGCTCGCTTTCGACGACCAGGGGCTGGTCCAGACCATCCTCGGCGCGGTCAACGGGGCGTGGAAAGCAGGTCTCATCGGTCCGCTGCCCCAGCTCCTGCCGCAGGACCCCAACGACTGGCGGACGCCGCGGTTCGAAGGGATCTGCTTCGCACCGCTCGCGACCCTCGGCGGACGCCGGGCGAGCACCCGCGAGCTGATCGACGCCACGCGCGCCGCGCTGCCGCAGAAGCTCGTCGTCAGGATGAGCAACCTGGCGACGAAGGTCCTCTTCGACGCCGGCAAGCGCGCCATCGGCGTCGAGTGCTGGGAAGGTCAGCACCTTTACCAGGCCGATCCGCAGGCCGTCGCCCACCCGCGGCCCGGCGAGGACTACGAGGTCAAGCGGTACTACTGCGCGCGCGAGGTCATCCTCGCGGGCGGCGCGTTCAACTCGCCGCAGCTGCTGATGCTCTCCGGCATCGGGCCGCGTGCGCACCTCGAGCAGTTCGGCATCCAATGCCTCCTGGACCGGCAGGGCGTGGGAACCAACCTGCAGGACCGTTACGAGGTCGGCGTCGTCACGGAGATGAAGCAGAAATGGCAAGTGCTCGCCGGCGCGACCTTCGCTCCGCCGCTGCCGAACGAGCAGGGCGATCCCTGCTACGTCGACTGGCAGAACGGTAAGGGAGTCTACACGACTGGCGGCGCCATCCTCGCCGTCATCAAGAAGTCGGCGCCCGAGCGCCCCGATCCCGATCTGTTCATCTTCGCTCTGCCAGGCAAGTTCTACGGCTATTTCCCCGGCTACTCGAAAGAGGTCGAGCGGACGCAGAACTTCCTGACCTGGGCGATTCTCAAGGCGCACACGAACAACAACGCCGGCTACGTGCGCCTTTGCTCGGCCAGTCCGCTCGCCAGTCCCGAGATCAACTTCAAGTACTTCGACGAGGGGAGCGACGGACAGAAGCTCGATGTCGAGTCGGTGGCGAACGGCGTCGAGTTCGTGCGGCAGATCTCGAAGCTGAACTCGGCCATCAAGCAGGAGAGGATCCCCGGACCGGCGGTGGGGACGCACGATCAGATCGTCGAGTTCGTCAAGAACAACGCCTGGGGACACCACGCGTCGTGCACCAACCCGATGGGCCCGGAGAACAATCCACTGGCGGTCGTGGACAGCAACTTCCGCGTCATCGAGACGCAGAACCTGCGCGTCGTGGATGCCTCGATCTTCCCGCGCATCCCCGGCTTCTTCATCGCGACGCCGATCTACATGATCGCGGAAAAGGCAAGCGACGTCATCATCGCCGACGCGAAGAAGTGACGGCCAGACTCAGAGATGGGACCGGTAGGAGCAGCGCGCGCTGATCGAGCTCGTGAAGACTTTCTGAGGGGAATGGGTAGATGCCGAACGATCCGAAAACTCCCGATTTCGACTACATCGTCGTCGGCTCGGGTGCCGGCGGCGGGCCCGTGGCCTGCAACCTCGCCAAGGCCGGCTACAAGGTCGGCCTGATCGAGGCGGGGCAGGAACCCGACACGCCCTCCTACACGGTGCCGGTCTTCCATACCTACGCGAGCGAAGACCCGGAGATGTCGTGGCAGCTCTTCGTCCAGCACTACAGCCAGCACCCGGAACGCGATCCGAAGTACCGCGCCAAGCAAGGCGGGATCTTCTATCCCCGCGCCGGCACCCTCGGCGGCTGCACGGCGCACAATGCCATGATCACCATCTACGGCCACGCCAGCGACTGGGACCACATCGCATGGCTCACCGGCGATCCGTCGTGGGCGTCGGACAAGATGCGCGCCTACTTCGAGCGCCTCGAATGGTGCGGTTATGTGGACAAGCCCGGCGCCGGCCAGCCCAACCCGACGCGCCACGGCTTCGCGGGATGGCTCCACACGACCGGCCCCGAGCTCGAGCTGGTCTTCCAAGACAAGGCGCTGCTCGAGACCGTGCTCAAGGCGGTCTTCGGAGCGTGGTTGGAAGGCTTGAGCGGTCCGCTGCCCCAGCTGCTGCCGGGGGACCCCAACGACTGGCGGACGCCGCAGTTCGAAGGCGTCTGCTTCGTGCCGGCAGCGACCCTCAGCGGACGCCGCGCGAGCACCCGCGAGCTGATCGACACCACGCGCGCCGCGCTGCCGCAGCAGCTGGTCGTCAAGATGAGCACCCTGGCGACCAAGGTCCTCTTCGACGCCGGCATGCGCGCCATCGGGGTCGAGTGCTGGGAAGGCCAGCACCTCTACAAGGCCGATCCGCAGGCCGTCGCCGACCCGCAGCCCGACGAGGACTACGAGGTCAAGCGGTACTACTGCAAGCGGGAGGTCATCCTCGCCGGCGGCGCGTTCAACTCGCCGCAGCTGTTGATGCTCTCCGGCATCGGGCCGCGTGCGCACCTCGAGCAGTTCGGCATCCCATGCCTCGTCGACCGGCAGAGCGTTGGCACCAACCTGCAGGACCGTTACGAGATCGGCGTCGTGACCGAGCTGAACCAGGATTGGCAGGTGCTCGCCGGCGCGACGTTCGCTCCGCCGCTGCCGAACGAGAAGGGCGATCCCTGCTACGTCCAGTGGCAGAACGGCACGGGTGTGTACACGACCGGGGGAGCCGTCCTCGCCGTCATCAAGAAGTCGGCGCCGGAGCGCCCCGATCCCGACCTGTTCATCTTCGCTCTCCCGGGCAAGTTCTACGGCTATTTCCCCGGCTACTCGAAAGAGGTCGAGCGGACGAAGAACTTCCTCACCTGGGCGATCCTCAAGGCGCACACGATCAACAACGCCGGCTACGTGCGCCTGCGCTCGGCCAGTCCGCTCGACAGCCCCGAGATCAACTTCAAGTATTTCGACGAGGGGAGCGACGGACAGAAGCTCGACGTCGAGTCGGTGGCGAACGGCGTCGAGTTCGTGCGGGAGATCTCGAAGAAGAACTCCTCCATCAAGCAGGAGACGCTTCCCGGACCGAAGGTCGGGACGCACGAGCAGATCGTCGAGTTCGTCAAGAACAACGCCTGGGGCCACCACGCGTCGTGCACCAACCCGATGGGCCCGGCGAACAATCCGCTATCCGTCGTGGACAGCAACTTCCGCGTCATCGGGACGCAGAACCTGCGCATCGTGGACGCCTCGGTCTTCCCGCGCATCCCCGGCTTCTTCATCGTGACGCCGATCTACATGATCGCGGAGAAAGCCAGCGACGTGATCATCGCCGACGCGAAGAAGTTGCCCTGAGCCACGCCATAGCCACGGCTCAATTGCCGGACTTGCCGGCCTCGAGACTCTGGATGAAGTCTCGAACGACTGCCTGATTGATCGCATCGGGCGCCTGCGGCAGGGCGAGCTTGGCCTGGGCGATCGCCTTCTCGCGCTGGCCCTGCGCGGCGTAGCCGCGGGCCAGGCCGAAGTGGACGGGCCAGACGTTGGAGTGGAGCTTGACGTTGGTCTCGAAGACTCTCACGGCGTCGTCGGGCCGCTTCATCGCGATCAGCTGCCGACCCAGGAGATGGATGTCGATCACCCCGGCCGTGGGAAGTTGGAGCGCCTTGGCAAGGGTTGCCTTCCCTTCGGAGTCCTTGCCGTTGGCCATCAGGGCCTCGGCGAGGGTGGAGAGGGTGGTGAAGTTCTCCTCGCCACTGAACTTGGGTTGGAGGCCGCGTTGGGCCCAGACGAGGGCCTCGTCGAGATGTGTCTGGTTGGCGAGGCAGAACTGGGCCGCGGTCGTCCAGCCACGCCAGTCGAATCCCCCGGTCGAGCGCAGCTCCTCGCGCATCCTCGCGACATAGAGGTCGTTGACGTTGTCGACCTTGATCGCAAACGGCAGCTCGAGATCCTCCCAGCGCAGCACAGCGGTCGCACCGTCTGGTTTGCGCTCCCTGAACTCGTAGGTGAGGTCCTCGTGATACTCGCTCTTCTGCGGCTTCGCCATGACCCGCAAGGCGTCCTCCTCGGGGTCATAGGTGAAGCTGCCCCAGGCGGCCGAGTTCTTGGAGAAGATGACCGTCCACTCGCTGGCTTCAGGAATGAAGTGGAGGCCATACGACCCGGCCGGAAGACGCTGCCCCTGGACCGTGACGTCATGGGTAGCGGTGAAGACGGTGTTCTGGTTGGCGCCGCCTCGCCAGGGGCACTGGTCACCGCAGGTGCTGGGGCCGCCGAGGTTCGTCAAGCCGTACTCGACGAGGTTGCCCTTGCCCCAGATCTTCCCCCGGCGGTCGACGCCGGAGGGGCTATGGACATGGGGACTGCTGTAGTCGATGGTCACTCGCACGAGGCCGATGTCCTGGCTGGCGGAAGCGTGTTGCGAGCCTCCCGCCGCGGGTGTGGTGACGCCAGTGAACTGCGCCGCGGCCGGGGCGGCGAGGAGGGCCGCCAAAGCGAAAGCGGCGAGGTGTCGGCAGGTTCTCAGCATGTTCTCCTCCAGGTTGCGGTCCGCACCCGTGCGCACGGGCCGGCGGGTGCCGGTGACCGAGGTGCACCGGAAGAGAAGTCTTGCCCAAAAGCGGCTACCTACAATAACCACATTGCGTCGATTCCATGTGACCACTCTCACCAGAGGTCCTGGAGGTCGCGGGCCGCGACGGTGCAACCGGATCGCCGTCCGTGACGAGCTCGCGCCTCGATATACAATCCCGGCAAATGGCGCTCGCAGTCGGCACTGCTCTCGGTCCCTATGAAATCCTTGCGTTTCTAGGTGCGGGAGCGATGGGCGAGGTCTACCGTGGCAGGGACCTCCGTCTCGGCCGCGAGGTGGCGATCAAGCTGATCGCCGTGGGCCTGGGCGCCGACCCTGAGGCGCTGCGGCGCTTCGAGCAGGAGGCGCGGGCTGCCGGCGCCCTCAACCACCCGAATCTGCTCGTCGTCTTCGACGTCGGCAGCCACGAGGACCGTCCCTACCTGGTCTGCGAGCTCCTCGAGGGCGAGACCCTTGGCAAGCGCCTGGCCGGCGGCCCGCTCCCACTGCGCAAGGCCATCGACTTCGCGACGCAGATCGCCCGCGGGCTTGCCGCCGCCCACGCCAAGGGAATCATCCACCGGGACCTCAAGCCCGAGAATCTCTTCGTCACCCGGGGAGGCCAGATCAAGATCCTCGATTTCGGGCTGGCCAAGCTGACCCAGCCTGAGGCCGCCGACAAGCACGCGCCGACGCTGCTCATGGCGTCGATGCCCGGCCTGGTCGTCGGGACGCCGGCCTACATGTCTCCGGAGCAGGTCCGCGGGCAAGCGGTCGATCAACGCTCGGACCTCTTCTCGTTCGGGACCGTGCTGTACGAGATGCTGTCGGGCCGCAGGGCCTTCGCGGGCGACAGCGTTGCCGACATCATGACCGCGGTCCTGCGCGAGGAGCCCCCGGAGAGGGCCGATTCGGACGCGCCGATGCCACCTGTCCTGCAGCGCATCGTGCGCCACTGCCTGGAGAAGGATTCCGAGGCGCGCGTCCACTCGGCGCACGACCTGGCCTTCGACCTCGAGGCGCTGGCGGGAGAGCCGGCCGCCGGCGCTGCACGGCCCGCGCCGCGCTCCCGATGGGGTCTGCTGCGTTACGCGCTGCTCGGCCTTGGCGCGGCACTGGCCGGCGCCGTCATCGTCGCGATGGTTCTGGGGGCGCGTGCGAGCCGGGCCGCGAACCCCGCTCCGATTTTCCAGCGCGTCACCTTCCGCCGCGGCCTGCTGGACGCCGCCCGCTTCACGCCGGATGGAAAAGCGATCGTCTACAGCGCTTCCTGGGAGGGCCAGCCCCAGGCTGTCTTTCAGCAGCCGGTCGGGGCCCCCGACTCCGTCGCGCTCTCCGTGCCTTCGGCCTCCCTGCTTGGGATCTCGCCGGCCACGGGCGAGCTCGCGATCGCGCTCGGCTGCCACGCCAACCACACCGGCACCTGTGCCGGCACCCTGGCGACGGTCCCCATGAGCGGCGCCGCGCCGCGCGAGCTCCGGGAGAAGGTGCAGCAGGCCGACTGGGCCAGGGGCGACCAGGGGATCGCGCTGGTGGTTGACGACGGCAGCAAGGCGAGGCTGGAGTTCCCCGCCGGCAAGGTACTCTTTGAGACCGACGGCCACATCAGCTTTCCGAGGGTCTCGCCGAGCGGCAGCCAGATCGCGTTCTTCGACCATCCGTCCCGCGACTCCGACGACGGATCGCTGGCCGTGGTGGACCTGGCGGGCAAGAAGACGATCCTCGCCGCGGACCTGGGAGCTGCGCAGGGCCTGGCGTGGGCCCCGTCCGGTCAGGAGGTCTGGTTCACCGCCACCCGCAGCCGGCCGGACCGGGCGCTCTACGGCGTGAGTCTCTCCGGCAAGGACCGATCCATCGCCGCGGCCCCGGGCAACCTCACGCTGCAAGACATTGCCGCCGACGGGCGCGTGCTGGTGACCTCAGAGTCGGCCCGCACCAGCGTCTACGCCTTGCCGCCCGGCGAGACCAGGGAGCGGGAGCTGTCCTGGCTCGACTATTCGGTCCTCGGCGATCTGTCCGACGACGGCTCGACCATCCTCTTCGACGAGGAGAGCGGGTCCATGGGATCGAGCTTCGTGGTCTGCCTGCGCCGGACCGACGGCTCTCCGCTCGTGCGCCTGGGGAACGGCCTCGCCGAGGCCCTGTCGCCGGACGGCAAATGGGCGCTCACGATGCGGCCGGAGAAGGGCACGTACGTGCTGCTGCCGACGCATGCGGGCATGGTCCGGGAGCTCCCTTCGCACAGCCTGCGGCTGGTCCCCTTCCGGCGGGCAGCGTGGTTTCCGGACAGCCAGCGCATCGCCTTCGTCGCGGCCTCGCCCGGGCACGCCGGTCGCGTGTGGGTGCAGGACATCGGCGGCGCCGCGCCGCGGTTCGTCACTCCCGAGGGGTTCAGCTTCTGGCATGTGCGGCCGATCTCGCCGGACGGGCGCTACCTGTTCGCCAGCTCAGCGGATCGGGGCACCATGATCTTCCCGGTCGAGGGCGGCCCACCGCGCCCGGTGGCCGGGCTCGCGCTCCCCGACGCCCCCATCCGATGGAGCGCCGACGGGCGCCACCTTTTCGTGCACAATGCGGCCATCCCCATGCACATCTCTCTGCTCGACTTGCAGACCGGACGAAAAGCGCCGTGGAAGGACATCGCCCCGCCGGACCTGGCCGGGGCGGCGCCGCCGATTGCCGTCTGGCTGAGCGCCGACGGGCAAGCCTACGCATACACCCTGCAACGAACCCTGTCCGACCTGTACTTGGTCGAAGGGTTGCATTGAGTCAGCCGCTCTCAGGAGATCTCGGCAGCAGCTGATCACCTCGGGCAGAGCACTTCGAGAAAATGTTCACCTGCATCGGCTTGGACCTTAGAATTGGCTACATTCACGGCTACAAGAATCTCAAGAGCACTATCCGGAACTTCTCTGACCACCGAATACATCGCCAGCTCATCAGGGAGGAATTCCTGGATGCCATGAAAGAAGCCGGCATCAAGGGGAAGTTCACCAGGAGTAGCCCTCGCGATCGGGGGTTGTCCGTGGGAGTGAAGAGGTTCTGGGCAGCGACTTGCGAGGCGGTAGACAGCGAGGCCGCGGCCGGCACCGCGAACTCTATGCAAGCTCGATCTTGAGCTTCTTACCAAGCGCGGCCGCTGCCCGCTCCAGGGTGGATAGCGTCACGGACGGATTGGCGGGATCTAGCAAGCGCTCGAGCGCCGGCCGGCTGGTCTTCATCCGGCTAGCCATCTCCGACTTGGTAAGCCGGCACCGCCTCATCTCTTTTTCGATCTGAAAGGCGATCACTCGCTTTGCGGCAGTCGCCTCCGAAACTTCAAGGAGATGCTCTTCTCGCAGAAAATCGTCGAATTCGCTGCCCAGATGTTCCTTCTTCATCATGTCACTCCTTGCGTAGGGCCGCCAAGCGCTGCCGAGCAGTCACGCCCTGCGCGCCGCCAACGGATGGACCCTGCAGGTCGCAGCCTGGTCCGTTCCCGTCTGGATGTCGTGGGTCGCCGTGGTGGTGGCGGCCGGACTCAGCGTGTGGGCCTTCCGACGCACGCGAGCCCGCCGGCGATAGGTCAGCGGGCGCCCCGCGGCTTTCCGCATCCATACTGCGGCTGACGCGAAGAAGTGAGGGCGGCCGAGGGTGTCGCCGAGACCGATGCCGACCGCATCGACATAGTGATCAGCGACTGTTCCCGTTATCCATATCGGACATTATGAACCACCTACCGTCGGCACCTCGGCGCAGGGTCAAAGTGAACTTTCCTACATCCGGCTCTCCCTCGTGCCGGGAGAACCCGCCGATGATGTAACCCACTGCTCCGTCCGCCGCGAATGCGAAGGCGTGAAGCACAAGCGGACCGCCCGGTCCCTTGTAGTACTGCTGGATCGCGCCCCGACCTCTGACCGGCGGATCCCCGCTTGGGAGCACGAAGCCGTCTGCCTCAAAGAGCCTGGCGAGCGCCGCACCGTCGCCCACTCGCCAGGCTGCCTCGTAGTCGGTCAACACCCGCGCCAGATCAGGTGGCAGCCGGACACTCGACCCTTGAGCGACGGGTGGCGGTGGCTCGGTCAGGGAAGGCAAGGTTGCCAACATCAAACTCACCCCGAGCATTCCGATGTACATTCACAGTCCCTTCCCGACGTCTACGTTTACCGTCTCGAAGCCTGCTCCCGGGCGCCTGCCTGGCTTGCGGATCTTTGGGAAACACCTTGTCAAGCGCTCGGCACCACGAGCACCAGTTGGCACCGAACTGCTGCGTCAGACCCAGTGACTTGACATTCTTGACCTCACTGAGCACTGCCTTTGTCAACCTTTGTCATACCATCGGGTATGCGAGTGCGACCTGCAACTTTGATCCTTCGGGCGGCAGCTGCGACGACAGCCTCTCACCCCCCTGCGCTTTAGCTACCAGGCTCCGCTGGTGGGGAACCGATTGTTGTAGTCCGCGGACTCGATGAAAGCCGCCGTGACACCCCAATAGTCGCCAGTCTGGTTGAGCGTGTCCTCCCACGACGTGGAATCCACCTCGCGTTGCCAGAGGCTGCGGTAGAGCTGCTGCACGTACGCGTGATTGTACGAGGCCGTTCCCACGTCGCCGGCGGCAGACCAGATGTCGGGATTCACGTCCCGCGTCTCGCCTGCGACGAGGAACGCCCGCGCCACGTCGACCTTCCTGACGGCGATGCACGCGTCGTCGTAGTGGCACTGGTCGATCGGGTTCTGCCAGAAAGCCAGCCCGTCTACATCGGCCTCACGGTACAAGAAATCGCGGTACAGCTGCTTGACGAAGAACTGACTGTCATCCGAGCACTTGGGCCCTGCAGGCCGATCCGGACCGTAGCTGTAGACCACGCAGGGGAAGCCCTGGCTGCTCCAGGTACGGACGTACCTGTCCCGCCCATACTCGCCTTGGTAGTAGCATTCCGGATTGGAGTCGTGCACCCAGTTGTAGTCCATGTCGATCTCGACCAGGTGTGGATCGAAGATGGCAGTCGTCACGCCCCGCGTGTACCACACCGCCTCGTAGTCCCATGCGAACTCCTGGGTCTGTCCACGCGGCTTGCCGGGGTTGGTTTCCCGGGACTGAGTGAACGGCGAATGCGGCCCACCCCAGTCCCCGCTTCTGCGCCAGCCCGTGGGCGCAGCGCCGTCGATGTTGCGCAGGGCAAAGATGAGAGCGTCATCGGCCTGGAACCAGAAGCGGTTGTAAGTGTCGCCACCGCAGCTGGAACTGTTGGCGGCCATCTCGTATATCTTGCTCACATGGTCGAGCATCTTCTCCCACTGGTAGCCCTCACGTGGAAGATACCGGCCTGTCCACGTCTGCTGCGCGAAACAATCGTAGTTGCCGCAGCCGCAGCCACCACAGGGGTCATTGGGATCGTAAGTTC
>Ga0209117_1000460_pt1 | contig 17058 bp, 13 predicted proteins | sample BlaSpr_A8_OM2_M2_FD_187978 | JGI IMG/M metagenome (GOLD analysis project Ga0209117, IMG submission 187978) | Forest soil microbial communities from Thunder Bay, Ontario, Canada - Black Spruce, Ontario site 2_A8_OM2_M2 (SPAdes) (version 2) | ecosystem: Environmental > Terrestrial > Soil > Boreal...
ATGCCCCAGTTCGTACAGCCCGATATAGAGATCGCGGATGCGCTTGTTGATCCAGGTGTCGTCGCGGCCGGGCTGCGGCGAGGCACAGCCGGCGATGACGGCTTTGAAAGCCGTGTTGACGGTGACGGTGAAGACCTCGGAGCGCACCGTGCGCGCCAGCCGTGAGGCGATGCGAAAGCGATCGAGCGGGATCACGCCGCGGATTTCCGGCTCGACCCAGAACAGGGTCGGGTCGTCGGCGCTTTCGGCCATCGGGAAGATGCCGCAGGCGTAGGCGCGCAGCAGCACTTCGGGCGTGATTTCGGAGGAGGCGGAGTCGCGCGACGTCATGCGAGGAGGATAGCAGGACGAAGGCCGCCGCGGCTAGCTGGCGGCCGCATTTGCGGGTTTCGCCGCGGGCTTGTTGACGCGGCGAAACCGCAGCACGATCCGGGTGCCGGGATGGGCTGGATCGCGCTCGACGTCTGCCTCGAGCTTGGACGCCATGGCGGTAACGATGCGCTGCCCCATGCCGGTGGAACGCGGATCGGTCTTGACGTTGAGGCCGACGCCGTCGTCGGCAATCGACAACACCAGATCGTCGCCTTGCGCGGTGAGGGCGACGTGAATAGGGCCGGCGCCGTCGGGGTAGGCGTATTTCACTGCGTTCATAACAAGCTCGTTGACGATGATGCCGATCGCCACCGCGCGGTCGGGATCGATCTCGATCGGCTCCGCCTTCAATGTCAGCCGCGACATTCTGTTGCCCTCGGCGGACCTCCTGAGATCCTCAAGCAGGGCGTCGAGATACTGGTTCAGGAGCACGCTCTTGAGGTCGTGCGAGGTGTAAAGCCGGCGGTGAACCTGCGCCACCGCGGCCACCCGTCCCATGGCGTTGGTCAGTGCCGCCTTGACGTCGTCCTGGGTGCTCGAATTGGCCTGCAGGTGCAACAGCGAAGCGATGATCTGCAAACTGTTGCCGACGCGGTGATTGACCTCCCGCAACAGCACCTCGCGCTCGGCGGCGAGTGCTGCGTAGCGGTCGCGCGAGGCATGGACCTCGGCCTCGGCGTCGTCGCGGGCTTTTTGAATGCGCGCCTGCCGCAGCGCGCCGTCGACGGCGACCTGAAGCAGGGGGATGAAATCGCCTTGTATGTCCTTGACCAGATAGTCGGCGGCGCCGGCCTTCAGCGCTGTAACGGCGATGCTCGAATCCTGCGCGGCCGTGACGAATACCACCGGCGGCGCATTCGGGATCGCCAGGATCCGCTCCAGCGTTTCGAGCCCGTCGAGGCCGGGCATGAATTGATCGAGCGCGACGACGTCGATGCCGCCCTGCTGGAGGCGATCGAGCCCGTCCGTGCCGCTCGCCGCATGAACGACCTTGAAGCCGAGCCGCGTCAGGCCGCGGTCGACCAGCCGGGCGAGCCCTTGGTCATCGTCGATATACAGCAATGTTGGCATCGCAGCGTTCATGGGGCGGCCGGTGGAACCTGAATGACGGAAAAGAACAGTCCAAGCTGGCGAATGGCGTTGGCGAAGCTTTCGTAGTTCACCGGTTTTGTGATGTAGACGTTGCAGCCGAGTTCATAGCAGCGCTTGATTTCCTGCGAATCGTCGGTCGTGGTAAGCACCACAACCGGGGCACATTTAAGATATTTGTTTTCCTTGACCCGCCGCAAGATCTCGATGCCGGTCATATCGGGCAGATTTAGATCGAGCAGAATCAGCAACGCACGGCCCTTGTGATTGAGCCCGGAGTCATCGCTGCCGAACAGGTAGTTCACCGCAGCTGTACCGTTCGTGAACGGCAAAATCTCGTTGTTGACACCAGAACGACGGATATTTCGCTCAATCAGACGGGCATGTCCTGCGTCGTCCTCGATCATGATGATGGTAACGGGTTCGCTCATGAATCTCTGTTCCGGTTACTGGCTGTCCAATTGATTGGCAGCGTTATCGTGAATGTGCTGCCGCTGTTGAGTTCTGAATGTACCGACATGGTTCCACCGAGCCGCCGCACCAGGGCGCGGACGTGGGCAAGTCCAATTCCCAGTCCTGGCTTGTCCTGCGTGCCGGCACGGCGAAATAAGTCAAAAATGCGCTGATGGTCCTTGGGATCGATACCACGTCCGTTGTCGGCGATCTCGAAAATCGCGAAACCCAGCTTGGTCCGGCCCCGGACGGAGATGTCGCCGGGCATTCCTGGCTTGAGATATTTGAGCGCGTTGTCGATCAGGTTCGAGAAAATCTGTTCCAGCGCGAGGCGGTCGCTGACGATGTCCGGCAGTGGTGAGATGCGAATCTGCGCCTCGGCCTCCGCGGCCTGATGCGCAACAGTGGCAACGATGCCTTCGATCAGTTCGCGGGTATCGATCCGCACCGGCTCGAACTCGCGCCGGCCCTCGCGGGTGAGGTTGAGGATGGCGGTGATCAGGCGGTCCATCTTGGCGATCGACGATTTGATAAATTCCAGTGCCTCGGAGAAATCCTGCGAGAGCTGCTTGTCTTCGCCCTCGAGGTCCGGTTCGGCCTCTCCCGCAACCACTGGCACCGGCGAAGCGGTAGCGGCGGCGCGGCTGAGTGCCGCGATCCGCCTGAAAATGTCGGCGCGCAATTCCTCGAGTTCGCTGGTGAAACCCATGATGTTCACCAGCGGCGAGCGCAGATCGTGGCTGACGATATAGGCGAAGCGCTGGATTTCGTTGTTGGCCTCGCGAAGATCGGCGGTGCGCTCGTCGACCGTGGCCTCCAGATTGAGGTTGTTGTCGCGCAACAGTGCTTCGGCGTCGTCACGCGCGCGGGCCGAGCGCCGCACCAGAAAGATCGAGATGCCCGCCAGCACGACGACGAAGCCTGAACCCACGCCGGTCATCGATGCCGCCAGGGTCTGACTGAAGTCGGCGTTGGTCGTGCGCAGGACGAACAGACGACCTTCTTCCGCGCGCATCTGGCCGGCGAGATCGTCGATGTGCTTCATGGCGTCGCGGCCGATGCCTTCACGTATGATCCGTGTCGCGTCGTCCATGCGCTGAGTCCGCGCCAGTTCGATGGTCTTGCGGAATTCCTCGATCCGCTGACTGCTGAGCGGAAGCAATTCGTCAACGAGGCGCTTCTCAACGGGATTGTCGCTGGTAAGCTGGCTCAGCCGGGCGAGCGCTGGTGAGAGCTGGGAGGCGGCCTCCTCAAAATCGGTCTGAAAATCCGGCAGCAATGTTGATAGAAAACCGCGTTGCGCGCTTTCGGCGCGGCGCAACTGCAGTTGGGTGAGCGATATCTGATTTTCGACTTCCACGGTATGGACAACCCAGCGCGTGTCCTCCCGCGCCTTGTTCACCAGATGGACCGAACCGGCGCTAATGACCGTCAGCACCACGAGGCCCGCCGCAAGCAGCAGGATCTGCCCAATCGTGCGCCGGCGCATGGCGTCAGGCGTCACCGCAGTCTCGCGTCATGAAGCAACGAAATTCAAGCAATCCCCCCGGCGGTAAAGGTTCGCAGCCCTCCAAAACGCCTGTCCGGGCAGATGGTTCCCGGCTTTGCGATTGTTTTCGGGGGGCGAGGCGGGCACTCAGTCGGCCGGCTTGCCGGCCAGATATTGTTCGAGCCAATGGATATGGTAGTCGCCGTCGATAATCTCGGGCTCCCGGACCAGGGCCCTGAACAGCGGCAGCGTGGTCTCGATACCTTCCACCACCATTTCGTCCAGCGCACGGCGCAGCCGCATCAGGCACTCGCCACGGGTCTTGCCATGGACGATCAGCTTGCCGACCAGCGAGTCATAATAAGGCGGGATCACGTAGCCCTGATAGACGGCGGAATCGATCCGAACGCCAAGGCCGCCCGGCGGGTGGTACTGCAGGATCTTGCCGGGCGAGGGGCGGAAGGTGACGGGGTTTTCGGCGTTGACGCGGCATTCGATCGAGTGGCCGTTGATGATGACTTCATCCTGCGTCACCGGCAGATCGCCGCCGGCGGCGATGCGGATCTGCTCCAGCACGAGGTCGATACCGGTGATCATCTCGGTGACGGGATGTTCGACCTGGATCCGGGTGTTCATCTCGATGAAATAGAATTCGCCGTCCTCGTAAAGGAATTCCACCGTGCCGACGCCGAGATACTTCATCTCCTGCATCGCCTTCGCTACCGTCGCGCCGATCTTTGCGCGCGACGCGGCATCGAGCGCCGGCGAGGGGCCTTCCTCCCAGACCTTCTGATGGCGCCGCTGCAGCGAGCAATCGCGCTCGCCGAGATGGATCGCGCCGCCGCGGCCATCGCCCAGCACCTGGATTTCGATGTGGCGCGGCTTCTGTAGATATTTCTCGAGATAGACCGACGCATCGCCGAACGCCGATTTGGCTTCATTGGAGGCGGTGGAGAGGGCCAGCATCAGGTCGTCGGCGGTCTGCGCGACCTTCATGCCGCGTCCGCCGCCGCCTGAGGCCGCCTTGACCAGCACCGGAAAGCCTATTGCTTGCGCGATCGCCATGGCGTCGTCGTCGGGCCCGACACCGCCGTCGGAGCCGGGCACCACGGGAATGCCGAGCTTCTTCGCGGTCTTCTTGGCCTCGATCTTGTCGCCCATCAGGCGGATGTGTTCGGCCTTCGGCCCGATGAAATGCAAATTGTGATCGGCAAGAATTTCGGCAAAGCGGGCGTTTTCCGACAGAAAGCCGTAGCCGGGGTGCACCGCATCCGCGCCGGTGATTTCGCAAGCCGCGAGCAGCGCGGGGACGTTGAGATAGCTGTCCTTTGATGGCGGCGGGCCGATGCAGACGCTCTCGTCGGCGAGGCGCACATGCATGGCGTCGGCGTCGGCGGTGGAGTGCACCGCGACGGTAGCAATGCCGAGTTCCTTGCACGCGCGCAGGATGCGCAGGGCAATCTCGCCGCGATTGGCTATCAGGATCTTGTCGAACATGTTGTCCCAGGTAGCGAGTAGCGATAGCGAAACTATTCGCTACTCGCCGTTCGCGCTCTTACTCGATAATCACCAGCGGTTCGCCGAATTCGACCGGCTGGCCGTCCTCGACAAGGATCTGAGTTACGGTGCCCGCGCGCGGTGACGGAATCTGGTTCATCGTCTTCATCGCTTCGATGATCAGCAGCGTCTGTCCAACCGATACCTTGGCGCCGACTTCGATGAACGGCTTGGCGCCGGGCTCCGACGCCCAGTAGGCAGTGCCGACCATCGGCGAGGGCACGACGCCCGGGTGCTTGGCGACATCGGCGACATCGGCCGGGGCTGCGGCCGCCGGCGCGGAGGCCAGGGCTTGAAAGTTCGGCGGCATCGACGCTGCGATGCTGATGTTGCGCGCAACCCGCACCCGCAAGCCTGCGCGCTCGATCTCGATCTCGGTGAGATTGGTCTCGTCAAGCAGCAATGCGAGTTCGCGGATAAGCGCGCTGTCGTCGCTCTTGGATTTTGCGGCTGTCTTGTCGTCAGGCTGGCGCGCCATGATCTTGATCCGGAGCTTTCTAAGAGGTGACGGGCGGGTGCGTCAGGCTTTTGCCTTGACGCCGATCCGGGCGGCAAGGCCATTGATCGCGAGCCTGTAACCGTCGATGCCGAAGCCGCTAAGCGTTGCGAAAGCGGCGCGGGCGGTGAAGGAATGGTGACGGAAATTCTCGCGGGCGTGAATATTGCTGATGTGCACTTCGACGGTCGGAATTTTCACCGCTACCAAGGCGTCATGCAGCGCGATCGAGGTATGCGAATAGCCGGCGGCATTGATGATAATCCCGGCCGCCTTCCTGGCATGCGCCTCGTGGATGAAATCGATCAGTTCGCCTTCGCGGTTGGACTGCCGGCAATCGGCCTTCAGGCCGAAATGTGCCGCGGTATCGGCGCAAAGTTTCTCGACGTCGGCGAGCGTCGCATGGCCGTAGGTCTCGGGCTCGCGGGTCCCCAACAAATTGAGGTTCGGGCCGTTGAGCACGTAAATCGTCTCGGCAAGACTCTTGGCCATCCAAATCCCGGCAATGTGGCGGTAGGTGGCGGGGTTATAGGTAACAACAGGCCCAAGGGGAAGCCTCTAAGCCATCCCGCACATCCCCCAAATGCCTCATCCGTTTGGTAAAAAGGTACGCAGAACCTACGGAAACCACTCGTTAACCAACGTTAAAGGATGGCCCGTTGCCGCCAATTTCGGCGGTCGCCGGCTGGTTTCCTGGACAGCCGCAGGTCCATAAAAAAGGGGTGGGCATCTCTGCCCACCCCCCGAACCCGTTTGTCGCCGTCCCGGCTTTAGGCTTCGAGGACAGCCACGATCTCAAGCGTCCGCGGGTTCACCACCACGATCTGGTTGTTGACGAGGATGAACTCATATCCGCGCCATTCCGGATAAACCGTCACGACTTCCGCCGGGAGCGGATGGAACGAGACGCCGCGCGGAACGCGGGTGCCGACCGAAATCGAGAAATTGACGTTGTTGAGCGGCTGAACGCGCTGCTCCCGAATCACGCTGGTGATCTTGGTGCGCTGCTCGGTTGAGAGCTTCGCGCTGGCGCCGACTTGTCCCGTCGTGGTTTGGGACTGGCTACCCGCCGCGCCCTTCTGCTCTGCGTTCATGTTGCCGTTGCGGCCTTCGGCTTTCATGTCCTTGCCGGCTGCGCCCTTTTCATCAGCGCTCATGCTCTTCGACTTTTCGCCCTTCATGTTGTCCTGCGCCGATTTTTCGCCCTTCGCGCCGGCCTTCATATCGTCCTGGGCGCGCTGGTTTTTGGCGCCGGGTTGGGCCGCCTTTTCATCGGACTGCGTGGCCTTCATGCCGGACGAGGGTTTCGTCGGTTCCGCAGCGTCGCGATTCGCCGGACTTGCCGATGTTCCGGCCGACGATGGCGCGCTCTGCTGGGCCGTGGAACCCGCCGACGGTTGGTTCATTCCGGTTCCCTGCGCGTAGGCGAAACCGGTTCCGGCGATCAACGCCGCCGCCGCTACCGACATCATAAAGCGATTAGTCATGGAATCTCTCCTCAGGTGTTCGCATTGCCCGCGCCGACAACGAAACGAGATGTAGGAGGTTCCGCGATATCGGTGGTTCCATCGATTTTGTTTTGTGAATGCGCGATGAACGCCTGGCCTCGAAACGCTTGGCTTCTGCGAGGTGATGGTCGCTTCGAGACTTGCTGGCCTGTTTTGCAGCGGGCAAAGAAAAAGGCTCGCGTCGGGTTTTCCCGGCGCGGGCCTCTTCCTCTTGGCGAATGAACTGCGCTTAGAACGTCTCGCTCAGCAGGTCGCCTTGCCGCAGCGGGCAACGCCGATCTTTTCCTTGAGGCCTTCGAGGCCGACCGCACCGATCACCACCTGCTTGCCGATCACATAGCTCGGCGTGCCGTTCATGCCCATCGCTTCGGCGAGTTTGAAATTTTCCTCGATCGTGGCGCGCACTTCGGGGCTCGCCAGATCCTTTTCGAGCCTGCCGGTATCGAGGCCGGCTTCCTTGGCGGCGGCCATTGCGCGCGCCTTGTCCGCCGGACCACGGCCGCCGAGCAGCTTCTGGTGGAAATCAAGATATTTCTTGCCGCCGGGATCCTGCATGCGCACCGCGACCGCGACCTGCGCGGCCTCGACCGAACCCTGGCTCAGCACCGGGAATTCCTTCAGCACGACCTTCAGCTTGGAATCGGTTTTCATCAGGTCGAGCATGTCGGCCATGGCGCGTTTGCAATAGCCGCAATTGTAGTCGAAGAATTCGACGAAGGTGACATCGCCGTCCTTGTTGCCGAGCACCACGCCGCGCGGCGAATTGAAAATCGCCTCGGCGTTGGTGGCGACGCTCGCTTCATGTTTCTCGGCCTCGGCGGCGGCCTGGCGCTTGCTCAGCTCCGTCATCGCCTCTTCCAGCACTTCGGGATGCGCGAGCAGATAATTCCTGACGATGGTCTCGATATCCCCGCGCTGGCCGTCGGAAAAACTCTCCGCCGATGCAACAGGCGGCGCGCCGTAGAGTGCGAGCGCGAACAGGGCGGGAGCGAGAAAGCGGAACGAAGGCATTGGCAAATCCTCTTGGTGAAAGCCGGTTTTTCGAAAACCTTGCTCCGGCTTAATTTATTTCTAGTTGCTGTTTTGGCCAGGCAGCGGCTTTGCAACAACGATGTCGTCGGCCTTGACCCATCCGGGCGTGCCGACGGCGAAACGGGTTTTCGCGCGCGAGGCGAGTTCGCGCGCGGTCTTGTTGTCGCCGCGCAGAAAGGCGGCCTGCGCCGATGCCAGATCGGCCTCCGCGAAATCGCCCTTTCGGCCATAGGCCATTGCGAGCTGGGTATAGCCGAGCGGCGCCTCGGTCTCCCGCGCCACCGCCGCTCGCAGAATCGCAATCGCTTCCTCGGTATAGGCCTTATTATTGGATGCCACGAGCGCCTGCCCAAGTAACATCTCGATGAGCGGCGCGTTATTCGAGAGCTGCACCGCCTTCCGCAAGGGAGCGATTGCCTCCGCCGGTTTGCCGCCTTCCAGCAGCGCCTGACCGCGCAATTCATAAAAATACGGGTTGTTGGGCTGGGTCTGCATCAGCACGTCGATCTGGGCGAGCGCGGAGCGCAAATCGCCATGCAGGTAGGTCGCGATGGCGTGCGCGTAGCGCGCAGGCAGGCTGTCGTTCGACAGCGGATAGCGCCGATAGACGGTATCCTGCCGCTCCATGAAGGCCGAGATCTTGGCCCGCACCATGTCGTGGCGCAATTGCAGGGCCGGATCGTCTTTCTTGTCCCAATAGGGACTTGAACGCGCGATCTCCTCGAGCGCGGCGACGCGCTCGGCGGGCATCGGATGCGACTGGACGTAAGGGTCCGCTCCGCGCGCGGCGAACAGGCTCTCATTGGTAAACCGCCTGAAGGTTTCGTACATGCCTTTGGCGGATTGGCTGGTAGCGGTCAAAAACTTCACCCCCGCGCGGTCGGCGTTTTCCTCCTGCTGGCGCACATAGGAGATCAGGGTGCGGCGGATCATTTCCTGCGGCCCGGCGAGCGCCGCCGCGCCGGCGTTGGCCAGGCCGCTATTGCTGTTGCCGCTTCTTGCGCCCGCTACCATCGCGCCGGCGCCGAGCAGCATGGCAATGATCATCTGCGTCTGCGCCCGCGCCATTTGTTCGCGCATCTTGGCGAGATGGCCGCCGGCCAGATGGCCGGTTTCATGTGCCAGCACCCCGATGATCTGGTTCGGGGTCTCGGACTGCATGATCGCGCCGAAGTTCACGAAAATGCGGCGGCCGTCGGCGACGAAGGCGTTGAAAACGCTCTCATTGATAATCACGACCTGGATGTTCTGCTTTTCCAGGCCCGCGGTTCGCAGGATTGGCCGCGTATATTCGCGCAGCAGTTGCTCGGATTCGGTATCCCGGATCACCGGCGGGCCCTTTTCCTGCTCCGCCAGCGCCGATGACATCGGCGCGATGGCGAGCGCGGCCGCGGCGGCGACAGCGGTCAGTTTCGACGCTTTCTTGCATAGCGCTATGCGGAGCAACATGGCGGTCTTTAAATGATTGGCGGCGGGCCGGATACGAGATATGCCCTAACAAACCGTGGAATGCGGCTAGTCTGGGGCACTTGGTCAAATAGCAGATATCGATGCTTGAAGCGACACTGAGAGATCGTGCCAGACACCTTCTGACGGCGTCGGGACGAAGCGATGTTCCCCCGTTCATGGTGATGGACGTGATGGCGGCGGCGGCGCGCATTGAGGCGGCCGGCGGCCATGTCATTCACATGGAAGTCGGGCAACCGGCAGCCTCTGCGCCGAAAGCGGCGATATTGGCCGCTCACGCCGCGCTCGACGGCGCGCGGATCGACTACACCTCCGCGCTGGGCATTCCCTCGCTGCGCGAACGCATCGCCAGGCATTACCGCGACACTTACGGCTGCGCCGTGGATGCCGGGCGGATCGTGGTTACCACGGGCTCGTCGGGCGCGTTTATCCTGGGCTTTCTTGCCATGTTCGAGCCGGGCGACCGTGTTGCGGTCACGGTGCCCGGTTATCCGCCGTATCGGCACATTCTCACCGCGCTCGGCTGCGAGCCGGTGCTGATCGAGACCTCAAGCGAAACCCGCCATGCGCTGACCGGTGAAGCCTTGCTCGCCGCCCATCGCCGCGCGCCGCTGAAGGGCGTGCTGGTCGGAAGTCCGGCCAATCCCACCGGCACCATGATGTCCCGCGAGGCCCTCACCAGCCTGATATCGGCGGCGGAAGGCGCGGGCATCCGTTTCATTTCCGACGAGATCTATCACGGCCTCGACTATGCGTTACCGGCGGTGACGGCGGCGGAGCTTTCTCCGCATGCGCTTGTCATCAATTCGTTCTCGAAATATTTCTGCATGACCGGCTGGCGGGTCGGCTGGATGGTGGTGCCCGAACCGCTGGTACGGCCGATCGAGCGGCTGCAGCAGAATCTCGCTATCTCGGTGCCGACGCTGTCGCAGATAGCCGCCGAGGCTGCGTTCGAAGGCCGCGCGGAGATGGAAGAAGTAAAGCGCGGCTACCAGGAGAACCGCCGCATCCTGATCGAAGGCTTGCCGCAAGCCGGCCTCGACAAATTCCTGCCCGCCGACGGCGCGTTTTACCTCTACGCCGACGTCTCGGCGTTCACGACAGACAGTTTCGAGTTTGCCCAGCAAATGCTGGAACAGGCGCACGTCGCGGCAACTCCCGGCATCGACTTCGATCCGGTTCACGGCCATCAGTTCATCCGTTTTTCCTACGCGCGTTCGGCCGAAGAGATGCGCGAAGCCGTTGCGCGGATTGCGCGCTGGCTCGGATAGGTACGCGAACCCTTCAATTCCCAAATTACTTCCATCCCAACTTACCGAAACTCGTCCAAATCAGGAGATATCCTTGTCCATCACATCAATACCGGAACCGATCGACCAGCCGCATTTTCCGCTCGCCGCGGTGTTGTGGCCCGATCGCACCGCTGGGTTCTCCGGCGTGCTGCGTACGATGATCCTGATCGCGCTGGGAACGGCGCTGCTGACACTCTCGGCCAAGATCAATCTGCCGCTGCCCTACGTGCCGATGACGCTGCAGACGCTGGTCGTGCTTGTGATCGGCGCCGCTTATGGCGGGCGCCTCGGCGGCGCGACCGTCATGGTCTATCTGGCGGAAGGGGCAATGGGGCTGCCGGTGTTTGCAGGTCCCGTTGGCGGCCTCGCGCCGCTCATGGGTCCGACAGCCGGCTATCTTGTGGGCTTCGTGGCTGCGGCTTTCATCACGGGATGGCTAAGCGAGCGCGGCTGGGATCGCTCGGTGCCGCTGCTTTTTGTGGCCATGGGGCTAGGGCACATCGTCATTCTCGGGTGCGGATTTGCCTGGCTCGCGTTCGGCATCAATCTCGGCCCTGAGAAGGCCTGGCTGGTCGGGATCGCGCCCTTTGTCGCCGCGACCGTGATAAAGAACGCACTCGGAGCCGCAGTTGTGCCCGCGATCAGGCGCATGCTCGATCGCCGCGGATAAAATCGCCGGCGGCTGCAAGCAACGCCATTGACTCCGCGGAGCCAATTGATTTTGGCTCCTCGGAGGGTGGCGGGCCTGCGCAACAGCGACGGACAGATTCGCGAATTCATGGGAGAGTGAACGTCATGGCGCCAACGACCGTAGCCGGACCGCCGCTTCGCGCGGCGAAACCCTGGTATAAAATACTTTATCTTCAGGTGCTGATCGCCATCCTGCTCGGTGTCCTCGTCGGCTGGCTGTGGCCTGATCTCGCGACCAATGACTGGATCAAGGCGCTCGGCGACGGCTTCATCAAGCTGATCAAGATGCTGATCGCGCCGATCATCTTCTGCACCGTGGTGTCAGGCATTTCGCATATTGACGATGCCAGGAAGGTCGGCCGCGTCGGCGTCAAGGCGCTGATTTATTTCGAAGTCGTCTCCTCGTTCGCGCTGATCCTCGGCCTGGTGATGGGCAATCTGATTCAGGTCGGTCACGGGCTGGCTGCGAAGCCCGATGCGGCGGCGGTCGCGAATTACGTCAAGCAGGCGGAAGCGCAGAAGTCGGTCGATTTCGTGCTCAACATCATTCCGGACAGCGTGGTCGGCGCGCTCGCGCGCGGCGACATCCTGCAGGTGCTGCTGTTCGCCATCCTGTTCGGCTTTGCGCTGATGACGCTCGGCGAACGCGGCCACCGACTGCGCGACATCATCGACGACACCGCGCATGCGGTGTTCGGCGTGATCGCCATCGTCATGAAGGCGGCGCCGATCGGCGCCTTTGGCGCCATGGCCTACACCATCGGGAAGTTCGGGCCTGCGGCGCTCGGCAACCTGATCGGGCTGATCGCGCTATTCTACGCGACCGCGGCGCTGTTCGTGTTCGTCGTGCTCGGCCTGATCGCGCGGTTCATAGGCTTCAGTATTTTCAAGTTCATTGCCTATATCAAAGACGAACTGCTGATCGTGCTCGGCACCAGTTCATCGGAAAGCGCGCTGCCGCAATTGATGGCGAAGCTTGAGCGGCTCGGCTGTTCCAAGCCGGTGGTTGGCCTCGTGGTGCCGACCGGCTACTCGTTCAATCTGGACGGCACCAACATCTATATGACGCTGGCCACGCTGTTCATCGCGCAGGCGCTTGGCGTCGAACTGTCGTTCAGCCAGCAATTGACCATCCTGGTCGTGGCCATGCTGACGTCGAAGGGCGCCAGCGGGGTCACCGGCGCGGGATTCATTACGCTGGCAGCGACGCTGTCGGTGGTCAATCCGGCGCTGGTGCCGGGCATGGCGATCGTGTTTTCGATCGACAAGTTCATGAGCGAGGTTCGCGCGCTCACCAACATCACCGGCAACGGCATCGCGACGGTGTTTGTGGCGTGGTGGGAGGGCGAACTAGATCACGGCAGGCTGCGCGCCGCTCTCGACAAAAGGATCGATCCGTCGGACGTGGAGACGGCTGTCACGACGGGCTAGCGGAGCGCGGACGCCATGAACGCGTAAGCCTGATTAGCGCACGGCATCAGCAGATCGACAACGAAAAAGGCCCGGCGCGAGGCCGGGCCACAAACATTGAGTTGCCGGGTTCTCTAGAACTTGTAAGCCACGCCAACGAACGCCGTTTGCGTGGTGACATTGTAGGTCTTCACGATCGCAACGGCGGGTACGCCGAAGCTCGTGGTCCAATTGCCGAGATCGGCATAGCGATACTCGGCCCGAACCAGCCAATTTTTCGAAAGTGCGGTTTCGAGACCACCGCCGATTGACCAACCAACCAGAGTTGTCTCGTTGGTCTGGACAAACGCAGCACCGATACAAGCCGCGGCTGCGCAATTTACAGTAGCCTTGACGTTTTGGAACGCGACGCCGCCGGTAACATAAGCCAGCCAGGTAGGTGCAAACAGATAGCCGACGCGTCCTCGGATACCCGCGTCCCAGGTTTGCTTGAATGCGCTCGAGCTGCCGGTGCCGACCGGGACAATGCCTTGCAAAAAACCAAGCGTCGTTGTGGCGTCGCCCCAGGCGATGTCGCCCTCAAGACCAACCAGCCAGTTGGAAGGGAGCTGCCAGTTGTAACCGGCATAGCCACCGCCGCGGAAGGTGGTGCTGTCGTAGGAGGCATTTACGGCTGCCGGGAATGGAGGAGGTGCGCCACCGAATGAAAGCGTGGTGCCGTCGACCTCGGCCCAACGCCCGCCAACTGAACCGCCGATGTAGAACCCCGACCAATCATAAGCCGCAACCATCGGCGCCTTTGTGTAAACCGGCGCTTTTACGGCCATGTCGGCAGCGACTGCAGGCACAATCAGTCCGGCCGCAAGGGCCGTCGCGATCAACAGGCGTTTCATCGGATTTGATCCTTGGCGATAAATAAAATGTAGATGGATTCTATGCCGAACCACGGACTTTCGATGTAGCGCGAGGGCAACACTCGACCGCGATCTACCTCCGGTAAACGCGAAAGGCCGCCTTAATCATCTGTCATTTGGTTCCAAAAACAGGTCCGCGCGGATTGGGATTTACCAGCACATACCGCGATTCAATTTTTGACGAACAAAAAAACCGCCCGGTTTTGCCGGGCGGTTTTTCGTTTCACAAACCGGATTTCCTATTCGCCGTTGCCGAAGCGCCGCGACCACCATCCGGCGCGGCGGGGCTGGGTGTTGTTGGTCGGCTCGGAAGCGGGCTCGGCCGGGGCGGGGGCCGCTGCCGGCTCCGGCTGGCTGCGATTGACCGGTGCCGCCGCATCAGGCTGGGCATCGACCAGGAAGCTCACCTTCTCGCGCACGGTTGAACGCCGCCGCGCGGCTCTTTCGGCCTCCTGAGCGGTCTCGACCTCGGTGGGTGCATGCGCCGCCTCCTGATGACCGCGATCCGGCTGTTGTTGCTCGGGCGGCGGTGCAATGGATTCGGGCTGAACCACCGGCAGCGTTGGCTCGGATGGGGTTGTTGGCTCGGATGGGCTTCCATCGAAGTCGGCAACCGCGCTGGTTGCTTCCGGAACCGATGTCGGCCCGAGTTCGTCCGCGATCGATCCGGCCAGACCGTCCTCCGGGCCGCCACGCCGGCGGCGTCCGCCACGACGTCCGCGACGGCGGGGCCGCCGCTCGCCGCCTGCCGCCTGATCGGTGCGAGCCATTCCGGGCTGCTCGTCGGATTCGTCCTCCTCGGATTCACTTTCGTCGCCGGCGAGGCCTGAAACCTCGACCGGGGCCGAAGCAATGCGAGGAATAGCGTTCTCGTCACGCGGTCCGCCTTCGCGCGCCTCGCCGGGACGGCCGCGCCGCCGCCGCCGCCGCTTGCGCTTGTGGCCATCGGCATCGGGTTCGCCGCTGCTTTCTTCGCCGACCGGTGAATCCTCGGTCAGACCCTCGGTCTCCTCGGTTTCCACTTCCGATTCGACTTCGATGTCGAACGGCTCTTCCTCGTCGAACGGTTCCTCCGACTGCGGCGGGAAAGCCGCAACCTGCGCTGCCAGCAGCGCCTTGGCGGCCTCCAGCGTGTGCACCTGTTCGCCGCGATCGATGATGAACGACTGCTGGCCGCTCACGGTCGGGTCGGCGATCACGGCAAGCGTCACCTTGAAGCTGTTTTCGAGATCGCGCAGATGGCCGCGCTTGTGATTGAGCACGTAAAGCGCAACGTCGGTCCGGGTGCGCACCACGAGATTGTGGGTCGCGCCCTTCATCAGGATTTCCTCGAGACCGCGCAGCAACTGCAATGCCACCGAGGATACCGAGCGCACATGGCCGCTTCCGCCGCATTGCGAGCAGGGTTCCGTCGAACTCTCCAGCACGCTGGCGCGAATGCGCTGGCGCGACATTTCGAGCAGGCCGAAATGCGAGATGCGCCCGACCTGGATTCGCGCGCGGTCCTGCCGCAGGCAATCGCTGAGTTTGCGTTCGACCGAGCGGTTGTTGCGCTTCTCGTCCATATCGATGAAGTCGATGACGATCAGGCCCGCCAGATCGCGCAAGCGCAGCTGCCTTGCGACTTCCTCGGCGGCCTCGAGGTTGGTCTTGAGCGCGGTATCCTCGATGTGATGTTCGCGGGTCGAGCGGCCGGAATTGACGTCGATCGAAACCAAGGCTTCGGTCTGGTTGATCACGATGTAGCCGCCTGATCGCAATTGCACGGTCGGCGAGAACATCGCGTCTAGCTGGCTCTCGACGCCCATCCGCGAGAACAGCGGCTGGCCGTCGCGGTATTGCCTGACCGCACGCACGTTCGAGGGCATCAGCATCTTCATGAAATCGCGGGCTTCCTGATAGCCGGCTTCGCCGGCGACCTGGATTTCGTCGATTTCCTTGTTGTAGAGATCGCGCAGCGATCGCTTGATCAGCGAGCCTTCCTCGTAGACCAGGGTCGGCGCCTGCGACTTCAGGGTCATGTCGCGCACGGTTTCCCACATGCGGATCAGATATTCGAAGTCGCGCTTGATCTCAGGCTTGGTGCGCGATGCGCCGGCGGTGCGCAGAATGATGCCCATGCCCTCGGGCACGTCGAGATCCTGCACCACTTCCTTCAGCCGCGAGCGATCCTGCGCGGAAGTGATCTTGCGGCTGATGCCGCCGCCGCGCGCGGTATTGGGCATCAATACCGCGTAGCGGCCGGCGAGCGAGAGGTAGGTCGTCAGCGCGGCGCCCTTGTTGCCGCGCTCTTCCTTGACGACCTGCACCAGCATCACCTGCCGGCGCTTGATGACTTCCTGAATCTTGTACTGACGGCGCGGGCGGAAGGCGCGCTCCGGCACCTCTTCCATGACGTCGTCGCCGCCGACCGATTCAACGACTTCTTCCTCGGCCTCATCGCCGTCGTCTTCATCGTCGTGGTTATCGTCGCCTTCCGGCTGAGCTGAATGCTCATCGCGAGGCGAAGCGGGGTGTTCTTCGCCGGCGTGTTCGGCTGACGGCGCGTCGTCGGCGTACGCCGCGTTTTCTTCCGCGTGCTCCCCGTGGATACGCTCATCATGAGCGTGCTCTTCGTGGGCTTCAGCGCTGGCCGGCGCGGCGGCAACAGATGTTTCAACGGCTGACGAAACAGGCATATCGGGCTGAGACTCTGCTACCGGCGTCTCGCTCGCGTGAACATGATCGTGTTCGTCATGCGCGTGGTCGTGCTCGTGATGAGCATGTTCATGATCGTGGGAATGCTCATGATCGTCATGATCATGATGCCCGGCATCATCGTGATGCTCCGCATCGGCGTGGTGATGTGAGGCGTCGTGCGAGTGACCGTTTTCGGCGTGCAGGTTTTCTGCGTATTCCGCGCCCTCATGCGGCTGGGCGGCCTGCGACGGATCAGTGGCTGCGTTCTCGACGATCTCGCTCTGGACGCGTTCGCCGTTGCCGCGGCGGCGCGAGTTGCGGTGGCGCGGACGGCGGCGGTTGGAGCGGTTTTCGGTTTCTTCTTCGGCTTCGCGATGGGCGCGTTCGTCCGCCTCGATCAGCGCCTGGCGATCGGCGACCGGAATTTGATAGTAATCCGGGTGGATTTCGCTGAAGGCCAGAAAGCCGTGACGGTTGCCGCCGTATTCGATGAAGGCCGCCTGCAGTGACGGCTCCACGCGCGTGACCTTGGCGAGGTAGATGTTGCCGCGCAGTTGCTTGCGCTGAGCGGTCTCGAAATCAAATTCTTCGACGCGATTGCCGCGGACCA
>Ga0209117_1000461_pt1 | contig 17040 bp, 14 predicted proteins | sample BlaSpr_A8_OM2_M2_FD_187978 | JGI IMG/M metagenome (GOLD analysis project Ga0209117, IMG submission 187978) | Forest soil microbial communities from Thunder Bay, Ontario, Canada - Black Spruce, Ontario site 2_A8_OM2_M2 (SPAdes) (version 2) | ecosystem: Environmental > Terrestrial > Soil > Boreal...
CGGCGTGAAGCCGAGCGGCTTGCCTTCCTCGTCGAAGCCCTCCCTGCACGCGATGTAGTAGAGGGCGAGCTGGACGTCGTACAGCTCGGGTCCGAAATACGCCTCGTACGCGTACCTCATCGGCTTGCCCGAGCCGGTCTTGTAGTCGACGACCTCGACCTCGCCGTCGCCGACATCGTTGACGCGGTCGATCTTGCCGACGATCTCCGAGCCGTCGAGCTGCAGGCTGAACCGGCGCTCGATCGCGACAGTGCGGATCCTGCGGATGAGCTGCATGCCGGTCACGAACTTGATGTAGTTGGTCAGCACCGCGCGCACCTGGCGCTCTTCGCGCTTGCGATCGAGCACGCCTTCCATGTGCGCGAGGTAGCTCTCGAGGTGGCTCTGCAGCGCGGTCTCGAGCCACTCCTTCTGATGGTCGCCGTCGAGCGGACGCCACTCGCTTTCGTGCGCGTGAAAGTCCTCGAGCACCCTGTGCAGGAATCCGCCACGCTCCATCGCCACCGAACGCGGCTCGTCGATGAGACCGGGGTGATGGTTGTACCAGTAGAGGCGAGGGCACTTCAGATAGTCGTTGAGCGTCGTCGGGCTGAAGTGGTCGATCTGCACGGGCGAAGGATTGCGGCCTGGGCCGAAGGACTCGAACGGCTCGCCCGCATCGGGATCGGTGAGGAACGCAACGTCGAGGCCGAGCGCCGCGGCGCGCGCCGGGACGCCATTCGTGAGCGCGGGTCGGTGGGAGGCAAGCAGCACCTCCGCCTCTCGCGCGAGCAGCACATCGCCAGGCTCGAGGCGCGACGAGCCGCGAGTGTGGACGCGGATGTTCGCTTCGGGCGCGGCCATGTCGAGAAACGCCGACGGGCCGGCCTGGCGCAGGTAGGAATCGGCGTAGGTCAAGTAGAGACGGCGCTTGGCGCGGGTCATCGCGACGTAGGCGAGCCGCGCCTCCTCGGCGAGGTGGCCGTCTATGTCGGAAGGCCACGACGGCATGAAGTCGACCTTGAATCCTGTTTTGATCTCTTGGAGCCAGGCGCGATCGTCGGCATCGAGCAGCGGGTGCGGACGCACCGGCAGCGGAAACAAGCTGTGAGCGAAGCCAGAGCAGAAGACGACCTCGAACTCGAGACCCTTGGCCTGGTGAACGGTCATGACCTGGACAGCGTCGCGCGCGCCGGGCGCCGCCTCGCTGTCGTCCGCGGCCGCCGCGAGCAGAGTCTCGAGCGAACCTGAGATGTCGGCGAGCATGGGCCGCGAGCCGTGCAGCCGTTCGTGCACCGCCTCGATCGCCTCCAGGCCGTCGATCGCGGCGCGGAGGTCGGAGATCGCTTCGACGCGCTGCTCTTCAGGGAGCTCGAGGTCGAGGAGCCGGCCGATGCCTCCGTCTTCGATGAGGACGGAGTACGCAAGGCCGGCCAATGACCGCTTTGACGCGCGGCCTAGCAGGCGCTGCCGCGTGACCATCGCGGCGTGAAGGCTGTTCAGCTCTGACTCGTCGAGAAAGGCCATGAAGTCGGGCTCCGCGCGCTCGTCCTCTTTGGGTGGGATCTCGCCGCCCCAGGGCAGCGGGTAGCGCTGCGGGGCCCGCGCCGCCAGTGCGTACATCAGCCTTCGCATCACGCGCAGCAGCGGCCGGCTTCGTTCGCGAGCGTGCGCGCGAAGGCGGCCCAAAGTACGCGCTCCGACCCCGCCAAGGCTTGACGCAAGCGCGCCTTCGAATGCGTCGGGATCGTCGGGGTGGCGCAGCGATTCGAGGTAGCCGACGAGGAATCGGACCACTTCGTTGCGCGAGGTGGCGCCTGATCCACGAACTTCATAAGGAAGGCCGAGTGCGCGCAGCGCCTCTTCGAATGGGGCGCCAAACGAGGTAGTGCTGCGCAAGAGGATCGCGAAGTCGCGGTGGCGAAGACCTGGACTTTCGGCGTGCATACGCTTGATCTCGCGCGCGACGAAGAACGCTTCGTCGACGGGATCGCGCTCGCGCGCGACGACGATGGCGGGCGGCGCCGGCGCGGTCACCGATCGCAGCCGCCGCGGCTCACGGCCGGCATGCGTTGCGGCCAGCAGACGCTCGCCCGCGTCGAGCGCCTCTTGCGAGGAGCGGCGGCATTCATCGAGGAGCCGCGTGGCGCTGCCATAGACGGCGGCGAAGTCGCGACTTAGCAGGCGCGGGACGGTGCCGCGGAAACCGTAGATCGACTGGTCCGGGTCGCCGACCACGACCAGGCGTGGATTCAGCGCAGGAGGCGCGACGAGCTGGAGCAGCTCGAACTGCGCGGGGTCGACGTCCTGGAACTCATCGACGAGGATCAGGCGGAACCGCTGCCTCAGGCTCTCGCGGAGCGGAGCGTTCGACTGCAGGAGCTCGATCGCTCCGGAGATGAGGTCGCGGAAGTCGTACATGCGGGCGGCCTGTAGGCGGAGCTGGTAGGCCTGATAGACCGAAGCCAGCACGCGAAGCCGCTCGCCCGCGCTCGCCTCCGCTGCGAGCATGAGCGTCGACGGGTGGACCAGGTTCTGCTTCATCAGGGCGACGAATGTCAGGAGGTCGCGGGCGAAGGCGTCCGACCTGCACACGCCTTCCAGTGGGCCGAGCAGCGAAGGGTCGAGCTCGGTGAGCACCTGTCGCATGACCAGCCATTCCTGGAAACCGTTGAGCAGGAGGCGGTCGCGATCCGGAGAGTGCTCGCGCAGCAGGCGGTCGCAGAAGCTGTGAAAGGTCGAGATCCAGGCCTCGCCGTATTCGTCCTGCAGGCGCTCGTCGATGCGCCGCGAGATCTCGCCCGCCGCGCCTTTCGAGAAGGTGAGCACGAGAATCTCTCCGCGGCCGGCCAGGCGTTCGCGGATCGCCTGCTCGTACAGGTCGACCAATGCATGAGTCTTTCCGGTGCCCGGTCCGGCGAGCACCCGCATGGGTCCGGTGATTTCGTGGATGTCGAGTGGCAAATGGTTCCCCTGGAGTGGCGCGGGCGACCTGATTATGCGGGCGCCCGTGTCCTCAAGTCAGCCGCGCCTGTTAAGCCACTTTGACGCCACGCCACCACAAGGAGGGCGAGCAGCAGCGCGTACTCCATGAGAGGGAACCGATTCAAGTTCGGACCGAGCCCGACCAGGAGCGGGTAGGGGCTCGAGAGGAGCCAGCCGATGGCTAGCGGGAGGCGCCAGGCGAGCGCCGTGCGTTCCTCCCAGACGAACCAGGCCGCGGCAGACAGGAGGCACAGGTCCGACCCATGAAGGTATGGAGCGACGATCAGCGTGCCGACGATCCCCGCGCACATGACAAGACCAGGCGAGGCGCGAAGCTTGAATGCGGCCACGAGCGCGATCACCACGACGATCACGCGCAATACGGTCGCCGCCACGCCGGTCACGCCGAGCGCGCCTTTGAACGTGAGCGAGTCGGCGCCGCTCGGCAGTGGCGCGAGCAACTGGTTGACGTAGGACGTGATTCCGTCGATCCCCATCGTCAGAAGTGCGATCAGGCCGATCAAGGCTCCAGCGGCGGCCCACGCGGCGAACGCGCGATAGCGGCCGGCGACGAGCAGCGCGAAAGGCGCGAGGACGGCGGTATTTGGTTTCAAGAATATGAGCGAGAGGACGACGCCCGCGGCGATGTCCTTTTTCTCACGCAGCAGTCGCCATGCCACGACCACGCCTGCCGCGACCAGGGGCACTACCTGACCGACGCTCACCGCGTGCAGCACCCACCACGGCGAGAGTGCGCCGATGACCGCGATCCAGCGGCTGGTCCCCGTGCTCATGCCGGCCCACGCCAGCGCGGCCGCGAAGGCGGAGAAGGTGAGCACGGCCCAGAGCCCGAACGCAACCCAATACGGAAATGGAGTCAGAGGCGCCACGAGCCATGCGACGTCGGGCGGGCTGAGGAACGGTTGGGACCAGAGCTCGGGCACGAGGTTGTGCTGCTCGATCGAGACCTGCGCCTGGTCGTAGAGGTGCGCCCACCCCGACTGGAGGCCAACTCTGGCCGCCGCCAGGTATGTATGGAAGTCGATGCTGAAGCCCCCACCGAGGTGCATGGGGTGTTTCCACGCGCTGAGCGCAAGCGCGACGCCGGTCACGGCAAGGGCGGCCCGCAACCAGGTGCGGCGGGAGATGGTCACCTTTTGACGTTACCGCACCGACACTTAAGGGGTCCCCACGAACTCACGGCGAAGCCGGGTTCGTGGGGTATTTATACTCACACAGGCCGATGACCCGCCGGATGCAGCTCGGATTGTGGGCGGTGCTCATCGCCGTCACGGTGTTCGTCGCGCACCTGCCTTCGTTCCTTCACCGCCTGCTCGACGGCGACGAGGCCATCTACGGCTCGATCGCCGCGCTCATGAATGCGGGAGCTCCGCTGTACGGAGCTGGTGGCGTCGACAACAAGCCGCCGGGGGTCTTCTGGGTGTACGCGGCGGTGTTCCAGGTATTCGGCACATATCAGATGACCGCGATCCATGCGGTCGGGCTGGCGGTGATCGCGGCGACGTGCGTGCTGGTGTTTGTCATAGGTCGAGATCTGGGTGGGGTCCGGACGGGCCTTCTGGCCGCGCTCTTCTACGGCGTGCTGACGGCGGCGGGCAACCCGCGCCTGCTCGCGACGAACACCGAGATGTTCATGATGCTGCCGCTCACGGCCTCCGTCCTTTCAATGCTGAGGCGGCGGTGGGCGTGGTCGGGAGTGCTTCTGGTCGCTGCGGGCGCGTTCCGGCAGGTGGCCGCGGTCAACGTGCTGCTGGCGCTCGCCGGGATCGTCTGGCTCGAGCCGGGAGGGAATCGCCGGCGGGCGTTTGTGTGGTTTGCGGGAGGCGTGGCGGCGGCGCTCTTTGCCGGCGCGGTGGTGCTGCTGTTATCGGGGTCGCTGCCAGGTTTCTGGAGATGGACCGTGGGCAGCCTGTACGGCTACGCGTCGACCAACTGGATACCCGCGTTCGTGTGGATGCGCGCGCGGGACAGCCTGCTGCCGTTCCTCGCCACCATGGCGGTGCTGTGGATCGCCGCGATCGCGTTTGCCATTCGTGTTTGGCGACAGCAAGACCTTCCAACTCCCCACCTGGGCGGCGCATCCCCTCCGGCGCTTCGCGCCACCTCCCCGCGAGCGGGGAGGCCCGCCCGACCTCCCCACAAGTGGGGAGGTGAACACGCCGACAGGTTGTTGGTCGTTTGGTTGGCGGTGGCCATGGTCGGGTCGGTGGCGGCGGGCCACCTGTCGTGGCACTACTTCATCCAGGCGATGGGACCGCTCGCCCTGGCCGCGGCAAGGTTTTTCGACACCTTCACCTTGCGCAGGCTGGCCACGGTCGCCGCGGCGCTGGGCATCGCGGTGCCCGCCGTTGCGTGGTGGGCATTCGACCTCGGCGCCGACCCGCTGACGTATGACTTCAGCCCGCCAGTGCCGCAGCACCAGGCTGTGGCCGCTTACATTCGCGACCACACCGCGGCGAGCGATCGAGTTTTCGTATGGGGCAACTGGCCGGCGCTGTACATCGAGTCAGACCGTTTGATGGCAAGCCGGTTCCCCGGGTTTCTTCGAGGCTTCGCCCGCGGCTCGGGACTGCCGCCCAACAACTGGGATACGACGCCCGACGTGTGGCCCGAGCTGCAGGCGGACCTGAATGCGCACCCTCCTGCTCTCATCATCGACACCGCGGCGGCCGGGTGGAGTGATTTTTCGATGTACCCGCTGGAGAACTATCCAGTGCTCGCCGACCTCGTTGCCACGCGGTACCACGTGGTGGCGACTGTCGCCGGAGTCGTGATCTACGCGCCCAAAAGCCCGTGAAGAAGTGGGACTGAAGGCAGCGGCAGAGGCAGCGCGGTCGCCTTCACCTGGATCGGTAGCGTCACGGGCAGCGACACCTGGACCTCTGGCGCGGTGGTTGTCTGGATGACCGCGCTCGGAGCCGGCGCACCGATCGAGTGGATCAGCTGTGGAGGCTCGACCGAAAGCACCACGGGCACATTTCCTCGTTCGACCGGGGCGAGCTGTGGCGGCGCGGCCGGCATCGCCACGAAAACGGTGGCGACGGCGACGAGAGCGGCGGCCTTGACCACATCGTCGGAGCCGGCGAGCGACCGTCCGCAGAAGAACAGGACCAGCGCGTAGACGGCTCTGCGGCCGGCGGCGCGACCGCGCTCGACGTACTCGCTCACCGCGGCGACGGCCTGCTTCAGCCCACGCTCGACGCTGCTGATGTTGATGCCCATTCGCTGGGCGATCTCGGCGTTCGAGAGGCCGCCGAAGTAGGCGAGCTTGATGAGCTCCTTTTGCTGCGGCGGCAGCATCCGCACGCCGTCGTCGACCGCCTGGCGCACCATCGCGCCCGAAAACCTGGTCCAGCTGTGCGACCGGTCGCCGCCGTCGCTCATACCCTCGACGAGCATCCGCTTCAGACCCTTATGCGCGCCTCGAACTCGGCGCGCGTCGATGGGCGGGCGACGAGTGCCCGTCATGAGCCAGGTCCGCCACGTGTCGTTCACGGACAAATCCTTTACTCCTCTAAACCTTGGAACTCCCAGGAGCACCAAAGCACCCGGGTCAGTCGGGGGTTGGCTTCCTCGGGCGCTTGAGCTCAAGGATCGAGGGCTCATCCGCGGCGATCGAAACGAGGCGCTCGAACACACGATTCGATTCAGCCGGGTCCGGGGCTTCTGCCAGCCTGATGTAGGCGGCGGCACCCTCGGGAAAGACAAAAGTGGGTGTGCCAAAGACGCCGTGCACGCTGATCGCCTGGGTGTGATCGCGCTTGAGGGACTCGAGGATGCGGGGGTCGGCGAGGTCCTTGCGAAACCGCTCGATCTCCAGTCCGCAATCTACGGCCACGCGCTCTATGACCTCGATCTGATCGATGTCGAGCCTGTCCCGATGCCGGGCCTCGAGCAGCGGCATGTGAAAGTCGTCGAAGCGATCCTGGCGGCGGGCTGCCTCGGCGGCCTTGAAGGCCAGCCGTCCCCTCGCCGGCTCGGATGCCGGCGCATCCCACACGGTCCACCCGTCATCCTTGGAGTTGACCTGCGTCAGCGAGAAGTACCGCCAGGTGACGTTTAGCCGCGGGTTGGGAGACCGGCCCAGGTTCTGGAGCAGCACGGATGCCCGGTAGACGAACGGACACATGTAGTCATAGAAGACTTCGAACTGGATGACGTCTGACTCGACCACGCTCAGGAGTGCAACGCGTGTGGTCGGTACCAATATTCCCGACAGCTGGGCATGGATGCGTACCGACCTCCTGGTTCGGATCGCTCCCTTCGTGGGTGCTTTTGTCGTTGCTGATGCGGTTCTGTCGCGGCCGGCTGCTCTCGGCCTGAGCTTCGGACGGCCTGGCGTGCAGCTCCTGTTTGCGGCTGTGGCGGCGCCTTTCCTGTTCTCCGCGGCGGTTCTGGTGCAGCTGTGGCTGACCCGGCGGCGGGGCGCGTTGAGCGTTCCGGCGAATGGGCGGGATGCCTGGTTCCAGGCGGGCTTCTATGCGGTCAACGGGCCGGTTGAGGAGGCGTTTTTCCGGGGCCTGGTGCAGGGCGGGTTAGGCATGCTCTGGGGACCGTTCGTCGGTTTTGCGATCGGCACCTCGACCTACGTCCTGTATCACCGGCTCGGCCGGTGGACGTGGTCCGATACATTCGCCACCGCGCTCGCCGGCGTGCCGCTGGGACTTGCGTTCTGGTTGCTCCCGGGGCCGCCGTCGCTGCTGGGCGTCTCGGTCGCCCATATCGCGGCCACGTGCGGTTTCCTGGGTCCCGGTCCTTACCTGCTGCACAAGCTCCGCTTGCTCTAGCCGATTTTTCCCTCGATGGCCGATCGGGCGATGGAGCCGAAATCTCGACTGTCACCGAGCTTGGCGCGGTTGTCGTGGAGCACGAAGTAGGAGCCGGCCGGCACCGAGTAGGTGTTTTGCGGTGCGGTGGTCGGCGTGCCCGGAGCGAGGTAGGTCTCGTTGAGGCGAATATCGTTGACTGCCGCAACGCCGTCGGGAAAGCTGATCGTTTCGCCGGGCAGGCCGACGATCCGCGCGATCAGGTTCGTCCTGAAGAGGACGATGTCGCCGCGCTTGGGGGAAGCCGAGTCGTAGGCGGATGTGTTGACTACGACAACCTGTCCATTCGTAAGGGTTGGCGCCATCGCGTCACCGGCGATCTTGACGCTCTTGACACCGCACGCGCTGACGGCCAAGGCAATCAGCAAAGCAGCGCCGAGTTTCTGAGGGTTGGCCAGGGCGGCCATCACTCAGCCGAATATACGCTGTGATGGAGCTCGATCCTCAGCAGCGGCGAACTCTTTTGTGGGCCGGCCTCGCGGTCGTGCTCACCGCATTCGACGGCTCGGTTCTGGTGCTGGCACTGCCGGCGATCGCTGCCGACTTTCACGCGAAGACGCCGGCTCTCTCCAACCTGGGATCGGTTCTGGCGTTGGGTTCCCTGGGGGCGCTGCCGCTGGCCACGCTGGCGGATCGGTTTGGGCGGCGGCGGCTGATCGCCTTAGGTGTCTTTGGGTTCTCGGTCGCGAATTTCTTGAGCGGCCTGGCGACCTCGCTCGAGGCTCTAGCGGTGTTGAGGCTCGTCGCGGTTTGCTTCGAGGCGCTGGTCGGCGGGGTGGCAACGGCGCTTGTGGTGGAAGAGTCGCCGGCGTCGCGGCGTGGTCAGGCGGTGAGCGTGCTGGCGGTGCTGGCGGGTCTCGGCACGGGCATCACGGTCATCGCCTACCCCCTGATCGCCCCCCACTGGCGGTGGCTGTTTTTGGTGGGCGGCCTCGGTGTGCTGGCTGCTCCTTTGATGTGGTTCCGTTTGCCCGAAGGCAGGACATGGCTCGGCGCGGTCGGTGTGCGGGCGAGCGGCTCTGCCCTGCGATTGCTCTTTCAGCCTGCCTGGCGGCGCAGGGTCCTGGTGATTGCTTCGATGAGCGCGCTGCTCGCGGTGCTGCTCGAGCCGGCCGGGCTGCTGTACACGGTCTACGCGAGCGAGGTGCTGCGGTTGTCGCCGTTCGCGATCAGCACATTGATCGTGGTGTCGGGGGTGGCGGGCGGAGTGTCTTACCTGGCTGGCGGTTATCTCAGCGACCGGTTCGGGCGGCGGGCGCCTGCGATCGTCTTGACCGTCGCGACTTCTGTCGCGGCGAGTCTGAGCTTCGCGACCGCGAGGGTGGGCTTTTACGTAGGCAACGTGCTGTGGAGCGTGTTCGCGAGCGCGGCGTCACCTGTTTTCGGGGCATGGACGGCCGAGCTGTTCCCGACGCGAGCGCGCGCGACTGCCGAGGCGACGACCGCGGTGGCGGCGGCTCTTGGGAGCGTGGTCGGGCTGCAGGCGGTCGGGTACGTGGCCCCGGCGATCGGCCTTGGGCATGCGATCGAGCTGGGAGGGGTGGCGGCGATTGCGGGGGCGGCGTTGCTTCTCCTGTTGCCCGAGACGAAGCAGGCGCCGCTGCCTGACTAAAGGGCAGAACGCACTTGCATAACAATCAAATCGGGGGTCCCGTAAACATCCGCCGCCGTGAAGCGAAGCAAGCGACAGCCTGCGCGAATCAAGCCGTTCTGGCGGCGATTGTCATCGACCAATCGATCGCGATGGTTGCCGCCGTCGAACTCGATTGCCAAGCGCTGAACGCGATAGAGCAGGTCCGGACGACCTAGGGGTGGCCCTGTTCGTCGTGGATCGAGCCTTGAACTTCCGGCCGTGGGAGTCCGGCCAGCATGAGAATCATCCGCAGCCGGGTCTCGATCGGGGATGCGGCCTCCGGCTCGGCCAGGTCGACAACTCGCCGCAGGCGAGCGATGCCTTTAGCTCCTGGATGCTTCGCTGCGTAGCTGCGTAGATCGGCGATGGTGACGAGCCGTGCATGAAGGAACAGGTCAGCGGCGACGACACCTTCGGTCAATGGATTTCGACCCCCGAGATCGACGACGGTGCGGAGTGCTGACGTGGTGGGCAGGCCACGCCGCAGCACTATCTCCTCGCCTGTGAGTGCGGCGCGGCGGACGCGTGCGCCGGCACGGCGGCCGACACTGCTTGGTTCTGGGATGGTGACCTCGATCGGGTCGCTGTGCTCTCGGTCCAGTCCGTGCAGCCAGAGCGCGGTGCAGCCGGAGAAGGCGGAGCCGGCCGGCAATCGCCGCGCGACCGCGGTCAACATCAGTTGCGGGCTTTCCTTCCAACCCACCGATCGGTCGAGCACCGGAATAGGATCGCCACCGCGAACACGCAGGACAACCTCGGTGGTTAAGGGCGAACATTTGGGCCCAAATGGGGAGATTCGCAGCCGCCCCAAGGCAATTGGTAGCCACATTTGGACCCAAAAGTGGCGATCCCTAGTAGGGAGACTTCAGCAGGAGGATCGCGTTGCGGTCTTCAGGGCTGCCTGGGCGCCACGAGTCGAAACCGTTGAAGGGGACGTTGGCGGCGAGCTCGCGGTGGAGCGCGGCGAGACCCTCGCCCTGGTGGTCGACCATCGTGCAGGCGATCCCGAGCATTCCTTCGCCGGCATCGAAGAGCTCCACGAGCCGGGCCTGGCACGGCCAGTCGGCGAGTGAGCTGGTGGTGACCTCCCAGAAACCATGGGCGCCCGTGGGATCGGCGCGTGGGGTGATCCGGTTGGCGTGGATGTGTCCGTTGAGCCACAGCACCACGTTCTGAAAGCGCAGCAGCAGCGCGAGGAGCGCTTCTGACATCTGGTCCGCGCGCGGGTTGGTCAGAGTGTCAAGACCGTGGTGCGAGAGGATCACTACCAAGCGGTCCTCGTGACGAGTGCGCACGGTGGATCCGTCCCGAGACCTGAACGATGAGTGCGCCTCCTCGAGCTTTCGCTCGAGCCATTGCAGCTGCGGCGCGTCGATGGATCCGTCCGCTTCGCCTGCGGCGCACACCGTGTCGAGCGTGATGAACCGGATCGCCGGCGTGTCGTGCACGTAGTACGCGATGCCGTCGCTCGGAAGGTGCATCGATTCGACAAACTCCGCGCGCGAGATCGGGCGTCGCGCCCGGTCGGGCGTCACGTCCATGCACTCGCCGGTCATGAAAAATTCCGGGCGTTCGACGAAAGTGTCGACCGCCTTGTCGCGGTCGAGACCCTGTGGCGGGTCCATCGGCTTCCGCGTCCCGATCATCGCCTTCGCCAGAGCGGGCGTCACGATGCCCATTCCCTGGCACACCTCCTCGTGATTGCCGTGGCAGCCCAGCCACGGCTTGCGCAGGCCGCTCGCTTCGAACGACTTCATCGCTCGGTCCAGCAGGCCGGGCGCCGCCGGGAAGCCGAGGTCGCGGCGGAACATGTCGCCTTCCTTGGGGCCGTCCGGCTTCCAGAAAATGTCGTCGGGCCAGTCGACCAGCTGCACGCCCTCGTAACCAGGCTCGCCTGAATCCGGGCTCACCAGGCCGCCGTCAAGGAGGGCGAGGGCGTTGTCCAGCTCGTTGCGCTGCACGTTGTCGATCGCGTCGCCTGTTACCGCTACGAGCTCGATTGCCTCGATGCCGTTCAGCGTCTGCACCATCGCGTCGATCGCATGCGTGACCAGCGCTTCCTGCGGCCGCTGCATCGGAAGCAGGTTCCGAAAACGAGGGTCCTCCCACGCGCGGTTGACGAACTCGAAGCGGGCGGGCGACTGGACGTCGGTCACGTGCAGGTCCGTGATGTGCGCGATCACCGCGATCGAGCGCTTGGGCTCGATCGAGGCGCGATTGTCATCGCCGGCGAGATCGCGCCGGATGACGTGCGGCTCGCCTTCGAGCTCGGCAATCTCGCGGTACTTGCCGCGCGAGCCCTCACCGCGCACTGTTCCCGCGCCCAGCCGGCGCTGCGTGGTCAGCAGTTCCGAACTAACTCTTCGTGAACCCGGCTGCCTCTTCGGAGCCGGCCGTGGCATCGCCCGCGCTGTAGGAATGGGCACCCACGCCGGCGAGGCGACCACGGTCTACGACCAGATATTCGTCTCGAATCGGCCGTCCGTCGAACCAACACTCCAGGATCTCGCGAACCCCGGCGGCATACCGAGCCTGCGCGGACAACGAAGTGCCGGACGTATGTGGCGTCATGCCGTGATGGGGCATGGTGCGCCACGGATGATCTCTCGGTGCGGGCTGGGGGAACCACACATCCCCGGCGTAGCCGGCGAGCTGGCCACTCTCCAGCGCCCGCACGATTGCGTCACGGTCGCAGATCTTGCCCCGGGCGGTGTTCACGATATACGCGCCCCGCTTCATCTTGGCGATGAGCGCGTCATTGAACAAATGCTCGGTCTCGGGATGGAGAGGAGCGTTGATCGTAACCACGTCGCACACCGACACCAATGATTCGACGTCGCTGTGATATGTGACGTTGAGCTCCCGCTCCACATTCTCGGGAAGTCGGTGTCGATCCGTGTAGTGGAGACCTACCTCGAATGGTTTCAGTCGTCTCAGCACCGCTGATCCGATACGCCCTGCAGCGACTGTACCGACCTGCATTCCTTCCAGGTCGTACGACCTTGAAACGCAGTCGGCGATGTTCCATCCTCCCTTCAGGACCCACTGGTGGGAGGGGATGTAATTGCGCACCAGTGACAGGATCATCATGACCACGTGCTCGGACACGCTGATGCTGTTTGAGTAGGTGACCTCCGCCACAGTGATGTTCCGGTCGATCGCTGCCTGAAGATCGACATGATCGGACCCGATGCCGGCCGTAATCGCAAGTTTCAGCTGTGACGCTCGGGCAATCCTGTTCGCTGTCAGATAGGCGGGCCAAAAGGGCTGGGAGATGACAATCTCCGTGTCCGGAAGTTCGCGCTCGAAGACGGAATCCGCACCTTCCTTGTCCGATGTGACGATGAGCGTGTGACCACGCTCCTCGAGGAACCTGCGCAGGCCGAGCTCACCGGAAACACTGCCCAGGAGCTCGCCGGGCTGGAAGTCGATCTTCTCAGGCGTCGGCGTTGTCTGACCGTCGTAATAGCGCTCGATGCGGGGAATGCCATCTCGGGCATAGGACTGCGGATGGCCTCCAACCGGGTCGTCGTAAAGGACGCATAGGATCTTCGCCATCTCAACTTCCACCTTGCCTTTGCGGAGTTGGGAGGGTCCACACCACTGCCCTCCGATGGCGAAATTGTAAGGAGCGGGCGGAGTCGCCCGCGTTGCACTATTGTCGCGAGCATGTGGAAGAACCGCCTCAAGCCGTATGACCTCCTGAGCGGGGAGGAGGTAGAGGCGATCCACGAGCAGGCGATGACCATCCTGGAGGAGATCGGCGTCGATTTCCTTCACGACCGGGCGCGCGACATCTTCGCCAAGGCGGGCATGAAGATCGAGGAAAACCGGGTCCGGTTCGACCGCGCCTTTGTCATGGAGCAGATCAAGAAGACACCGGCCACCTTCGAGCTCCAGGCCCGCAACCCGGTTCGGTCGGTCGTGCTTGGGGGGGACAACGTGGTGACCGCCCCGGTCTACGGCCCTCCCTTTGTGACGGACCTCGAGCGAGGCCGCCGCGGCGCGACGATCGAGGACTTCAACAACTTCGACAAGCTGGCCCAGGCCATCGACCAGATCCACTGCGCGGGCGGCACCACCGTCGAGCCTGAGGATCTCCCTCTTGGCACGCGCCACCTGGACATGGTCTATTCGCACCTGCGCTGGACGGACAAACCCTTCATGGGTAGCGTCATCTCCGCCGAGAACGCCCGCGATACGATCGAGATGGCGTCGATAGTGTTCGGCGGGCGCGCGAATATCGAGAAGACGCCGGCGATCATCAGCCTCATCAACGTCAACAGCCCGCTGCGTTACGACGACAGGATGTTGGGCGCGCTCCTCGATTACTCCGACGCCGGCCAGCCCGTGATCGTCACCCCGTTCTTGATGGCCGGCGCGATGTCCCCGATGGGCCTTGCCGGCACCGTCGCGCAGCAAACGGCGGAGGCGCTCGCGGGCATCGCGCTCGTGCAGCTCATCCGACCGGGCACGCCGAGCGTGTACGGATCGTTTCTGACCAACACCGACATGCAGTCGGGCAGCCCCGCGTTCGGCACCCCTGAATCCGCGATGGGAATTCTCGCCAGCGCGCAGATGGCTCGGCACTACAACCTGCCTTTCCGCGGCGGCGGCGCGCTCACTTCATCCAAGGCGCCGGATGCCCAGGCCGCCTACGAATCGATGATGTGCATGTGGCCGACCATCCTCGGTCGCGTCAACTTCGTGCTGCACGCCGCGGGCTGGCTGGAGAGCGCGCTGCTCGCGTCCTACGAAAAATTCATCATCGACGTCGAGCAGCTGCGGATGTTCGAGTGGATCTTGACGCGCGGCCTGCCGGTCGATGAGGAGGGCATGGCGATGGACGCGCTGCGCGAGGTCGGACCCGGCGGTCACTTCCTCGGCGCGGAGCATACGCTGCGCAACTACCGCACCGGCTTCTACCGGCCGTGGATCTCTTCGACCGAGAACTTCGACCGCTGGAACCGTTTCGGCGCGCGCACCGCGGACGTGGTCGCGGCCGAGAAATGGAAGCAGGTGCTCGCCGAGTATCCCGACCCGGGGATCGACCCGGGCATCGACGAGGCTCTCCAGGAATTCATGACCCGGCGCAGGAAGGAAATCGGCCCTGACTGATCCGGATCCAAATCTCGCTCGCCTCAACTACCTGCTGGAGAAGATCGCTTCCAAGGAGCCGGCTCCCGCCAGCGGCTCAGCTTGCGGCGCGGTGGTGGCGGCGGCTGCTGCTCTCGTCGAGAAAGCGGCCACTCTCTCGGCGAAGCAATGGGACGGCGCCGCGCTCGCGCTCGAGCGCGCCCACGCGCTGCGAGTCGAGGGCTTCGAGCTCATCGAGGAAGACGCGCAGGCTTACCTGCAATTTGTCGAAGCGGTGCGTTCGCAAGGTGACGTCAGCGCTGCTCACGCTCGCACCGTCGACGTCCCACTGCGGATGACTCGCGCTGCCGCTGAGGTAACCGCGCTGGCGGTCCAGGTGGCACATCACGGGAACCCCAACCTGCGCCCCGATGCTGTTGTCGCCGCCATCCTGTCCGCCGCGGCGGCGGAGTCAGGGCTCACGCTCATCACGGTCAATGTCGGCGACGGTGCCGCCGACCCACGTCTCGCCGCGGCACGCAAGCTGGCGCGGCAGGCAACCGAGCTGGCGGGCTCTCTCAGGCCTCCGGCTTCATGAGCTTCGACCGCGGGTTCGCCGCGGTCAGCTCTTCGACCAGGGCGTCGAGCACATCGTCCGGAGTGCCCGCACGCTGCTCGATCGGTCCGCGCCTCCAGCCCTCCAGGTAAGCATCCATGTCGGTCGACCCGTCCTTCATCGCATAGGCGTCGATCGCGGCCTGGAAGTAGTCGGGCAGCATGCGCTTGGCCTTTGCGTCGCCTTCCCACGCGTTCACCTGCGAGGGAATGTGTTTCCAGAACATCACCTGGTAGCTCGCCATCTTTACGCCTCGACGAGTTCGGCCAATCTGTCTTCCAACTCGCCCAGGCCGACGTCGACGATCTCCAGCGGCAGCCCGAGATAAGCCGCGATCTCATCCGCCTTTTTCGCCAGCCGCGGATTCGGCGCCTGCCGCAGGTACATGAGCGCTTCGTAGTTGCCGAAGACCATCGCCTTCAGCTCCGGATCACGATCCAGACCCAGGCCGCGCACCACCGCCCGGTCGAAGTTGCGCACCAGCCAGTCCGTGAGAAAGAACGTGCCCGGCTTCTCCTCCGATACCCGGCGGAATCGCTCCTCACCCGCAAACATCTCGTAGCAATGAGGTCCGCGCAGGCGTGACGCGCCGACCTCCTCCAGCAGCGGCTCCAGCTTCCCTGTCGTGCCGCAATCGCCGTAGACCACGACCAATCTTTCGTAGCGCGGTCTGAGGTCGTGCAGCTTCACGCGCAGCTCATCGACGATGCGCGACGGGTACAGGTGCAGCAACGCCGACACCCCGTAGATGTCCACGTCCCAGCCACGGCGGTCCACGATCTCTTTCACTTCTTTGCCCAGCGCGCCGCACATGACCAGGGCTGTAGGGGCGCTCATCCGACCCTCTGAGGGGGGACATCCCCCCTTAGGGCGACGGGACTGGCGGAGCCAGATCCCGTCGCACCCCCCTCCTCCAGATGGGGAAAGCCGAGCACCGAGACGAACGCGTCGTTGAAGTCCGTGCGTCCGGAGAGCTCGATGTATTCGATCCGCGACGGAAGCTCGAACGCGACCTGGCGCTCCCGGTAGGAGAGCAGCGCGATCTTCGCCCCCTCGCCCGCGGAGTTCCCCACCGCGATGATCCGATCCACATCGACCGGCGGGACCAGCCCGATGATCTTCGCGCTCTCGGGATTCAAGTAGGAACCGAACGACCCGCCCAGCAGCACCTCGTCCAGGTCCTTGGTCTCGACTCCGAGGATGTCCATCAGAACTTTGATTCCCGTGGCGATCGAACCCTTCGCGAACTGCAGCTCGCGGATGTCCTTCTGCGTCAGATAAACACCCTCCGCGAGCAGGAAGGCACGCACCCCGTCCACGTCGATGAGCCGCTCGCGCAGAGGGTGACCGGGCACATCCTCTTTCGTCTTCATGCGGCCCGAGTGGTCGAGCAGCCCCACCACCAACAGCTGCGCGACCGCGTCCACCAGGCCGGATCCGCAGATCCCCTCCGCCGGAATGTCGCCGCCGATCACCTGCAGCTCGACCGTCTCGCCCAGCGTCACACCCTCGATCGCACCATCGGTCGCCCGCATCCCGCACCGGATCTGGCTGCCTTCGAATGCCGGCCCCGCCGGCGCGGCTGTCGCCAGCGCCCGCTCGGCGCTGCCCAGCACGATCTCGCCGTTCGTACCCACGTCGACGAAGACGCGCAGCTTGTCCTCGCGCACGACGCTGGTCGCGAGCACGCCCGCGACGATGTCGGCTCCGACATAGGCGCCGAGGGCCGGCAGCGTCTGGACGTAGCCGCGCGGATGGATGTCCAGGCCGACCTCGCTCGCGACGACATTCAGCGGTTCCATGAAGGCGGGAGTGAACGGCATCACGGCGAGCGGGCTCGGGTCGATCCCAAGCAACAGGTGCAGCATCGTGGCGTTGCCGACGACGACCGCCTCGTACGTCCG
>Ga0209117_1000462_pt1 | contig 17023 bp, 18 predicted proteins | sample BlaSpr_A8_OM2_M2_FD_187978 | JGI IMG/M metagenome (GOLD analysis project Ga0209117, IMG submission 187978) | Forest soil microbial communities from Thunder Bay, Ontario, Canada - Black Spruce, Ontario site 2_A8_OM2_M2 (SPAdes) (version 2) | ecosystem: Environmental > Terrestrial > Soil > Boreal...
ACTGCCTCCTCGGCCCGCTCCTTGAAGACCAAACATGGTGTGAGCCCCTGCACCTTCGTCTTCTTGCTGCCTGCTGCCGTCTGAGTACCTTGTGTCACCTGCGTCTCTCCTTATTGTCTTTGTCCTTAGCCCGCATCCGGCGCCGCCGGTCGAGCTCCACCCCGAGTCTGTCCAGTCGTGACTCCCACACCCCGCGGTACGCGGTCATCCATTCGTTCAGCTCCCAGAAAGGGTCTGGGCGCAGCGCGTAGAGCCGCCGCCGGCCTTCCGGCCGGACGACCACAAAGTTCGCGTCCTCCAGGATGGCGAGCTGCCGCGAGACGCCGGGCTGGCCGATATCGACGATTTCGACGAGCTCGCCAACCGAATGCTCGCCCGTGCGCAACGCCTCGACGATGCGGCGGCGAGTCGGGTCGGCCAGGATCTGGAACGCGTCGGTCATTGGCGACATATTACGCCAGCAACATATGTCGTGTCAACAATGTGTTGGACGCCGCGAGGTTGAGCGACGATGTTGGCGCCATGCGGGCGAAATGGTGGCGCCGGCTCAATCCCGACCCAGTCGCGTTACGGCGGGGTGCGCGCGCAGCGGTGGTCATTCCGCTCGCTTTGCTGATCGCGCGATCTGGCGTCGCCGACTCGCAGGCGTTGATCTTCATCGTTTTCGGCTGCTTCGCCCTCCTGGTCATGGCCGACTTCGGTGGACCGCGCCGTGATCGGCTCGTCGCGTACCTCGCTTCGGTGCTCGTCGGCGCCGCTCTGGTGTCACTCGGGACGCTTGCCTCAGCCACGGCGCCAGGCGCTGCGGCCGCGATGTTCGTCATCGGCTTCGGTCTTGCCTTCGCCGGCTTCGCCGGCGGCTATGTCACCGGCGCGCAAACAGGCTTGCTTCTCGCTTTCGTGATCTCGGTCTCGCTGCCTGCGCCTGCCTCCGCCCTAGCCGGCCGCGTTGGGGGATGGATGCTTGCGGGTTTCATCTCGACGATCGCTGCGGCCTTTCTCTGGCCGCGTCCCGAGCGCGATGACCTGCCAGCCCGTGCCGCGTCCGCGATCCTCGCGGTCGCAGACCTGGTCGAGCGCCCCGCACAATTGCGCCTTGGCGATGTGCGCGAGGCGGTCGACGCCGCCCGCAGCGCGTAGCACTGGCCGCCCGCCGGCCCGCCGGGCTGAACCGGAGCGATCGCGCCTACTTCGAGATGTTCTCCGAGCTAGATCAGATCATCGACCTCGTGGAGATTCCCTTTCAGTCGCCGCAGGCAAAGCTGCGGCCCTGCATAGAAGAAGGAATACGGCTCAATGCCGGGATGCTTGGTGCCCTGCGCTCGAGTGCAGGGGTTCTGAAGGGCGGCGCCGCCCCCGACCTCCGCGCGGTCGCCGAAGCACGGACAGTCCACCGGGCGGCACTCGATGCGTGGGTGGTCGATCAGCTGCGCGCGGGTCGCCCTGCGGCGGAAGTCCTGGACGGCGTCGATTACGACCACACTCTCCGCGTCCTCGCTTACCTTTCGCTTGGGCTCGCCGCCAATGCCGTGATCGCCGCCGGACGCAACCCGGAACACGCCATTCGCCTGCCTGCCGCGATCCCGCGACGTCCCGGCGCCGCCGGCGTCGCCGTGCGGGTCATGCGGTCGGTCAGAGCTCATCTGCAGCCGCAATCGCCGGTCCTCCACAACAGCCTTCGTCTTGCTGTCGGCCTGGCTATTTCCGTTTTCATCGCGCGCACGCTGGGTTTCAGCCATGCGTTCTGGGTGGTGCTTGGGACCCTCCAGGTCCTGCGGACCAGTGTGCTGGGCACAGGCCGCACCACCGTCCAGGCGCTTGCCGGCACCGCGATCGGGGTCGCCGTCGGCGGCTTGTACGCCGCGCTCGCGGGCAGCGATCCGCAGCTGATGTGGTTTGCGCTGCCAGTCACGATTTTCATCGCGGCCTATGCGGCGACGACGGTGGGATTCGTGCTCGGCCAGGCCGCGTTCAGCGTGAACCTGATCATCGTGTTCAACCTGATCTCACCTGCCGGTTGGCAGGTGGGACTGGTTCGAATCGAGGACGTCGCGGTCGGCGCGGCCGTCAGCATCGCGGCCGGGGTGCTGCTCTGGCCGCGGGGCGCCCGGCAGGAGCTCACCCGGTCGGTGGCGAGCTTTTACCGAGCTCTCGCGGCGTACCTAGGTCCGGGATTCGACCAGGTGCTCGGTTTTGAGGTTGCCGGCGAATTCAACGTGTTGCGGCGTCAAGCGGTAAGGGCGCGTGACCGCGCGGGCGAGGGCTTGCAGCTGCTGCTCGCCGAGCGAGGCGTGAAGCACCTCGAGCACCAGGCGGCTGCAGCCCTCGTGATCGCCGGAAACCAGGGGATGCTTGCCGCGGACGCTCTGAGCGTGGTCGCGACCGACCTCGGCTATCGGGCCGAGGCCTGCGCGGACGGCGCTGCCGCAATCCGCACCGAGGTGAAGGCGCTGCAGGCGCAGCTCACAAACCTGGCTGACCGCCTCGTTGCCGACCGCGATACCAATGAAAAGACGAAGCCCGTCTCACTTTCGTCAATGCGAGCCGCCGCCCTTGGCTGCCTGGATCGCACCACCCACGAGCAGGATGCGCAGCGCTCGGCCCTTGCTCTCGTGGTGGCCGAGGAATGGGCGCAGAACCTGGCCCGGCTTGCCGGCGGAATGGAGCAGCCTGTGAGCGCTGCGGTTGCTGCCGCGCGAATCCCCTGGTGGCGGTGACAGGGAGTGGCCGTATGGTTTTGCAATGCGGAAGGTCTATCGCGGTAAGGACATCGAGGTCAGCTTTGACCTGGACGTCTGCATCCACGTCGGCGAGTGCCTGCGCGGACAGCCTCAGGTGTTCGAGCTCAACCGGCGGCCGTGGACCTTGCCGGACATGGCCGGGGCCGACGATGTTGCGGACGTCGTGCTGCGATGTCCGAGCGGCGCGTTGCTTTACCGGCGGCTGGACGGCGGGCCGCAAGAAGAACCCGATGCGACGACCAAGGTCACGCCGATGCGCAATGGGCCGCTGCTCGTGACCGGCAAGATCGAAGTCCAGCGTGAGGACGGAACCGTCGAGACGCTGCCTCGCGCCACCCTCTGCCGCTGCGGCGAGTCGCGGCACAAGCCGTTTTGCGACAACCAGCACCTTGCCATCGGCTTTCGCGCGCCAGGGGTGCCTTTTCGAATCCATCTCAGCCCGGTGCGCTCTCAACTGGACAAGCCGATGACCAAGGCGGAGGATCCGCGAGGCAGGTGAGCAGCCCGGGTCGAGTCGGGAGTCGGACGGTTTGGCCGGAGTTGCCCTACAGCGCCTGGAAGGAAACGCTCGCGACGCTACACATGAATCTTCAGATCGTGGGTAAGGTCAGGCTTGCGCTGAGCCCGCTAGAACCGCAGTGGGCCAACGTTCCGCTGTATCTGAGCTCGCGCGGTATGACCACGACGCCGATGACTTATGACGGATTGATATTCGAAATCGTTGTCGATCTCATCGACCACCAGGTGGCGATCCAGACCGTCCGGGGAGAGACCCGCCGCGTTGCGCTGGCAGCTCGCGCGGTCGCGGAGTTCTACGCCGATTTTATGTCCAACCTGAAAGCGCTCGGCATTGACGCCAAGTTCCGACCGATTCCTGATGAGGTCACCGATCCGATTCCCTTTGCGCGGGACACGGTCCACCGCGCCTACGAACCCGAGTGGGCGAATCGATTCTGGAGAGTGCTCTCGCAGGTAGACCTTGTGCTCAAAGAGCATCGTTCTCGATATCGCGGAAGGACATCGCCGGTGCACTTCTTCTGGGGCACCTTCGACCTCGCCCTCACACGATTTTCCGGCCGTCCGGCTCAGCCGCCACCGGACGCCGGGATCATCAGGCGGGTGTCCGCCGATGCAGAGCAGATTTGCGCCGGCTTCTGGCCGGGAAATGAACATTACCCACGAGCAGCGTTCTTCGCGTACACGTACCCCAAACCAGAAGGAATCGAAGAGCATGCGATCGAACCGGCACAGGCGAGCTGGAGCGCAGGTCTGGGCGAGTTTGCCCTCCCGTATGACGACGTCCGGGTGAGCGCATCGCCTCGACACGCGATTCTTCAATTCTTTGAGAGCACTTATGCCGCGGGCGCACGCCTGCGCGGGTGGGACCCCGGTCTTCTGATCGAACGCGCGCCCTAGAATCCGAGCTGATGCCCACCGCCACCAAGATCTCAGTCGCCGAACAGGTCAAGAAGATTCCGGCGGCGACACGGCCCACGGTCCAGGCTGCGATCAGGACCGTCAAAGCCGCAGCACCGAAGGCGGATGAGATCGCCTATCGCAGCTCGCCACCGCGCTCGAAGGCGATGATGTGGAAGATCGTCCGGTACGCGGTCGATGGCACGAACGTGGTCGGCATCGGCACCTTCTCCAGTCATTCGGCTCTGTTCTTCTACCGGGGCCGCGAGCTCGAAGATGGGAGCGGCCTGCTTCAGGGAAGCGGAAAAGATTCGAGGTTCATCACGTTGCGCGCGCCGGCTGACCTGGAGCAGCCGGCGGTCAAGCGTCTGGTGCGGAACGCGTTCAAGCTCGCCGGAGGCGTCGAGAGCTAGTCCCTCTCAGTTTCCGCGCGGAAACTAAGCATCGAGGGAGTGAACTAGGTCGTTTCCGCGCGGAAACTGCCGATTACTTTTGCCTCAGCTCGCGGTGACGGTCTCGTCCCAAATCTGCACCTCGGCGCCATCGGAGTGGTTGTTCACGTAGTCGAAGGGCCGCACGAGCGACCGCAACGCAAGCTCGTAATGAAAAGTGCCCGCGTCCTTCGCAGTCCCGACGATCACGTACGACGCGCTCTCGCCCGCGCCGAGGTCTCCGCAATCGAATGCCGACGCATCGGCTGCGATCGTGCAGCCGCCAAGGTCGGAGAGAGTGTGGTGCTCATACCACTTATCCGCTGTCCTGAAGACCAGGCCCAGATGCGCGATCAGGGGTCCGGTGTTGGTCAGCTTGACTACCAGCTGAGCACGCTCTCCGACCATCAGGTTCTGGCTGGCTGAGGCGACAAAGGTCGCCGTAAACGGCACTGGGTTGGAGCAGAGAGAAGTAATGAGCGCCAGGGCAACCAGGACTCCCGCCTTCATTCCGCCTTCCTTAACTCTTTGCTTGACGCATCGAGGGGTGACGACCTAATACGAATTGCGCCAAATCGGTTAGCGATATTCTGGGGCGTCTTGCCCCATAACAAGTCGCGTAACGTGCGGCCTCTGAAGCTCGTTCAGACTCCCGTGGGGAGGGGGTTGGTACTCGCAGGCGTGCTGCTGGTCATCGCAGGCTGCACGGCGAACGGACCGGTGGTAGCTCGTTCCAGCCCTTCGAACTCGCCTTCACCAAGCCCGACCCCGACCCCCGAGCCCAGTCCAACGCCGAGCCCTTCGCCCAGCCCTTCGCCGGCACCCCTGCCAACTCCTGTCGCGGTCCCCGCCTGGGCCGCCATGCGAGCCACCTGCCCGGGAACGCCCGCCACGCAGGAGGCCCTCCTCGTCATGCAAGGTTCCACCACGCCGGTCCTTGCCGACGTGACCGACGCCCGCAACCCGCGTGCGATCTGCACGATCACCGGTACCGCGACACCACAGCTTGTGACCCAAACGATGATTTCGTGGTCGGCTACGCAAGGCATGCCGGGCACGCCTGGTAACAGCCTCGTCGCGGTCCTGGATCTGTTCACCGGCACGTCTTCTGTGGTCGCGACGTGGTCCGGCGGCGGGTTCATGGACGGGCTGCACGCATGGAGTCCCGACCGCAGCCTCCTCGCCTATGTCACCTCTGACTCGACCGGTGTCAACCTGCATATCCTCAGCGGTGGTGGCGACCGCGTCGTCTCCACGATGGGCGCAGTCCCCGGGCGTGGACAGAACCCAAGTGAGGACGACACCTACCTCGGCTTCTCACCCGACGGCGGGTACTTCGCTTTCGTCCAGACGTTTACCTCCACTGGCGACCACCTCCAGATCCGGAAGACCATTGACGGCAGCGTCGCCTACTCGCAGTCGGCGGGCACGATGGCCACGTGGGGGAGCACCGGCGGCCGCCTGTACTTCCGCAAGCCGGCGGAAAACGTGGTCAGCCTCTGGGACTCGAGCGGCGGAGTCTCGCAGGCGTTCGGGCAGCGCATGGCCTGGATCCGGCCGAGGGCAGACGCGGGCGACGACAACCTCGCCTTCACGGTGCGAGATTCGACGGGAATTCCCCATGCTTGGGTGTACGGCCACGGGGGTCGTACCGGCGGCCAGCTGCCCAACATTCGCTCGTCGCCGGCGTGGATCAACACCATTGCGGTCTTTTACGTCGAAGAGGCGCCTTGCGGGACGGCCTGCGGCCCTGGCCCGGCGACCCAACCGACCAAGAATACGTTCACATATGACGTGGTCAGGCAGGCCGAGGACCCCTCGCGAATCACCCAGGTCCTTGGCGCTTGGCCGAGGCCTGGACAGATATGACGCCTTCTGGATTAAGGGATGCCATCATGGATTCAACCGAAATGGAGACCACGTCGACCCCGACCGACCAGGTCGAGGCGCAGCCAGTCGAGGCCTACATGCCTCCCCCCGTTCCGAGCCGCGGCGCGTCCGAGTCCTGGACGCCGGCGCGCATTCCGGGCGGGCGGCGGCTGTGGACGGCCGCCTTGGCTGCCGCCCTGCTTGTCAGCGCCGGCGGAATCGGGCTCCTTTATCTCGACGACAGCAACAACCAGGCCGCCATCCGTTCGTTGAACAACGCGAATCGATCTCTGACCGGCCGGACCCAAAATCTCGAGGACCAGCTGACGGTCACGCAAGGCAAGCTGACGGCGTCGCAAGCCCAGGTCGACAGCCTGAGCGCCGAGCTGAAGCACCCGACCCTGGGTGTGTGGAACGTGCCGATGACAATCCACAACGGCAACGAATTCCTGTCCGCAACGGTCCCCGACACCTTCACGTATCACCTCCATCTCAAATCGAGCGGTCCGATGTCCGTGAGCATCCTGTCCACCAGCCAGTTCAAGGACGCGATCCTCTGCGTCTCGAGAGGGGTCGGCAACACCAACTGGTGCATGCATCACAATGGCGCCGCGTACGGAGCGCTCGGTGTAACCAGCGTCGACTACGACTTCAGTCTTGGCACAGGGTGCGCCGCGTATCTAACGATCATCACGGCGGCGAGCCAGGTCACGATCACGCCAGACGTGAGCGTCACGTACAACCCTGCCTCAGGACCGACCGGCTCCTGCGCCTGACGGGCTAGAAATCTGCTTCTGCTAAGAACTACGTTCTGATCACAAATTAGGCTAACCTATCTTTAGTGATAGGCAGGCCTGTGCACAACATTAGGGGCGCCTAGATAGTTGGTCGACCAGGTCGAGCGCCACAGCAGCCTCACGCGAGCCCAGGAGGATTACCTCAAAGCCCTTTATCAGCTGCACGGTGACCACCAACCCGTGCCGACCCGTGATCTCGCTCAGCGACTCGGCATCTCGTCGCCAAGCGTCAGCGAGATGGTCAGCCGGCTGAGCGCCCAGGGCCTCGTCGAGCACGACCGCTACCGCGGCCAGCAGCTGACCCGCGAGGGCCGCAAGGTCGCCCTCGAATTGGTCCGGCATCATCGCCTGCTCGAGATGTTCCTCGTCCAGGTGCTCGGCTACAGCCTTGACGAGGTCCACGACGAGGCCGAGCGCCTCGAGCACGTCATCTCGGAACGGATGGAGAAACGCATCTTCGAGCTGCTCGGCCGGCCGGAGCTCGATCCTCACGGTCACGCCATACCGACGCTCGGGGGCAAGGTCCGATCTCTCAGCGAGCGCCCGCTGAGCGAATGTCGCGTCGGCGAGAAGGTGGTGGTTCAAGGCGTCTCTGACGACGACCAAGCGAGGCTGCGAGAGCTCAAGCGGCGAGGCCTTCTGCCGGGGACGCGCGTCGAGATCGTGGTGGCCAGCACGTACGAGGCTCCCATCCAGGTTCGAATCAAAGGAAAGCGTGTGTCGATCCCGCTCGGCCTGGCTCGCGCCATGTTTGTCGAAGCAACGCACACCTCGTGATCAAAGAACCACCAATCAAACCGACCGTCGCGCCTGCGGTTGCGGCACTCCCCGGCGAAGAACGCGTCCTGCGTGCGGCGGAGAAGGCTCTAAACGGGGAGACCCGAGGCCTGCGTGCGCTGATTCCGTTCCTCGGACCCGCATTTGTCGCCGCCGTCGCATACGTCGACCCTGGAAACTTCGCGACCAATATCGCCGGCGGCGCGCAGTACGGCTACATGCTGCTGTGGGTTGTGCTCGCGGCAAACCTCATGGCGATGCTGGTCCAGTCGATGAGCGCCAAGCTCGGCATCGCGACCGGCCTCAACCTGGCCGAGGTCTGCCGCGAGAGGTTTCCCAGAGGAGCGACGATCGCTCTCTGGATCCAGGCTGAGGTCATCGCGATGGCGACCGATCTCGCCGAGTTCGTAGGTGCCTCGATCGGTATTCACCTGCTGTTCCCGGCGATCCCACTCTTCGTCGCCGGGATCATGACCGCGATCGCCGCCTTCGCGATTCTTTCCCTGCAGGCGCGAGGCTTCCGGGGCTTCGAAGCGGTTATCGCGGCGCTCGTCGGCGTCATCGTCGCAGCATTTGCGTTCGAGGTCATCCTGGCCAGGCCTTCCGTGACCGGAGTCGTAACCGGCCTGATCACGCCACGCTTCGCGGGCACCGAGAGCGTCCTCTTGGGCGTCGGCATCCTGGGCGCCACAGTCATGCCCCACGTCATCTACCTGCACTCCGCTCTGACGCAGCGGCGGGTCGTCGGGGTGACTGAGGTCGAGAAGCAGAAGATTTTCAGGTTCGAGAGGTGGGACGTGATCATCGCGATGGGTCTGGCCGGGGTCATCAACATCGCCATGCTCACGATCGCCGCGGCGGCGCTCCACGGGCGCAACGTGGGGGACATCCACAGTCTCGAGCAGGCGTTCCATGCGCTCGGCCTCACGCTCGGGCATGGCGCGGACATCTTCTTCGGGCTTGGTCTTCTGGCGTCAGGGCTCTCGTCCTCGTCGGTGGGGACGCTTGCCGGTCAGGTTGTGATGCAGGGCTTCATCCGCCGCAGCATTCCACTCTTCTTGCGGCGGACGATCACCATGGCGCCCGCCTTGCTCGTGATCGGGATCGGCTTCGACCCCTCGCGTGCGCTGGTGCTCAGCCAGGTGGTGCTCTCTTTCGGCATTCCGTTCGCGCTCATCCCACTGCTGGTCTTCTGCCGCGACCGCGAGCTCATGGGCACCCTGGTCAATCGCAAGGTGACGACAGTGGTCGCCACTGCGGTCGTGGCGGTGATCTTGAGCCTCAACGTGTTGCTTCTCTATCTGCTGATCACAGGTCGGTAGAGAAACCTAGGTCTTGCCGCCGCCTCCCAGGAGGTCCCTCGCGCGTTCGAACTCTTCAGCGGTTATCTCACCTGCGGCAAAACGCCGGGCGAGGATTTCCTGAGGCGTCTCTCGCGCCGACTGTGTCGAGACAGCGCCGACAGGAGAGACGGTCGTGCCTGAGCTCCGAACGCCCCAGACGATCAATGCGACGATGCCGATGCCCCCGATGATCACCAGGAGGACCAGAAACAAGAAGAACATGCTGAATCCCACAGGTTGGTACTCCATAAGAATCCTCCCGAGGCCGAGTCACGACCCCGCGACGACAATACACTCGTTTCGATGAAGCTAGGCGTCAGCGTCGGCTACTGGAGTTTCGGCCTGACCGCGGCAGACCAGCTCGAGGTCGCGCGCACCGCCGAAGACCTTGGTTACGACTCCATCTGGACGGCCGAGGCTTACGGCTCAGACGCGGCCACGGTGCTGGCCTGGCTGGCGGCCCAGACCAGCAGGATCAAGCTGGGCGCAGGCATCTTCCAGATCCCCGCCCGAAGCGCGGCGATGACCGCGATGACAGCCGCGACGATCGACCAGCTCTCGGGCGGCCGGTTTCTGCTCGGCCTGGGCACGTCTGGCCCGCAGGTCTCGGAAGGCTGGCACGGTGTTCGCTTCGCCAAGCAGCTCCAGCGCACCCGCGAATACGTGGCGGTCGTGCGGATGGCGCTTGCGCATCAGAAGGTCGAGTTCCACGGCGAGACCCTCGACCTTCCGCTGCCGGACGGTCCCGGCAAGGTGCTCAAGCTCACCATCCGGCCGGCGCAGGACCGCATCCCGATCTATCTGGCAGTGCTCGGGCCGAAGAATGTGGCCCTGGCGGGCGAGATCGCGGACGGCTGGCTGCCGGTCTTCTTCTCGCCGGAGCACACCGCTGCGCTGCGTGCCCCGCTCGAAGAGGGCGCTGCGCGGGCGGGACGTTCGCTCGACGGCTTCCGGATCTGCCCGAGCGTCAACGTGATGATCAGCGACGACGTCGAGTCGGCGCGCAACGCGATGCGGCCGATGCTTGGGCTCTACGTCGGCGGGATGGGATCGCGTGAGCAGAACTTCTACAACCGCCTCGTCTCCTCGTACGGCTTCGAGCGCGAGGCGCAGAAGGTCCAGGAGCTTTACCTGGCAGGTCGGAAGACCGAAGCGATGTTCGCCCTGCCGGACGACTTGATCGACGCAGTCAGCATCGCCGGATCGCCGCAACGGGCCAAGGAACGGCTCAAGGCGTTCCGCGACGCGGGAGTCGAAACGCTGATCGTCTCGCCGATGGCCCTGGACAACGAAGAGCGCAAGAAACAGCTCCACGTAGTCGCCGAACTAGCAAAGGATCTCGAATGAATAGAGTCGCTTCCCCACTTGTGGGGAAGCCGGCGCGCGAAGCGCGCCGGATGGGGATGGGGGCGAGCCCTCGGGCAGCAGCCGTGAATGAGTAGCAACCAGCCGCCGCCGCTCGTCGATTACAACCTCTTCGAGGCCGACGCGCCGCTGCGCGAGGCGTTCGAGCGAGAGGGCGCGGCCTGGGCCCAGGATATGGTTCACGATCTCGGCCGCCTCGCCGGCACCCAGGAGGCGATCGACTGGGGATTCCAGGCCAACTCCAACCCGCCGCAGCTCCGCACCCACGATCGATTTGGCAACCGCATCGACGAGGTCGAGTTCCACCCGGCCTGGCACCGGCTGATGGAAGTGGCGATCGGTCACGGGCTCCACGCCTTGCCATGGCGCGAGCCGCGTCCCGGAGCGCACGCTGCGCGCGCCGCGGCCTTCTACATCTGGTCGCAGGTCGAGGGTGGGCACGGGTGTCCCGTGTCGATGACCTACGCGGCGGTGCCGGCATTGCGCCAGCAAAAGGACCTCGCCGAGAAATGGGAACCACTCATGACGACTCTCGATTACGACCCCGGCTTGCGGCCCGCATCGACAAAGAGAGGGGTCCTCTTTGGGATGGCGATGACCGAGCGGCAGGGCGGCTCGGACGTGCGCACCAACACGACGCGCGCGGTGCCGACCGGCACGGACGGCGAGCACTTGCTCAGCGGACAGAAATGGTTTTGCTCGGCTCCCATGTGCGACGCGTTCCTCGTCTTGGCTCAGGCGCCTGGAGGTCTCTCGTGTTTCTTGCTGCCGCGCGTTCTTCCCGACGGGACGCGCAACAACTTCCACATCCAACGGCTCAAGGACAAGCTCGGCAATCGATCCAACGCATCCTCGGAGATCGAGCTGAGCGACGCATGGGCAGTGATGGTCGGGGAGGAGGGGAGAGGAGTGCGGACGATCATCGAGATGGTCAACCACACACGTCTCGACTGCATCATCGGCTCCGCCTCGCTGATGCGGCAGGCCGTCGCCCAGGCCACGCATCACACCGCGCATCGAAGCGCGTTCGGCAAGCTGCTCAGCGAGCAGCCGCTCATGGTCAACGTGCTCGCGGACATCGCGGTGGAGTCGGAAGCGACGACCATCTTGATGATGCGCCTCGCGGGTTCCCTCGACCGAGCGTCCGATCCCGCCGAGTCCCTATTCCGCCGACTGGCGCTCGCGGTCGCCAAGTACTGGACGTGCAAGCGCGCGATCGCTGTGGTCGCCGAAGCGCTCGAGTGTCATGGAGGCAACGGCTACGTCGAGGAGTCGATACTGCCGCGGCTTTATCGCGAGGCTCCGCTCAACTCGATCTGGGAGGGTGCGGGCAACGTCAACGCGCTCGACGTGCTGCGGGCGATGCGGCGCGAGCCCGAGTCGGTCGCAGCATTTCTTGCCGAGGTGGACCTCGCCGGCCCGGACGTCCGGCTCGATCGCGCCGTCGCCGATCTCAAGCGCGAGCTGTCGAACGATGCAGAAGTCGAGTCGCGAGCCCGCCGCGTAGTCGAGCGAATGGCAGTGATATTGCAAGGCTCACTCTTGATGCGCTTCGGCGATCCGGCCGTGGCGGAGACGTTTTGTGCATCACGTCTCGGCGGAGATTGGGGCCATTCGTTTGGCACTCTGGCATCGAGTCCAGAGCTCGCTTCGGTCGTCGAGCGTCACCGCCCGCGTAACTTATAGGGAATGCTCCAAATCGAAGAGATCCCGAGCGCGTGGCGGAATTCGCCAGTTTCGGAGGTTCCGCCAGGCGAGCTCGTCCTCGTCACCGACTTCGACGGCACCCTGGCCGAGATCGTTCCGGATCCCAACGACTCGGGTGCGCTGCCTGAAGCCCTCGAGGCGCTCAGCCGGCTCGTCCGCCTACTCGCCGACGTCATCGTGCTGAGCAGCCGCACTCCCGAACAGCTCGAAAAGCTCGTTCCGATATCCGGTGTCCGGCTCATAGGTGACAGCGGCCGGGCGATCCCGCGACACGCGCAGAGAGAAACGCTCGAACGATTCAATGCGGACGTCGCCGTGGTGCTCGAGCGGATTCCGGGCGCGTGGCTCGAGGTCAAGCCGTCGAGCAGCGCGATCCACCATCGCAAGACCGAGCTGAGCGGTGAAGAGATGCTGGCGCTCATCCAGCCCCTGCTCGAAGGAAGGCGCCTGGTCGCGGATCTCGGACGGAAAGTGATCGAGGTCCACGCTCCCAATGCCGGGAAGGGCACCGCGCTGGCGGCATTGATCCCGGCCGAAGATCCCGGCGGAGTCGTCTGTTTCGGCGACGACGAAAACGATCGATCGATGTTCGATTACGTGAGCTCGCTCGAAACCCCGCACATGTGCGTCGGCGTGACCTCGCCGGAAGCGCCGCGCGGCCTGTTCGATCGTTGCGACCTGGTGGTCTCCGGGCCGGAAGAGGCAGTGGCTCTTCTCAACGAGATCGTCGAGTGGGCCGAGTCGGCCACATGAAGCAGGAGCCGAAGAAGGCACCACCGGCTTTGCTCCTCCGGTGGGAGGCCCTCGACACCTGGAAGCAGCTGGCGATCTCTTTTCCTGTGTTTGCGATCGTCACGTTCCTGATCAATATCGGGCCCTTCTACCAGCCAGTGCCGCGCTCGATTCTCTACGGCCTGTTCGAGGGCGCCGTGTTGAGCGGGCTGTTGGCGGTAGTGTCCAGGAGCGAACGCGCGAAGCGCTGAGCTTTCTTTGGCGCCAATTACGTCGTTTTGGCGCCAAATCGACCTCTCGCTAGCGCCTACTCCGTGGTTTTGGCGCCAACTGCACCTAGTTCAGGGCGAGGCGATTCAACCTGTAACCGGGCGCTCTGGCCCGGGCCGACCAGATCTCGCAGGTCCTGCACCTGGTTGCTGATCCACCGCGCGATATCGTTGGCGCGCACGACCTCCCGCGCGGCCTCGTTCCTGCGGTGACGCTCTTCAGGCGCCATCGTGAGGCCTGCATATAGCGCTGCGGCGGTGGCCTCGACGTCGAAGGGATTGATCGACAGCACGTGCTCCCGCAGCTCCTCGTGTGCGCCGGCGTTCTCCGACAGCACGATCACCCCGTCGTGTTGGTTGACCAGCGCACCCTCTTTCACCACGAGATTCAGCCCGTCGTAAACCGGGTTCACGAGCAGCACGTCGAAGTTCTTCAACGCGGCGATGGCTTTGCGCTCGCTTTCGGCGATCTCGAGCCGGATGGGCACCCACTCGTACTCACCGAATTTCTGGCCGAACTCACTGTTGATCCGGCCCGCGGACTGGCGGATCTGGCGAAGGTAGCGGCTGTAAACAGCGACGTCCTGCCGCGACGGCTGTAGAAAGGCCCAGAACTGGACCTTGCCGCGCAGCTCCGGGTGATACCGCAGCAGCTTCTCGTACGCGATGAATCCCCGCACGATGTTTTTGGACGGATCTGTGCGGTCGATGCGCGCGATCAGATATTGAGGACGCCAATGCGAGAGGTCGTGCTCCTGCCGCTTGACGCCCCGCGATTCGGCAAGGCGCATGGTCCTCTGAACGTCGACCGAGATCGGGTAGTGCCGCGCGTAGATCACGCGTCCGCCCGACACCACTGCCCGCTCGCGCTCATCGACCTGAAGGCCTCCGTTCTCCTCGCAGGTCAACAGAAAGTTTCGGACGTCGAGGCTTGACTGGAAGCCGACGATGTCGCAACCAAGGATGCCCTCCAGGATCGCGTCACGCATTTCCTTGGGCAGCACCTTCCAGTACTGAGGGGTCGGCCACGGCACGTGCACGAAGAGCTGGATCACCGATGTCGGGAGCTCCTTTCTCACCATCTGCGGCACGAGATACAGCTGGTAGTCGTGAACCAGGACCAATGGTCGTTTCGTTGCTGCGCGAGAGACTTCCACGACCCTGGCGGCCATCAGCCGGTTCACCTCGACGTATCCCTCTTTCCAGGCCTGGTGTATGCGATCGTCGATGACCGGCTCGTTGCCGAGGTCCCACAGGTAGTGCTGGATGAACCACAGCACCGGGTTGGCGATCACCCCGTAGTACATGTCGTACTGCTCGCGCGTCGGCGTTGCGTAATGGAGCCGGCCGTTCGAGTTCGGCAAGGTCACCGGCGCTGACACCCCGTTCTTTTGCGCCAGCGCGCGCTCCTCGTCGGTGCGCGCGCACGCCACCCAGTCCGCCCCTGTCGCGTCGGCCATCGTGAGCAGTGCTGTGATCACGCCACCGGCCCCGCGTGTGAACCCGCCGTCGGGCTTGGGCTCATGAGGCGCTCGGTTGCTGACCAGCACAGGGGAGTAGTCGGGGAGCGTGCGCGTCACGTACGCGCGCAGCGGTGACCCTCGGACTTCTTTTCGTCGGTCGCCCAAGGTTAGCTCTGCGCGCTCGCCCTCACCAACACCGAACGGTCGACAGGCACGTCACGCACGCGTATCCCGGTCGCGCGCGCCAGCGCATTGGTCAGCGCCGCAGGGCCGGGGATCGCCGGCGGCTCTCCGACACCTTTGGCGCCGAGCGGTCCGACCGGTGACGGAACCTCGATCAGCTCGACGTCTATGTCCGGCAGCTGGTCTGCGGTCGGCAGCTCATAGTCGAGGAAGGAGCCACTCCGCAGCTGTCCTTCCGCGTCGTAGGCGAGCTGCTCGCCAAGCGCGCGCCCCAACGACTGCACGGCGCCGCCGTGCACCTGGGCCCGCACCTCGGGCGGGTTGATCGCGCGCCCGACATCCTGGATCGCGGCGTACCCGATCACCTGAAAGGCTCCGGTCTCCGGGTCGGTGCGCACCCGGGCGATGTGAACTGTGAACGCGGGCGATGCCCGCTCCACCGCAGAGCGGCCCATCGCCTGTATCGGCCGGTGGCGACCCATGAACTCAGTGCTGAGCGCGACGAGTTTCGTGATCTCGACAAAGCGGTCCGGCACGCCCTTCACAGTGACCCGCCCGTCGACAATTTCGAGGTCTTCGGGCGCAGCCTCGAGCTCCTCGGTGGCGATCTCCAGAAGCTGCCGCCTCGCTTCGAGCGCCGCTTCGTAAACCGCACCGCCCAGGCTGTAGGTCGACTGGCTGCCGGCCGCTGTCGGCCCGTGAGGCGCGACTGAGGTGTCGCCGACGTCGACGCGAACTTTCTCGGCTGAGATTCCGAATGCCTCGGCCGCGATCATGGCGAGCCCCGTCGAGGAGCCGCTGATATCGGGCGTTCCTATCAGTACCGATACGGTGCCGTCGGGCTCGACCCGGCAGCCCGCCGCCGCCGGCGAGCGTGCGCCGCCCCAGGATCCGAGCGCGACGCCCACTCCTTCATCAGGGCCCAGGGGAGCCGTGTAGAGCCGATGGCGACGTGCCGCCTCCAGGACCTCGACCATCCCGATCCGCGGCCAGGGTCTTTCGTCAGCGGCCAGGTCGCCTTCGCGCGAGGCGTTGTGCAGGCGGAGCTCGATTGGATCCATCCCGAGCTTTACTGCAAGCTCGTCCATCGCCGACTCCAGCGCGAAGTAGGCCTGCGGCCCTCCCGGTGCGCGGTACGCGTCGACGGGCGTCTTGTTGGTCGCGACCTCGTAGCCGACCAGGTCGAAGTTGGGGATGCGATACGTGCCGCCGAGGAACATGCCCGTGAGGCCGGCATGCCAGCCGCCGGTGGCCCCGTTGTCGTAGTCGTAGCGTGCGCGCAGCGCGACGAGGGTTCCGTCACGCTTGGCGCCGAGCTCGATGTCGAATCGCGCCGCCGGTGCCGGTCGGCCCACCACGAACTCCTGCTGACGGGTGAGAGACAGCCGTAACGGGCGCTTGACCTTGCGTGCAAGCAGGACAAGAAGGGGCTCGAGCAGGATCACTTTCCCACCGAAGCCGCCACCAACCGCCATCGGGATGACCCGGACTTCGTGCGGCGCCGCGTCCAGCAGTTTGGCAATCTCGTCGCGGAGGGCGAACGGGCCTTGTGTCGGCGCCCAGATGGTCACGCCACCGTCCGGCTCGGGCCTCACCACGGTGACATGCGGCTCGATGAACGATTGGTGGACGCCGGCGAGACGATAGGTCGCCTTGACGATTGCATCGGCACCGGCAAGGCCGGCGGCCGCATCGCCGCGCTTGAACGTGGCGACCGCGCTCACGTTGCGGGGCCGCTTGACGGGTTCGGATTCCGCATCGGTCGCGGCGCCGTGCATCGAGGCGTCGGCTTCGGAGCCTTCGCTGCCGGCCTCCAGCACCTCTGGGGCGCCTTCCAACATGGCCTCATCGGGACCGGCGACGACCGGAAGCGGGTCGTAATCGACCTCGACAAGCGAAGCTGCGTCCCAGGCGGCGGCCTCGGTTTCGG
>Ga0209117_1000463_pt1 | contig 16997 bp, 16 predicted proteins | sample BlaSpr_A8_OM2_M2_FD_187978 | JGI IMG/M metagenome (GOLD analysis project Ga0209117, IMG submission 187978) | Forest soil microbial communities from Thunder Bay, Ontario, Canada - Black Spruce, Ontario site 2_A8_OM2_M2 (SPAdes) (version 2) | ecosystem: Environmental > Terrestrial > Soil > Boreal...
GGAGCCCGAGGACGAGGCAAGTTTGCTGCTAGACCTGCTTGCGCACCCGACTCGCGATCATGTCTTCACGCGTTCTCTTGTGGCCGCGGCCGAGCTGATGCGCTCGATCTGAGAGTGCAGTTGCTTCCCACTTATGGGTGAGTGACCACTCCGCCGTTGGCCCAAGACAGATCTCCCCGCCTGGTTATCCGGCCACGACTGTGATGGGACAGCGCACCCCGGGGGTACGTCCGAGCCCGCCGTCACACGTGAGGAGCGCGCAACCGAGCTCTTCGGCCAAAGCGACGTAGGAGGCGTCGTCCGCGGACAGGTTCTCTCTGAGCTGCCAGATGCGCTCAATCATTCCAATGACGGGGTAGCGTGTCAGGCCCAGCCGGCGCCAGACCTCGAGCGCCCGCCAGGCGGCGGACGCTGAGAGGTCCCTATTGATGACACGGCGGCGGAAGGCGCTGGCCACCTCGGAGTCAACGAGGTGGGGCGCATGGAGCTGGTCCGATGCCAGCGCGATGCGGGCGGGGCCGGCGTTAAGGAGGGCAGCCACGACCGCCGACGCGTCGACGACGATCATCGCTCTGCGCGCTCGGCCTCGAGGTCAGCAACGATGCGAGCAGCGTCGACGTCGAGGTGAGGCAGCCCCGCCAGCAACGCTGGATTGTCTGCGCGCTTCGACAGCTCGGTCAACTCCCGCACCACAACCGCGTTGACCGATGCTCCTTCGCGAGCGGCGAGGCGCTGCAGGCGTTCGACCACGGCTTCGGGGACGTTGCGGAGGTAGAGGGTTGCCATGTCGCAGTATGCTAGCAGGTTGCTGGCAGTGTGCAAGCAGCGGCGTAGCGGCGTCCGCAAGGCTCGACCAAGGTCACTTAGAGGCCTTGACCGCAATGTAGGAGAACTTGTCCTACAATGGCGGAATGAAGCAAATCGGCATGCGCGAGCTGAACCAGCATGCGTCGAGAGTGATCGATCGTGTCCGCAACGGAGAGGTGATCGAGGTGACCGATCGGGGTAAGCCGGTCGCCAGAGTCGTGCCCATAACGGACAGTCCGGGGCTGCTCGGGCGCCTGGTTCAAGAAGGCCGAGCTGTGCCTCCTGAGGCGAGGGGGAAGATACCGATGCCGCCAGTCACCGGCGATGCGAGCCGCTCCGCCTCGGACGAGGTTGCCGACGGGCGCCTCCACGAACGCTGGTGATCTACGTCGACTCGGCTGCCTTGGTCAAGCTGATTCGACGCGAACACGCCACGCCCGAGCTCGTCGAGTGGCTCAACGAGCGATCTGGCACTGCCCTGGTCTGCTCGGTTCTCGCGGAGGTGGAGGTCCCCCGTGCCATTCGCAGGGTTGCGCCGGATGCATTGCCGGCTGTACCGGCAACGCTTGCGCGTCTTTATCGGTTGGAGATCGATGCGACCGTACGCAGCACTGCCGCAGCCTTGGCCGAGCCCAGTCTGCGCACCCTGGATGCGATCCACGTGGCGACAGCTGTCGGTCTGGGAGCCGATCTGCAAGCCTTCGTCAGCTACGACGAGCGCCTGCTTCAGACCGCCGGGGGACTAGGTCTGCCGGTAGTGAGCCCAGGGGCCTGACGACCGCCTCAAGCGCGCTTTGTCAGGTCTTGTCAGGCGCCGTTGTAGCCTGGGTTCTCGTAGACGAAAGCGCCGATGCGCTTGACATCTCCATGCCGTAGTGGTGCCTTTGGAATAGAAGCCGATGTCCACGGGTGTCAGGATCACCTCAGCAGGATGGCCGGAGGGCCTTTTGCGCTTTGGCGAAGCGACCGAGTTACCTACAGCAGACTCTCGATCTCGGTACACAGATCGCTCAGGTTGCGCCGGTATTTGTCCAGCCTCGGCTGGTTCTTTGAACCGGGATGGAAGTCGAACACGTAGTGGGATCCGCCAGGCCGCGCAAACTGGAGGAGCTCATTTGACGGGAAAACCAGGCACTCTTCGTGAAATCGGCGCTCAAGGGGCATCCAGGCAACGACAGTGAAGTAGGTCGTGGGCGCAGGTCGAAAGCTTGACATGTGGATGTCGACAGACCTGTTCGGACGTACTGCGTCGACGCTCACAGTCTTGATCTGGAGTCCAACAACATGGCCGTTCTTCAGGTGTCGCACGGCGAGCTCCACGGTCTCGGAGTCGGGAAATGGCCGGAACAGGTTCAGATGCTCCGCTTCGGCCAGGCGGCGCACGACCTCTGACTCGCCCAAGAAACCCAGGGGGCCGCGATTCAGCCGCGGACGCTCTTCGGTAATTGCCAGAGCTGTCAACCCGAGAGACACACCAAATTTCTCTACCAGTCGATCCGATGGCACCAGCCATGGCCGCCAACGGCTTTTCGACTGAGGATTCACGCTGAACGACATCGAGTATTTGGACGCGCCGTTTGCGGTCGTACGGAGCGCAAGGCGCCGGAAGTCCGGGGTTGGGACCGCGAGCATTGTGGGCCCGAGACCGCCCTCGACGACCTCGCCACCGATGATCACAACGAGATCGTCAGTGATGCTCTCTGCCGCGACTACGAGCTGTACCTCGCGGGCGATCAGTGACGAGCGTCCCTTGGCCTGCGCAGGGATGTAGGCGCCATCGGACAGCCTGTGAAGCAGCGCGTCGACTCCCCGATCCAGCAGCGGGCGAAACACATGAAGGTGTCCTCGCGACTGCTCAGTGAGCAACGCCCAAACCCGATCCTCGAACACCGAGCCCGAGGCGCTCGCCTCGCCGCGCGTCCAAGGCCCCTCCATGATTAGGGTGTCAGTATGGGCGCGCCAGAATCTCAGAGCTTCACGGTCCTCGAGTCAGCAGAGGACGTCGCGGCAGCAGCCGCGGCCTCGATCTCCGAGGCTCTCTGGAAAGGCGCCAGGACTCTCGTCCTGGCCGGCGGCACAACCCCCAGACGCTGCTACGAGCTCCTGTCCGGGATGGAGATCGAATGGGGCCGCGTCAGTGTGCTGTTCGGCGACGAGCGATGCGTCCGCCCCGACCATCCTGAGAGCAACTACCGCATGGCCCGCGAGGTTCTGCTGAACAGGGCCGCCCCTGCCACCGTGTACCGCATGCCCGCCGAGCTGGGGCCGGACGAGGGCGCAAAGCTGTACGAGCATGTGGTTGCGGCAGTGTCGCCATTGGATCTTGTGACCCTGGGAGTGGGGGAGGACGGGCACACGGCGTCTCTGTTCCCAGGCCACCCCGCGCTCAAGGCCGAGGGCCTCGTGACCGGCATCCACGACTCGCCCAAGCCCCCTCCGGAGAGAGTGACTCTCACCCTCAACACACTTCTGGCTGCCCGGACCGTGATCATCCTCGCCACCGGCGAGGGCAAGGCAGAGGCGGTCGCCCGAGCCAAACGGGGCGAGGTGCCATCGGGGATGATTGCGGGCGCACGATGGTTGATCGACCGGGCCGCAGCGGGGCAGTGAGAAGGATCGAGATAGTTCCTTCGATCCTGTCGGCCGACGTGGGCCGGTTGGCCGAACAGGTGAAAGAGGCCGAGGAAGCCGGTGCGGACCGGATCCAGGTGGACGTGATGGACGGCCATTTCGTCCCCAACCTCACGTTCGGACCCTTGGTGGTGGAAGCGGTACGCCGCGCGACCAGGCTCCCGATCGAGGTGCATCTGATGATCGAGCGCCCAGAGCTCTTCCTCGAGGCGTTTGCCAAGTCGGGGGCGACATTGATCGAAGTGCAGGTCGAGGCGACGACATCGCTGTACCGAACGGTGCAGTCGATCAAAGAGCTCGGCTGTAAGGCGGGCGTCGCCATCAACCCCGCGACTCCGCTCGAGCACCTCCGAGAGATCCTGCCGTACGTCGACCTGGTCAACGTGATGACGGTCGAGCCAGGCTTCGGGGGCCAGAAGTTCATCGCGCACAGCCCCGGGAAGATCAGCCGCCTGCGAGCCATGGATCCAGGTATGGAGATCGAGGTGGACGGCGGCGTCGACGCCAAGACCGCGCCGCTTGCGGTCAGCGCGGGCGCGACGGTGCTCGTCGCGGGCAGCTCGGTGTTCGGTTTCAAGCAGGGCGTGGCGGCGGGGATCAAAGCAATCAGAAACGCCGTTGTCTGAGGAATACAAAAGGGCAGCCGCCGAAAAGGCGCTGGAGCTCGTGCAGGACGGAATGCTGCTCGGGCTGGGCAGCGGCTCCACGGCGAGGTACTTCACCGAAGGGGTGGGCCGGCTGGTCGCGGGAGGGATGAACCTCCGGTGTGTGCCGACCTCGCGCGCCACCGCCGAACTGGCCGCCGCCAACGGAATCACGATCGTCCAGGAGCTTGTTGGCCAGATCGACCTCGCGGTGGATGGCGCCGATGAGGTGGACCCTGCGCTCAACCTGATCAAAGGGCGCGGAGGCGCGCTGTTCCGCGAAAAGATCGTGGCAGCGGCGGCGAAGCGTTTCATCGTAGTGGTGGACGAATCGAAGTTGGTCAAGCAGCTTGGCGTTGCTGAGCTGCCGGTAGAAGTGCTGCCGTTCTTGTGGCGCACTACCGCGGAACGGTTGATCGCGCTTGGGGTGAGCTTGACGGTGCGAGGTGGGGAAGAGGCTCCTTTCATCACCGACAACGGCAACCTGATCCTCAACCTGATGGTCGAGGGCGGAATCAAAGATGCAGCGAGCTTCGGCGACGCGGTGAAGAAGACGATCGGCGTCGTCGAGCACGGCCTGTTCGTCGGCCTGACCGATACGTGCATCGTCGCGGGCCCAGAAGGCCCGAAGATGATCGGCCGCCTTTCCAGTGGCGTCGGGTGATTAGCGCCCACTCACCTGGCAGGCTCTAAACGGCCGCCACTAGACTTTCTTTCGCGGGACGGGTGGCCGAGTCCGGTCGAAGGCGCAGCACTGGAAATGCTGTACAGCCGCAAGGCTGTCTTGGGTTCAAATCCCAACCCGTCCGCCAAAATGTTGCCTCGAGCCGACTATTTGGCTCAAGCGCGGCCACGGTTACGCAATTGCATTGACTGGAACCTCTCGCATCGTGAGCTTTCTCAAGTGGCTGCCACCAACTGCAGCCATCGTCTACGCGATCGAGGTAGCGCGGAAGCTGCCGGACATCGTGGATCAGCTGACCTGGAACGCCGACTACGTGTCGGCGATGACTCTTGCCCAATCCATTGGCGCGGGCGGCAAGTCAGCCCACGCGATCATCATCCAGATCGGCTACTTCTGGTTCGACCTGGCCGTGAGTCCGCTGCCGTTTCATCGATTCATCTGGTTGTACGCGCCTTACGCGATGGCTCTTTTGGCCCTGTTACTGCTCGTGTGGGTAGCGGGCCGGCTCGCCGGCCGGTTCGCCGCGATGCTCACTGCCGCGCTCGCGCTGGCGGCGTCACCACTGGTCTTGAGTACCCAGGCGGCGCAGGCGTATCACGGCACTACTTGGTTCGGCACGGCGCTGCTCGCCGCGTTCCTTTGCTGGCTGCACACAAGCCGGCCCGGGCGGATCGCCACCGTGGCAGTCGCGGTGGTGGTGGCTGCCCTGGTCGGTTTCGCGACCGCCACCGACCCGCTCCTCGGCCCGACGGGCGACGCCCCTTTCGTGGCGGCTCTCTTCATTGTGTGGCTCGCCCGCCGGAGAGAGGTCGAGAAGCGCGCGCTCGTGACCGGCCTGGGCGCTATGGCCGGCGCGGGCCTGGTGGCCGTGGGAATCGTGCTGGCCGACCGCGCGCTGGGCTACACGTCGTCGTTTCCACGAGGGCTGACTCATTTCGTCCCGCGCGAGCACCTGGCCCTGCACATGCAGCAGCTCGCGAGCGGCCTGTTCGAGGTCGCCGGCATGCCCCGCGGAGGTTCGGCCCTCGGGATCGTCCTCGGGCTTCTCCTGGTCACTGGCGTCCTGTTTCCGATCATCTGGCTCGTCCGCTCAATCCGCGGCCCGATGCGCGCGCCGCTGCTGGCAGTGCTCACCTTCTGGTCGGCATCGGCAGTATTCCTGTCCGCCGCCTTCGTCTTCAGCGACGTGCCGTCGGACTTCCTCGAGAACTCCGCCCGCTACCTGGTGCCGGTGTTCTACGTCGCGGCGGCGACCGTTCCGCTCTGGGCGGCGGCGAAGCCTCGGCGGCTTGTGGCGATCGCGGTGCCGGCCTGTGTCTTCATCCTCGGCAACGCCATCGCGGTGGAGTACGACGCAAGTACCGGCGCTTTCGAGAATTCCTTCAGCGTGGAGCTACCGGGGGTGATTTCCTTGCTTGAGCAGCGCGGGCTTACGCACGGCTACGCGGCCTACGACGAAGCTTCACCGATGACCCTCAAGAGCGACTTCCGGATCCAGGTGCGTCCGGTGACCGAGCTGTTCGTGAACGACACCGAGAAGTGCTCGCAGCCGATCTGCCCGTATGCGTACAACAGCGTCAGCGACTGGTACACGAGCGGCAGCGGACCGACTTTCATCCTCGTCGATCCCGAGATGGTGAGGCTCGGACAGCCCCCACCCGACACGCTCGAGGCCCCGATCGAGGTGCTGCATGCGGGCAGATTCGCGATCTACGTGTACGCCGACGATGTCGCGATGCACATGGGGATACCCCCAAAGTTCACCCGACCGTTGTTCTGATCGGGCCGGTGCCGGATAACGCAACTAACCGAGCGCCGGCGGAAAGGGTCCCCAGTAGTGCCATGCGAGCGGCCAATCCGCGCTGAGGTGGCGCTGTAAGTCAAAGACGGACAGCGATCTGGAGCCGTACCTCTGGAACACGATGTGATTCGCATCAAGCCAGCCGAAAACGTAGCCCGACTCCGAGAGCAGATCGTCTGGCCCGCCGCCGATGATTCGAATGTGCTCACCGCCCCCGACGGCGACGCGAGTTGCGTCTGGCGACATCGCGACGAGGTACGGATAGGGCGAAGGCACCGCCGCAGGTGCGTTGAAGGCGCTTCCATCCCAGCGCTGGAACGTAGGCCCTCCCTGAACGTGCCAGCAGACGGCTCCTAACGGCCCAGGGGGACCCATTGGCCCCACGCTGTTGTCGCACAGGCTGGCGAGCCGCGTGCCGGTTTGCGGGTCGGCGACATGGTAGGACGAGGCGTTGTAAGGATTGATGATCGGCGATGAGCAGCAGGCAATCGTGCTGACCGCGATCACCAGGCGTCCATCCTTCCAGCCGACAGGAAACTCCACCACACTCGTCGAGGCAAAGATCTCCACGTGGTGTCCGCCGCCGACCAGGTCCTCGACGTACATCCGCATCCCTATGTATTTGGGGAAGGCGGCCACCCACTCTCCTGGGGGCGCGTATTTGAGGATCGAAACGGCGATTCGCTTGTCGTCGGGGCTCACGGCGAAGACGGCTTGGTCGGAGGCGCCGGCGGGTATTGACGTCACCGATCCGCTGTTGCCATTCGCATCGAGGAAACGGACCTCGGTTCTGTTGTTCAAGTAGTAGAGCCGAGTAAGCGACGCGCTGGTCCAAGGCGCTGCAGCGTTCGGCTGCACTATCGGTGGGTCGGCAGTTGCTTGAGCGATAGTTGCGCCATCGGTGCCGACTATGGCGACATCCCACTTGATGCCGGAAAACCCCGTCACGACGGCGAACACGCCTGACCGTGGTGGAACAGCCGGCGCTGGTGCGGTTCGAGGAGCTGACGCGGTGATGGTCCGCGAAGGCACTGTGGTCGACTCGACTCCAGTGCAGGCTGTCAGGAGGATCAGTAGAAGAATGCAGCGTCGCATCACCTGAGAGAACGGGCCGAATCTACCTCAGTTACGGACAAATTGGACAGGGGGCCTAAAGCGCAACTCAGGTTTGTACCGAGTAAGCCCCGTCCGACCAATCGAGGAACCGTTTCAGTCCGTCCCGCAGGGTCACGACCGGTTCGAACCCAAGTTGCATTCGTGCCTTCGTGATATCAGGACACCGCCGATTTGGCTCATCGGCCGGATAGCTGTCCGGATATTCGATGATCCGGTGTGCCAAGGCTCGTCCGAGCAGAGTTTCGATTTCCTTGACCAGATCCAACATCGACACTTCGGGAACTGGATTGCCAATGTTGTACGCCTCGCCCGGCACGCCCCTCAGCATCGTGAGCAGGAACCCGACCATGGCGTCCGTCACATAACAGAAGGTGCGCGTCTGCTTGCCAGTGCCGTAAACGTTGAGAGGCAGACCCGCCTTGATCTGACCGGCGAAGTTGGCCAACACGCGGTAGTCCGTCTGCTGCATTCCGGGTCCATAAACATTGAAAGGCCTGATTTGATTCGTAGAGGTCCCGAAGCGCTCGTGGTAGATGTAACAAAGAGTCTCTCCCAACCGCTTGCTTTCGTCATAGCAAGCTCGAGGACCAAGGCAAGCAACATTGCCGCGATAGCTTTCTGGAGTTGGGACGTGCCTGGGGTCCGGATCACCATAGATCTCGCTGGAACTGAAGAAGGTGAAGCGGGCATGCCACTTGGTAGCAAGGTCGAGCAGATTTCTTGTTCCGGTAGTCGCGACGGAGAGAGTCTCCAAAGGGTAGGCGCGGTAGTAGAAAGGACTGGCAATCCCGGCCGCCTGGACAACGAAATGGACTGCCTCATCAAGAGTGAGGGGTACAGTCACGTCGTGGCGCATCATGCGGATCAAGGGGTCGGCGTTTGGAACTTCCGGCCGCTCTGAGCTGGTGATGAAGTTGTCAACCGCAATCACCCGACAAGGCGTGCTCAAGACCTTCTCATTGAGGTGGCGAAAAACCGCCATGAAGTAGCGTCCAAGGAAACCGCCCGCCCCGGCCAGGAGCACCGTCTTGCCGGAAAACCCCTGCTCGGCTCCATCGAGTCCAGCAACGATCTGCTCGATATCGGAGTCGACCACCGTGGAAGAGGTCATTTTCATGGTCAGTACACCGCGAGCTGGGGCAGTGGGACTATGAAGTGTCCCCCCGTTGACGTGTAGTTCGAATGCGACGCCATGATGGGCTGGGCGAAGTTCCAGGCGAGCAGCAGGAGATAGTCCGGATGGCGCTCCTCGAGCACGGCGGGAGACAGGACTGGGATGTGCTGACCTGGTGTGAACAGGCCTTGTTTCAACGGGCTGTCGTCGACTATGAAGTCGAGGACGTCATTACCCAGTTGAAAGTGATGCAGAAGAGTGGTCGCCTTGGCGGGAGCTCCAAAGCCGGCGATTCCCGCCCCTTCGGCTTTCAGCCGAGTGAGCAACCGCCGCAGCTCCTCCTTGAGGTTGTCGATGTTTGCGGCAAATGACTTGAAGGTCGCCGGGAGGTCGAGCTTAAGACGCGATTCAAGGTCGAGCATCTCTGGGACCGAGGGCTGGACACCTCGCGCAGCTCCCGCAGGTTGAGCGAAGCCACGAATCGAGCCTCCGTGAGACGGCACTCGAACTACATCGATCAACTCCATTTCGTTGGCGGCGAAAAACTTCACCAAAGGCCGGACGCTGTGGTACGAGAGATGTTCGTGGTAGATCGTGTCAAAGAGGGTCTTCTCGTAAACGTCCACAAGATATGAGACCTCAAAAACAAACACCCCGTCGGGGGACAGCAGAGCGCGCACACCATCAACGACTCCACGCAAGTCATCGACATGCGCGAAAACATTGTTTGCTGTGATCACGCGGGCGGGGCCTCGGGAAGTGCAGATGTCGCGGGCCATGGCAGGTGTGAAGAATTCGGCGAGGGTTTCGATACCCGATTCGGAAGCTGCTTTGGCAATGGCTTTAGCAGGATCGATCCCGAGCACTCTGCACCCCGCGGCTTGAAAAAACCGAAGAAGCGTTCCATCGTTCGAGCCAATATCGACCACCAGGTCTCCGCGCTTGATATCGAGGCGCTCCATGACGTCGGCTGCGTATCTCTTGAAGTGGTCGACGAACACCGGTGAGGTCCCCGAAACGTAGACGTATTCCTCGAAGAGTAGCCGAGGATCCACGACATCCATGAGCTGAACATGGCTGCAGTCACCGCACATGGCGACTTCTAGCGGAAATTTCTCTTGGACTACGTCCAATCGATCGCGTGTGACGAAGCTGTTGGCGGGCGGAGATGGCTCGAGAGAGAGCACCTTCTCCAGCAACGTCGAATCGCAGAGCCGGCACGATCTCCGCCTGCGACAAGCACCTTCAGGCATGTGCTGTACTCAGGGATTGTGCAGCGCGATGCGAACGACGTCCGCTTCGTAGGACTCTTGATCTCGCGGGTTCCGACCCAAAGTGAGGAAGACCGTGTCTTCGGGAAACACCATGGTGTGGTCCGTCATCGGAGGCGTGAAGAACATCTGGCCAGCCGTCACCAGGACACGCTCGGGCTCTTGTGAGCTACCCGTGGGACGGTGAAAGTATTCGATCGATCCAGAGACGATGTAGCAGTAGTGCCAGTCGGTGCGGTGATAGTGGTTCGCCCGCACCGCGCCCTTTCTCGAAGAGATCAGGACTGCGCTCTGTATTGGCGCATCGACGAGCGGCTGAATCGCCCCTCGGGCATCAGAGAATGCGGCACTCAGTGGAACCAATACACCGGTCGGCCACGCCGCGCTTTCATCGGCGGTCACCGGTTTAATGACACGATCTCCCAAACGTTAGTGGTACTCCTGCAGCAACGAATTGGCCTTCGGCCCGCGTAGGTTAGGCATGATAGGTCATCGTTCAACTCTCGAGCTTGGCCTGATCGGTGCCGGGCGTTGGGGCTCCAATTACGTCCGGACGATCCAGGCCGCGCCGGACGCCGTCCTGACCCGAATCTCCACCAAGCGTTCCGATGTATCCACGCTGGTCGGTCCGGAATGTCGTGTGGATCGGCGCTGGCGATCTCTCATTGAGGCGGGGGACGTAGACGGAGTGATCATCGCGACCCCTCCTCGGCTCCATTTCCGGATGGCTCACTACGCGCTGTCACACGACATCCCGGTCCTGGTGGAAAAGCCTCTGACGATGAACGTCCGCCAAGCCCGGACTCTTGGTGCGCTCGCCTTGGAACGCGGCGTCCCATTGCTGGTCGACCATGTCTATCTGTATCACCCGGCCTATCGTGTCCTCCGCAACGAACTAAGCGGGAAGGGCCCTTTTTGGATTGAATCCAGCGCCGGCAATGACGGCCCGCATCGACCCGATGCCTCGGTCCTGTGGGACTACGGTCCGCACGATGTCGCAATGTGCGTGGATCTCGTGGGAGAGACTCCCACACATGTCAGCGCAAGAAGACTCGACCGCAAAGCGATTGGGGCGGGCGTTGCCGAAACCCTCCAGATTCATTTGGAGTTCTCATCGGGTGACACAGCCGAAGTCAGCCTAAGCAACCAGCTTCGCAATCGAACCCGGCGATTATCCGTTCGCACCGGCTCCGAGCTGCTGGTATTCGACGACACTGTCGAGACCAAGCTATATCGCGAGCGGGTCGGCAATTCCGGACGGCGTGAGCCGATCCCTTATGTCGCCGAGCCACCTCTTACAGTCGCGGTACGCGAATTCGGCGAGGCAATATTGAGGCGACGCCCAAATCTAAAGGACACGAATTTCGCGACAGACGTCGTGGCGGTACTGGCTCGCTGCGCAGCTGCACTGCGGCCGGCTGCGAGCCATGTTCCCAGCGACTTCGAATCCTGACGGCGCAGGTCACATCGCCGGGCGACGACCAGTGTGCCCACCTGGAGGGAACACCCCGGAGGCTGGGAGGCTACCCTCACCCAATCTTGGACCAGCCAGCGCCTAGCCCGGTGACTCCCCGAACGATGCCCAATCTGAAGCGGGTAGTCTGGTCTGCAGCGCTGGCGATCGTGGCTCTGGCCGCTGTGATCCGCCTGTACGGCGTGAATTCACGGAGCCTGTGGCTGGACGAGGTCCTGAGCTCGCAGGCGACCGCCTACAACAGCCTTGGCGACCTGATGTCGTGGGTGAAGTCGTGGCTGGATCAGATGCCGGCCTATCCACTTATGACGTGGCTGCTGCGCGGGTTTGGCAACGGAGAGGTTGTTCTGAGAATGCCGTCCGTCTTGGCCGGGATTGTCGCCGTCCTTGCCATTTTCATGCTCGCCAAAAGCCTCTTCGGACCAACGGTCGGCCTGACCTCCGCTGCCATCCTCGCAGTCCTTCCCTTTGCGGTCTGGTTCTCGCAGGAGGCGCGTACCTACGCGCTCTTCATGCTCGTGACCATCCTGCAGATGCTGTTCTTGCACCGAGCCAGGTCAGGTGACAGGCTGATCGATTGGGCGGCCTTCAGCGCTTGTACGGTGCTGAATCTCTACACGCACTACCTCGCCATAACGGTGACCGCCGCCGCCTACCTCTATCTGGCGATCGGTCTGACCGCGGACGCGATCGGCAGGAAGTTGGCAATCCGCCAAGGACTTCGCGCAACGGCTAGTGCCGCCGTCGTGCTGCTCGCGTACCTACCCTGGCTGCGTCTGCTGCGGACGTTTCTTCTGTCGGGGAATACTGCCCTGTCGCGATACCAGGGCATTTCAGGCGGCTGGAGCCTGGGTCAACTAAAGATGCTCCTGGAATCGGTCAGCTTCTGGGGGTTGCTTCTTGCCGCGCTGGCGATAGGGCTCATCGCCCTGGTTCTGCGCCTACGCCGCAATCGAGATGAAGGCCTCCTGATATTGCTGTGGCTCGGGCTGCCACTAGCAGGCCTCCTGATTGTGCTGCGCACCTCGACCCTGTACCTGTCGCCGCGCTACTTCAGCTTTCTCATACCTGCCGCCGTGATCACTGCAGCGCTCGGAATCGAAGCCACCGCCAGATTCGTCTATCGCGCCGCCGGACGCTTCAGGCGCTCGCGCCCAGCCCGGCTGGAGGCGATTCTGAGCGCCGCCCTGGCTGCCCTTGTCGTCATCAGCATCGTGCCTGCTCTAGCAGCCCCACAGCCTCAACCACATCAGGACTATCGAGGCGCCGTTGACTATTTGATCGCACACAGTCCGCCCAACTCGATGGTGCTGGCTCTCGGCCAGAACAGTCCGTGGGTCGTGCTGGGCTTCAGCTACTACTTCCAGCGAAAGGGATCGGACATCGCCCTGGTCGATGGCGGCACCGTGGACAACCTGGCGGCGAAACAACTGGCTGATCTCAAGGGCACCGTGTGGGCGGCGCTGACGTTCGCGTCGGCCGAGGAACAAGCATCGGCCCGAGCAAGCGGCCTGGTCGTCAACTCGACCTTCGAGACCATTTTGCTTGTGCGAAACGAGACGAACCTGGCTCCAGTAGAACAGGCCCAGACACTGCTTCGCTGGGATTCGGCAGCGCAACCTGGCTTCGCTTCTTCGATCGACGTGATCGGTGCCATTACGGGCGTAGTCCGGCTAGGGCCAGATCTTCTGGATCAAACGACGCAATGGACGCTCACCGCAGGAGCATCCACCGACGGCGAAGTCTTCACCCTCACGCCCGCCAACAGCGAGGTCAACGTGACCGGGAGAATCACCAACGTCGAGCCGGGGGCGCGATATCGATTCGATTTTCACTACCGGGAAAACGCCCTGCAGGGCTACCAGCGAACGTATGTAGTGGCAGAGGATCCGTCTGGCAAACCGCTGGGGATTTTCCCGACGGGCGCCGGGTATTCGTGCAGCCCAGTCCAAACCTGGGGGGAGGGTCTGTTCGGCTTCATGGTGCCCGCCGGAACTGCCCGCGTGGGGATTTGGCTGAGAGCCGCAGGCCGCGGCACTGCGGAGTTCGAAGGCCTCGCCGTGGAGCGCGTGCTTTGAGATTGGCCAAAGACATCTCTTAACCGATCTTCTCGGAACTTCCCCGACATGTTGTCGCGGCTCCTGCGCTGCTCACGTAAAGTCGCCCGATCTCCAACCCCGAACGGTATCCACGCCTCGCCCAGGCCGAGTTTCTTCAACTGGTGTCCGATCGCCGCTTGCCTTCCCACGGCAAGATCGGCGGGCGATTTGGCGTTGTGCTCAGGGTGGCCCCTAGCTCGAAGTCCGTATTCGCCGCTGCCTTGAAGTCGCCCGCCCGCCGCCGGCTCACAGTCTCCCTGTTGGGGTTCCTCGCGATGGGGATCCTTCCAGCGATGCCAGCTCCACCTCACGCATACCTCGCAACGGTCCCCGTTGCCAACGGACCATGGCTGGACCGGTTCAACGGGTGGCGGGCCAGCACAGGCGTGTCAACGCTGACCGAGGACGCCAACTTCAGCGCCGCCGACCTTCTCCACGCCACGTACATGGTCCAGACCGGGGACGTGGCGCACTCTGAGAACCCGGCTTACTCCCAATACACCGCCGCCGGCAACACCGCGGCGCAGAACAGCAACATCATGGTCAGCTCCTCCACGGGGACCTCTGACGTCCAGGCGATCGACTGGTGGATGGGAGCGCCATTCCACGCGATGGCCATGATGGACCCGCGACTGACCACGACCGGCTTCGGATCGTATCGGAGCACCGCGTACAGCTCGTGGAACATGGGCGCCGCGGTGAATGTCGGCCAGGGCATGTTCGCCGGCGGCCAGTACCCCGTCTATTTCCCGGGAAACCGTTCCTCCGAACCACTGACGTCGTACAGCGGAAACGAATTCCCCAATCCGCAGGGCGCCTGCCCTGGTCATACCGGACTGCCTCTCTTCATCGAGGTCGGCGCCAACGTGAACACTTCGGCGGGCCCTGCCACCCTCCTCGGGAACGGAACCCCGATCGCCACCCCCTGCGTCATCGACTCGACCAACCCCGCCTACGCCAACTACCTGAAATGGCGAGGCGGTGTGATCGTATTCCCCCAGTCGCCCCTGCAGAACGGTGTGACCTACACGGTCGCGCTTACCGTCAACGGAGTTCCGTACACCTGGTCATTCACGGTGGGGCCCTTAGGTGTGTGCAGCCTCGGCGTTGGCGGCGCTCCGACCGTGAGCTCGATCCTGCCGGCCTCTGGGTCCACTGTAGGCGGGACTACCGTGACCATCACCGGATGTGGATTCACCGGAGCGACAGCGGTCAAGTTCGGCGCGGCCGCTGCGACCAGCTTCAGCTTCGTCTCGGACTCACAAGTCACAGCGGTCAGCCCAGCCGAGGCCGCCGGCACGGTGGACGTGACGGTGACGACGTTGGTCGGTACGAGCGCAGCTTCCGCTGGCGACAAGTTCCAGTTCCGCCCGCCGACGGTGTACACATCGCGGTCCCCGCTGCGAGTGCTCGACACCAGAAATAGCGGCGGTCCCCTTGGGCCCGGCGGGAGCTTGAACTTGCAGCTGGGCGGCGTCAGCGTGCCGGCGAACGCCACGTCCGTGATCCTCAACGTCACGGTGACCAACACCACGGCCTCGAGCTACCTGACCCTCTATCCGACCGGAAACAGCCTGCCGATCGCCTCCAACCTCAACTGGGTCGGCGGCCAAACGGCCCCGAACCTGGTCTCCGTTCCCCTGGGCACCAGCGGGTCGGTGACGATCAACAACGCATCCGGCAACACCGACGTGGTCGTTGACCTCGAGGGATACTTCGCGCCCGCCGTCAGCGGGACAGCAGGGCAATTCGTGACATTGCCGCCGGCCCGAATCACCGACACGCGCACGGGCAGCGGTCAGCCGAACGCCGGGCTGAAGATGAGCCCGTATTCGACGCTGAATGTTCAGGTCACTGGGACCGGAGGCGTTCCCGCCACCGGTGCGCAGGCTGTCGTCCTCAACGTGACGGTCACCGAGACGACTACCAGCGGCGGCTACATGATCGTCTACCCGACAGGTCAAGCAGTTCCAGTGGCTTCCAACCTCAACTGGATGGCTGGACAGACGGTGCCCAACCGGGTGGTGGTCCCCATCGGCACCGGCGGGAAGGTCTCCTTTACCAATGCAGGCGGGAACACCCAGCTTATCGTCGACGTCAACGGCTACTTCACCGACAGCACTGCCAGCGGAACATCGTTCACGGCGCTCACGCCGAGCCGCATCCTCGACACGCGCAACGGCACTGGGGGCTTCAACACCAAGATCGGAGCCGGAGGGACCATCGCAGTGCAGGTATCTGGCCAGGGCGGCGTGCCGGCCACTGGGAGCGCCACCCCGCCGAAGGCCGTCATCTTGAACGTCACGGGGGTGAATGCAACCGCATTCGGCTGGTTCATCATCTATCCGGACGGCACGACCCAACCACTGGCCTCGGATCTCAACTTCAATGCCGGACAGATCGTGCCGAACCTGGTGGTTGTGAAGCTCGGCGCGAATGGGAAGATCGCCCTGTTCAACGCCAACGGATCGAGCGACGCCGTCATCGACGTCGAAGGGTGGTTCGGCTAGCTCTCGTTCGGAGCCACGATCACTTCGCTGCCGGTACTAGAGCGGACGTGCTCCTCCCATCCGGACGCCACGTCAAGAAGGCAAGCCAGATCACGGCAACAGTGTTGGCCACGACGCCGACGGTGATGAACCGATCCCACGAGTAGAGCTGCACAACCCACTTCGTCACCGCATTGTTTGCCGGAGCCAGCAGTGGATATGCGTGCGACGTGATCGCGACCCCCATGTCCCCGTACATCGGCACAAAGGTCGTGATCGTCCAGATGGTCACGACATAGAAGTAAGCGACGCCTCCCATCCAGCGCCTGCAGAGGAGTAGGAACGGAAGGGCCAAAAGAAAGTGGGTGGCCACGATCCCGGTCAGAAGCATGAGGAACGATGCGATGCCCAACGCCACAAGCGGTAGGTAGGCACCGGGCTCCGCAGTGACTCGGCGCCGAGACCAGAGTGCGACCGCAATCGCCAGCAAAGCCGCGACGGTCAGCACCTGGCTGAGGCGCTGATAGGTCACGGTGCCGAAGAGCACTGACGAGCTCGGCGTGAAGGCGCGCGCCGCGCCAGTGGCGCCGTTCACAAGATAGGTGACCAACGGCCAGACCGAATACGCGTCCTGCGAAACCGTCGTCAGCGCAGCTGCATTTCCCCCGGCCTCCTGAACGTGGAAGTTGTTGAGCATTATGTCCACCGGCAGCGACGGGCTAGTCGCCAACGTGAACGGAGTCAGGGCGACAAACGTGAGGACAACAGTCCACGAGAGGGCAGAGAGATTCTCAGTCGAAGAGAACCTGCGTAGGAAGACGATCCCGAGCAGCAGGCCGAACACAACCATCTGCGGTCGGGTGAGG
>Ga0209117_1000464_pt1 | contig 16941 bp, 16 predicted proteins | sample BlaSpr_A8_OM2_M2_FD_187978 | JGI IMG/M metagenome (GOLD analysis project Ga0209117, IMG submission 187978) | Forest soil microbial communities from Thunder Bay, Ontario, Canada - Black Spruce, Ontario site 2_A8_OM2_M2 (SPAdes) (version 2) | ecosystem: Environmental > Terrestrial > Soil > Boreal...
AATCCCGACCGCCCAGCAGCCCGAATAAATTACTCCGTCGCGCACGAGCTAGGACACTCTCTGTTCCCGGATTGTGCGGATTTAGTTCGAAATAGAATTAGACACAGCGGTGCTACTCGGGATGAGTGGCAATTAGAAATGCTCTGCAACATTGCGGCGGCAGAAATTCTCATGCCGGTGGGAACGTTGCGTGCCGAGGATTTGAAGCCAGAAGTGGACCGACTTCTCGAATTGCGTCAGCGGTATGCAGTTTCGAGCGAAGCAGTGCTTTTGAGAATGCTTCGGTTGACTTCCGCAAACTGCATGGGGTTTGTAGCGCGTCGTGAGCCCGATTCATCGACTGGTCACTACAGGATCGACTATGCGATTGGTTCTCCCTCGTGGCAGCCACCAGTTAAAGCTGGCCTTTCATTGCCGCAAAAGAGTGTCGTATCACAATGTACGGCGATCGGATTCACAGCCAAGGCTACAGAGAGGTGGTTCGGCTCGCATCAAGACTGCAAATTGGAAGCTGTTGGAATTCCTCCTTACCCGGGACGCACGTATCCGCGGGTCATAGGAATTGTTCGACCTGCCGAGCAGGTGGAGACTGTAGAAAAAGCCATCACCTATCTTAAAGGGGATGCGACAAATCCGCGTGGCGCTGGGCTCCGAATCGTCGCTCACATTGTCAGCAATCGTGGATTGGTGTGGGGTGCAGGTTTTGGACGTGCGGTTCGAAAGAAATGGCCGAAAGTTCAAGATGAATTTGCGAAGTGGGCGGTGGGACATCACGATGATTTTCATTTGGGCAACATTCGCCTTTCGCGTGTGGACGATTCCTTATTTGTCGCTCACTTAGTGGCACAGCACGGGGTTGGTCCGTCCAAGACACCGCGAGTTCGTTACGGTGCAATCGAAAAATGTTTGCGAAAGCTCGCTGACTTCGCGCTGGCGCAAAATGCGTCTGTACATATGCCCAGAATTGGCACAGGTGAAGCGGGCGGGACTTGGGAGATTGTCGGCGAGATCGTTGAGGACACGCTGTGTCGAAGGGAGGTCGATGTAACTGTCTATGACCTTCCCAGCGCAGTGAATAAAATAGGTTTATCACAGGGGACACTGGCCTTTTCCAAGGGAGCATGATTTCAAGTCGAGGAGACATTCTTGCCAAAACAAATAGTCTTGCTCTCGGGCAACATCTCCTCTGGAAAAAGTACGCTTTCCAATCTACTGCAAGAGCAATTCGGGCTCCACGTCTTAAAGACCAAGAAAGTCATTCAAAATCTCGCGTTACAGAAACTTGGCCACGAAGTCGAGAATGAACGCCGGGCCATGCAAAAGTTTGGTGAGTCTCTTGACAAAGAAACTCGTGGGCGTTGGGTTAGAGATGCTCTGTCACGCCTAATCAGAGACCTCGGCTCCGGCGGCACCGAAGCAAGAATAGTTGTCGATGCTGTCAGGATTCTTGACCAGATAAGGGCAATCCGCCAGGCGTATTCTTTCAGCGTCGTGCACGTCCATCTTAAAGCGCCAGCCGATATCCTTAACATCCGCTACAAGGGTAGACATGTACCAGGCTTTAAGGAGTTGGCATCTTTTTCTGAAGCCGAAAAGAACAAGACAGAATCGAGAGTCAAGGAACTCGAAGACGCGGCAGATTTCGTTATCGACACTAGTCGCTGCTTGTCGCAGGCAGTCTTGGTACGAGCCGCAACGCATCTAGGGCTGTATGCAAGGGCATATGACCGCAGTGTGGACTTAGTCGTCGGCGGGCAGTTTGGAAGTGAAGGCAAAGGGCACGTTACCTCATACATTTCTCGCGACTATTCGGTGCTCGTCCGAGTCGGAGGTCCGAACGCTGGCCACAAGGTCTTTCAGGAACCAGATCCCCACACTCATCAGCAGCTTCCATCCGGCACTTCACGAAATCCTGCGGCAAAGCTAATTCTGGCTCCCGGTTGCGTTCTGAACGCCGAGAAACTGATGGAGGAAATTGCAAAGTTTTCCGTCACATCAGAACGTCTGTCGATTGACCCGCAAGCGATGATTATCAGCAAGGCCGATATAAGAGGTGAGGCCGCGCTCGTGAAGCGAATCGGCTCTACGGGACAAGGTGTTGGCTTCGCCAGTGCACGCAGGATTCGGGACCGAGGGGGAAAAGTAACTCTGGCAAAAGATGTCCCGGACCTTATGCCATTCGTTCGCGACTCGTGGAGTCTACTAGAAGAGGCGTATCGGAAGAACGAGCGAATTCTTGTCGAAGGCACACAGGGTGCTGGGCTTAGTCTCTATCACGGAACATATCCTCATGTGACCTCCCGCGATACAAGTGTTGCGGGTTGCCTGTCCGAGGTGGGCATTCCGCCAAGTCGCGTGCGGAAGGTGGTGATGGTGATTAGAACTTATCCAATCCGAGTTGAGAGCCCGAAGAAGGCGACGTCTGGTCCAATGGACTTGGAAATCGATTGGGAAACCATCTCAAGTCGATCACGCATTCCGCTTGATCAGTTGAAGACCACCGAGAAGACCACGACCACTGCACGGAAAAGAAGAGTAGGAGAGTTTGATTGGGCGTTGCTTAGGCACTCTGCCGCCTTAAACGGTCCCACTGACTTGGCGTTGACATTCGTGGATTATCTAAACCGCCGAAACGAAAAAGCGCGACGCTATGACCAACTTGATTCGGACACTAAGGAATTCATCGTCGAAGTCGAGCGTGTAGGTGCCGCTCCAGTTTCGCTCATTTCGACGCGGTTTGATTTTCGAAGCATCATTGACCGGAGAGCCTGGTAAATGGGAGTGACGCCAGAAGAACTCGCCTCCGCTTACCCGCTCCTATATCACATGGCAGACGCTGCAAGTTGGCCAAGCATCCAGAAACATGGTTTGCTCTCGACTTCCTCCCTTTTAGATTTGTTTGGAATTAGCGGAAAAGAACGCCGAGATATCGAGAGCACGCGACGGCCAAACAGTGTTGAAATAAAAAGTGCAAGGTATGGTCGGGCGGTCGTTCGAGACCAAAAGCCTCTCAGTGAATCGAAACTCGCGAAGTCTCTGACGGGCTGCACTATTCCGGCCTGGTATCGGCTCCTGAATAAGCATGTCTTCTTCTGGCTTACCAAAACCCGCCTTCAAACGCTCATATCTGCGCGAGCTTATCGTGATACGCCACACATAGTACTCACGATTGAGACTTTGCCTTTTGTGAAGCGTTATGAAGACCGGATAGTGCTTTCACCCATGAATTCTGGAAATACTCAACCATTCGCTCATCCGCGCAATCCTGCAATCTTCAAAAACATGCGAGACTACCCATTCGAGGAGCGCGCCAAATACGGCGATCACTATCAGATCGTAGAATTAGCCGTAGAGGGCGGAGCGGACCTGGAAAAAGTGATTCGGTCAGTGGATTTAATGAAATGCCACGCTCAGGGAATACGGACGCTGGAGAGAGTTCTGAGGAGATAAATGCGACAGCCTCCGTTGGAGACCGGAAGAACAGGCGAAAGCATGAACATGCAAACACTGTGGAGAATCAGACTGAAGGATGGGTTTTCAACAAGGGTAAAAGGCGATCACGACGGCAACGGGCAATTGCGTATACAAGATGGCGGATGGGTTATGGGCGCGAGACGAACGCCCTCTATGAAAAACTAGTGGCGCTTCTGCACTGACGTACCTAGACTGTCAACCACTATTATTTGAATTCCCAGATGACTTATGCTCCGCAGGGTAATATCTTCAATCGGAGCGGCCTTACGAACCCGAATCAAAACCATGGCGACCAAATACGGCAGAGCTGGCGCGACCGAATTTCTCCGTCACGTAGGCCGCATTCTTTTCAAAGGGCCTTTGTTCGATCTGTCAACTAAATCGGCCCGGGAGCATGCCGTATTCAGGTCGTCGATCCGACCTCGCTTTGCTGGCCTTCTCTGTAACTCCTTTCCTCTTCGATCTCAAATTACGAGCGAGTGCGCTATTTGCAACTCAGCGCTCCAATGTCAGTGACAAAGAATCGAGTCGGGAGTTGAGCATATACCGCACCGTCCATCGTCACGGCTAAAGCAGATGGAACAGCTTCAAGTCCACTCTCCGCACACTGATTGTTGTTATTAAGGTCAAAACTTTTTAAGCCAGGTGGAGTTACAACCAGTAGTAGTTTTCCGTCCGATGTTACAGCCATGGAACCTACTGGCATTCGCTTGGTGACTACTTTAGGCGAAGCTGAGGTGTAGTCCTCCAAGAAACGGAGAGAGTCGCCCGTTGACACTACTGCCTTCTTGCCGTCCGGAGTCGCGACAATTCCGCTTCCGACGGCGAATCCAGTAACTTTAGCAATTACTTTGTCGGTTTGAGTGTCGATGACATAGACGGGATCAAGTCCGCCTCCGCACTGAGTAGCAACGAACAAGCGGGGTGCTCGTGAGGACGTGAATAAACTGATCGGACATCCGAGGCCCGCGATGGAGGCTATTGGTTTCGTGCTTAGTTCGGGGCTCTCTGCGTCAAAGACAAGGATTTTGCCCTCGGGAATAGGCCCTTGCACAGCGACATAAAGTTTTCGCCCGTCAGCACTAAGCGCAAGCCCGCTTGCTGAATGCCCCACGTCAATACTCTTTATCTGTTGTATCCCCTCCAAGCTTAACTCGTGCAGCTTGCCCTCTTCGAAGTTAGTTGCAAAGATACGCTTCAAATCTCTTGTTACGGCAATGTTTTCCAAACTCTTGATCGGTGGAAAGGTCGCGGTCGGAGTAAACGAATCTCTGTCAAGTACAATGACCGAACCCCCGTGTATGATGAAGAGCTTCCGAGGATTTGGAAGGGTTGGCACAACCAAATGCCCCGCTATAGGAGAAGTCAGCGACGGGGCAAACTCTAACAACACAAGCAAGCCAACAAACACGACTACCAAGACGGTCAGTGAGGTAATTACGTGGACTCTCTTGGTTAGCGCCAGCCGAATCCAATCGAGCATCCGTTGAAGTAGCTCAAACGGCTCAATCAAACGGGGCGACTTTCCCCGTACGATGGGTACGAGAACATAGAAGACGACAATAAAAACCCAAAATAGCCGGCCAGTCCAGGTCACAATTTCATCGCCAGTTGAGATCAAATAATCTTTCAAAGTTGAACTGTACGGAGCCACATACTTCTTGTGGACGAACAGTCCGAGTGCAGCATCAGTGAGTACAAGAACGGAGATAAGAAATCGCATCGCACCGGGTACGGGATGGTGAACCCATTTCTTGAACGAGACTTTAGCACTTTCCGATGTGTGGGCTTTTACGTGCATCTTCATCCTCCGCTGCTTGACTGTCGTCGAGGTTCGCGAGGAAGGGGAACTTACGGGTCTATATATATGAATTAAGTATCTAGGTCAATACTTACCTTAATCATTGCTGACGTCGGCCGAATACCGACCTTTGTCACTGAGGGTGGAGCTGGAACTATGCAATTCAAAGAGGGCAACTCCTCCCTTCGATTCCGGACGAAGGCTTCATTGTGTACCCTTCGACATAACCACAACTACGCCTAGATCGCCACTTATAGCCCAGAGATATATCTTGAGCAACAATTTTCGAGCGTGGTAAGCGAATCGTTTCCGGCCAACTTGGGAACAACTTGGGAACAAACATTGACGAATACCGTGCAAAACCGTGATGCATGACATAGGAAAATGCCAGACGAACCAACTACTTAGCGTTCCTGCTCTTGCCTTGGGCGCACGATTCTCGATTCCAACAACTCCATCTATCACGTCTAACTACTAACGTTTCCAACAAACCGGGGCATCTGCTTTTCGCTCAAGCTAACTCCAATCTGTTGAAAATGATGCATTCCTGCACAGACTGTGAACATTGGACAACTGATTTTTCGATTGCATTCCGCGGGTAGAGCTTTGCAAATTTCCCGATGTGTGCATCCCGATACTGTCTCACTCTAGGGGTTCACTCCACGAGCGGGTACGAACATCGGCTGAGCCGCCACCGGCGTAGTTGGCGGCAAGCTGCAACGCCGTTCACACGGCCTCAGTCATCCTCGATCAAATCGATGATCTGTTTTTCGTTTTTCCACCAAAGGAGCGACAAGATCGAGCCATCCCTAAACCGGACGGAGTCCTCCAACAGTTCGTATTTCTCGGCTTCCGGATGCGTAAGCCAGCCGTCAGCCTGAACCGTAATCGGCCCGGGCTCGTTGGAGCCGACTTGCATTAAATCCCACGCCACTGTCCGGTTGCTTGGTATTTCCCGCGGCGAAAGCACGCTCGGCACATCTGGCCCCGCCACAAACCATTTGCGTCTCCCGTGGCTAAGATAGACGACCATCGCAGGGAAGGAACCGTGCTGCACCAGGCGAATCGCGGTGGCGGCTAAACTGGTATCGAACTTGTGCGCCAGTTCGCGCGCGCCTTGCAACGTTATCGCCCTGCTGTATGCGTAGCTACTGAAAATCGTCAGAGGCAACAGCAGGTCAGCCGCGAACTGATTTGCACCTCTTTCGGGATTGGCGGCTCCCCATTGCGAACGGAACAATGAATTCGTGCACGAAAAACCTACCTGGTTTCTGTCGTACATCCAGTGTCCCAGTTCGTGCGCAGCAGAAAACCGTTGCCTTCCGCGTCTCGAATCCGAATTGACGGTAATGATCGCCCGGTCCGCATTACCTACTATCCTCGCCTCACAACCCGTCAAGTGTTCGTAGACAACGGTCGCGTTGCAATACTGCGCGATTGCTTCCACGTCGATGTCTTCCGGCTCGGATATTCCGAGCTCCTTGATAAGGTTATCCGCAGACATGCGGGGAGCAGTCATTTGTTCGTTGGCGAAGCAGGCATATCCAGCAGGCCCAGGATTTTCAGCTGTCGCAAAAAACTGGTGACGTCCTCGTCGGTAAGCTCGCCAAACTCACGGTGCTGCGCAGTCATCACAATTTCCTGGAACTGGGGCCGTTCTCGCAGCACACCTTGAAGGAGATGTCTCCGCTCCTCCGCACTCTCCGGCAAGTCGCAGCTTTCTTTTTGCAGACCAACGAGAGCCGTCTCGTATGCGGCGCGAGATTCGACAAGCTTTCTTTGCAGATAAGAACGTCCGGCCGAGCGAAGCACACTTCTCACTTCCTCTGCCTCATCCAGAAGGCTCACACCGGATTTCTCGGCTTCCTCCAAAATCTCCGCCGCCGGTGCTTCCTCTATGGAGTCCGCCAGCCCGAACATCAGCCGCATGACCGCTTCTTCATGTTTGTCGAACTTAGGCACTCGTCCAACCCTTCGTTTCCATAAAATAGCGAATTCGCTGGTGGGCGGCGTTTATTTTTTTCTCCGTCAGGTTCAAGCCGGTAATCATTTCCGGGACCGTCATGCCCTCTATGCGCGCTTCGATGACAAGGAGTGCATCCTCATCCCCGGCGAAGTGCTTGTCAAGTTCTTCGCGCAGTTCCTTCGCGGAACACGACCGGTGGGTATCCGCGCGGCGGTCGCGGGCCTGCTCGGTCAAACGCTGGACATTTCCGTCCTCGTCTTCTTTCGCAGTTAGCCAGTCGGGCTCTTCGCACTCCGCACCGCTGCGCTCCCACGATTCTTTCCAATGGTTTGCGATGCTCCGCATCGCCTCCAGCAAGTGCTTGACGAAACGAACCCGGTCCTTCGCCCATTTCCTACCTTCGGGCCCGCCCTCAGCACCTTTTAGCGTAGATGCCAAAGCCTCGCCCAGGAGGTCCTCATGATCTCGGTGCCGCGCCGCTCTGCCAAGTCCGCGGATCCGGTACCATGCGGCGCTCTTCAGCCGCCGAAACTCTTCCGCGGACAGAGACTCGATCGCCGCCATTACTTCGGCCGTCGTTGCACACACTTCTTGAGCGCTGCGTCCCGCGGATTTCTTCATCTGTTGCTGCTCACTAATACTATGCCCGGAATTGCCATCTCTCTGAGAAAAGGCACCACAAAAAAAATTGTTAGTTCCGGCGCGCCGAATCTTCTAGACCCCTCGAAATCCGGCATAGGACTAGGGAGCCAAGAAACTTTGCAAGGAGGTCCGATGGAAACTGAAGTGAAGCAAGGGCATGAACTAAAAGCAGATACAAGCCACCACAAACACACCATCACGATTTTCGTGGAGGTGAATGGTAAAGACAAGGAGATCGAGTTTGACCACTCACCGGTGACGGGCGCGGAAATTCGGGCCAAGGCTGGAGTCCCCAACTCGGACGATCTGACCCGGCTCGTCCACGGGAAGCCCGTTGGCGGGAACATCACTCCGACTGATCGGGTCGAAATCAAGGACGGGGAGCATTTTCTCGCCGCTCCCACGGGAGTCGTGAGCTGATGGACCCGCAGGAAGTGGACCGGATCTCCGCCCAACTGACTACCGTCTACGGAGATTCGGTCAAGGTCGGACAGGACGGTCAGCGTCGGCTCGTTCAAATTGACAAAATCGAGTTGTACCCGGGGTGCTCGCCCTCCCACACCGCGATGCTCCTCGTACTCGATGTCGCTCAACCGAAGCCGCTGGTGTTCGTCACACCGGGGCAATTGCTGTCCAACGGCCGTCCTCCCAAGAACAGCTCAAATATCCTGATTGCAGGACAGACTTGGATGCAGTTCTCGTTCAACATTCCTTGGTCGCCAGGCGACAACGTCATCCGATTCGTCGCGGCAGCACGGCAGAGGTTCGCCCAAAATGAGTAGACCGCTCGAACTTCGAATTCCATTCCGGTTGGGGGAAGTTCTCCAGGAACACGTCTATCGTCAAGGTTCTCACGAACACGTCATCTTTGGCCTTGTAAGTCATTCGACCCGAGGAAACTCGACGCTGCTCCTGCTGCGTGATCTCATCCCCCTTCGAGAATCCGATTACATTCCGAACGCGGAGCATGGTGCCTCGTGGCGAGGCTCTGCAATGTTTCCCATCATGGAAGCGGCAATGGAACGCGGACTAGGCATTCTAATTTTCCACGCACACGATCACGCCGGCCTCCCGGGACTCTCGCGCGACGATCTGCAGAGTGCCGACAAGCTTATTCCGATGTTTCGCAAGCGCGTCGCAACTCGTCCGCATGGCACCGTGGTGTTCTCTCGCACCCATGCCAGTGGGCTCGTCTGGCTTCCGAATTCGCGGAAACTGGAGCCGCTCCACAGAGTCCGCTGGTTTGGCAGTGCGATCATCGATTTCGATTGCACGACGAAATCGAATCAAGAGTCCGCGATCAGTGAAGTATTCGCGCGACAAGCTCTTCTGCTCGGTAAGGAAGGACAGGCGGCGCTCAACACCTCCACGGTGGCAATCGCAGGTGCCGGTGGCGGCGGCAGTCACGTTATCCAGCAACTCCTATACGCCGGCGTCGGCCGAATTATCGTCATCGACCCCGACGTATACGAAAACTCCAACCGACACCGTCTCGTTTCCGCCGAGCGAAAAGATCTCGGTTGCCCCAAGGTCGATATTTTTCACCGGTTGGCCAGAAAGATCGGACTCGGCGGACGCGTCCAGCGCGTACGAGCCGCAATTCCCGACAGCGAGGCCGTACAAGCGCTCTTAGAGGCAGATGTAATCGTCGGATGTGTGGATACGCTCTTCACCCGAGCCGACCTTCAGGAGATTGCCAGCCGATACCTCATTCCTTACGTGGATATCGGTACCACAATAAGGCCCCTTCCCGACGCCGCAGGTGGCGATCCCAGAGTAGTCGTCAGTGGAAACGTATTCTCGTTCATCCCGGGAAGTTTCTGCATGTGGTGTTCAGGCTTTCTCAGCGACGAAAAACTCAAGCTGGAACAAAACGGGCCCACGCGTGGATATTTCGAAAAGAACAACCAGGAAGCTCAGGTCATCAGCTTCAACGGACTCGTCGCGAGCCAGGCAGTCACAGAGGTCTTCCAACTCCTTACAGGATTTCGTGGTGTCGGTCTGAGCAAGGCAGATTTGGAAGTACCAGGGAACGGTGTTTTTCGTGGCTACAAGAAATTCGACGGCGTGGCTGGAACTTTGACGGAATGGGGAGGTGCTCGACGCTCTGATTGTTCGCACTGCCGAGAGAATCTCGCAGCGGGTGACATTATATTTAGCCCGGTTGGTCAGACCAACGCAGCTTAGCGCCATTTGCCGACCAGTCATGCGAGGCCGCCCCTGCGGCACTGAACCCAGAGCACCTCGCTTTTGCTGCAGAGGTTTCAAGCAGCCAGCCGCATCTGCTTGGCAGGCAGGGACGCTTCCCACACTGAAGAAAATGAAGATCGCAACTTGGCCGCATCATTTCCCTGCTTAGGAAAAGCATCTTTTGACTGGAACGCCTACGCCCAAGGCAGCGTGAATAGCGCTATCTTCTTGGTCCGTCTAGCTTTGTTCTACGTCACAGTACATGGTTTTGCACCTAGTTTGTCAGTATTTGGACCCAAGTTGGACCCTAATTTGTTGCGGGGAAGAGTGCAACCACTTGCGAAACCGGGCCTGAAACAGTTTGCGAAGATAGCGGGTCCTGCCACAGGAGAGGGCGGGCATTCGCGCGCAATGCGGTTAATCATCCCGCCCCGTAGCCCGTTCGCGGCTTTGTCGATTCTACGTCTCGTCTCCTGAGATGGACTGTTACGGATTCAGGCTTGACCTTGATGGCATTGCTCCCTGCCGCTAGTTCCGACTCGCGGCTGTTGATACTGGTCGTCTACCTCGGAATCGGCTTCATGTACTCGCGAATGATGTCGTAGTTGCCGGTCTTCCAATCGCTGAAATCGGCTCCAACGATAAACATGTCGCAGGCGAAACGGAAAGAGAAAAGAGTCTTATCCTTGAAACAGACATTCATGCAAAGGATTCCGTCGTCGATGGAATGGCTGATGTAATCGACAACCTTGCCTCGTACCTCGGAGTACTTCCTGCGCCGCAGGTCCAGGCGTTTTTTCATGAGTTTGTGCAGCTTCTTCCGCTCCTTGGAAGTGAGTGGGGTTACAGGTGTGGTTCCAACCCAAACGATCTTTGGCTTCTTCGGCATGGTTGTTCTCCCACACCGCTACTTTCTGCGTTTCCTGGAGCCCTCTTTTTTACGCTCCTGCTCGGCCTCCCAGCGATTCTCTTCCTCGGCCACTGCCGAATGTGGGAGTATGCCGACACGGGGCGGAAGTCCATGCTTCTTGCGTTCTTCTTCTCGCCGTCGAACGTCGATGTAAACGTCATCCGGGTCGCGCCATTTCTTCTCGAACTCCCGGCGCTGCTTCCAGAAACGACCTTCATCGAAGCGTTCGCTGTCGGCAAGATGCTCGGTGAAATCGGCGTTCATACCGCACCGAACCTGTTCGACATCGACAACGGCGCACTCTATCGACTCCTTGTCGGCAAGAGGAAGTTTCTCCATCTCGCGCAAGAGGGTGATGACGTGGTCCATACCCTCGTTCAACAGGAAAAGACTTTCATAAATACGTAGCTTCGGGGAACGTTCGGAAGGTTGCTTGAGAAACGTGGAACCGATACCTTCATTACTAGCCATCGTTGCCTCCTTGTAGGTGATGGTGGTTAGGGGCGCGTTCGGTGTTTCAGCACCAGCGCGTCCCGCTTGCGATGCGCTCCGAGATCGTTCCTATGCTTGAAGCGCAGCAAGCATAAGGCTAACCCGCTTAAAGTAAGGTTGTCAAGGGCCGTTTATTGGCAGAATTGGACGCCACCCAGTAGAATCCTATTCATGGATCCCAATCTGATTTCCAAAGTCATGCAGGAGATGGGCCGCAAGGGCGGCAAAAAGGGTGGGAAAAAGGGAGCGAAAATGAGGGCAGAGGCTTTAACACCCGAGCAGCGGAGTCAGATTGCCCGAAAAGCCGCAAGGAGTCGATGGGCCAAAGCAAAGAAGAAAACAAAAAGTCCTAAGGTTCGGGGATAGCAGAAAGCTGTTGCTCGAATTAGCTTTAACTCCGTGCGCGACTCCGCCTCGCACAAGATGCCGATTTGAGGCGATTTCTAGCAATGGATGGGTGACAACGGATTGTGATATGAAGAGAACAGCCTTCATCGGAATCCAGCCGCACTGTCACGGAGGGAAATTTGGCAAAACACTCTGCGTCCGTCGATCCTCCGAAGGAGCCAGATCCGCTTGCCGACAAGTGGTTGAAGAAAATCAAGAATAACTGGCTTATTGCAGTAGTAGTCGTTGCCGGAACGGTTGTCTTGGCAGTAGTCGAATTCGGGCAGAAGACCTCCGAATTCTATGAAAAACACGTTCAGGTGCCGGTGTCCCTTGAAGCATTCAATCTATCCAGTACCAGCGACATGTACTTCGAGGAGCAGTCCACCCGTTGCGGAATCAAGGACAATCCTGTGCGTACCTTCCTCGCTCCCGGCGCGATCAAGGAGAATCGTGCCATTTCCTTGGATTTTGTTTTCTCGAATAAGGGCACATCCGACGCCGTCTTCAAGAGTGTGGATCTGGACGTAAGCGCTGCGGAGCAAGTCTCAGGAGGCACTCCGGGCATAGTGGTTCCCAATCACACCTATGTTGTGGATCTAAAGCACAAGGTTGGCGTGCAATCGTTTCCCCTGAAACCTGTTTACAAAGTGCCGGGCAACGAAACCGGGTCGTTCACTATTGTTTTTAAGCCAGCGACGGAGGGCGTGGGCCTCTGCTGGATTATGCGGGCGGTTTTCCATACTAATCTGGGCGACGTGAAGAGCGATAACTTTTCTCTGATTATGTCGAACTTCACGAAACGGTGAATTCGGTTTAGCGTGGTCGTGAAACTAATCGGGCGTTGCAGAAAAATCGTTCGTTTCGGCATTCTCGGCATATTTATACGTGACGTGATTCGTGCTGTATGAGCCACCAGTGTCTGGTTTGTCGAGCTTCAGCGCCGTGAACACCGACTTTCTCTGTTCTTTGGGCAACGAGGGATTAGTGACAATGATTACCGAACTCCAGGCGACGAGCGCGGCGTAACCGTTTGCGTCGGCACGCCTTGACTTGATCTCTAGCACGGTGATGCATCGCGATTTGTCTACCTTGGCGGTTAGCAAGAGACTCGTGTCGTCGAGAATCTGCCGGATGAAACCCAAGCCGTTATATTTTTCGAGGTGCCATGAGGGGCCAAGTTTGTCCGCAGTGACGCGCTCGTTCCACTTCGATACAAAGGTGTCCGCGGTGAAGTTGAGGTTTGGGCATGACGCGTTGGCGGAAGACACGGCACAGACGGCAACCAGGAGAGCTGCGAGAACGAGGCGAGTGCGTGTTGCCATGGATTATTCGGTGCGCCTGATAATAACGCTGAACAGGGGATGCAGCACCTAGAATAATCTGACTGCCGCGTGATAAACGGGATTATCGCGCGCTGAGGATACCGGCAAGAAGTGGCTGGGGGCATCGATGGGATTTTGTCCGGATGATGCGCCAAAGCCATTCAGATTCTTTCCGTTGCGGACTCCGAAGGTGCAAAAATACGACGAAATGCGTCTCTCGGTTATGAGAAGCACGTAAAGGCAGGAAACGGTACATGGCCTATAAGGTCTTCATCAGCTATTCCACGAAGGATATTCCGAACGTTGACGCGCTGGGGACGTTTCTACAATTCCCCGATGTCGAATGCTTCGTTTCGGAATACGCCATGACGCCTGGCGCCCCATCGCGGCGACCACAAAAACCGCGATTCTTGTATGCGATCTATTTGTTTTGCTCTGCAGTAAGAACGCACTAGCCTCAGAATGGGTAAGTCAAGAGATCGGTATTGCCCATCGAAACCACAAGCCGATTCTGCCATTCGTTCTGGAGCAGGGACTGGCCTTGCCCAGCTTCATTAAGGAGCTGCGCTATGTGGCGGCGTTTCAGAATCCACAGCAAGCGATGTACAGCCTACGCGAAACGGTGCTCAAAAACTCGATGGCAAAACAGAGTCAGCAAGCGATCGGTGCGCTTGCGATTGGCGGCCTTGTGATTTTGGCTTTAGTGGGGATGAGCAAAAGTTTTTGAATGCGAGTTGCGTCCAGTCCTTCCTCTCACTTCAGCCAGTTGGAAAAGTTCGCGAATCCGTTGTCAGAATTCCAGTCATAAATGCGGTACCAGTTGCCGAGGTTATAGCCTTTTCCGCGGTATTGCTGGGAAACTTCTACTTGATAACTGACTTGTTAGCCCACAACCTTCACGCGTGTACGGTGCGCAAGTGGAAAAATCGAGGCCGTCAACTGACTGGAAACAAAGGGAAAAATGGAGGCGCGGGTGGGATTCGAATCCACCAGCTATAAGGAAACAAAGGAGTCTTGCGGTGCAGCCTGGCCTTCTAAAGGAACTGAACAGTTCGACACTACGATCCGTTAGCTCCGATGAATTGGGCAAGGTTAGCGTCGGGATCGAGATTGCCCACGCTTGGCGTGAGCGTGGGGAATGAAACTGAGCGAACTCATTGAAAGAGCGGAGTGAAGTGCTGGACGTTATGAGTGGTGAACATGCACGAATGGTCCAGACCCGGCAGCGCCCATTGAGCCTCAGGACTGTTTAGATCCTCGCTATCTTTTAACTCGCACGACGACTTTTTCGATTGTGTGCCGCTCGCGAAGCGAAACTTGTTAAGAGTCGCGGCATTAGTAATGCTTTTCCCCCAATATCGCTGCTGAATCCCGATCACTGGAACGGAGCAGCGTGTTTTTGGGAACGAAGCGATACTTCAAGAGAGTCCAAACCGCACGAAATCCATCTCTAGCACGAACCTTTTTGCCCTCGGACATTTTGCGCGCACGGTAGCTGATCGGTACCTCGTGAATGCGATAGCCGAGTCTACATAACTTTGCTGTAACTTCCGGACAGAACTCAAATCGATTACACTCCAGAATCAATTGGTGCAGTACCACCGCACGAAAAGCTTTATATGCGGTGGCCTCGTCGCTGATGTCTGCTGCATAAAGTGAATTGGCAATGAACGTCAAAACCTTGTTTGCAATTAAGCTCAATAATGCCATCTCGATCGCGGTACCCCGGAAGCGCGATCCGTAGACGACATCAGCCTGGCCATCTACAACCGGGCTAATCAAAGAAATGTAATCATTTGGATCGTATTCTAGGTCGCCATCTTGAACTAGGACCACATCTCCGCTCACCAGCTCAAGGCCCGCGCGAATCGCCGCTCCCTTTCCCCCATTTCGGAAGGTGTATTGGCCAATTACGATGCCTCTTTCGGCGTAATCCTTAACGACCAAAGCCGTGCCGTCTTTCGAACCGTCGTCTACGACGATTATTTCTTTCGTACAGCCCCGGGGGAGAGGAGCGCTCAAAACTCGATTTAGCAGTTCCGGAAGGGTTCGAAACTCGTTGTAAACGGGAATAATGATCGAGATTTTCACACCTCTCCTCTCCAGTAAAGACCACTGGCCTCCCAAACTCTACTTGAATCGGTCCTCACCACCCATTCCTACCCCATCTTTCAATTCAGGCGAATCCTGCTCCCGGTTGTTTTTCGGTCCGATGGTCGGCTCACCAGTGGCGGCGATTTCCGAATACGGGACAAGTTGTGGCATCGTGTCATCTGCGTTAACCAACCAAATTTTCCGACCCTGAAGTTGCTTGATGAGCAGACGGTTGTGCTCCGCCCCCAGATCGTGCGCCCAGATGACGTGGGAGTCCCGCAAATCCGAACCGTTATAAACCCATTCAAACCCAACTATATGGCGCGCTGAATAGTGTACGAAAACTAATTGCGGCTCGGTTTGCTTCTTGAGCCATTCACCAAGTTCAGCGCGCCGCACACTCCAATCATTCAGCAAGAGAGCATTGCGATCGGGGCCGTGAGGGTCTTCGCTCCACCCGACGATACGAGCCTCAATCCGTACGACAAGCGAGATCGCACATATGATAGGCAACAAGATGGCTAGCCCGCGCAACGGGAAAAGAATCTCGCCTCCCCTTTGCGAGCGCTCAGCACGGCGACGTTCGGCGCGACTGACTGCTGCGGATGTCGGGGGCAACTGGGGGCACCAGTGCCACATCCGTCGTAAACCTTGGACTTGAAGAAATAGCATCAGGCATACAATCGGCGAGGAGTAGTGAGGGAATGGTACTTTTACAAACAGGGTATCCAGCAGCAAGAGTCCGAGGGTGGCAATCGCAAGCCGCTCCCAGAAATCATCGAAAACGACCCACAGGAGGACAATTTGTGCCAACCCCAGAACGTCAATGACCGCGCATTCGCTCAGAGAAGCGGGGTCGTAGAGCAGGCTCATAAACACCAGTCCGGCTAGCATCGCAACCTGCACTAATCGAAGCCGCCCGCGCAGTAATAACCCTGGCAGAACCAGAGGGGCCGTCAACAGAACGCCGCAATAGAAGATCCACCAGGTGGCTAGTTTGCGGGTCATGAGCCGAGTGAACCGTGCCGGTGTCCGCTGCAAAGTGTAGAGGCGCATCTCTCGGACGTGGTAATTGTAAGCGAGCCAAGGATTGCCATAGGTGAGCGTCGCTCGCATAGGCATAAAGATGAATGGAGGCGTCTCCTGATACTGCGCCTCGTGCAGAACATACGGCGGCTTCCACATCACACCGGTTGTCTTATAGTCGTAGGCCGCCATCGCGGCACCGCCTAAGAAGAGAACAATCCCGGCGGGAAGGACGAGGTTTCGCCAGAGAGCCATTGTTTTCCATTGCTGCTGCCGAAAGATGCGCACCAGGAAAGCTACGCTTGTCGGCATGCACGCAAGAGCGCCTTCGAGTGGTCGACTGGTGGCAAGAATCACCAGTCCTACACCGAGCCATATAGCGTTTTGCCATTTGAAATGTGTCCACAATCTACGTGTGGCGCCAAAGAACAACGCGCCGCCTAGAGCCGCCACCATTCCGCCCCAGTACGTTTGACTCCAATAGCTATAGATTCCGAGTTGAACCATCATCAGGAAGCCGCCGCAGAGCGCCCATGTTGGTCCCACCCACGCCTGTAACATCCAGCAAACTGCTGCGCACGCAAGCGCCGAGCTCAGCCAAACGCCGACCGCGAAGTGGCCTGTGAGTTTTTGT
>Ga0209117_1000465_pt1 | contig 16905 bp, 15 predicted proteins | sample BlaSpr_A8_OM2_M2_FD_187978 | JGI IMG/M metagenome (GOLD analysis project Ga0209117, IMG submission 187978) | Forest soil microbial communities from Thunder Bay, Ontario, Canada - Black Spruce, Ontario site 2_A8_OM2_M2 (SPAdes) (version 2) | ecosystem: Environmental > Terrestrial > Soil > Boreal...
GTGACCAGGCGGTCGTGCTGCGCAAGCTCGACTACGGCGAAGCCGATCGAATCTTCACGCTGCTGACCCGGAACCACGGCAAGGTGGGGGCGATCGCGAAGGGGGTTCGGCGGCCGGAGTCGAAGCTGGGCCCATCGCTCGAGCTGTACGGGCACGTGGACGTGCTCCTGGCCAAGGGCCGCGGCGAGCTGGACGTCGTGGCGCAGGTGCAGCGCATGCCCGGGCTGCGGATCGCCGGTGACGTGGAGCGCATGTCGCACGCGGCGTTGATCGCGGAGCTTGCGGAGCGCGTGTGCGAGGACAGGCACCCGGTCGACGGCGTGTACGAGCTGGCGGTGATGGCGCTGGACGAGCTGGCGCGCGAGACCGATCCCAGGCGCGCGTCCGCCTACTTCTTGATGGCCGCCCTCGACCTTCTGGGCTACTCGCCGCAGCTGACCGCATGCGTGTCTTGCGACAAGCAGCTCACCGCCAAGCCGGCGGCGTTCAGCCCTGAGGCGGGCGGCTTCCTTTGCGACAACTGCGCGATGCCGGGTATGCCGCTGGTGCCGCTCGCGGGGATCAAGGTGCTGCGGCTGATGGCCGCCGGCAACCTCGAAACCTACCGGCGCCTCAAGCTCGACGCGCCGCTGATGTCGTCGATCGAAGGAGTGCTGACGACGCAGCTGGAGCATCACCTGGACCGCCGCCTGAAGTCGCTACAGTTCCTGCACCAGATGAGGGGCTACGAACATGTTGAAAGTTGATCGAGCGTTCAGTGGGTTTTCAGTGAACGACCTTGCCGTGGCCAAAGAGTTCTACGGCGAGACCCTGGGCGTGCAGCTCGAGGAGATTCCGGCGGGTATCCGGCTGAAGATCGGGAACGGCATCCTGATCTATCCGAAGCAGGATCACTTGCCGTCGACATATACGATGCTCAACTTTCCGGTCGACAACATCGACCAGGCGGTGGATGAGCTGACCGCCAAAGGCATCAAGTTCGAGCACTACCAAGGCATGACCGACCAGAAAGGTGTGGCCCGAGGCCTCTCGCACGATCGAGGTCCGGACATCGCGTGGTTGAAAGACCCCGCAGGCAACATCCTGTCGATCCTCCAACAGGTATGAGTGCTGGGAGGTGTCGTTGCTTCCCCGCTTGCGGGGAAGGTGGCGCCTCCCCATTTATGGGGAGGTGGCGCGAAGCGCCGGTGGGGCCGCGAAGCGGCCGGCCGGATGGGGAGTGGCGAATTTGACAGTCGCGAAAGAACAGCTCATGGAGAAGGTCGTCGCCCTCACCAAGCGACGCGGCTTCATCTACCCGTCGAGCGAGATCTACGGCGGGCTCTCCGGCTTCTACGACTACGGCCCCTACGGCGTCGCGCTCAAGCGCGCGATCCGCGACCTCTGGTGGCGACACATGGTCGAGCTGCGTGACGACGTGGTCGGCCTCGAGTCGACCTTGATCATGCCCTCCCAGGTCTGGGAGGCCTCCGGCCACCTCACCAACTTCGTCGACCCCCTCCGCCAGTGCCTCGGCCAGTGCAAAAAGCGCTGGCGCGCGGACCACGTGACCGGGGACAAGTGTCCCGAGTGCGGAGGCCCGCTCGACGAGGCGCGGATGTTCAACCTCATGTTCAAGACGCACGTGGGCCCGGTGGAGGATTCCTCGTCCGAGGTCTATCTGCGGCCCGAGACGGCGCAGGGCATGTTCGTCGACTTCAAAAACGTCCTCAACTCGTCCCGCGTGCGCGTGCCGTTCGGTATCGCGCAGCAGGGCCGGGCCTTCCGCAACGAGATCACTCCCGGCAACTTCGTCTTCCGAGTGCGCGAGTTCGAGCTGATGGAGATGGAATTCTTCGTCAAGCCCGACACGGATGACGAGTGGTTCAACTACTGGCGTACCGAGCGGATGCGCTGGTACACCGACGTGCTGGGAATCAAGGCCGATCGCCTCCGCATGTACGACCACCCGAAGGCAGGCCTGTCCCACTACTCGAAGCAGACCACCGACATCGAGTACGACTTCCCATTCGGCTGGGGGGAGTTAGAGGGCGTCGCGGATCGCACCGACTTCGACCTTCGCGTCCACCAGGAAAAGTCGAAGGTCGACCTGACCTACCTCGAACCGGAGACGAACGAGCGCTACCTGCCCTGGGTGATCGAGCCGGCGGTGAGCGTGGACCGGATCTTCATCACCCTGCTGCTCGACGCATACGACGAGGACGTGGTCAACAACGAGCCGCGCGTGGTCCTGCACTTCCACCCGAACGTGGCGCCCGTACAGGTCGCGGTCGTGCCTCTGTCGAAGAAGCCAGAGCTCATCGGGCCGGCCCAGGAGGTCATGAAGTCGCTGCGCGGCGAGTTCCGAGTGGAGTACGACCAGACGGGCGGCAACATCGGCCGCCGTTACCGCCGGCAGGACGAGATCGGCACCCCGTTCTGCGTCACCATCGACTTCGACACACTGAATGACAAAGCCGTGACGATCCGGCAGCGCGACTCAACGGAGCAGGAGCGGGTGCCTGTCGCGGCGCTTCCCGATCGCCTGAGAGCACTGACCAGCTAGAGCGCGTTTACTTGGACGCTAGGGCGGCGCTTATGGATTTGCGATCCGCTCCGCAGCGATCTTTTCCAGGGTCGCTTGCTGAGATGTCGAGATGGGTTGGTGCTGCATTTGGTTCGCCACCGGCGGCCAGTAGAAAATGAACTGCTCGAATCCAAGTTCCGCGTAGCGCCCGACGAAATCGTCGAAGGCAGCGAGCGACGAGAGGGGTTCCGTTTCGGCTCGGTAGGGGACTACCGAGCGCCGAATCTCGCCAGGGTTCCGGCCAAGTTCGCCGCAGTACTTGTCCAGAAGGCGGACCTGCTCGCGAGTCCTCTCAACCGCCTGTGCAAGAGGTATTGATGCACGGCCCGATTTCGACAGCGGCTGGCCACCAAGCGTGTTCCAGGTATCCGCGAAACGAGCGGCGAGACGGAGCGTCCCGGACACTTGCCCCGCAATCACTAAAGGCGGGCGCGGATGCTGTACAGGAGCGGCAAGATGCACGCCTTCAGCACTGTGGAAGCGACCCTGGTAATCGAACCGCTCGCCGCGCAGCGCCTTGTCTACCATCACGAGCTGTTCTTCGAGACGGTCCAGGCGTTCACTGAGCGGCCAAGCCTCGACGCCGACCGCGGCGTTGTCGGCGACGTAGTCCCCAGCCCCGATCCCGAGCTCGAGCCGGCCATCCGATATGCGGTCGACGGTGATCGCTTGAGCCGCCAGTAAGACCGGATGGCGGAACGTGATCTGGCTGACCAGCGTACCGATGCGCAACCGCGACGTTATCGATGCCAGGGCGCCGAGCAGGGACCACGGTTCGTAGTCCGCCGTGCCTCGGAGGCTCAGGGTGTCGACAAGCCAGGCGCCGTGGAAGCCCATTTCCTCGGCGCCTTTCCAGCGTTGGGCTATGTCCACGAAAGGGCCGGTCGCGAGCGTAAGGATGTCGAAGCGAACCTTCACTCCACGCAGATGATGAGGCACCTCAATCAGCGACGGCTACCTCGTCCTTCGGTCGCAAGTCTGGCCTAACGTTATGTTGCAGAGGCGATGAGCGAATCAGAGAGCGGAACAGCAGGCGTTACCTTCGCGGAAAAGGCTCAATTCGAGCTTCTTTGCCTGGCGAATCATGTCGAGGCGATCAACGGCCTTCTCTACATGACCGGAGGGGGCTGGACCGAACATCACCGACCGCCCCTGCAGCCCAACGGATCGACGACGATCAGCCATATCGGAATCGCCGTGATGGTTCGGATACCGTGGAACGAGACCAACCGGCCGCATCGTTTTCAGGTTGAGATCCAGGACCTCGACGGGGCATCGGTCTTGAAGGTCGAGGGCGATCTCAATGTCGGCCGGCCCGCGCAAATCGTGCCGGGCACTGCTCAGCACGCGTGCCTGGCGATCAACGGTGAGCTGGCGTTTCTCCGGGGAGGGGGTTACGTGCTTCGAGGTGTCCTGAACGGAGAAGCGGCCACGTTGCGCACGTGGGAGTTCCGCGTATACGACGTCCCGACCATGCCAACTCAGCCGCAGCAGCTTTGACGCTGCGGATCAGCGAGGCCGCTTATGTGTGCCTCCAGGCGATGCGTGCCAGCGCTCGGAAAGCAGTCGAATACGCGGAAGGTACTGGCGACGGGTGGGATCGGGAGGATCTTGTAGTCGACGCAATAGCTAATCGCATCACTGATGTTGCAGAGCTCGCGAAGTACCAATTTCCCGCCGAAGAGAAGGACACATACACGCAAATTCCGTGGGACGACCTGGCCACAGTTCGAGAGTTCATCACCCACGAATATTCGAGGCTCGACACAGACCGGCTGCGCGAACTGGTAGAGCACGCGTTACCTGACCTGATCGAGGCCATCAACGATCTCGGGATTTCGGTTGATACCGACGACGATGAGCCTGCCGATCTAGACGAGGTTTGACACCAGGGTTCGCAACTCGTCTAGCCCGTGACGGTATTTGTGGAGGCGATCCTGCGCGATTGAATCCGCGTGGAACTGGAACGAGAGGTGTCCACGCCCGTCATCGCGAGCAAAGTCGCTCAGCTCCATCGAAGGGATCAACAGGAACTCCTCGTGGAATCGCGACTCGTCGCGCCGCCACCCCAGGACGACGAAATACGTGCTCGGCCAAGGCCGGAAGCTCGCTGCATGGACGTTGACGTTCGCGTGGAGCCGCGCCGCGGTGATGTCCACGGTCTTGATCTGCAGCCCGACCACCCGCCGGCTGACGAGGTGCAGCACCGCCAGCTCGACGGTCTCAAAGTCTGGATAGGGGCGAAATAGGTTCAGGTCGAAGTCTTCGGTCAAACGTCGCACCACTTCGGACTCGCCGAGCGAACCCAGATCGCTGCGCCACTCGGGTCGGGGCTCTGCGGGCGCCTCTTCCAGGACGCCCTCCACCGAAACCCCGAGCCTCTCGGCCATCCTTTCCGTCGGCACGAGCCACGGCAGCCAACGGCTGTCCGACCGCGGCCGCATGCCGAAGTACATCGAATAGATGGGCTCGCCGTCGTTCGACGACAGCGTGGCGAGGCGCTTGAAATCGGGCACCGGGACGACCAGCGTCGTCGGTCCCATCCCGCCGTCCACCAGTTGTCCTCCCACGATCACCACATCGTCGTGGGCGAGGCTGTGGGCCCACACCACGATGTGCACCTCGCCGTCGACCAGCCTGGAACGGTCCTTCGCCTGGAGGAGGACATATGCCCCATCGGCCAGCCGGTGCACCATCCCGTCGACTCCGCGATCCGCCGTGGGAAGAAACACGTGCAGGCTTCCGCGCGATTGCTCAGTGAGCGCAGCCCACACACGGAACTCGTACGTCTGGCCCGAGGCGCTGTTCTCGCGACCCGTCCATGGGCTGGTCATGCGGCGGGATTCTAGGCTGAATTCTTCCGGCCGCCTCTCAAACCAAGCCCCACGCGAGCGATCTCGCGCAGGACTCGGGGGTAGGAAGGATTCGCGCTTGGGGTAGGCCCCCATGAAAACAGGAAAGGGAAGCTCTGTCGCCGTACGGGTGAGGTAGATCCCACCCCCTATGAATTAAGAGCCCCACGCGGGACTTTCCCGCGCAGGGCCCAGAGGAAGGGAGGGAGATCCGGTTAGCGTGAAAAGGCGGCTGCTTCCCCGTTGGCCGCGAACGTCTTCCTTCCGCCCTATGAAATCGTGTTTGGTATCGGTCCGTCACCGTACAAATGAGGTAGACGCCGAAATCAGGTCTTCCAGTCGATCCTGACTACTTCGAGAGGCTTCGAGATGCCTTTGACAGCCACCTCACGAGGCTCCGAGAATGAAACCCCGCTCGGGACCGTGAGCCTGCTCGCCACTATCTCGTCGGGCCCAGCCAGCGCGGCGATTCGCGAGGCCTCATGAACGCCACGACCTCGATACCGGCCTTCCGCCTGGCTCGCGTTCGTGGCGTGCACTCCGATCCTCACGCGGGGCGCAAAGCCATGCAGCCGCCGCTGCTCGACGAGCCGCCGCTGGATCGAGATCGCGCAGTCGATGGCTGACGCCGAATCCGCGAAAGCGACGAAGAACCCGTCGCCGGCGTGATCGACTTCTTCGCCCCCGTGACGCTTGAAGCAGTCACGCATGGCGGTGTCGAGCCACGCGACGAGCCCGCTCCACGCCTCGTCCCCGATCGCTTCGACCAGCTGAGTCGATCCGACGATATCGCTGAAAAAGAATGTTCGCTGCGCCAAGGCCGCCGGCGATTCCATTTTTGCCGGCGTTTCGAGCCAAAGCTTGGCGCGGGTCGCGTCGGGTCCGGCGCCCAGCTTTTCGAAGACTCCTAGTGCAGCCTCGCCCTCGCGCCGCGCCCCGGCCTCGTCACCAGACTGGCGAAGCGCCCGCGCCAGCAGGACACGGACAAGCGCCGCCTCATACGGCGCATCGATGTTCTGCCACAGCCGAAGCGATTGGCGGAGCGTCTTCTGCGCCTCCGGATCGCCGCGGGCGAGCTGCACAGTGCCACGGGCCTGCAAGCCCAACACCTGAAGACCCGGCCCGCTCTGACCGGCCGCCAGCGCCTCGACTTGCTGGGCCGCCCGCTCTGCGCGATCAAGCTGGCCGAGGTCGCCGGCGATTCCGGCCGCAGCCACGAGCGATCGCATGTCGTCGAGGAGTCCCAGCTCGTGGGCGGCGACTGACGTCTCGAGTGACTTGAGCGCCGCGGCCATGTCGCCCTGCCTGGCGAGCAAGATCGCAGCTCCAGGCTGCGGGTCGCGGCCCAGCTTGTGTGCATGCCGAAACGCACTGTCGGCTCCATCCAGGTCGCCGAGCCGGAGGCGTATCTCGCCAACCTCGTAGTAGGCCTCGGCAGCAATGCCGGGTTGCCAGTGCTCCATCTCTGAGCCGGCGCGCCGAGCCTCGGTTTCAGCATCTACCCACGCGCCGCGCAAGCGCATGAATTCGGCTCGATGCACACGGCAGACGCCGGGCCACCCGGTGATCGATTCCCGCTCGCACCACCTGCCAGCGGTCTGCGTCCACTCGCCGCCCATGGCGAACTCGCCGGCTTCGCGATAGGCACCGATGGAGTTGCAGTAGACGATGCCTGTCGCCCATGGGCCCAGCTCGCCGCCGACCGCCGCGGCACACGCCTCGTCGAGAAATGGAAACCCTTCCGGCCCCCGACCCATGATGGCCAGGCTCACGCCGAGCCACGAGAGGCTCATCGCGACGAGATTGGGGCTTCCGAGCCGATTGCCGAGATCAATCGCCTTGCGGAGCAGCTCGCCACCTTCGTCCGGCTTGCCCTCGTTGAACGCCGCCCGGCCCTGGTCCCTCCAGAGGAATCCGAGCTCCACGCATTCGGAGTCACCTTCGAGCAGGCGCTCTGCTCGCTGCAGCCACCCACGTGCCGCGGCACCGTCTTGCCGCAGGTTCAGTGAGGCGCGCCGGAGCATGAGTGCGACTTTGGCCGCGCCTCGCCGATCGCCGGCCGCAACAAATGACGCGTACGAGCGCTCAAATGCGTCGAGGCACCCGGCCGGGTCCGCGCACCAGTATTTCGCCTTGCCAAGCTGCCGCAGGCCCTCAGCGTCGAGCCTCCCTTCGGCGTCGGCGAGGGACAGCAGGCGACGCCCTTCCTCCCAATCGTGGCGTCGCATGGCCTCGCGCCCGGCTTCGAGCGCGTTCTGCACCGTTCCACTCATTGGATCGGATTCTATGCCCGAACCCATAACTCCCCCTTCACCCCCCCTTGGTCGGGGCTGGGATAGGTTATTGCTCGCGGGATTCCGCATCTCTGCAAACGGGGTTCATTGGAGGAAGCAGATGTCTCGATCGTTACGACGCCTCATAGCTTTTGCGCTCGGTTCGGTCACGGTCATGGCGGCTGGACCCATCCTCACGGGGGTCCAGGCCGGCGCCAGCGACGGCAATAACAATGAGCGGTTGGGCGCGCTCGCCGGAATCAATCACCTCGTTGTGATCTACCAGGAGAACCGCAGCTTCGACAACCTTTACGGTCAGTTCGAAGACGCCAACGGCATCGAGGACCAGACCGCCACACAGGTGAATCTGGCCGGCCAGCCGTACACCGGATGCCTGCCGCAGCCCACCCCGCCATTCACGACCGCCTGCCTCGCCAACCAGCTTTTCGACATCACGCAGTACATCCCCGCGGACAAGAAGACCCCAGACATCGTGCACAAGTTCTATGAGGAGCAGGTCGCGATCGATGGCGGCAAGATGGATAAGTACGTGGCGGTCAGCAATGCGAAAGCCGCATCCGACGGCAGGGCGCTGTCCATCAGCTACTACCCGACTTCTCAGGTCGCGGTCGCCAAGGAAGCGGCGAACTACGTCCTGGCGGACAACTTCTTCCACGCAGCCTTCGGCGGTTCGTTCCTCAACCACCAGTGGCTGATCTGCGCATGCACCCCGATTTACAAGAATGCGGTCAAAGACGGCGGCCCTAACGACTTGCACACGGTGCTGGGTGCGTACGGGATGCCGCAGAACTACGGACAGCTCACGACCCTCGCCGAAGGCAATTACGCGATCAACACGATCCAGCCCTCGAGCGCCCCATACGGAGGCGGGCCGAAGCTGCCTCTGCTCGACAACGCCAACATCGGTGACAAGCTCAGCGAGAAGGGCGTCAGCTGGAACTGGTACTCCGGTGGCTGGGACGCCACGGTGGCAGGACCAACCCCCGCGCCGAACTTCCAGTACCACCACCAGGCCTTCAACTACTACGCGAAGTACGCTCCTGGCACCACCGGACGGACTCACCTGCAGGACGAGACGAAGTTCTTCGCCGCCGCGCAGGCAGGCACCCTGCCCGCAGTCTCATTCGTCAAGCCGCTCGGCGCCAACAACGAGCACCCCGGTTACGCCGACCTGGTCACCGGTCAGCAGCACGTGCTCGACCTGATCAACGCCGTCCGCAACGGTCCCAACTGGAAGGACACCGCGATCGTCATCACCTACGACGAGAACGGCGGCCTCTGGGACCACGTCGCGCCGCCGACCAGCCCCAAGCACTCTGACATGTGGGGTCCCGGCACCCGCGTGCCGACGATCATCATCTCCCCGCTCGCCAAGCGGCACTTCGTCGACCACACGGTATACGACACGACCTCGATCCTCACCACGATCGAGCACCGCTGGAACCTGGCGCCGCTCGGCTCTCGCGACGCCACCGCCAATGACCTCCGCCGCGCCTTCAAGCTCGGAGAGGCCGGCGACCAGTAACCACTCCTCCCGAGGGCCCCTCGCAAGTTTGCGGGGGGCTCTTTCGTTTACAGGGCCAAAGGAGGTGGTCCTGGCTTGATTACGACTATCGTCACTTTCCTCACGGAAAAGATCGTCGCCGTAGTCATCACGACAGTGGTTGTGATCGCAGCAGTGCCGACGCTCATCGTCGCCATCCACGGCGACACGATCACCATCACCCCCGGTACCGTCGCATCCTTCACTCGCCACGGCGACGACGGAGAGCGCGCTCGCCTGGTCCTCGAGATCAAGACTGCGGGCGACACGCTCGTCGTCCAGATCAACAATGAAGAGGCGAACTGCGACGCGCAGATCAGCCAGCTCTCGTCGCTCTCGAAACTCAACCCCACGACGACCAATGCCGCGCTCGATAGGGGCAAGACAAGAATCCACGACGCCGCGCTGCCCTACCTCAAGCAGATCAAGGCCGAGCAAGACGAGTTCGAGCACCTCAGCGTGGTCAGCGTCTCGACCACGCAGACGTACCTCGTCCGGATCGCCAACATCCAGGTCACAGCGCTCGGCGAGGACGGCCATTCGGGCCTCGTGATCACCACGTGCCAGACGATCCTGATCGAGATCCGGCAGATCGTCATCGTCGTCGTCCCCACAGCCCACGACATCGACGACGACATTCGGACGATGCCTTAGATGACGACAACTACTCCCCCCCGGAGCAGGGCCTCCTCCACCTCTACTACTCCAGAGGCCTTCGCTTCAACCGACCCGGCGAGCCCCCTCCCTGATTTGCTCGCCGGGCTCCGGTGGGGAGCGCGCGAATACATCGCGGCCGTCACTGCGCTGGTCCTCATCGACATCTTCGCCGGCTGGTCTTACCTGTCGAGCTATTTCGGCTATTTCCGCATACCGGTCGAAGGCCTCGGTTTGAGCATGCCCGAGGTCCTCGGCCAGGGCCTGCGGTCCATCCTTCTACCGCTGACTGTCGTCTTCTTTGCCGCCCTGGCGCCGAGTCGCCATCTTTACCAAGGGGCGATCGCGGTCGGCGCCTATCTGCTCTTTCTCACGGCCGTCGCGCTGGGCAACCACTGGGCCTCGCCGGGTTCGGTCGCCGCGCAGCTTGCGGCATCCATCGCCATCGGCGGCCTCGTGTTCTTGATCCGCCTGGGCTTCGGCAAAACGAGAGGCCAGCGCCTGCTCATGGGCGCGGTCGGGGTGCTGCTGCTGGTCTCGATCCCGATCGCGACAGGGACTCTGGACGCGACTCAGAAGGCGAGCGCCAAGGACACCACTCTGCGCATCATCACGGGCACCCCGATCCTTCCCACCACCGCTCAGTCGAACGGACAGTGGACCGCGTCCAACTATGTCCTGTTGAGGGAGAGCGACACCCGCATCTGGGTTTTCCGGATCGGCGGCCAGAACGCCTATTCGATCTCGAAGAGCAACCTCCTGTACATCCGCTACTAGCTTTCCCTCTCCCCGTTCAGGGGAGAGGGTCAGGGAGAGGGGCGAGGAAGAAAGACAGCTAGGTCACTGCCCCGATGCTCTCCGCTCGCGCCAACGCCCCCTCGTTGACGCAGAGGGCACCAAGTGATAGGTTCGGCGCAACTTCTGTAACAAACGTTTCGGGCGGCGAAAGCCGCGGGAGGGGTTGCAGTTGAGCGTGTCAGATCCGACCCATGCCGATGCTCAGGACCTCGCGAGGTTCGGTTACAAGCAGGAGCTCAAACGTGTCCTAGGGGTCTACTCCAGCTTCGCCGTCGCCTTCTCCTATATTTCGCCTTCGACCGGAATCTTCACCCTCTTCATCCTGGGTATCGGCCTCGCCGGGCCGGCCTTCTTCTGGAGCTGGCCCATCGTCGTCGTCGGCCAGCTGCTCGTGGGCCTCAACTTCGCCGAGGTCAGCTCTCATTTCCCGGTCGCGGGATCGGTCTACCAGTGGACCAAGTACCTCTCCAACCGGACCTACGCCTGGTTCACCGGGTGGGTCTACCTCTTCGCCGGTGTCCTCACGATCGCCGCGGTCGTGGCCACCGTCCCGCTCGTCCTCATCCCTCTGCTGAACAACCTCGGCCTGAACATACCGAACGACTCGAATGCTCAGCGCAACGTTGCCGCGCTCGTGCTGTTGAGCACCACGTTGTTGAGCATCTTCGGCGTGCGGATCGTCGCCTTCGTCAACAACACCGGAGTGGTGTTCGAGATTCTCGGCATGGTCGTGTTCGCGCTGATCCTCTTGCTCTTCTACCACCGCCAGTCGGCGTCGGTTCTCTTCGACACCAGCTACCTCGGGTCAAGCAACGCGCCCGGTGTCTTTCTGGCGGCGATGTTCATGTCGCTCTTCGTGATCTACGGCTTTGACACGGCGAGCACTCTCGCGGAAGAGACCAAGAACCCGCGACGCGAGGCGCCGCGTGCAGTCATCGCTTCGATCGTGGGCGCCGCCATCATCGGGGCGATCTTCCTGTTCGCCACTGTGATCGCCGTTCCGGGCGACATGGGCAAGTTCATCGCCGACATCGGTGCCGGCAAGATCCCGTTCCCGCTCGTGACCATCATCGAATCGAACTTCCCGGGTTGGGCGGCCAACCTATACCTGCTGGTCGTCTTCGCGGCGATCTACGTGTGCTGCCTCGCCATCCAGACCTCGACCATCCGCCTCGCCTTCGGCATGGCGCGTGACGGCAAGCTTCCCCTGGCGAAGTACTACAACAACGTGCAGCCGTCGTTGCACACGCCAATCGGCACGTGCATCGTCATCGGCGTGCTGGCGGGCCTTCCGCTCATCTACTACGCGGGCGCGGCCACCATCGCCATCGGTGCCACCGGGATGATCTACCTCTCATACATCCTGGGCAACATCGCCATCCTCATTGCTCGGTTGCGCGGCTGGCCCAAAGAATCGACTCCTTTCAAACTCGGCAGCTGGGGCACCATCGTCAACGTGCTCGCCCTTGTCTGGGGCGTCGCGATGGAGATCAACTTCCTGTGGCCGCGAGACGCCAGCATCGGCGGCCAGAACCCGCCGCTGAGCGCGCTGCCCAACATCACGATCGGCGGACCGATCGGCAACATCCCGGTCTTCGAGTTCACGCTGGGGCTGATCCTGCTCGTGGGCGCGATCTACTACTTCGTCGCCCAGCGCAACGCAACAGACACGCCGGCGATCCAGGCCGCCCCGTCTCGCGCCTAGGTAGCCCAAAGAGGCCGGGTGGCGTCACCCGGCCTCACTTTTTAGAGGTATCTGGTTGAATGGCCGAATGAGAGTGGAGAAGCAGTCCGTCGAGTCGGAGCTCGCCGACCTTCGCGCCAAGTACATCCCCCGCGGCATCACCTCGGCGCATCCGCTGACCGCCGATCGGGCGCGTGGATCGGAGATCTGGGATGTCAACGGGCGCCGGTACGTCGACTTCGCGGGCGGCATCGGCGTGATGAACGTGGGACATAGTCACCCACACGTTATGGACGCTGTCCGCGCTCAGCTCGAGCGCGTTACGCACACATCCTTCCAGGTGGTCATGTACGAGTCGTACCTGCGCCTGGCCGAGCGACTTTGCGAAGTGACCCCGATAGACGGGCCGAAGAAGGCGATCTTCTTCAGCACCGGCGCAGAGGCGGTCGAGAACGCGGTCAAAATCGCCCGCGCATTTACGGGCCGTCCGGCGGTGATCAGCTTCCGCGGCGCCTTCCACGGGCGGACGCTTTTGGCGCTCAGCCTCACCGGGACGGTGAGCCCGTACAAGCAAAACTTCGGCCCCTACGCGACCGAGGTCTATCAATCCCCATTTCCCTACGAGTACCGGGGCTGGGACACGGAGCGGGCGATCGCGGCGCTCGAGAGCCTGTTCGAGTCGGAGGTTTCGCCCAAGCGGGTCGCGGCGGTGATCATCGAGCCAGTCCTCGGCGAAGGCGGCTTCGTGCCGGCCCCGCTCGACTTTCAGCGCCGGCTCCGCCAGCTGACCGAGCAGCACGGCATCCTTTTGATCGCCGACGAGATACAGACCGGGTTCGGGCGCACGGGCAAGTTCTTTGCCGTCGAGCACTCAGGAGCGCAGCCCGACCTCGTCACCGTGGCCAAAAGCCTGGCGGCGGGATTTCCGCTTTCCGGCGTCGTCGGTCGCGCCGAGGTGATGGACGCCCCGGACCCCGGCGGCCTGGGCGGGACCTACGGCGGCAACCCGGTCGCGTGTGCGGCAGGCGTGGCGGTCATGGATGTGATGCGGGATGAGAAGCTCCCTGACCGCGCCGCCCGCATCGGCTCCGTTCTCGAAGAGCGCATGCAGACCTGGGCAGCCGAGCACGAGATTGTCGGCGACGTTCGCGTCGTCGGAGCGATGGCCGGGATGGAGCTCGTACGCGATCGTGGCACGAAAGAGCCCGCCGACACGGAGACTGCAAAGGTGCTCGCGGTTGCGCGCGAGAAAGGCCTGATCGTTCTCCGCGCCGGTTCGCATCACAACGTCATCCGCACGCTGATGCCCTTGAACATCCCGGACGATCAGCTGATGGAAGGATTGGACATGTTGGGCTCGGCTCTCGCCGAGGTTGCGGGTGGTCCCGCACGGAGTAAGGCATGAGCACCGCTTTGAAGCGCGAGATGTTCATCGGAGGCAAGTGGGTACCCGGGAGCGGGCGCGATTACCAGGAGATCGTCAACCCCGCAACGGGCAAGGTGATCGCCGAGGTGCCGAAGGGAACGGAGGAAGATGTCAACCGCGCGGTCGCCGCCGCCCGTGACGCGTACGACAGCGTTTGGTTCGACACCACTCCCCGCGAGCGCAGCGAGATGCTGCTCAAGCTCGCCGACGTCGTGATCCTGCACGCCGAGGAGCTCGCGCGGATCGAGTCCGAGAATGTTGGCAAGCCTCTCGCGCCGACCATCTCGGAGGAGCTCCCGCCCACCGCCGACTGCTTCCGGTTCTTCGCCGGCGCGGCGCGCCTTCTGGAAGGACGGGCCTCAGGTGAATACATGAAGGGCTTCACCAGCATGCTGCGGCGGGAGTCGCTGGGCGTCGTCGGCTCGATCGCGCCCTGGAACTACCCGCTGATGATGGCGGCGTGGAAGGTGGGCCCGGCCCTGGCGGCTGGCAACACCGTCATTTTGAAACCGTCCGAGTGGACGCCGCTAACTGCTCTGCGCCTCGCCGAGCTGTCCGAAGGCATCTTTCCTCCAGGCGTCTTCAACGTCGTCACCGGCGACGGCGAGCCCGTCGGTGCCTCGCTCGTCCGGCACCCGGGTGTCGCGATGGTCTCGCTGACCGGCGACGTCGCAACTGGCAAGATCGTGGCGCGCGAAGCAGCTTCCACGCTCAAACGTGTGCACCTTGAGCTCGGCGGCAAGGCGCCGGTGATCGTCTTCGACGACGCAGACCTCCACGCGGTGGTGGAAGGAATCAAGATCGGCGGCTTCTTCAATGCAGGCCAGGACTGCACTGCCGCCACACGCATCATCGCCGGCCCCCGGATTCACGATCGGCTCGTGAAGGATCTCGTCCCCGCGGTCAAGTCTTTGAAGGTCGGCGACCCGGCTGCCGCTGACACGGACATGGGGCCGCTGGTCTCGGAGGAGCAGCTCCAGAGGGTCTCCGGTTTCGTCGATCGAGCCCGCGCAGCCGGTTCCGAAATTGCGACCGGTGGAGCACGCATCAAGCGTGCCGGCTCGTGGTACGAGCCGACCATCGTGCTGCCGCCGGGCCCTGACGCCGAGATCGTGAACCGCGAGGTGTTCGGGCCGGTGGTCACCATCCAGAGGTTCAGCGACGAGGACCAGGCCCTCGAGTGGGCCAACTCGGTCGACTACGGGCTCGCCGCCTCGGTGTGGACTCGCGACGTCGGCCGCGCGCTACGCATGGCTCGGCGCCTCCAGTTCGGGACCGTGTGGATCAACACGCACATCCCGCTGGTCAACGAGATGCCGCACGGAGGCTACAAGCAGAGCGGGTACGGCAAGGACATGTCGATCTACTCGCTGGAGGAATACACCCAGATCAAGCACGTGATGGCGTCCCTCGACTGAGAATTTCCCTCTCCCCTTCAGGGGAGAGGGTCAGGGAGAGGGGCGCGGAAAGATGGACTAGCCCACCAACCGGATCGTCCAGAAGTCCCGCGACAGGTCGGGCTGAAGCAGGTACGAGTAGGGAATGGTGAAGTAGCCGGCCATACCCCACGCATCGCCCCAAGAGTTGCGCACCAAGAACCACTGATTGCTTTCCTCGTACCCCACGGCCATCACCGCATGCCCGCCGATCGCGCGCTCGGCCCCGCCCGGCATCGGCGCCCGCCCCGTGCGCGCGACCTCTTCACTCTCGAAGCTCTCGTACACGGTGAACCCGAAGATGAACGGATAGCCTGACGCGAGGCAGCCCTTCATCTGGTTCAGGTTCGGGACCAGGCTCTGGTACGAGATCGCCCGGTCGAGCTTGGCGTCCTCATACGCCTGGGCGGGCGGCGCCACCGCGAACTTCGCGATGTCGTACGGCCACTCAGGCTCTGGGCACACGCCCAGGCTCGCGACCGACTTGATGCCATCGCGCAGCATCGCGCCGCTGTCCGACCGGACCGTCCCCTCGATCACGCGCTCGTTGTAGTAGATGAATAGACGCGACGGCACAAAGTCCGGCAGGCCCTGCTTGAGGCGGTCGAACTCGACCGCCGCACCGATCGCGTTCGCGGTGCAGCTGCCCAGCGCGCCCTGGTTGTAGACCGCCGGGCACTTCGATCGCATGTCGATGCTGGGCGGAAGGTCGGTGAGGAACTGCGGCGGAGCCGCGTAAAGGTGGTCGCGCTGGTCGGGCCCATCCGGGATCCAGCCGTAACCGGCGATCTTCCTCGGTTCCGTCACAGATACACCCAGTTGGGAACGCTTGGCCCTTCGCCGGCGTAAATGCTCACGCCTTTCTTGAAGCGGTGGCCCTCCAGCGCGATCGCAGTCGCGCGCGTGTGTCCTTCCAGGATCACCAGGTGCCCATCCGAACGCTGCAGGCAGATCACCTCCGGCAGCACCGGCACCGGATTCGATTCGCTGATCTTCAGCGCGAGCGCCAGGACAAGCATGTTCGTCAGGTCGCCGGTAAAAAGGTGACCGACGTTCGCGGCGCCCTCCGCGACCTTCCGCGACACAGGCGCCAGGGCTGTCCAGGCGGGATGCCGATTCGCGTACAGCAGCTCGCCGAGCTCCAGGCTCGACGCCCGCAACTTACGCCAGTGAAGGTCGTTCCCCAGCCCCTCGAAGCTCAGCGTGCCCTGACCGAAGCCATGCGTCTTCGAGATGATGTGCCGGCGCAGCTCGTTCTGCTCGGCATCACCGAGATTCGGCTTGCGGGCGGCCTTAAGCACCTGCGCCAGATAGGCGGGGTTGGGCGGCTCGCCGGCGATGTATTGCTGGAAAGCGACCGACTCGATTTCGGCTTGCAGCCAGGCGAGTATCACCTGATCCTCGGTGGCAACTCCCTGCTCTTCCATCGCTGGAAAAGACTAGCTGCGACAGCGGCCCTCCGGCTTCCCTCAAACTATTCGGCGGGTGATGGTTGCGTCAAAGACCCACAAGTGGGTCTATCAGTTCAGCGAGGGGTCCGCCAAAATGAAGGACCTTCTCGGCGGCAAGGGCGCCGGCGCTGCCGAAATGACGCGCGCGGGCATGCCCGTCCCGCCCGGCTTCACCATCACCACCGAGGCCTGCCGCGAGTA
>Ga0209117_1000466_pt1 | contig 16848 bp, 17 predicted proteins | sample BlaSpr_A8_OM2_M2_FD_187978 | JGI IMG/M metagenome (GOLD analysis project Ga0209117, IMG submission 187978) | Forest soil microbial communities from Thunder Bay, Ontario, Canada - Black Spruce, Ontario site 2_A8_OM2_M2 (SPAdes) (version 2) | ecosystem: Environmental > Terrestrial > Soil > Boreal...
ATACCCGACAGAAGACGCAGTAGGGTTTGTTCACACTTCTAGGTTTGTACACCCATCGTGACGTATTCGCTTAAATCCTTGGCGATCGACCCTCACTGGCATAAGGCTTGGCGCATGTGCCAGAGGATGGCCAGTCCGCACCATCTCGTCGACCGCCTGGTCCCCGAACGGGATTCCATTCTTATTGAGTTTAAATATACAGAACCTTATATTTATAACAGATTAATGTCGAAGCCTTTGCTGTGCGCGCGTTGAAACTCAGTTGAAGCCTGAAGAAGCTTAGTGAACTCGCAGCCACAAAATTATCTACTCTAATTTAGGCGCGAGTGACAACTCTCAATCGCTCGCCGTGATCGAACTAGACCGGGAACCGCTGATGATCCCTCGGTCCAGAAGAGTGTGAAGTTGAGGCCGGACTCGCACCACATAGACAGCATTCTTTTACTCCAATTTTGTGAAGTATTTGATCCTGTTGAGTCTTGGCGAGACACGGCATGAAAACATTGCCATCTCAAAGGCTCTCCCAATCTCGTAAGTTCCCCATTTCCGCCGGGCGTGACGATGCCCCAATTCAATCGTGGGTCGATGGCTACTTGTGGGTTCGATCCTGTCAGCGTGATCTGGCTCGTCGCCGAAACCGCTAGCTTGTCGAGGTCGATGATCGTCGCTTGCGTCGAATTCTGGTAAACCACAAGAGCTTTTCCGGTCAGGGGATTCACTCCTACGGCATATGGCAGCAGGCCGAGGAAGGTCCCGCTTCCACTTACGCCAGTGGTCAGTGTGGTTTTCACGACTGGAGGCGAAACAGACAAATCGACGATTGAGACGTTGTTGCTCCCATTGTTCGTCACCACGGCGAGATTTCTCAGGTTGTCGATCGCTACGGAGGTCGGCGCAGTCCCCACCGCTACAGTCGGGCCGAGTTGCGCCGGCGCAGTGGGATCCCCAGTCAACTGGATGACGGTCAACGAGTTCGAATCGTGATTTGCGACCAAGGCAACGCCGGTCGCCGTGTCAACAGCGACCGACATGGGATTCTGGCCTACGGAGAGCACGGCTGGAATTGCGGGCGACACGTTCGTCGGCTCGACGGCTATGTTAGCGGCCGCAATCTCTTGCGGCAGAAGCGGATTCCTTACCTGACGGAATAGAGCCCTGCCGCTGTGAGGTCTTGCGACGTGAGCGGCACAAGAAGTTGGCGGCTGTTCTTTTCCGTAAGGCTGTGCGAAACATCGTTAAATTCCACGGTCGTCGTTGGATTGTAGTAGCCCCCATCAAAAGTGAAGTTCACGCCGCTACCGTTCAAGATGGTGCTGTCCGGCGAAGAACTGATCAGCGTTGGCGGCGCCTGGGTCACAGTCAACCGGTCAATGCTGGAGAGTGCCAGATTTTGTTGTGATTGAATATCGATGGAGACAGTTCCCGGTGAAGTCAGATTCGCCCCCGGGATCCGTGCACGCAACACTCCGGTGGAAATGAAACTCGTCGCGAGGGGAGTGCCATTTGCCCTCACTTGATCTGTGCTCACGAAATTGGTTCCCGTTAGGTAAATGCCCTCAAACGGAGATCCTTGAGGCACCCTGGTCGGATTGATAGTGGATAGATTCGGTGCATTCGCGGGAACGACCGTGGCATTTGCCGTGCCAAAGCTGTTGCTGTCGGCCTGCAAGATGGCTTTCACCACAAGGGTTTGCTGACTTCCGATCGTTTGGGGCGCACAGGATTGCCCGGTTTGGGTTATCGTTCCGGTCGTCGAACTCCCGCCAAGGACGTCGCTCACGTCCCAGTTGACCGCCGTGGACGTCGTCGAGTTACTGACTACGTTGGTCACTGTGTCCGTAAACTGATAACAATCCCCGGCGCTTATCGTTATGCTGGTGGGCGAGACCGTGACCGTGGCCCCGGAATCGATCGTGACCGTTGCGGAGGCCGACTTTGTGGTGTCTGCCACGCTCGTGGCCGTCACGCTCACCGAGCTTGGATTGAGACCATTGGCCGGCGCTGTGTATAACCCAAGTGTCGATACTGTCCCGACCGAAGTATTGCCCCCGTTCACACCATTCACGGTCCATGTCACGTTCGTGTTGCTTTTGCCCGTCACGGTTGCGGTGAATTGCTGCGCTTGTCCCAGGCGAACCGTGGCCGACGTGGGGCTAACCGTTACCGCCACAGTTTGAGTGCCACCATGGCAGCCGCTCAGTCCAATCACCGTTCCCACAATCGCGGCACCTAGCCACAAACGTCGCATCGTGTTTCCTTCCGCGAAACTTAAGTTTCTCCAGCGCATCGTTCTGTCTCTCCATCCCCGCCGCCTTCGGCGGGCGTCCCTCTAAAATGTCCGGCTCACCGTGAATCGAAAAGTGCTGCGTCTTTCGTGAAACTGAATTGGTTGCGGGGTTTCAGAAAGTCTTTGAAACTGGTGGCGGAGGTCAGATTTGAACTGACGACCTTCGGGTTATGAGCACGTAAGAGAACAGGCGGCCCGTTGATTCTGTGCGACTTAATTCATTTCTTTGAGTTTGGAGTTCTTTCCCAAATCTTTCCCAAGCTCATTGAGTAGTCGGCAACTCGGGTGTTAGACCAGTCAGGCAGGCTGGGGAGATACCCGATTGCTCAGAACAGCCGACTGGACTAGGATATTGTCCCCCTCGGCACTGTCGCCGCGAAAATTCGAGGCCAAGGAGGCTCCCTTGAGGCTCACTTACGGACCCAGCCGTGCGTGCCTGCTGGCCGGAGTCTTGTTTTATGGAGCAGCAACATCCCTTGCGCAAACCCAGCCAGTACCCGGTTCGAGCACACCGGGCGAAGCAATACCGGGAACACTCGGAGTTAGCCCATTCGCGGGTAGCGTGCCGGGAAGGCTCGTTCCGGGAGTTATGCCGCTTTCGTTGCGGGACGCTATCGACCGCGGATTGAAGCAAAATCTCGGAGCGCTCCTTTCCAGTGCCGACATTCGCTCGGCGCGCGGACAGCGTTGGGAGCAATTGAGTGCGCTCCTACCGCACGTAACCGCGGCGCCTTATGTGGACGTATCCCAAATAAATCTCCAGGAACTGGGCATTAAGTTTACTTTTCCAGGAGTCATTCTCCCGTCGACCGTTCGTTTTTCCTATTTTGATGCGCGCGTAAGTGTGGACCAGTCGCTGTTTAACTGGAGGTCGATCAACAATGAGCGCGCCGCTAAGCAGGCCTTGAGGTCCGCGGAATATAGCTACAAGGATGCGCGCGATCTCGTTGTGCTCGCCGTGGGTTATACCTATTTGCAGGCCATCGCCGACGAAGCTCGCATCGAAACGGCGGAAGCGCAAGTCAGGACGGCGCAGGCGCTCTTCGATCAAGCAACGGACCGGGTGAATGCGGGCACTTCGCCAGCCATTGACGGGCTGCGCGCCAAAGTCGAGCTGCAAACCCGGCAACAGCAGTTGATTCAAGCGAAGAACAACCTCGCCATCCAGAAGCTGACCGTAGCGCGCGTGATCGGGCTGGCTCCCGGGCAGGAATTCGAATTGACGGACAAGTCGCTGTACCAGCCGTTCGAGGGCATCACCGTCGAAGAGGCTCTGAAACGCGCTTACGCTGCGCGTTCCGATTACCAGGCAGCCATGACCGACGTTCGCGTGGCGGAATTCTCCCGGAAGGCCGCGGTTGCCGGGTATTTTCCGTCGCTCTCCTTTAATGCGGACTATGGTGCGGGAGCCACGCATCCTTCCACAGCAAGGCAAGTATTCGACGTGCGCGGTACGCTCTCGATTCCTATCTTTCAGGGAGGCAGCGTTCACGGTGACGTTTTGCAGGCGGATGCAAGACTCGAGCAGAGTCACGAGCGGCTGGACAATCTGCGAGCGCAGATCGACTCCGACGTACGGACCGCTCTGCTGAACCTGCAGTCGTCAGCCGATCAAGTCAGCGTGGCGCGCAGCAACATTGATTTGGCGGAGCAGACCCTGACCCAGTCGCGCGATCGTTTCGGCGCGGGTGTCACCGATACCGTCGAGGTAGTGCAATCCCAAGAAGCGGTAGCTAGCGCCCATGAACAGTACATCTCGAGTCTCTACAGTTACAATTTTGCAAAAATTTCGATGGCTCGTGCTCTTGGCGCCGCGGAAGAGGGCGTCAAGGAATATTTCAAAGGAAAATGAACATGGCGGACGAGAACCCACCCCATTCGGCGCCTGATGCAGGCAAGGAATCCCCGATCGAGCCGTCGCCCGTGACGGACAGAAAGTATACGCCGCCAGCGTCCCGGAGTCGCAAGCGCCGGAGAAACATGGTGATTCTGCTTGTCGTCTTGGTGGTGCTGGTCGCCGGCGTTTTCTTGTGGCGCTACTTAGGCACTTATGAATCAACCGACGATGCCCAGGCGGACGTTCACCTGTACCCAGTCAGCGCGCGTATTTCCGGCTATGTGGTGAAGGTCAACGTAGACGACAACCAATGGGTGCAGAAAGGCACCGTGCTGGTAGAGATCGACCCGAAAGACTACGAAGTTGCGGTCGCGCAGGCGCAAGCCAATCTCGCCAATGCCGAAGCGACGGCTCAGTCGCTGAATATCACGGTGCCGATTACTTCGGTGAACACTTCGAGCCAGCTGAAGTTCACCGCGTCAGACATCGGAAACGCCACCGCTGGAATCATTGCGGCTGAGAAGCAGCTCACCGCCGCCCACGCCCAGCTGGAACAGGCGGAGGCCAACGATGTGAGGGCTCAAGACGATCTCCACCGCTACAAGCTACTGGTGGACAAGCGGGAAGTAGCCGAGCAGGTTTACGACCAGGCATTGGCCACGGCCAAATCCAGCACCGCGGCGGTAGCGGCAGCCCGTGCCAATGAGTCCGCGGCGCAACAATTCGTGCAACAGGCGCAGAGCCGCCTGGTGCAAGCGGATGCGAACCACCAATCCGCGGAGACCGGGCCGCAGCAGGTGTCGTCCACCAAGGCTCGGGTGCGTGCGGCGATCGCTGACGTGGACCAAAAGCGCGCGTTGCTCGAGCAAGCCCAGCTGAACCTCCAGTACACCAGAATCGTTGCGCCGGCCACCGGTGAAGTGAATAAAACGGTTGTCGTGGGGTTAAATGTTCAACCAGGGCAGCAGCTCCTCACCGTCGTTCCCCTCGACGAAGTTTGGGTCACGGCCAATTTCAAGGAGACGCAACTCAAGCACATGCGCGTCGGACAGAAGGCGGAAATCCATGTGGACTCGACCGGCCGGACTCTGAAAGGTCACGTGGACAGCATTGCGGGGGCAACCGGCCCGCTCTTTAGCTTGCTTCCTCCGGAGAATGCCACCGGCAACTACGTAAAAATTGTGCAAAGGATTCCGGTAAAGATAGTTCTCGAGCCCGGTGAGAATCGGGACCGTCAGCTTCGGCCGGGCATGAACGTGGTGCCCGACGTCTACCTCCAATGAGTTCCACTGCTCTCACAATCGACCAGGATGTTTGGCGGCCGAAATACAATCCTTGGCTGATTGCTGTGGTCGTGGCGCTGGCAGCCTTCATGGAGGTCCTCGACACCAGCATCGCCAACGTGGCCCTGCCGTACATGGCCGGGAATCTGGGGGCGAGCAACGACCAGAGCACATGGGTCCTGACCTCGTATTTGGTCTCGAATGCCATCATCCTTCCAATCAGCGGGTGGCTCGCAGGCGCGTTGGGACGGAAGCGCTTTTTCATGGCGTGTTTGGGTATTTTTACTGTGAGTTCTTTGCTTTGCGGGACGGCGCCAAGTCTCGGCCTTCTTCTTTTCTTCCGCGTACTGCAAGGCGCGGGCGGCGGAGGGTTGCAGCCGATGGCTCAGGCCATTCTCGCCGACACCTTTCCGCCGCAACAGCGAGGCTTGGCGTTTGCGCTGTATGGCATCACGGCCATCATGGCGCCCACTATCGGACCAACCCTGGGCGGATGGATCACCTTCAACTATTCCTGGCGCTGGATTTTTTTCATTAATATCCCCGTCGGGTTGGCCACATGGTTTCTTGTGCGGCGCTTTGTCGAAGATCCGCCCTATTTAAGCCGGCTTAAGGCGGCTGGCGTTAAGTTGGACTACATTGGCATCGCTCTGCTGACTCTGGGTATTGGCGCGTTGCAAGTGCTGCTCGATAAGGGCCAGGAAGATGATTGGTTCGGGTCGCGCTTCATTACGACCTTAGTCGTCGTGGCGACCGTATGCCTCATCTCGCTGGTTATCTGGGAGTGGTTTCAAAAGGCGCCGATCATCGACGTCCGCATGTTCAAGAGTTTTAACTTTGCGAGTGCGAACTTGATGATGTTCACCCTGGGAATCTTGTTGTTCAGCAGCCTCGTCCTGATGCCGCAGTTTCTTCAGACTCTTTTGGGGTACACGTCCCAACTGGCCGGGTTTGCGCTCTCCGCAGGAGGTCTTGTTTTACTCCTTGAGATGCCCATCATGGGCCAACTGACCACCAAGCTTCAGGCTCGCTACCTGATCGCCTTCGGCTGGCTAGCTTTGTCCATCGCCATGTTCTATTCCACCAAACGGATCGACTTGCAGATCAGCTTCAATGCCGCCGTGTGGCTGCGCATCGCCCAGGTTATTGGCTTGGGGTTCCTGTTTGTGCCGATTACGCTTGTGGCCTATATCGGAATTCCGCCGGAAAAGAACAACGCCGTCGCCGGAATCGTCAACTTCATGCGCAATATGGGAAGCAGCGTGGGAACCTCCATCGTCACCACGATGATTGCACGTCGTTCACAATTCCATCAGGCAAGGCTCGTCGAGTACGCCAGGCCTGACAATCCTAATTTCCAGAATTCCGCTAATGGCCTTGCCGAGCGCTTTGCCCACTCGGGCTTGGGCACGAATGAGGCGCACATGCGCGCTTATGCCCAGATTTACCGAAGCCTGCAAAACCAGGCGGCGAGTTTGGCGTACATTGATACCTTCATGCTCCTGGCCGTGGGGGCAGCGATCATGTTCTGTCTCACTTTTGTTTTGAAGAAGAATGATCCTGGTGGTGGCGGGAGAGTGGCGGTGGATTAGTGAAAGTGGAATCATATGTAGTTAGGATTGCGTGTAGCGAATAGTCGGCGCAGAGACCGGCATGATCAAAATCGTCACGGTTGAACGGGAGTATGGAAGCGGCGGAGGCGAAATCGCTCAATCGCTCGCGACGCAACTGGGCTGGAAGCTTTGGGATCAGTTGCTCACCGAGGAGATCGCCAGGCTTGCGAATTGCCCCAAAGCCGTCGTCGAGGTTCGAGAGGAACGCACCGATCCACTCTACTACCGGCTCTTCAAATCCTTTTTGCGCGGGAGTTATGAAGGCAGCCTCAACGCGCACAAGCTCAACCTAGTTGACAGCGAAACCATTTTGAAAATTACAGAACGCGTCGTTCAGCACGCCGCTAAGACGGGAAACTCCGTTATCGTCGGAAGAGGGTCGCAGCATTTTCTGAGAACCCGCCCAGACACGCTGCGGGTTTTTCTTTACGCTCCCAGAGAAGATAAAGTGCGCCGCCTCTTGGCTCGCGGCAAAAGTGAGAAGGAAGCCCAGCAGCTCGTGGATACCGTTGACCGCGAGCGCGTCGATTTCATCCAGAAGTATTTCCGCGTCGAATGGCCTGACCGCGCCGTTTACCACACTATGATCAATACGGCGATCGGCGATCAGGCCGTCGTCCACATGATTCTGGATTTCATGAAAACCGTCGACGCAAGAGTCCCTGCCTGAGTTCTCGAGGAATAGATCCGCCCCGAATCCGTCCGGGGGGCTGGCCAATTAAGGGTCGCATTGTATCCGCAGCCGCAATTCCAGATTCTTTCCGTGCTTATCATTATCGAGCAATGCGGATATCTGTATGGCGCGAAAGGACTTCGTAATCGTCGATCAGTTGTCTGAGCTTCTCCGCGCCCACACATAACCTAAGCGATGTCAGGATTCTGACAGGTCACAATTTCTGGGGCTTCGTGGAGTGGCCCGACAAAATTATCACGGAGTGAACTCTTCCCAATTCGGTGTCCAAGAAAACCCTAGGGCGCGGGAGGCGGAGCTCGCTCAAAATGGCTAGACAAAAAAAACAATCTGGCTACAATCGCTCATGGGATGTCTGGTCGCTCAGGGCGACTGGGGTTTGTCTCTTTCTTGTCTGTTTAGGCCGTAAGTCATGCAGCAGTCCTCAAGCGGATCGATTCCCCTTCGGCAATTTGGCCGTCATCCCGTAAAGATTTCCGCGCTCGGTCTCGGAGGGCACCATCTCGGTGATGCTCCGGATGAGAAGACCGCCATTCAAATCGTCCAAGAGGCGGTGGATGGCGGCATCACTTTCTTCGACAATTGCTGGGAATACCGTCGTGGCAAAACTGAGCTTTGGATGGGCGCAGGGCTAAAGGGCCGGCGCGACAAGGTCTTTCTGATGACCAAGACTTGTCCACATGGCCGTGACGCCAGCCTGGCCCTGCAGATGTTGGAAGAATCTCTCCATCGCTTGCAAACCGATCATCTTGATCTCTGGCAGGTCCACGGCATGGCCTTCGACAATGATCCGGAGCTGTTCATTCGCCCCAATGGCGCGGCCGAGGCTCTCACCAAAGCGAAGAAGGACGGTAAGGTACGTTTCGTCGGTTTTACCGGGCACCAGAACTTCAAAGTCCATCTCGCAATGCTGAATACAGGCTTCCCCTTCGATTCCGCGCAGATGCCATTGAATGTCTTCGACTCAAACTTCCGCAGCTTCGAACAGCAAGTCTTGCCAGAGCTGAATAAACGTGGAATCGCGGCTCTCGGGATGAAGCCATTCGGCGGCCACGGCGATGCGATCAGAGCTGGAGTGCTCACCGCGCAGGAGTCCCTGCGCTACGCCATGAGCCTGCCGGTAAGTACCACCATCACGGGAATCGATAGCCTCGAGATCCTGCACCAGAACTTGCGCATTGCCCAGAACTTCACGGCGATGCAAGCGGTGGAGATGACCGCACTTCGCGATCGCTGCAAAGCCTCCGCTGCCGATGGCCGCTACGAACTCTACAAGCTCTCCCTGAAATTCGATAATCCCGAGTCCCGCATCGCGCACGGCTTTCCCCTCGACACGCAGCAGTCTGAGGTTAGAGACATGCTTGGTGCTGAACAGAATACCGGCCACCCTTTCCCAGAAAAGCATTTCTAGGAGGACCACCGTGGGTTCCGCGCACGATCCGAATCGACGAAATTTCCTAAAACATGCGGCCATACTGGGCGCTGTGCCGTTTTTTCCCGGAGGTCGCATGCCCAAGCAACAGCCGCAAGCTGAGCAAGTCCCTTCGGGCGTGGTTCCCAAAAAGCAGCTGGGACACACGGGCGTGCAGGTCTCCGCGCTGGGGCTTGGCGGCTACCATCTGGGCTCGGTGGGGACCGACCGCGCGGCTCTGGAGATCGTCGCCAAGGCGCTCGATCACGGAATCAATTTTTTCGATAACTGCTGGGAATATCAAGACGGACTTAGCGAGGAACGCCTCGGGAAGGCATTGCAAGGGAAGCGGGACCAGGCGTTTCTTATGACCAAGGTTTGCAGCCACGGCCGCGACAAGAGCGTGGCCATGCGCATGCTCGAAGAATCGTTGCGCCGCTTACAAACCGACCACCTCGATCTATGGCAGATTCACGAAGTGGTTTACGACAACGACCCCGACCTGATTTTCGCGCCCAATGGTGCGGCCGAGGCTCTCACCGCCGCCAAACAGCAGGGAAAAGTTCGATTCATCGGCTTCACCGGGCACAAAGATCCGTCCATTCATCTCAGAATGCTGGAGCACAAGTTTCCCTTCGACACCGTGCAAATGCCGCTGAATTGCTTCGACGCCACCTTCCGCAGCTTCGAAACTCAGGTGCTTCCCGAAGTAACCCGCCGCGGTATGGCGGCGCTGGGTATGAAGAGCCTCGGCGGCAGCGGCGAGATGGTGCGCCACGGCACGATTACGGCTCACGAAGGATTGCGCTACGCCATGAGCCTTCCGGTCGCAACAACGATAAGTGGCATCGATACGATGGAGGTTCTCGACCAAAATCTCCAGGTCGCGGTGAACTTTCAGCCGCTAAGCGCGGCGGAGATGCAGCGCTTGCGCGACCGTAGCCGCTACTTTGCATCGGACGGCCACTTCGAATTATTCAAGATGACCACCAAATACGATGGCAAAGTAGGACGCCAGCAGCATCACTTCCCGACGGAGCAGGAACTACCTCTTTAGATTTTGAGTTGAGGTGCCCGAAGGTCCAACCCGAGAACTCCTTGCGGCCTGGCCAATGTGAGAGCAGTTGGGGAGGTTATATATGGGCCGCGACGTGGCGGCGGGCAGGGTGAACTGAAAAGTTGCGCCGCGCGGAGAATTGTCGGCAGCCCACAAGCGGCCGCCATGCGACTCAATGATTGACCGGCTGATCCGCAGCCCCATGCCCGTGCCGTGAGTCTTGGTGGTAAAGAACGCATTAAAGATCTTGTCCGCCTGCTGCGGTGGAAGCCCCAAGGTGGCTCAGGGCTCTTTTATATTGTCGGCGATAACGTAATAAATAACCTGCAGCGTCAGGTAAATTTGATAGACAATTTCTCGGTGATCGATGGCTCGCATCAACTCAAATTCGGGGTCGATTACCGGCGGCTTTCGCCAATCAATGTTCCTCCAGATTATGGCCAGCAAGTTCTGTTTTTTGGCGGCGGACTCAAGCGCTGAAAGGCATCGCCAACGTGGTACTCGTACAGGCCCGCAACTTCCCTGGTCTCTCGTTGGATAACCTGTCGATATATGGTCAGGACACGTGGAAAGCCGCTCGGCACCTTACGCTAACTTACGGTTTGAGATGGGAAATTAATCCCCCACCCTCGGCAAATCGAGGATTCGCAATGCTGTTTGCGGTCACCGGAGCGGACAATCCAGCAACACTCGCGCTAGCACCGCAAGGCACACCGCTCTATAAACTACCTATAATAACTTTGCGCCTCGAATTGGGCTCGCGTATCAGTTGTCTCAACGTCAGGGAAAAGAAACGATTCTTAGCGGAGGTTTTGGCGTCTTCTATGATCTTGGAACCGGCTCGGTAACATTCTCCAAGGATTTCCATTTTCGGTACAGAAAATCTTCTCCAACGTGCCTTTTCCACTTACGCCTCTCCAGGCGACTCCGCCATCTTTCAGCCTTGATACGCGCCCAGTCAGTACCATTTTCGCCTATGATCCAAACCAGAAACTGCCGCGCACATACGAATGGAACACAACGGTCGAGCAGTCCCTGGGGGTTAATCAGACTTTCTCCGCCAAAGCCTGGGGACTGGAGGCCTTAACCGAGGCTTTAACCCTCTCTATCAAATCGGCGGCCCGCGTTCGATCCAGCTGGCGCTCAAACTTCAATTCTGAGCAACCCTCATGTTACGAGCTGAGGTAGAATCCTACCCTCTCCGCCATAAAGGCGTTTCACTAGAGTTTCATGATCCTCCGCACGGTCGAGCAGGTCCGCCGGGTCTTCCTCATTATTGCTGGATTCACCTTGCTCTTGGCTGGTGGCGCTATGCTAGTCACTCCTGGGCCGGGAATGCTGGTGATTTTTCTCGGGCTTGGTTTGTTGGCCGCTGAATTTGTTTGGGCGCGCCGCCTGATGGAGCGCATCAAGCACGAAGGCGGGCGTTTGAAAGACGCCGTTCTCCGCCCGGGAAAGTAGCGGAAAACATCTTTTCTGGAGGGCACCTTGTCACATGCGATGCCGCGCACGGCGGCAAATTGGTCTGGGAAATGGGCGCTAATCACCGGAGCCAGCGCAGGAATCGGCGTGGCCTTCGCCAAAGAATTGTCCTTTGGCGGAACGAATCTTGTCTTGACGGCGCGGCGCAAAGATCGCCTGGAAGACTTGGCCCGCGGCCTCGCCGCCAATTACAAAATCAACACCGAAGTGATTGCCGCGGATCTGGCGGATCCGAGCGCTCCGGAAAAGATTTTTGCTTTTACGAAAGAAAAAGGAATCGAGATCGATCTGCTGATCAACAACGCCGGATTCGGCCACTACGGCGAATTTCATTCCGTTGAAAAGCAGCGCCTGCTGGACATGGTGCAGGTAAATTGCCACGCGGTGGTGCACCTGACTCGCCTCTATCTTCCGGAGATGGTCGCGCGCCGGCGCGGCGATGTGCTCATTCTCGCGTCAACCGCTTCCTTCCAGGCCGTTCCCTATATTTCGACTTACGCCGCAACAAAAGCATTCGACCTGCTCTTCGCGGAGGGCCTGGCGGAAGAGATGAAACCATATGGAATCCGCGTGTGCGCTCTTTGCCCGGGCTCGACGGAATCCGAATTCCACGCCGTTTCCGGCCAGGAAAAATTCAAACGCAACGCCGAGACTGCGGAAAAAGTCGCGCATACCGGGCTGAAAGCCCTGGCCGCCGGCAAAAGTTACGTCATCTCCGGCCTTGGAAATTATCTCGGCGCTCACGGCGAACGCCTCGTCCCCCGCCGCTTCGTCACCCGAATTGCCGGCGGAATGTTCAAGCCCGAGAAGAAATAGAGAGCCCCCTCCCGCAGGGCGCTACCGATCGCAAATGAAGTTGGCAGCCCCCGTTACCAGCAAGCGCTTCCTCGACACGCGGGAGCCCTCACCCACGTCTAACTTATTGTTAAAGCAAAGCATCGCACCTTGGGTATCAGGGAGCGACATCGGGTGGGAACTTTTTCGCTCTGCTCCGGGAAGTGATATAGGAAACCGGGCAGAACGTCTTATCAGGAGACATGAGGATCCCCGAGCAAGAGAGAGACGACGTTCTGTTGCGGCGGGCCGCCAAGGGCGATGAGGAGGCATTCACGCTCCTCTACCGGCGGCACCAGGCGGCCATGTACCGCTTTGCGCTGCGCATGACGGGAAATACCTGGTCCGCGGAAGAGATTGTGCAGGACGTATTCATGACCCTGATGCGTGCTCCGAAAAAGTATGACGCGACACGCGGAGCGCTCGGAGCGTTCCTATACGGAGTGACGCGCAACCGCGTGATGAAACACTTGGAAAGATTGCCGCGGGAAATATCGCTCGAAATAAAAAACGAAGACGGCACGGGCAGCGGAATTGTTTTGCAGGACGCGTCCACGCCGGCGATGTGGGTGGAAAAACGCGAACGCAGGCAGCAAGTGAGGGCCGCCGTGCAGGAATTACCCGTGGAGTTTCGCGAGGCCGTGGTGCTGTGCGAACTGGAAGAAATGAGTTACGAGGAAGCGGCGCAAATGGCCGGATGCCCGATTGGGACGATTCGTTCGCGGCTGCATCGCGGACGCGCTTTACTGATGGCCAAACTGGAAATGTTTCGGGACGTGCCTCGTCGCGCGAGCGCGGGGCGATGAAGGATTTTGTGCCGTGCAAAGGAAGCAAGAGATGACGTGCGAAGAATTTGAAGCGATTGGATTGGACGCGGAGCGCGACGCTTCGTTGAGCGAAGTTGAGCGCGTGGCCGCTCGCGAGCACGCCGGCACGTGTTCGCGGTGCGCCGCGCTGCAGGATTCCTGGCGGGCGGCTGGGGTTGAGCTCCGCGCGCTTGCGGAAGATACCGCCATGGTGCAGGCGCCCGCGCGCGTGGAAATGCGTTTGCGCCAGGAGTTCCGCACGCAGCATGTCACGTTGAAAGCGCGGCGCGTCGCCGTAGCTGCCGCGTGGGCGCTGGCCGCTGCAGCCGTGCTGGCCGGCACGGTGAGCTGGAGAAACTGGCGGAAGAGCGGGCCAGAAGAAACGGCGAACCATTTGAAATCTCCACTGACCGCGGCGAGGCCCACCGCCATCAACGCGAACGCCGAGACCAACCATGAGACGCCGGTGCAAAGTGCGGCGGCAGTTGGGAATTCGGATTCTGCGGAATCGGGAACGCTGATGGCGGACAACGAAATGAGCGATTTCACGCTGCTCCCGGGGGCTTTGCCGGCAGATACCGGTGACGCCGAGATCTTGCGGGTGCGCATCCAGCGCGGCGCTCTGGGTGCATTTGGTTTGCCCGTGAATGAAGAGCGTGCCGGCGAATGGATCCAGGTGGATCTTCTCGTGGGAAACGACGGGTTGCCGGAGGCGGTGAGGTTGCCGCGATAGTGATGGCACGGACGACGAGTGTCGAATTCTGGAGGCGTACAAAATGATGGGGACAATGGCGCTCTGGGAAAGAGTGAAAACAGCGGTGCGCGGTGATGTCCGATGGACTTTTTGGACGATTCTGCTGAGCCCGTTGATAGCAGGAATCGCTGAAATCGCCGCAGCAAAAAGTTCGCAGCAGTTCGGGAGAGAAGAGGAGAAGGAAAAATGAATCGCAGAGTATGTATGAGAATGGTTCTCAGCGGAATTTTCATGCTGAGCGCCGGATTGGCAAGAGCGCAGCATGCGGCGCCGCTCCCCCCGCCGCCCATGGCGATGCCGCAAGGCCTCGGACCAGAAGCCGGCATGATCGGCGAACGGATCGAGTTGCTGGGCTTTGAGGGCATGCACGGCGGAAAGGTCGTGACCGGCGTGCCGTTCAGCGCCGTCGCGGTTTCGGAGTCGGCGCAAACTCTCGCGGACGGAAACCACATCGCGCGAAAGACGCAAACGAACCTCTATCGGGATAGCCAGGGACGTTTCCGGAAGGAAGTGACGTTCACTGCGGTCGGGCCGCTGGCGACCTCGGGACAGCCGAAGTCGTTTGTGTTCATCAATGATCCCGTGGCGGGCAGCAATTTCATCCTGCACCCCGGCGAGAAAACGGCGGAAAAGATGGGGACGCCATTTGGCAACATGAAAGACGCGATAAAGGGCAAGATGGAGCATCACCATCAGCAAGCCATCGCGGAGGGCTCGCTGAAAAAGGAGGACCTGGGCACGCAGATGATCGCGGGCGTGAGTGCGCAAGGAACGCGCGTCACCCATACGATTCCCGCGGGACAAATCGGAAACGAAAAAGCGATCACCATCGTATCCGAGCATTGGTACTCCAATGATTTGCAGATCGTGGTGATGAGCAAGCGCAGCGATCCGCGCTTTGGCGATACGACCTACACGCTGACGAATATCCAGCGGCAGGAACCGGCCGCTTCGCTCTTCGCCGTGCCGTTGGACTACACGGTGACACAAGGTGGACCGGGTAGGCACGGAATGAGGCACTTCGAGCAGGCAGCCCCGCCGCCGCCTCCACCTGGCAAATGATTGCTCTGGCGTAGTTTTCGTTGACAACAAAACAGTCGAGACGATCTTCTCTCCTGAAGACGGCACGCCCTTTCCGCAGCAGCCCCCATCGCTGCGGGAAGGGCGTCGCTGTTTCTGGAAGTAGGGGAAGTAGGGATGTAAGGAAGTAAGGATGTAAGCACGAGACAAATTCCGCGTTTTCCCGGGCGCGACCCATTCGGCGAGAGAGGTACCCCACCCCCCGGGTGTTTTTCGTAAAGAGTGCGGAATCGATTGAAAACAAAGGAGTTGAGTTCTTGGTGAGTGCAAAAGAGTGCGCAAGTGTATGAATACGAAGGGCATAGTCGCGCAGGACGACAAGAGTCATAGCTGATTCTTGACTTGCGGAAGAGATGTTCCCGGGTTGGTGGCTTCTCGGTAGCTAGAAGAACGCTCCCTCCGGAAAGGCTGGTTAACCATAATAACCCACCCCCCCTATGTTTTTCATAAGTATTCATTCTAAAGGGAGTTAAAGTGCTTTGTTTTGATACACTTTTATAAGTGTTGATTCTAAAGGGACTTAGAATCAGCAGTTGTAGAAGTGTTGATTCTAAACGGGTTACGATGGAGATCTGTTCACAAGAGAGTAACTCGGACGGACGTGAAGATTTTGAAGGAGTTAGAAGGACCACATGGCGGGCGAGCATGATTCGCAGGGCACGGAGGAATCGCGCCGAGTCGGCCAAAGCATTATAGCATATTGGTACCTTAAGTCAAGGATTATTATAAATGGTTTGTTTGCTGGGAGATGGCAGGGTGCCCGTTCAAGCTGGCACGAGGGAACCCGTCTTAATCACCAGCGCTGCCTTGTTCGACGTCCGACACTTCGCCTACTGCCACCGAATCAGCTTGAAGCTCCCCGCAACGTTCTCGAGAATCGAGTCGTCTTCAAACTCATGGGCGCGGAATGTCTCTACAGGTCGATTGATGGCTCTCTCAGTTTTGGTTCATGGCGCTGGCTTGGATCGTCTTTATGCGCTGCTCCACCTTGGCGGCTTCTTCGTTGTGGCCGAGGGTGCGGAGGGCCTGGGCCTCGATGGTCAACTCAGGAACCAGGATGGGGTTATCCGGGCGGTACTGCTTTTCCAGGATGGAAAGAAGGTGTTCGTGGCAGGGTTCGGACTTCTCCGGTCTGCCCCAAAGATCGTAAGTGCGGCAAAGCGCAGTCTGATTGGCCAAGGCCTCCGAGCCATCATGACCGTAGAGTGTTTCGTCAATCTTAACGGCGCGCAAGAGAATCGGCTCCGCCTTGGCGAAGTCCTTCTGAAAAGCGTACATGCCAGCCAGCATCCTGAGGCTGTTGGATACGCCGGAACTGTTCTCGCCGTAGGCCTTCAGATTCAGTTCGATCGCGCGGTTGAAGAATTGCTGGGCAGAAGCGACGTCCTGCTGCGCAAATGCCTCCATGCCGAGGTTTTGAAGTGGGTCGGATAGCATAGGGGACTGAGGGCCGTAGAGCTCTTCCGAGACCTTCATCTGGCGATGGAAGAAGGAATCCGCCTGGGCGAACTGTTGGAGACCCATAGTAATTCTGCCAAGTTCGCCGAGGGCGATGGCGAGACGCCCATCGTGGGGCTGCAATTTTTCTCCCAGCTCGACCGCTTGCTTGTAGTTTCTAACTGCTTCGTCCCATTGCCTCTGCACGCGCGCACTAGAGCCGGCCTGCATGGCAGCGTCCACCTTTTCGGTGACCCCGGTATCGGCCTGCGAAAC
>Ga0209117_1000467_pt1 | contig 16833 bp, 17 predicted proteins | sample BlaSpr_A8_OM2_M2_FD_187978 | JGI IMG/M metagenome (GOLD analysis project Ga0209117, IMG submission 187978) | Forest soil microbial communities from Thunder Bay, Ontario, Canada - Black Spruce, Ontario site 2_A8_OM2_M2 (SPAdes) (version 2) | ecosystem: Environmental > Terrestrial > Soil > Boreal...
AAAGGACTAGACCTCGTGGAGGTGGCGCCGCAAGCGAGCCCGCCGGTCTGCCGTCTGATGGATTACGGACGCTACAAGTTCGAGACCATCAAGAAGGAAAAGGACCAGCGCCGCAAGCAGAACGTCACCAAGCTGAAGGAGATGAAGCTCCGACCGAAGGTCGCTGAGCACGATTTCCAGACGAAGTTCAAGGGTTTGAAGCAGTTCCTCGAAGCTGGAGAGAAAGTAAAGGTGACGATCATGTTCCGGGGCCGCGAGATGGTCCACCAGGACATCGGGCGAAGGATTCTCGACCGTGTCGCTGCTGACGCGACGCCGTTCGCCGTGGTCGAACGCCAGCCTCTGCTCGAAGGCAAGAACCTGTTCATGATCCTGGCGCCGAGCCGCCAGAGCCCCCCAGTCAAGGAGACAGCCGCCAGTGCCTAAGCTCAAGACCCAGAAGGGAATCGCCAAGAGGATCCGCGTCACCGGAACCGGCAAGCTCATGCGCGCCAGCGCATTCAAGAGCCACTTGCTCGAACACAAGTCGGCGAAGCGCAAGCGGAACCAGGAGAACATGCAGTCGGTGTCGAAGTCGGACAGCAAGACGGTCCGCCGGGCGTTGGGCATCTAGCGATGGCACGCGTCAAGCGAGGCGTACCCGCCCACCGACGCCACAAGGCGATCCTCGATCGCGCCAAGGGTTTCCGCCTTTCCAAAAAGCTTCTGTTCCGTCCCGCCAACGAGGCGGTGCTGCACGCTCTCGCTTACGCCTTCCGCGACCGCAGGCGCCGCAAGCGCGAGATGCGAGTGCTCTGGATCGCGCGCATCAACGCTGCCTCGCGACAGTCGGGGCTGCCCTACAACAAGCTCATGCACGGCCTTCGGGTGGCTGGAGTAGAGATCGACCGCAAGATGCTGGCTGACCTGGCCGTGCGCGACAGCGGTTCCTTTGCCCGGCTGGTCGAGGTTGCCAAAAAAGCTCTCTGACGACCAACTGATCTCAAGCCCGGAAAACGAGATAGTCCGCCGCTTACGGCATCTCGCCCAACGGCGCGAGCCAGGCTTCGTCCTCCTGGAGGGTCCGCGCGTGCTCGCCGAAGCCGAGGCCGCCGGCCTTGAGTTCGACGTCGTCGCCGTGCGCGAGGGTGAGAGGTTCACCGCCAGATCCGGCCGGCACGTGACTCTCAGCCGCGGCGTCTTTCGCGCAGTGAGCCAGACCGTCACGCCTCAGGGCGTAATCGCAATCGCGAGAGTCGACGAGCCCGATGCCAAAGCCGCTGTCGCGGCAGCGCGACGCCGCGAGTGGCCGCTGGTGGTGCTGGACGGCGTGCAGGACCCCGGCAACGTCGGCGCGATCTGCCGCACGGCTGCGGCCGCCGGCGCGCCCGCGGTCGCGGTGCTCGAAGGCTCCGCGGATCCATATGGCGCGAAAGCAATCCGCGCGTCGGCGGGAAACGTGTTCCGGCTCACCGTCGCGCGTGCCACGTGGAAAGACCTGGCGGGACTCGACGGCTACGGTGCCGCAGCCTCCGGCGGCGAACCCCTTGCCGATGCGCGAGTAGATAAAGCGGGCATGATCGTGCTCGGCAGTGAGGCACATGGGCTTTCTCGATCCGACCTCAAGCTCGTCACCGTTCACCTCAGTGAAGGGGTCGAGTCGCTGAACGTCGCCGCCGCGGCAGCGTTGATCCTCTTCGAAGTCAAACGAAGGTTGGCGGCATGAGCGACCCTTCCGCGCTGAGCAGCGAAGCGCTGCCGGCCATCGGTAAGGCGCAGACCGAGGCCGAGCTCAACGCGATCGCGTTGGAGTACCTGGGTCGCAAGAGCGGGCGGATCAGCAGCCTCCTGTCCGGCATCGGAAAGCTCGAACCGGCGGAGAGGGCAAGACTCGGCCAGACGGCAAATGAGGCGAAGAATGCGATCGAAGCCGCGCTGGCGGCGCGCAAGGCCGAGCTCAAGGCGGCAAGCCTGGCCGATATCGCCGAGACCGAGGCGATCGACATCACGTTCCCCGGACCCCCGCTGGGCCGCGGGCACATCCACGTGCTCACGCAGGTACGCAGGCAGATCGAGACCGTGCTCGAAAGCCTCGGCTACCAGGTCGAGCTTGGTCCCGAGGTCGAGACCGAGTGGTACAACTTCGAAGCGCTCAACATCTCCGCCGGCCATCCCGCGCGAGAGAACTGGGACTCCTTTTACTTCACCCCCGAGCTGCTCCTGCGCGCACACACGTCGCCGGTGCAGATTCGCGCGATGCAGCGGATCAAGGAGCCGCCGATCTACATCATCACCCCGGGTCGCTGTTACCGCCGCGATGCGCCAGAGGCGACTCGCTTGCCGTACTTCAGCCAGGTCGAAGGGCTGGCGGTCGACAAAGCCCTGACCGTGGGCGACATGAAGGGCACGCTCCTCTACATGATCCAGTCGCTGTACGGAAATGAGCGCAAGGTGCGCGTGCGGCCGAGCTACTTCCCGTTCACGGAGCCGAGCTTCGAGTTCGACGTCACGTGCGGCATCTGCAACGGGATGGGCTGCAAGAGCTGCCGGCACAAGGGCTGGCTCGAGGTCGGCGGCTGCGGCATGGTCCACCCGCAGGTGCTGCGCAATGGCGGCATCGACCCCACGAAGTGGACCGGCTACGCGTGGGGATTCGGCATCGAGCGCATGGCGATGTTGAAGCACGACGTCGACGACATCCGCCTTTTCTACGAATCCGACGTGCGGTTCCTGGAGCAGTTCTGATGGGAAAAGTCATCGCTTCCCCGCTTGCGGGGAAGGTGGCGCGTAAGCGCCGGATGGGGTGCGAAGCGGCCGGCCGGATAGGGAGCCGGGACTAAGCGATGCGAATCAGTTACGAGTGGCTCGGCGATTTCGTCGATCTCACCGACGTCGCGCCAAAAGAGGCTGCTGCCGTGCTCACGCGCCTCGGCATCGAGGTCGAATCGCTGACGCTCGTCGATCTCTCGCAGATCCTGATCGGCAAGATCCTCGAGCAGGTCCCGCATCCGAAATCGAACAAGCCTTTGTGGGTGCATCAGGTCGACCTGGGTGGCGGCCGCGTGCAGCAGATCATCGCCGGCGCGCCAAACGCGGTAGCGGGTTCGCTCGTCCCGGTCGCGCTGCCAGGGACCACGGTGCCCAACGGCAATCTGGTCAAGGACATGACCATCGCGGGCTACAAAGCAGCCGGGATGCTCTGCTCCGCGTCCGAGCTGCTGCTCGGCGACGACCACTCCGGCATCCTCATCCTGGACAGCGGCACACCCGGCGACTCGCTCACGACGGTGATCCCAAACCAGGCGATCCTGGAAGCCGAAGTCACCTCCAACCGCCCCGACTGCATGGGGCATCTGGGCGTGGCAAGGGAGCTCGCCGCGGGTCTGGACCGTCCTCTGAAGCGCGACTTCATGCCCTCGTTCACGGGCACCGCGAATCCGCCAGGCCGCGAGCTGGTGAAGGTGGCCATCGACGATTCCGACCTGTGCAGCAGGTACATCGGCTGCGTGATCAAAGGAGTGAAGGTCGGCCGGAGCCCGGACTGGCTGCAGCGCCGGCTCCGCGCGTGCGGCGTGCGGCCGATCAACAACATCGTCGACATCACGAACTACGTGCTCCTCGAGTACGCGCAGCCCCTGCATGCGTTTGACCTCACCAAGCTAGAGGGCCCTGCGATTCACGTCCGCCGTGCAAACGAGGGCGAGAAGCTGTTGTGCCTCGACGGAATCGAACGAACGCTGACTCCCGACACGCTCGTGATCGCGGATGCAAAGCGGCCGGTCGCCATCGCGGGGGTCATCGGCGGGGAGGAGACCGCGGTCGGTCCGGAGACGGCTGACATCCTGCTCGAAGCCGCCACCTTCAGTGGGCCGAGCGTTCGCCAGACCGCCCGAGCCATCGGTCTGCGCACCGAGGCATCCGCGCGTTTCGAGCGCGGCCTGCCGCCCGAGCTTGCGCTCGCCGGGGCGCGCCGCGCTGCGTCGCTGATCGCCGAGCTTGCGGGCGGCACGGTGCATCGCGAGTGGCCTGACGTGTATCCGCGCCCACAGGAACCGGTTCGGATCAGGCTGCAGCCCTGGCTCGTGGACGAGGTGCTCGGCATCCACGTCCCGCTCGAGGACTCGGAAACCATCCTCGTCCGGCTCGGGTTCCACGTGAAAGTCCAGGGCGACGGTGAGTGGGACGTTCTGCCGCCGGTCTTCCGCCTGGACGTGACGATTCCCGAGGACCTCGTCGAGGAGGTCGGCCGCGTCTGGGGCTACGACCGCGTCCCGCCGACCTTGCCGGGCCGGCGCCACGACACCTGGACTCCCCTTGTCCCAAGCCTCGACCGACGCCTCGACGCTGCGCGCGAGGTGCTGGCCGGGGCGGGGTTCAACGAGACGTGGAATCCAGCGCTTGTGTCGGGTCGAAAGCTCGAGGCGTTGCGGATCGCCGCGTACGCCATGCGCGTGTCCAACGCCCTGAGCGATGACATGGACACCCTGCGCACGTGGCTGCTGCCATCGCTGGTCGACGTGGTCGCTTTGAATCGCGACCGTGGACGCGACGACGTGCTCGTCTACGAGATCGCTTCCGCCTACCTGGCCAAGGTGGGGGAGAAGAACAGTCAGCCCGAGGAGCCGCTGCGCCTGGCCGCCGTCACGACCGCCGGTAATACTGCCGAATCGGGGCGGCAGGCTTTTTACAGGCTGAAATCCGTGCTGGCCGGCTGTGTCGAGGCGTTGTCGGCACCGGCCCTGACCTACCAGCGCGGAGCCGCCGAGCTGTTTCATCCCGGCCGGTGCGCCGCCGTAACGCTGGACGGGCGGCAGCTCGGTTACCTGGGCGAGCTGCACCCGACGGTGGGCACTACGCTCAAGGTCGAAGGCCGTTTGGTGGCGTTCGAGATCGACATCGAGCCGGTGCTCGAGGCCTCGCACATCCCTCGGGCTCAGCCGCTGCCGCGCTACCCGTCAGTCGACAGAGATCTCGCGGTTGTGGTGGAAGACCACGTCGCGGCGAGCTCGCTGCTGTCGGCCGTACAGGAGTCGGCCGGAGACCTGCTCGTGATGGCTCGCGCTTTCGACGAATACCATGGCACCCAGGTTCCGGAGGGACACAAGAGCATCGCTTTCACCTTGACTTTCCGAAGCCCCGAGCGCACCCTGACGGACGCTGAAGTGGACAAAGTGATGAACGAGATCAGATCTGCGCTGGAAAAGCGCCTACAGGCAAGGTTTCGATAAACGTGACCTGGCTCGACGTTCTTGTTTTTGTGATCCTGCTCATCTATGGGGTAGGAGGCTATTTCACCGGCGTGCTGAGGCGGCTGATCGGGTTCGTCGCGCTCTACGCAGGGCTCTTCGCCGCGACCCACATGGGACTGCAGGCGGGCCTCATCCTGCAGCAGACCTCCAACTTCGAGACGCCGGACTCCCGGATCTACGGGTTCTTCGGGATCCTGTTCGCGGTCCTCTTGATCGTCGAGGTTGGGACACAGATCGCACACAACCAGATCCAGATCCCGGGCATGGTCCTGAACCGAACGCTAGGAGTGGCGTTCGGCCTGATCACCGCTATCGTGCTTTCGGTCGTGCTCGTGTACGAGCTCGGCAATGCATCCCAGCCATTCGGCGGGGCCACGCTCAGCCAGGTCGAGTTGCACATCCGCGACGCCTATCAGGGATCACATGTCGTGGCGCCAGTTGTGCGAGCGATCCAGAGGCCATTCATCAACCTGCTCCAGCCGGCGCTGCCCGCGGATCCACAGATCTACTTCAGCCGCGACCCAGTCATCCAGTAGTCCGACCAGGGTCGACGATTTTGGCGCCAAAATCGTGGAATCCGAATTTTCATTGACGAATTTGGCACCAATTTCGCGGAATCAGGGCATGGGGGCCTAGTTGAGCGGGTTCTTCGAGCGCCTGCAAGAGCGGGCGGTTGAGATCCATATCGCCGAGCACCTGAAAGCACGGCTCGAGCATGGGGACAAGGTCCGGGTCAAGCTGGGGCTCGACCCTACCGCGCCCGACCTGCACGTCGGTCACCTCGTCGTGCTCGATGCGCTTCGCTCATTCCAGGACGACGGGCACACGGTCGTCCTGATCATCGGCGACTACACGGCGTTGATCGGCGACCCGAGCGGGCGGTCTGAGACCCGGCCGGTGTTGAGCCGCGAGCAGGTGGAGGCTAACGCGAAGACGTACTTCGACCAGGCCTTCCTGGTCCTCGACCGCGACCGCACCGAGGTGCACTACAACTCGGAGTGGCTTGCCCCTCTGACCGCCGCGGACATCCTCCGCCTGTTGGGCAAGGCGACCCTACAGCAGGTGCTGCAACGCGAGGACTTTGCCGACCGCTTGAAGGAAGGCGCCGCGATCGGCGCTCACGAGATCCTGTATCCGTTCAACCAGGCCTACGACTCGGTCGCGGTCAAAGCCGACGTCGAGATCGGCGGGACCGACCAGCTGTTCAACCTTCTGTTCGGCCGGGAGATCCAGAAGGCATACGGACAGGAGCCGCAGGACATTGCCGTATTTCCGCTCCTGGAAGGGACCGATGGCGTGCAAAAGATGAGCAAGTCGCTCGGCAATTACATAGGGATCAGCGAGCCGCCTGAACAGATCTACGGCAAGACGATGTCGATCCCTGATGCGCTCATCGAGAAGTACGTCCGGCTGATTTCAGGCTTTGATCCGAAGCAACAGGCCGAGGTGCTGGCGGTGAAGCCGCGCGACGCGAAGGCGGCGCTGGCTCGCCAGCTCGTGAAACGTCTTCATGGCGAAGAGGCTGCCGCGCGCGCCCAAGAAGCTTTCGACAGACAGTTCGTGCGCAAGGAAGAACCTGCGACCGTCGAGGAACACATGATCTCGGGTCCAACCGACATCACCAGCTTGCTGGTTGAGACGGGCATCGCAAAGAGCCGAAATGAGGCGCGCCGGCTCGCTCAACAAGGTGGCGTACGCAAGAATGGCGAGAAAGTTGACGAGAATGCCCAGGCGACATCGGGCGATGTCATCTCCGCTCGGCGGCGGTTTATCCGGCTGAAGTGACTTAAAATTAGCGAAAGCATGTTCGGAGGGGTCATCTAAGTGTCGGGACATTCGAAATGGGCCGGCATCAAGCACAAGAAAGCCATTGTCGACGCCAAGCGCGGCCAGGCTTTCACTCGCGCCAGCCGTGAGATCACGATCGCCGCGAAAGAGGGCGGCGGGAATCACGACGGCAACTTCCGGCTGCGGCTCGCGATGCAGAAGGCTCGAGAGATCAACATGCCGACCGACAAGATCCAGAACGCGATCAAGAGAGGGACGGGTGAGCTCGCGGGCGAAAAGGTGGAAGAGGTTCGCTATGAAGGCTATGGGCCTGCCGGTGTCGCGGTCATGGTCGACGCCTTCACGGACAACCGCAACCGCACCGGCGCCTCGATCCGGCACCGGTTCGCCAAGCTCGGCGGCAACCTCGGCGAGTCGAACTCCGTCGGCTGGATGTTCGAGCGCAAGGGCGTGATCACCGTGAATGCGGGCAAGCACGATCCCGAAGAAGTCGGCCTCGCCGCTATCGAAGCGGGCGCCGACGACGTGCAGGTCGACGGCAAGTCGGTCGAGGTAACCACACCGCCCAACAACTTCGAGAAGGTGAAGGCGGCGCTGGAGCAGCTCGGCGTCACTATCGACAACGCCGAGATCACGATGCAGCCGAAGCAGACCGTGGCCGTAGGCGAAGACAAAGCAGTCGCGGTGCTGAGGCTCATGGAATCCCTCGAGGAGGACGACGACGTCCAGCAGGTTTACGCCAACTTCGACATCCCAACCAACGTCCTAGAACGCGTCTCAGCACAGGTATGAATGAATCAGGCTGATGGGTCGCAAGTAGGCCGGATTCACTCCGGCCGCCTCCCAGACGTTCAACTTCCAAGCGCCTCCCAGACGTCGCATGGAGAGCTTCAGGAGGGGGCCCGCGGGGGAGGACCTCAGTCCTCACCCGCGCTGTTCGACATCCCAACCAACGTCCTTGAACGCGTCTCGGCACAGGTGTAAAAGCTGATGGACAAATGGCTGGAAGCCGCAACGGACTGATCCTGGGGATCGACCCCGGGCTGGCCAGTACCGGTTTCGCGCTGCTGTCCGAACCCAACCTGGTGCTGTCCTGCAGCACCGTCGTCACCCGGCCCGGGCGAGACGGGGAGCGGTTGCTCATCATCACGCGCCACCTTCGACAGCTGCTCGACGACCATCCGCCGGGCGAGGCGTCCCTCGAAGAGCTGTTCATGGGGCGCAACGCGACGAGCGCGGTGGCGGTGGCGCAGGCGCGCGGCGCGATCCTCGCGGTGCTGGAGGAATGTGGCGTACCGGTCTTCGAGTACAAGCCAAGCCAGGTCAAAGTCATCCTCACCGGCTACGGCAACGCGGACAAGGCACAGATCGCGCGCATGCTCGCGGCACAGGTGAAGGTGCCTGAGGGTCGCTTGGACGAGCACGCGCGCGACGCCATCGCGATCGCGGTATGTCACGCGCGAAGCCGCCGCTTCACCAGAGCAGTGTCGTGATCGCTCATCTAAGCGGACTGGTGCGCCGCGCGGGGGCGGACTTCGTGGTGGTAGACGTCGGCGGCGTCGGTTACATGGTCAGCGTCGCGAGCGGAACGCGCCAGCAGCTACCGCCACCCGGTGGCGCGATCGACCTGCACATCCACACGCAGGTCCGAGAGGACCAGCTCGCGCTGTTCGGATTTGTCTCCGTCGAAGAGCTGGACATGTTCGAGATGCTGATCCAGGTCGATGGTGTCGGCCCAAAAGTTGGGCTTAACATCCTCAGCGCGGCGAGCCTCGACGTCCTGAAACGCGCCATAGTGGCCGAGGATGCATCGCCGATCAGGCGCGCAAGCGGGGTGGGGCCGCGCACGGCGGCGAAGGTGATCATCGAGCTCAAGCCGCGTCTGGACGCCCTTGCAGATCTCGAGGTGTTGCCACGCGCTGCGGCGATCGCCGGCGACGGTGTAGTCCCTAAGGCCGTGGAGTCCGCGCTGCGCAACCTGGGCTTCTCATCGCAGGAGGCCAGGACCGGCATCGAGTCGGTGGACTGGAAGTCGACGCCTTCCACGCAGGAAGCGCTGGCGGTCGCACTCAAGGCTTTGGGTCGCAAGTGACGGGCGACATCGTCCTTGACGCCCGCGCCGACGACGAACAGTACGACCTGACGCTCCGCCCGCGGCTGCTGTCCGAGTATGTCGGCCAGGAGCAGGTGCGAGAGAACCTGAGCATCCTGCTCGAGGCGGCGCGTCGCCGCGGCGAGCCCGTCGAGCACGTCCTGCTGTGCGGTCCTCCCGGACTCGGCAAGACCACTCTCGCCCACATCATCGCCAACGAGCTGGGCGTGGCGATCAAGGTCAGCTCCGGACCCGCGATCGATCACCAGGGCGCGCTCGGCTCGATCCTCCTGAACCTCACGACGCGCGACGTCTTCTTCATCGACGAGATCCACCGCTTGAACGCCGTCGTCGAGGAGTCGCTCTATCCCGCGCTCGAGGATTTCCGTTTCGACGCGGTGCTCGGCAAGGGGGTCGGGGCAAGCGCCGCGACGCTGCCGCTCCCGCATTTCACCTGCGTTGGCGCCACCACCCGCCAGGGACTCCTCAGCGGTCCGCTTCGGGATCGCTTCGGCGCCGTCTACAGACTGGACTTCTACACCAAGGCCGAGCTCGAGAAGATCGTGACGCGCTCAGCACGGATCCTCGACATCGAGGTCCCGCCGGAGGCTGTCTCGGAGATCGCTCGACGCGCGCGCGGAACGCCCCGCATCGCCAACCGCCTCTTGCGCCGGGTGCGCGACTTCGCTCAGGTGCGCGGCGACGGGCGTGGCACCATCGAGATCACCAGGCAGGCGCTGGCGATGCTGGAAATCGACGAGATCGGTCTGGAGCCGGTGGACCGGCAGCTGCTGCAGACCTTGATCCTGAAGTTCAAGGGCGGCCCGGTCGGGCTGGACACCATCGCAACTTCGCTGTCGGAGGAGCCCGAGACCATCGAGGACGTGCACGAGCCCTACCTCATCCAGATCGGGTTCCTGGCCCGAACCTCTCGCGGCCGGGTGGCGACAGAGCTCGCGTACCGGCACCTGGGCATCACCCCGCCCGACCCAGGACCGCAGCAGACCCGCCTGCTGTAAACGGCGCCTGGCCGGATAGCGCCAAGCCGGCCAAGTTGGTCGTCTCGCCGTACTGTTGAAGCAATGCAAGACATAGGGCGCTTGCTGCTGGTCTTTGGCGTGCTGCTGGCCGTGATTGGCGGGGGTCTGATGCTCTTCGGCCGGTTCCACCTGCCGGGCGACTTCACATTTCGCAGCGGAAACGTGACCGTCTACGTCCCGATCGCCACCAGCATCATCCTGTCGATAGTCCTCACAGTCGTCCTAAACCTGTTCTTCCGGCAGCGATAACCGGGCCTTCCGTAGACTGATCGGCTGCCGTGCAGTTAGTCCTCAGCTGGCCAGTCCGCCTGTTCATCGTTGTCGTGCTGGTTTTTTCCATCTTCGTCGACGGGGCGGGCTATGTCTACCGCATCGCCAACCATTACCCGCTCACGGGTAACGTCCCCGGCCTGCCTCCGAACTTCGGCAGCTGGCAGCTCTACATCCATCGGGGACTCGACCTAGCGGGCGGAACCCACATCGACTACCGCCTATTCAACTTTCCGCCCGGCCAGTCGCGCGCCGACGTCCAGAAGCGGACGATCGACGTGATCAACAAGCGCGTCAACTCGCTGGGCGTAAGCGAGCCCGAGATTCGCGGGGCCGGCTCGAACTACGACCGCATCACGGTGGACCTCGCGGGCGTGACTGCGGACCAGGCGCAGAAGACAATCGGCGCGGTCTCCAAGCTCGTCTACACGAAGTGGGTCAAGGATGCCGCGGTGACCGGCGGGCCTATCCCCGGCTACAGGCCGGCCTTCGTGGGCTTGACCGGAGACGACATCCAGAACGCCACGGCCACCATCGACCAGAGCGGCGTGGGATGGGTGGTCAACGTCAGCTTCACCTCCCGTGGCGCCGGCATCTTCGCCGACCTCACACGCGCCAACGTCGCCGCCTGCCCTGGTGCGGGCACCGACTGCCCTGAGCGGCACCTCGCGATCTGGCTGGACCTGACGCAGAAAGACGTCGACAGCTGGGCAGACCCGGCTTACGCCTCCAAGCTGTTCCAGCCATATGACACCGCCTGCCTGGCCGCCCAGTCGCCGGATACGGTCTGCGGCAAGCTGCTGACTAACCCGACCACCCTCACCGAGATCGCGGGGGGCCAGGCGGTGATCAGCGGCGGCTTCACCCAGGCGAGCGCGCAGGACCTCTCTACCGGCATCAACGCGGGCTCGCTGCCGGTGGACCTCCAGGTGCTCGACGTGATCCAGGTTGGTTCGACGCTGGGCGCCGAGTCGGTCAAGCTCAGCATCGCGGCCGGGCTGCTCGGCCTGTCGATAGTGGTGCTCTTCATGATCCTGTACTACCGGGTCCCTGGATTTCTCGCGAGCATTGCACTCATCTTTTACGCGGCTGTAGTTCTGGCCCTGTTCAAGACGATACCGGTCACAGTGACGCTGGCCGGAATCACCGGATTCATCCTCTCCGTGGGCATGGCAGTCGACGCCAACGTCCTGATCTTCGAACGCTTCAAAGAAGAGGTGCGGGCGGGCCGCACCATCCCGGCCGCGGTCGATGCAGCGGTCAGACGTGCGTGGCCTGCCATCCGCGACTCGAACAGTGCGACTTTCATCACCTGCTTGATCCTCGGCTTCATCGGGCCTTCGCAGGTCAAGGGCTTTGCCCTCACCCTGGGCCTCGGTGTCGTGATCAGCCTGATCTCATCGATCATCGTGACCCACAACTTGCTCGCGATCGTGATGACAGGCAGCGCGCTGCGGCGGCCAGGGCTGATGGGAGTTGACCGTGTCCGAAACGTCTGACATCGCACAGCGACAGCAGACGGCTGACATAACTCCCGAGGCGAGCCCCGCGGTGACTCCTCCGCGCGAGCCGCGCGTGAGAAAGCTCAACATCATCGGCCGGCGCAACCTGTTCTTCGCGATCTCGCTTCTGATCATCATCCCCGGCATGTACTCGATGGTGACCGAGGGATTCGCGCTCGGAATCGACTTCGCGGGCGGCACGGAGTTCACGGTGAACTTCGCGAACCAACCGTCCGTCGCGCAGGTGGAGCAGGCGGTCACGTCCGAGACGATCCACGGCCAGAGCATCAACGGCTCAGTGATCCAGACGGGCAGCGGCGGCTTCATCATCCGAGCCCGTCCGATGCTGCCGCCGGAACAGAAGGTGGTTGAGGATGACCTCGCCAAGAAGCTCGGTCCGATTGACGTGCGGCAGGTCCTGGAAGTCGGCCCCACCATCGCGGGGGAGACGATCCAGTTCGCATTGCTCGCCGTCGTCCTGGCCTCGGTGGCGATCCTGTTCCTGCTCGCGATCCGTTTCCACAACCTGCCGGGAGGATGGCGGGCGGGCTTTCAATTCGGTGGCTCGGCCCTCGCCGCCCTGCTGCATGACGTCTTCCTTCTGACGGGCATCTTCTCGATCATGGGCAAGTTCCTCCACTGGCGGATTGGAGAGATCGACAGCTTTTTCGTCGTTGCTGTGCTCACCGTGGTCGGCTTCTCGGTCCACGACACGATCGTCGTCTTCGACCGGATCCGCGAAAACCTGAGGGTCAGCCAGCGGCTGTCGTTCGAGCAGGTAGTGAACCTCAGCATCATGCAGACCGCGGCGCGGTCGATCATCACCAGCTTCACCGTCGTCCTCGTGTTGGTGGCGATCCTGATCGCCGGCGGGTCGACGCAGAAAGGCCTGGCGCTGGCGCTTCTCATCGGCATCGTGTCGGGGACGTACAGCTCGATCTTCAATGCCGCCCCGCTGCTCGTCGTCTGGAGACGGGTTCAGCCCCTGCGTTAGGCCTCGGACCCTCGGTGGTAAGGTGTGTTCAGACACCCTCACATGCCGACATGGCCAATAACGTCCATCAGAGAGCTGCTCGAGCCCACGATCAAACACATGGGTTACGAGCTGTACTCGCTCGACCAGTCAGGTCACTCGGGACGGACGCTGCGCATCGCGATCGACCGCAATGAGCCGATCAAAATCGAGGATTGCGAACGCGTGAGCCGCGTCGTTGGGCCACTCATCGATCACGCCGAGCTGATCGCCGGCCCTTATGACCTGGAGGTCTCGTCTCCCGGCGCCGAGCGTCCTCTGCGCGACCACGGGGAGTACGAGCGGTTCAACGGCAAGCGGGTCAACGTGCGTTATCGCACCGGAGAGGCTGAGACGGTGGTCGAAGGCCAGCTGGTGGCGGTCGATCAGGCGGGCATCGCGGTGCAGGCCGTGGGAGCTCGCGGGCGGGCACCGGTGATCGTTCATATCGGATGGAGTGACGTTGTCGCGGGCAGGCTCGCGGTCTCCTTCTGAGCCGTCCACGGAGAGCCTGGGCGAAGCGCTGACCGCGCTTTGCGCCGAGGTGGGCATTCCCTTTGAGGAGATGCTGCACACGGTGGAGAGCGCGCTCGCCGTCGCCTATGTGCGCGCGTTCAACCCGACTGGATTCGTGACAGTGAAGCTCGACACCAAGACGGGCGCCCTCGATGTGCGGAGCCGCACGGTAAGGCCCGACGGAGCCGAGATGATCGAGTCGCTGCCGTCCGAGCCCTTCAAGCGGATGGCTGCTCAGACCGCCAAGCACGCGGTGCTTCGCTACATCCACGACCTGGAGCGCGAGAAGGTGATGCGCGACGTTGCCGAGCACAAGGGCGAGCTCGCGAGCGGCGTGGTGGACCGAATCGAGGCCGGCACCGTCTTCGTGGACCTCGGTCGCATCGAAGGTGTCATGCCGCCCGAAGAGCAGATTCCGGGAGAGCAGCTGCACCCAGGGAAGCCGGTGCTGGTCGTCATCCTCGATGCCCAGCGCAACCCCAGGCAAGCGCAGGTCCGAGTTTCGCGGGGCGCCCGCTCTTTCGTCCACCGCCTGCTCGAGGCCGAGGTGCCCGAGATCAAGGCCGGGACCGTGCAGATCAAGTCCATCGCGCGCGAGCCGGGCCTCCGGACCAAGGTCGCGGTGGCGTCAACCGAACCGGGTCTGGATCCTGTCGGCGCGTGCGTCGGCCCCAAAGGTGTCAGACACCGCGCCATCCTGAGCGAGCTCGGCAATGAGCACGTGGACATCGTCCCGTGGTCGGACGATGCCGAGGCCTTCGTCGCCTCGTCTCTGGGTCCGGCGAAGGCGGAGGGCGTTTCGATCGACCGCGGGACGCGCACCGCGACGGTGCTGGTGCCACGAGGCCAGCTGTCACTGGCCATCGGACGCGACGGCCAGAATGCTCGCCTCGCGGCCAAGCTGACCGGCTTCCGAATCGACATCAAGCCAAGCGAAGCCGACGATGAAGCAACGCCATGAGCCTGGCCTCCCCACTCGTGGGGAGGGTGGCCCGGTCGCGAAGCGACCCGGCCGCGTGGGGATCCGGACCTGCGCCGGATGCCGCGAAGAAGCCGGGAAATCAGCACTGATTCGAGTGGTCCGGTTGGCTGGGGGCGGCGCAGTCATCGACCGTACTGGCCGGGTGGCTGGGCGCGGCGCCTACGTCCACGACGACCCGGCCTGCGTCGAATTGGCCCGGAAAAAGCGCTCGCTGGACCGGTCTTTGCACACAACAATCCAGCCGGACCTTTGGTCTGAACTGACCCGCTAGCCGCCCGCCTTCAGGTTTCGAATTCGCCCCTGGCGGCATAATCATGAGTTCGGGCCATGAAATCACACGAACTCGCACGCGAACTTGGGATCAGTCAAAAGGAGCTGGTGAACTTTCTCCAGCAACGGCGACTGACGCGAAACGCTGCCGCGCCGCTGGCGCCGGGAGCGATCGAGGCTGCGCGTTCGGCGTTCAAACCGACCTCCGTCGCCGTCAAGATCGAGGCTAACGGCGACCGGCGCGTAGTCCTGCCGCCGACCCTCTCCGTCAAGGATCTCGCCGAGAAGCTCGGCGTCAGCCCGGTCGAGGTGATCAAGAAACTGATGGCGTCGAAGATCCTCGCCACGATCAACCAGGTCATCGACTTCGCGACGGCGGAGATCGTCGCCGACGAGTTCGGCTTCACTGTCGAACCGGTCCTCAGCGAAGACGTGGTCGCGATCGAGTCGGCCGAGGGTGAAGGCGACGTCGTGACCACCTCGCGCGAAGAGCTCTTCTCGCTCGCCAACGAGGACCCGGCGAAGCTGGTCGTCCGACCGCCCATCGTCACTGTGCTCGGTCACGTCGACCACGGCAAGACCTCGATCCTCGACGCGATCCGCAAGACGCGAGTCGCTGCAAAAGAGGCCGGAGGCATCACCCAGAGGATTGGCGCTTACAAGATCGAGACGGCCGACGGCCATCCGGTGGTCTTCATCGACACGCCCGGCCATGAAGCCTTCACCGCGATGCGCGCCCGTGGCGCTCAGGTCACCGACATTGTCGTGCTGGTCGTCGCGGCCGATGACGGCGTGATGCCGCAGACAGTCGAGGCCATCCACCACGCGCGTGCCGCGAAGGTGCCGATCATCGTCGCGATCAACAAGATCGACAAGGACGGGGCGAATCCCGACCGCGTCCACCAGGAGCTCGCTACGCAGGGCATCGTGACGCGCCACTACGGCGGCGAGCATGAGTGCGTCCACCTCAGCGCCAAGACCGGGCAGGGCATCGACGACCTGCTCACCACCATCGTCCTGTCGACCGACATCCTCGAGCTGAAGGCCAACCCCGACCGGAACGCGATCGGCACCATCGTCGATGCTCACCTGGAGCGGGGGAGAGGTCCTGTCGCGACGGTGCTCGTCCAGGCAGGCACGCTAAAGGTCGGCGACGACTTCGTGTGCGGCCACATCTACGGCCGCGTGCGCGCGCTGGCGGACGACCTCGGTCGCAGCGTCACTGACGCGCCGCCCGCGACCCCCGTGGTCGTGTCGGGCATGAGCGAGGTGCCACAGGCTGGTGACATCTTCCAGGTGGTCGGCTCGGAAAAGGTTGCCCGCCAGATCGCCCTGACGAAGCTTTCCGAGAAGCGCACGCTGGAAGCGGCCAAGGACTTTGCGCCACGCATCACGCTCGAGGAGCTGGCGCGCCGCGCGAAGGAGGGCGAGGTCAAGGAGCTCAGCCTGGTCGTCAAGGCCGACGCGCAAGGCACGTTGGAAGCAGTGCTCAGCGCATTGCAGAAGATCGAGGACCCCGTCGTTGCGATCAAGATCGTCGGCACAGGCGTCGGCGCGGTCAGCGACTCGGACCTTCTGCTGGCCGGCGTGTCGAACGCGATCATCGTCAGCTTCAACCTCAAGCCCACGCCTGCGTCGACCGCGGCCGCCGAGAGAGCGAAGGTCGAGGTTCGGTATTACGACGTCATCTACAAGCTGACGGAAGACGTCGAGCGCGCCGCGAAGGGTCTACGCGAACCCACGTACCGTCAGATCCGCGAGGGCAAGGTCGAGGTAATCACCCCGATCAAGATTCCCCGGCTCGGAGTCATTGCCGGCAGCCGGGTCCTGGAGGGCAAGGTCAGCCGTGGAGGCTGGGTCAAGCTGCTGCGGGGCAAGGAGCAGGTCTTCGAAGGCAGGATCAGCTCCCTCAAGCATTTCAAGGAAGACGTTCGGGAGATGCCCGCGGGCCAGGAATGTGGAATCGCGGTCGAGGGCTACGAGACGTTCGAGCCCGGCGACACGATGGAGACATATCGACTCGAGCGAGAAGAAATCTAGTCAGCGAGCGAGTGCGTTGCTGACTGCGGAGGTCGTCATGACCAGCTACCGCGCGGACCAGGTCGGGGAGCAAGTACGTGAGGAGATCATGTC
>Ga0209117_1000468_pt1 | contig 16830 bp, 11 predicted proteins | sample BlaSpr_A8_OM2_M2_FD_187978 | JGI IMG/M metagenome (GOLD analysis project Ga0209117, IMG submission 187978) | Forest soil microbial communities from Thunder Bay, Ontario, Canada - Black Spruce, Ontario site 2_A8_OM2_M2 (SPAdes) (version 2) | ecosystem: Environmental > Terrestrial > Soil > Boreal...
CAGGTTCCACCCCCGTCGGTCGAGCGCAGAATGCCTACTCCGTAGTAGCTGTCAATTGCGTTGTCGGGCTCTCCGGTACCCACCAGCACGACGCTGCCATCCGACTTGACGGAAACCGCACCGTTGGTTAACGAGGCCTGCTGATCGGTGACGGGAGTCCAGGTCACGTTGGCAAGGGTTCCAGCGGCGTTGGTCGATTTCCAGACGCCTCCGGAGGCGCCGGCGGCATATACGGTGTTGCCGGTTGTGTCGCTGGGATCAACGGCTATGGCTGTGACGCGGCCTGAGACGTCGCCGTAAAAGCTCTGATCGGAAACCAGCGGGGCCGGCCCCAAAGGTACCCAGCCTGCCGTCGCTGTAGCGGACGTTGTCGAGCGTCCAGCTTTGGCGGCGACCGCTTGCCGCGCGGCGCGCATCGCCATCTTCTGCTGGTGTGCTCGCAGGCGGAGCGCTGCCGCCGACTGTCCCTTCGGAGCTACGCGACCGCGCATCAACCATTCCGCCCGCTTGTCCGGACGGTCTTTGTCGTTCTCCTCAATCGGGTCGTAGAGGGACTTCCGCTTCGATCCCTGAGCGAAGGCGTTAGAGGGGAGAAGGAAGGAGGAGAGCAGAAGGAACAGGGTCAGCGTCGAAAGTTTGGACAACGAGAGTGGGGCAGAGGACGAACGTGGCATGCGGACTCCGTGGCGAGCCAGAATTGTGGTGGGGCCGGAAGCACTGCCATTATTACTACTTTCTCCTTGTCTGATCAAGTTATAACGCCTGGGGTTGTATGACGGGAAAGGATTCGTTGATCTTGCGAGAAGAAATTTACAATTATGTCGCGGCAGCGGCGAGGGGCAGGAGTCTAGGCCATGGGCGGGCTTTGTCGAGTCCAGAGTGGTGCGGCCGCGGGAAGCTGCCGGGCTCCGCCCGGCTTGGACGGGCGAGGGCGCCCGTCCCCACATGAGCAGCCGCGAATCCTTTCTAGACTTCGGCTAGTTCTTCTTCCAGTAACTGCTTGTTATAGAGATCGGTGTAATAACCGTTGCGGGCGATGAGTTGGTCGTGGGTGCCGAGTTCTACGATACGTCCCTGGTGGAGGACGGCGATGCAGTCGGCGTTGCGGACGGTGGAAACGCGGTGGGAGATGAAAATGGTGGTGCGTCCGCGCATGATTTCGCGGAGATGGTTGAGGATTTTGTCTTCGGTGTGAGTATCGACGCTGGAGAGCGCGTCGTCGAGGATGAGGATGCGGGGGCTGCGGAGAAGGGCGCGGGCGATGGCGGTGCGCTGCTTCTGGCCTCCGGAGAGCGTGATGCCGCGTTCGCCGACGGTGGTGTTGTAGCCTTCGGGGAAGCTCTCGATGTCGTCGGCGATGTTGGCGGCTTCGGCGGCGGCTTTGATGTCGGCGAGTAGGGCGTCACCATCTTCCTTCGATGTGCCGAAGGCGATGTTTTCACGGAGGGTGTCGCTGAAGAGGAATGTTTCCTGGGGAACGAATCCGATGTGGCGGCGCAGGGAATCGAGAGGGAATTGGCGGACGGGGCGACCGTCGACGAGGACGGCGCCGGGCGCGGCGTCGTAGATGCGGGGGATGAGGTTGACAAGAGTCGTCTTACCGGAGCCGGTGGGGCCGACGATGGCCAGGCTGGAGCCGGCGGGGATGCGCAGGTTGATGTCCTTGAGAACGGAGACGCCGTTGTAGGCGAAGTTGAGATTGCAGAATTCGACTTCGCCACGGAGATCGGGCGATCGGGTGATCGGGTCATCGGGCGATTGAAAAGCAAAATCTGGGGTCTGGTCTTTCGATGGCCCGATGACCCGATGATCCGATGACCCGATCGGTATCTCATCGGCAATCTCGGGCTGCTGGGAAAGAATTTCGTCGAGACGCACCAGGGACGCGGTCCCGCGTTGGAAGATGTTGATGACCCAGCCTAAGGCGATGACCGGCCAGGTCAGCTGCATCATGTAGGTGTTGAAGGCCGCAAACTGTCCGACACTCATCGAGCCGGAAAGATGCAAGGTGGTCTTCGTTCCGAGGTAGGAAACCAAATCGACCTGCATCTGTCCGCCGATCACCTCGCGACCACCGAGCCACAACACGATGACGATGGCGGCTCCGAGCATCAGCTCGAGGGTGGGCCAGAGCATGCCCATCAGGCGGACGAGTTTCAGGCTGCGGCGGATGTATTCCTGGTTGGCGTTCTCGAAGGACGCGATTTCGGCTTGCTCCTGCACGTAGGCGCGGATCACGCGGGCGCCGGAAAAGTTTTCCTGGGCCCGGGCCGAGATGTCGGAGAACATGGCCTGAATGCGCTCGAAGCGCTCGTGAATGCGACGTCCGAAGTACTGGATCACTATGCTGGCGACGGGCAGCGGCAGGAAGGCATAGAGCGTCAGCATGGGGCTCATTTTGAGCATGTAGAACAAGGCGAAAGCAGTGAAGACGATCGTGTTGGCGGAATACATGATCGCCGGACCCAGCAACATGCGCACCGCGTTGAGGTCGTTGGTCGCCTTCGCCATGATGTCGCCGGTGCGGTTGCGCTGGTAGAAGGAATAGGAGAGGCGTTCCAGGTGAGCGAATAGGTCGTTGCGCAGATCGAACTCGATGTCGCGGGATATGCCGATGACGATCCAGCGGGTCAAGAACTGGAAGATGCCCTTGGCGACGAAAACTCCAACGATCAGCAGGGCGTAAGTGGTGAGTTTGTGGGTGGTAATGTCCCGGTTGAGGTCGTCAACCGCACGCTGGATGACGCGCGGAAACTGTACCGAAATGCCGTTCGTTAGCAGAACGCAAAGGGCGCCCAGGAAAAGGCCGAGTCGGTAGCGCTTCAGATAGGGAACCAGGGGGCGTAGGTTCTTCGGCACCATGACGTCTTCTAGATGAGATTGTAGCAGCGGCGGGTGCGGATTTTCGGAGCGAGGGTGTGAGGCCAACGAAGGTGGCAGTGAGCAGCAGTGCGGTCCAGACGGACAACATGCCGGCGGTGAACATCAATCCCGAGTAGAGCAGGTCGGCGCGTTCCATTCGGCTTCTCCACTTTTAAAGGCTGGGGAAAAAGCCGGGCGAGGACGGAGGTTGGAGATTCCGTTCCCCGCCCGGTTGGAGAGAAACTTTAGTAGAGACGCGGCTTGCCGCGTCTCCGGAGCCGGGGCAAGCCCCGTCTCTACAGAAAGAGTCAGTCCTCCGGCGGAGGCGCCATGTGGTCTTTCATATGTCCCATGCGTGCCTCATGCTTAGCCTCGATCTCGCTAAGCTTGGCTTTCTGATCGGCAGTGAGGATCTGCACCATTTCGGACTTGATGCGTGCGTGCTGAACCTGGAGTTCAATCATGGTCTGCGCGTTTTGCGTCGCGAGGGCGCGAGTCTTGGCTTCGTCGAAGGGACCGCTGGCCTCGAGAGCGCGCATATTCGCGCGGTTCTGGTGCATCTGCTTCATCAGCGGTTGGAGAGTGGGCTTCTCTTTTTCCCAGATGGCCTTGACCTGGTCTTGTTGCCCACTGCTCAGGTCGAGTTTGTTGGTGAAAAATGCGAGCAGGTGGTTGAAGTGGCCGTCGGGACCATCATGCCCGTGCATGCCTTGGGCGATCGCGGCTGCCACCGCCAGCAACACAGCGGCGCCGATGGTGAGAATGCGGATACGACTAGATTTCATTGGAACTCCTTTTGGATCTCTTTAGATCTTGTCGGGTCCGGGAGGCAGCCCGAACGTCTACACAGATAAGAACACTATCCTCGAAAATATGCGGTAAAGAATCGGTCAAGCGCGGTAAAGTTTTGTAAAGGCAGTTCTCAGTTCTCAGTTGTCAGTTCTCAGCTAAGACAGGTTGCGCAAACTTGAACTGGAAGCCGCGAGCTTTTGATGAGGACTGATCGCTGAGAACTGACAACTGAGAACTGTTCTTACAAATCTTTACCGCGTGGAGGCAAGCGAGGGTGTTAGATGATTAAGAGAATGGATCACGTCCTGGTGGTGGATGACGACGTCGAATTGTGCGCTCTGGTGCAGGAGTATCTGACGGCCGAGGGGTTCAGCCTGAAGGCCGTCCATGACGGCGAACAAGGGCTGCAACAGGCGCTGACCAGCGAGTATGCGCTGGTGGTGCTGGACGTAATGCTGCCGGGCATCAATGGCTTCGAAGTGCTGCGGCGGATTCGCAGCGTGTCGAAGATTCCGGTGCTGCTGTTAACGGCACGCGGCGAGGATGTGGACCGCATCGTAGGGTTGGAAATCGGGGCGGACGATTATCTTCCGAAGCCGTTCAATCCGCGGGAACTGGTGGCGCGAATCCGCGCGATCCTGCGCCGCACCAAGCCGGTCAGGGCGGCAGACGTAGTCCCGGAAGTGCTGAGCGTGGGCGACGTGGAACTGGATCCGGCGACCCGAAGTGTGCTGCGCGCGGGGCATCCGGTCGATCTGACTTCGGTGGAATTCAATCTGTTGGAAGTTCTGCTGCGCGAAGCGGGACGAGTGGTGACGCGAGAGCGGTTGGTGAATGCCGTCCTCAGCCGGAAGTTCATGCCGTTTGATCGCAGCATTGACATGCACGTCAGCAAGGTACGGCGCAAGTTGGGCGACTCCGAAGAGGACGGAGACCACATCAAGACGATTCGAGGAGTGGGGTACATGTTTGCGCGGCCGGCGAAAGCGAAGAAATAAGGAAAGCGCCTTGGGCTTTTAGCTCTTGGCTTCTAGCCTAAGAGCTAAGAGCCAAGAGCTAAGAGCTATGAAGAGCCTTTTTCTCAAGATATTTCTGTCATTCTGGGCGGCCCAGGCGCTGTTCCTGGTGCTGGCGATTCTGGTGACGATCGCGCTGCGTCCGGCGCGGCATGGCATCGAGAGCCAGGGTCCGCAGATTTTGGCGGAGGCGGTGAACACGTACCAGAGTGGTGGAGAGCGCGGCACTCATGACTATCTGGAAGAACTTTGGCACACGCAGCACGTGCGAGCATTCGTTTTTGATCCGTCGGGACACGAACTCTCTGGACGGCAAGTGCCGCACTGGATCGAGGATGTTCGGCAAGGCGTTGCACCGCGCGGCGGTCCGCCCCACCATCGCGGGTGGATCGACAAGTTGCTGCCGCCCCCGTTTTTGCGGCAGGCACTGACGCTGGATGGAAAACGGTACACGCTGGTGTTGGAGGTGCCGCCAGGACCGAGGGTATTTTTCGGGCCGCATGAGATTCCGGGGCTGGGAATCACGATTGCTGTCATAACGTCGGGACTGATGTGCTACCTGCTGGCATGGTCGATGACGAGTCCGGTGACGCGTTTGCGGAAGGCGGCGCAGAGCTTGGCGGCGGGCGACTTGAGCGCGCGCGCGGGCGCGCCGGGGGGTGGCCGACGCGACGAACTGGCGGAGTTGATGCGCGATTTTGATCGCATGGCTGAACGGATCGAAGGGCTGGTGGACTCGCAATCACGGCTGCTGAAGGACGTTTCCCACGAACTACGATCTCCGCTGGCCAGGCTGAGCGTGGCGCTGGGTTTGGCGCGGCAACGGGCGGCGTGCGAGGTAGGGACGGAAGTCGCCCCGGGAGTCGCGCCGGAACTTGAAAGTGCGCTGAACCGGATTGAGCTCGAGGCCGACCGGCTGAATCAACTGATCCAGCGGCTGCTGACCATTTCGCGGCTGGAGTCGGGGACCGACGGCTTGCACAAGACCTCAATGTCACTGCGGGCGCTGGTGGAGCAGGTGGCTCGCGATGCCGAGTACGAAACTCCGGGGCGCGGCTGCCGCGTGACTATGCCGGTCAATATCCCGGTCAATACGACGGCCGATGCCGCGGATGAATTTCTGGTCGAGGCCGACCCAGACTTGCTGCGGAGCGCGGTGGAGAACGTGGTGAGGAACGCCACGCGCTATTCTGCCGAAGGCACGACGGTCGAAGTGCGACTGGAGCGGCAGCACGGGGCGAAGGGCGAAGAAGACGAAATTATCGTTCGCGTGCTGGATTCCGGCCCCGGTGTTCCAGACGAAGCGCTGCAAAAGATATTTAAGCCCTTTTATCGACTGGACGATGCCCGCAACCGGCAGACCGGAGGGGCGGGTCTGGGCCTGTCGATCGCGGACCGGGCCGTCAGGCTGCATGGCGGGCACCTTCGTGCATCCAACCGCAAAGAGGGTGGGTTAGAGGTTGAGATTCGGATTCCGGCTGTTTCGTCTGTTCAGGGGTTTGCTCTTCCCGCTCATTCCTGATACACAAATATATTTCAGCTACAAGCTTCAGTCTCCGTGACGGCTGGCGGGACATCGCCTGCGGACGGGAAGCGGCTGGGAGAATCGATGTCGAAAAAATTAAGCGTAGTGGTTGCGCTCGTGGGCATGTGCGCCCTGAGTTTGCTTCTGCTCAGTTGTGGCAGTTCCTCTTCCCGGCCCTCGGGACTCTTGTATGTGCTGACCCAGGGCAGCAACGGGACGGGGAACAACGTGAGTTCCTTTGCCATCGATTTGAATAGCGGGAACCTGTCGCTGATCAACTCGAATGCGAGTACGTGTTCAACGGCGAACGCGTGCGGACTTCCCCTGGATATTTTGCTCGACCCGACAGGCGCGACGGCCTTCGTTCTGAATCAGGGGATTCCTTCCGCGTCTGTGGCGCCCACGATCTACGGCTATAAGATCAACTCCGACGGGAGCCTTGGAACGCCAACCGCCGCCGTGACTCCGACTCTGGTACCCGGCGATATAGCCGTTGCCATGACGCGCGACGCGGGCGGCAATTTCTTGTATGTCATCACGGGGGGAAATCAGAGCTTGGCATTGGCGCCGCAGTTGCTTGTGTTCAGCACGACGCCGGGGTCGACGAGTCTGACGCCAGTGAGCAATGTAGTCTCTACCCTTACCAGGGTTCCTACAGCGCTGTCAGCCATCACGTTTCCTGTGCCTAACGGCGTTAATCCTCCTTGTGGTTTCACCACAACCGAAGAGTATCTCTTCGTCACAAGTAACAACGATCTTTCGTCGCAGCACGATGACAATACGGTCAGCGTGTACTGTGTGGATTCATCCGGCAACCTGACCGATCTAACACCGAATCCGCCTCATGCCACCGCGACCGATCCAATCTCGGTGCTGGCGGTCAATACGAACCGGGCGGGGCAGAGTAGTGGCGGCGGCGTTTTTGTATATGTGGGCAGTCAGAGCGAGAATGCCGGCGCGCTGAATGTGTTCCAGATGTGCACCGTGCCCATTGCGAACTGCACGTCGCCGGATGTGACCAGTGGGCGGCTGGTTCCGGTAGTAACGCAGCCACCCTCGCCGGGAGCGGACCCGGTCGCAATGTTGGTGGATCCGACGAACAATTTTCTCTACGTTGTGTGCTACGGCTCGAACCAGGTTTTTGGATATGGCATCACCTCAGCGACGGGCACGTTGACTTTGCTAAACCCGCCGAACCAGCCGACCGGATCGCAGCCGGTGGCGTTGGCGATGCACCCGAGCGTAAACTCGACCGGCCAGTTTCTCTACGTGTCGAACAGCACGTCGAGTAGCATTACGGGCTTTACCTTGAGCACGACCAGCGGATCAATGAGCAGTCTGATCACGGTGACCAGCCCGGCAGGGCCGAGTGGAATGGCGGCGCGGTAAACCCATCGGGTCATCGGGTCATTAAAACCCGCTGGGGAGTTGGGTTTCGATCACCCGACCCGATGGTCAGATCATCCGATTCTCACGTCGGCATGCGGAGGATGAGGTAGCCTCCGATGAAACCGAAGACCAGGTCTGGAGACCAGGCAGCGACCGCTGGCGGTAGTTGACTCAAATTGCCCATCGCCTCGAACAGGCCGGAGATCGTCCAATAGACAACGCCGATGCCGATGGCGGTTGCAACCCCTGCCACGGCGGAGCGCTTGCCGGCGGAAAGCGCGAAGGGAATGGCGAGGACGGCCATTACCAGCGTGATCACCGGGTAGGCAATTTTCTTTTGCAGTTGCACGCGCAGGCGCACCACGTCAAAGCCGCTCTGCTCGAGATCGTGAATGTAGCGGTGTAGTTCCTCGTAGCTCATTTCCGACGATTGTTTGATTTCCTTCTTGAAGTAGGCGGGCGCTTCCGCCAGCTCGGGGTAGGTGGCGGCATCGAACTGGCGGTAGCTCTCGATGGCGGATCCGCTCAAGCTTCGCTCCCACCCCTGCTCGTAAACCCACCGGCCCATGGAGCCCGACCAGTGCGCGCGGTCGGCGGTGATGCGGTGCGTGATCTGGAAAGTGTGCGGATCGAACTGGAACACGGAGACGCCGCCGAAAACATCGCGGTCGGGATCGAAGAATTGATAGTAATAGATATCGGAGTGCTGGCCGAAGATCCACTTGCGGTCGGGGCGAAGGTAGGTTTGCGCGGGTTTGCCCTTGATGTGGTTGCGGAGCGCGTCCTGACGCTTGTTGGTGTAGGGGAGATAGATCTGATCCGAGAGGAAGAGCACGCCGGCGACCACGATGGAGGCGATCAGGACCGGGACAATGATGCGATAAAGACTGATGCCGGTGGCCTTGATCGCCGTGATTTCATTCGACCGCTGCAGCAGGCCGAACGTGACCAGCACCGCCAGCAGCATGCTGAGAGGCGCAATCGGGTAGTACAGGAAGTACGGCGTGACGTTGAGCAGATATTCTCCCACCGTCAAGACGGACACGCGGTTCCGCAGAATATCGCTCAGCAGCTCAAACAGGGTGAAGACCAGCAGCAGCATCACGAACGTGCCGGCGATCATCGCCAGGTAGAGCGCAAAGTCGCGCAGCACATAATCGTCGAGGATGGTCGGGAAACGAAGATTGAATAAGCGCCAGCGTCTGGGCCAGCGCGTCAAAATGCTTTCTCGAAGAGGCGGGCGGGACGATTCTCCGTTCAGTAGAAGAGCGGGTGCCTTAGGCCTGGAAACTTTGAACCATGAACGCAAGCCCGCCAGCTCGATCGGTCGGCGTTCCGATTGCCACAGCAGAAAAACTCCTCCGACAAGAAACACGAAGTCGGCGAGCCAGACACCGGCGGCAGGAGAGAGGCGTCCCTGGCGTGCGAAAGACACTCCGATCAAAGAAATCGAATAGTACAGAAAGACCAGCAGAATGGTCAGGACAAATCCGCTGGACTTGCCGCCTTTCTTCGACGAGAGGCCGAGCGGAATACCCACCAGGGCAAGGACGATGCAGGCGGTCGGCAACGCAAGGCGGCGATGGTATTCGATCAGGTGCCAGCGGCGGGTGACGGGGTCGGCGGTTCGCGCAGTACGGAGAAGGTCCGCAACATGGACCTCACCGAGCGATGTGGGTTCGTGTTCCTGACTGTTTTGTGGCGCCGGAATCCGGATCGGGATGTCCGTGGTCTGGAAGGTGGAGATCTGGTACTGGTCCGGATTCTTGGGATCGGTTTCGTGAGTGGAACCGTCGGTGAGATGCAAGTCGAGAGTATCGGGCCCCTGGCTGACGAGCAGGCCTGCGCGCGCCAGGCTGATGCGCGGCGAGGACGGGTCACTCAAATCGGCGAGGAACACGCCTTTCCAGAGGGCCCCGCCGGACATGGCCTTGACGTCCTGCACGTAGAGAACGATCTTCGGGAATCCCTCGTAAAACACGCGGGGCTGGACTTCAAAAGAAGCCTGAGAAGACTTGAGGCGGTCCTGGAGTTGTCCCAGAGCGGCGAGCGAGCGGGGCGCCAGATAGACGCTGTTACCGAGAGCGAGCAACCACGCCACCACCACGAAGATTGAGATCACACGCAGGTAGGTCCATACGCCCAATCCGCTGGCGCGCATGGCGGTGATTTCGCTGTCCGCGGCCAGACGGCTGAGTCCGATGAGGATGCCGACGAGCACTCCCATTGGAATGGTATAGGTAAGCGCGACAGGGACGGTGAAGAAAAAGATTTCTGCAACGCTCGGCAGTGGGGCGCTATTGCGGACCACGAGTTCGAGGATGCGGCCGAGGTCGCGGGTGAAAAGAACGAAAGTGAAAACGGCCGCGCCGATCAAGGCGTGGGAGATAACTTCTCGCAGGATATAGCGGGTGAGGATGCGCATCCGCAAAGGTGGTGACTCTTTGCGAGTCTAGCATGAGAGTGGCAGTGCGGGAGTGATGGGTTGGGTTAGGGACGAGGTCTGCACAAGTACCAGCGTAGGCGCCCGCTACACTCCGAAAAATGCCTTCTTCCTGGAGAGCCTTCCGCACTGCGACAACCGCTGGGTCGTTAATGAGTAACAGCGAAATCGTTACTCGGCCAATCTGGGTCAGCGCTTCCAAATCAAGCCCATCCCAGATAAAGTGTTCCGTCCAGGTATCGTGCCGGGGGATGGAATAGGCGAACGATTTCGCCGCTATCGGGATCAACGCCGGCAATGTTCGGGCCCTTGAACCGATTGCAATGGATGCACGCAAGGGCAAGGTTATCAACAGCGGCTGTTCCACCGTGCTGCCGCGCAATAATGTGATCTATCTGGAACGGCGCTGGGTGAAATGCCGATGGCAATTGGCAATATTCACAGCGTGCTCGTGCTCGTTGCCAAACCTGGCGGATGAGAGCTGCGTTCAATTTCCCTGATTATTGAGCCGAACGCTGCAAGGCGCGCCGCCCTTTGGACTGCATGACAGCGAGAAGGTTGCCGACGTGGAGGTAGCTGTCGAGTTCGGCTTGGTCTTCGCTGGTCAGCTTGCCCTGACGAGCCAACTCGGACAACTCGTTCATGCGAGCGATGTCGCGATCGCCGAAGCGAATCGACAACAGGTATTTAGCTGCACCGCGCGACAACTCCTCCTGCCCGATCTGGATCAGGCGGGCTAGGATCGCCGCTTCAGTATTGGGGCTACTGATATGGGAGCTCATCTAGTTTCACCCAGTCAATTGTGCCACGACACCGCAACGATGTCATCAGGGTGGTTAGGAGGTGCCGGGTTTGCAATGCGGGCCGTGTTCGTAGAGAATGCCCATTCGCCTCGCGAGCGGGATTGCGAGTTTGTTGGCTGGAGGAGAAATGAATCTGCGTTGTGCAGTTGCCTTGTCGGTGTGGTGGGCGATCCCCGTGCTGGCGTGGTCGCAGCAGCCGTCGGAAATGAAGCCGGTGACGGACCGGCTGGCCGCTTCGATTTACAACGGGCCTTCGATGACAACTCTAGGGGAACTCGCGGACGGCATCGGCGGGCGGTTGACGGCTTCGCCGGCCTATGTTCGCTCGACCGAATGGGCGGCGGCGAAGTTTCGGAGCTATGGGATCGAAAATGTCCGGCTGGAGCCGTTCACGATTCCAGCGGGCTGGCAGCGCGGGGCGGCCAGCGGAGCGATGCTGTCGCCTCTGTCGCGTCCGCTAAACGTTGCATCGTTGGGGTGGGGTCCGTCAACGCCGGCGGGAGGAGTGCGGGGCACGGTGGTAGTGGTTGCAGACGTGTCGCCGGAGGATTTGAAATCCCAGGAAGATGAACTGCAGGGGAAGATTGTATTTCTGGATACGATCAAGATCTTTGCGGACGGCTACGGGAAGGCTTTGCCGAAGGTGGAGGCTGCGTGGCTTGCGTTTCAGAAGTGGGGTGTGCTGGCGGCGATCATGCCGGACCGCGAGAAGAACAACGTTTTGAATGCGCACGCCAGTCTGTGGGGCGCGAAGCTGCTTCCACTGCCCGGAGCCGAGATCGGTATGGAAGATGCGAAGCTCATTCAGCGGGAACTGGAGCGCGGGCCCGTTACCATCCAATTGACGATCGAGAACAAGACGACGGGAGAGACGACCGTCAACAACGTAATCGCCGAGATTCGCGGCAGCGAGCGGCCCGATGAGTGGATCCTGATCGGCGCGCACTTGGATTCGTGGGACTTCGGCACGGGTGCGCAGGACAACGGCACCGGCGCAGTCAGCGTCCTCGAAATCGGACGCGCCCTGATGTCGCTGGGGAAAGCGCCGCGGCGCAGTGTCCGGCTGGCGCTCTGGGGCGGAGAAGAAGAGGGAGTGCTCGGATCGTATGCCTACACGCAGACGCACCGGCGCGAGTTGGACAAGTGCGTGGCCGTTCTGAATACCGATAACGGCGCCGGGCATCCCAAGGGATGGAAAGTGGAAGGTCGCGAGGATCTGAAAAAGGCCATGCAGCCGTGGAGCGACGGCCTGTTGAAAGATTTGAGCGGCGGCGATCTTTCGCTGGATGCAACCTACGACACCGACCATGGTCCGTTCGTGTTGCAGGGAATTCCGGCGCTGGATTTGTGGGTGGACATGACGAAGTATATGGAGATCCATCACAAATCGAGCGACACGCTCGACAAAGTCGATGGGCTGGACTTCAAGGCCGGCGAGGCGATTGTGGCAGTGACCGCCTACACAATCGCACAAAGCGAAACGCCGATTGCTCCGCACATTGATCACCAGGCGGTGGGCGAAATCCTGAAGAAAGCGAAATTAGAGGAGCTGTTAGAGCATGTGGGAGTCTGGAAGCCGTAGATCGCGACGACCAAACGCTCCGACCATCAACGCTCGGACCACGAACCTGCTCACAAGGCCGGAGCGTGTGGGCGTTCGCAGGCAGCATTGCTATGGTTGCTGCTACTGCGGCGTAGCGGTGATCGGCAGGGGAGCATTCTTCGGAGTGCTCAGGTAGCCGGTGATCTTGTTCTTGTCCACCGTCCACACCACAAGTTCATACAGCATGTGATCGCGTCCGGTGTAGAACTGCACCGGCTCGCTCTGGTTCTTGTCTTTTTTCTCGATCGATTTGTCGTCGGCGGTGACGTTCAGCGTGTACTTGGCGCGTTTGGGGTCGGTCTTCTTCAGCTGCAAGGCCACGGTGGAGAACGCCTGCGGCTTGGCGCCCTTCAACAAGGTGAACTCATAGTACTGCCGGTCGCCCTTGTGTTTGAGGGCTTCCAAGTCGCCGCGCGTGTTGGCGATCAGTCCGCTCTGCACGCCGAGATCGCCGATGGTGTGCTGCAGTTGCGCGATGGTCGCCTCCAGCGACGCCTTGGTGGCGGCCACGTCGGTCTTCACGCCGCCGACGTCGGTCTTCACCGAGCCTACTTCTCCGGCCACGGCGCTCACATCTTTTTTCTCTTCTTCCGCTTGTGCTGCAATGCGCGCCGCTGCGGCTTTTTGCTGATGCTGCAACGCGTCCGCACGCGTCGCCAATTCTTTCTTGGTCATGCCCAACTGCAGGGCCAGAGTCTCTGAATCGGCTTCGGCGGACTGCATGCGCTTGGTCAGATCGCCAATTTGTTTTTGGCTGCTGGTTTGATCTTGCGTGACCTTTTCCAGTTTGCCGTGCAGGTTGTAAATGAAAAACAGCGATCCGCCAACGTAGACGACCGCCAGCGCCATAAGAATCCATTTGCCGACATTGGTCTGCGGCTCGGGCTGGTAAACGGTCGGTTGCTCGCCTTCGGGCATAAGAGTTGGCCTCCGGTTGAAGTGGACTATAGAGCTTATTGTTTGTGAGATACGGGTTGCTGTCAATTGTGTTTCAGGTTCTTGCCCGGACGTAACTTGCGGCTAAAATGTAGGAGTGAAGAACTGGGACGCGATCGTCGTTGGGGCAGGCATCATCGGGCTTTCGTTGGCGATTGAACTGAACAAGCAAGGACTGCGGGTGCTGGTGGTGGAGAAAGGCGAACCGGGGCGCGAGGCGTCCTGGGCCGCAGGCGGCATGCTGGCCGACTTTCCCCTCGAAACCCTGCTTGGGTTGCAGGAACTGGCGACTGCCAGTGCCCGGATGTATCCCGAGTTCGTGCGTGAGCTTGAAGATGAGTCGGGTTTGAAGATTGATCTGCGGTCGGTGGGGACGCTGGTGTTTTTTCGTGTAGAGACGGGGCTCTGTCCCGTCTTGGCGGGGCAAAGCCCCGCCACCACACAACCTTACCCTTTGCCCGCGTCGCTCCCGGAACTGGAGCCTGCATTTCAAATGCCTGCCGGGATCGCGCCGCATTTCACCGCTCTGTATATAAAAGAGCGCTGCGTTGACCCTCGGCATCTGACGGCAGCCGCCATCGCCGCCGCGCGACATCGCCGTGTTGATTTTTCGTCCGGCGACCATGTGCTGGCCGTGGAAGTGGCGAACGGTAAGGCATCCGGCGTCCGCACCAACAAGACGCAATTTGCCGCGGGCATGGTTGTGAATTGCGCTGGAGCCTGGGCCGGGCAGATCGGTGTGGGGACGGGCGCCTCGCCCGTCCAAGCCGAGCGAAGCTCGGCCGGCACTTTCGCCGTCCCCACGCGTCCCGTTAAAGGGCAGATGCTGTGCGTCGCCATGCCGGAAAAAGAACTGGTGCGCCATGTGGTGCGGACATTGGGTCGGACACCGGACGTTTACCTGATCCCGCGCAGCGACGGGCGCATGCTGATCGGGGCGACCCAGGAAGAAGCGGGTTTCGACAAGCAGACGGTGCCGGAGACGATCCAGAAGTTGCGGCAGGCGGCGCTCGATCTGGTCCCGAAATTGGCCGACGCGCGGATTCTCGAAGCATGGGCAGGTCTGCGTCCGGGAACACCCGACGGCCTCCCGATCCTCGGCGCAACCCCTACACCCGGCTACTTTGTGGCGACCGGACATTTTCGCGATGGAATTCTGCTGGCGCCCGTGACCGCGAAGCTGATGGCACAGATGATTCTTGGGCAGAAACCGGAGTTCGACTTAGAGGCGTTTGGGGCGGAGCGATTCGAAAGTTAGCCGCCAGCGCGCAAATCGTCCGCGCACGCAATTGCGACATCGAGGCGCATCAAAGCCGAGCGATTAGACTCTGGTCAGCCAGTGAGTGAGCCACTAATTTGGGTGTTGGCGAATGAGCGGATCTCCATCCGCCAACACTGACAGGCAAGGCTTTCCTCTGGATGCCGCAATCCATCGCGCCCCGCCAACCCTACTGGGCTGCTGGTTTTTTGGCCGGTTTGGCAGCCGCCGCAGCCGCCGGCTTGGGCTTCCAGAACTCCGGATCCGCTTTGATCCAGTCTTCCGAAACGTAGCTCATCCGCGGGTTGAAGGCGAACAGATTCGTCTCGCTTGAGTCAATAGTGGCAGCGGTGAGCTCGTTCAGCTTCTTCATGCCGTCTTCGCCCATCGCGGACGTAAACTTCATCCAGTCACTCGCCTCGCGGTCAATCTCGGCCGCGCTTTTCATCTGGGTGAAAATGATGTAGGTGCCATCTTCCAGGCCGTATTGGCCTTGATAGACCGCCCAGTGGGTTTCTGCGATTTTGTCGAAACCCGAGATATACATTTTGGCCAGGGCTTCCCAGTCTTTGTCATGCCCCTGCTTAACGTGGATACGCGAAATCTCGAAGTAGCGCATGTGCGCGATCTCGACCTTGGGGCGCAGGCTCAAGTCTTCGCGAAACATCAGGACGCCCTGGTCCAAGCCAGAGAGCAGTTCGCCATCGGCCACATTGGCGCGATCCAATGCAGCCCAAAGCGCCGTGTTTTCTTCCTCCGCCTTCAGATCCTTCTGCCACGCTTCAAAGGAGTCGTAGGGAGTAAAGAAGAGGGCACGGGGTTTGCCGGACAGCGACTCCACCGCCAGGTAGTGGGTGGGCCACTTGGCGTGGGTCATCGCCTGGACGAACGCGCTCTCGGTTTTTTCGTGCGACATGCCGTTCTTGCCTGGTTTTGTAAACTCCCGGGTCACGGTCAGAACCTTGGGTGGCATCTTGCCTTCAGAGTGCTCCTGCGCCGCTGCACTGGCGCAGCCTGCTATCAAACACGTTCCTAGCACTAGCCCTGTCATTCGTTTCATCAGGAACCTCCCTAATCTCGACTTCAGAACGTATGGACTTCAGAACGGCGGCAATTGTACACCCATCCCGCAAGTTCGCAGCGCCCGTGTTCCGGTATATACTGAACCGTTTTCGGCAATATCTTGTATACGCGCCCAGCGCGCCAGAAAGGCAACAGACTATGGCTTCCCCGGCAGTCGATTTTGCCCGCAATAATCAGCCGCGTTTTCTTGACGAGCTGAAGAACCTTCTCCGCATTCCCAGCATTAGCACGCTCGATGAACATAAAAGCGACGTAATGAAAGCGGCGGAATTTGTGGCCGCTGAACTGCGCCGCGTCGGGATGGACAATGTCGAGATCATCCCAACCAAGGGACATCCCCTGCTCTACGCCGACTGGCTGCACGCCGATGGCAAGCCAACCGTTTTGATGTATGCACATTATGACGTGCAGCCGCCCGATCCCCTGGACGAATGGAAGACGCCGCCGTTCGAGCCGACCGAACGTAACAACAACATTTACGCGCGCGGCGCGGTCGACGACAAAGGCCAGCTCTGGATGGAAGTGAAGGCGCTCGAATCCCTGATGCAGGCGCATGGGGGCAAGCTGCCGATCAACGTCAAGATTATTTTTGAAGGCGAAGAAGAAGTGGGCGGCGAGTCGATTGCCGAGTACGTCCGCAAGCAGAAAGCGAAGTTGAAGGCGGATTTCGCGCTGGTCTGCGATACGGAACTGTTCGCGCCGAATCTTCCAACTTTGTGCGTGGGCCTGCGTGGCCTGGTGTATACGGAGATTGAAGCGGTTGGGGCGATGACCGATCTGCATTCCGGCATCTATGGCGGCGCCGCGCCGAATCCGTTTTTTGCGCTGATTGAGATCATCAGCAAATTGAAAGATTCGAAGGGGAAGGTACTGATCCCGGGCTTTTACAAGGACGTCAAAGCGCCCAGCAAAGATGAGCTAAAGGCCTGGAAGCGGCTGCCTTTCAACGAAGAGACTTATCGCAAAACCGAAGTCGGCTCCAAGGTGCTGACCGGTGAGCCGAAATATTCGGTGCTCTACCGTACGTGGGCGCGTCCGACGCTCGAGGTGCACGGCATGCCGGGTGGGTTTGTGGCTCCGGGGGCGAAGACGGTGATTCCGGCGAAGGCGTCGGCAAAAG